>WNGB01010212.1_pt1 | contig 13054 bp, 13 predicted proteins | sample 5400681 | NCBI WGS metagenome assembly WNGB01 (sample SAMN13153367, study PRJNA577476) | soil metagenome | isolation source: 115 cm soil or saprolite under grassland replicate 2 | place: USA:California | collected 2016-06-15 | reverse complement strand
ACGCCGGGCCCTGGCACATCTGCGCATGTGCCTCGTCAGCCGGCGCGCCACGCGGTATCTGTCCGCATTCGCGTTATCGGTGGCCGGACGATAGGGGCCTTCCCCCGTACGTGGCTCCGGCGACCGCCCGGGGACAAGATTGCGAATCTCACCCGCGGGTACCGCATCCCGCCCCACCCAAACGACGCCTCATGAGAGCGTCCCCTCAGTGGACGGGACGCTTAGCATGTAGGTGAAATTCACCCAAAAGTCAAGCCCTGGATGTGCGCGTCCACGCGGAGCCCAGTTGCTCTTCCCGCCGCTGGGACTACCGAAGGATGGCGACGCAGCGCAATCGCGCCAGGTCGTGAACTGTGAGTGTTCGGTCGCTGATCTCGATCAGGCCGCGCCGGCGGAAGTCCGACAGGACTTTGTTGGGGCGTGGACTCATTAACACGCAGAGCGGAGGTCCGCTTTCGGGGGCAAACCGGAAAACATTTGCTCACTTCGAGGCTTACCGGTTTTGACCCTGAGCCGACATACCGAGGCATGAACGGCAGGTGAGCCTTTGTTATAGAGTTACGGGCTCCAAACCCTTCGCCTTCATTGCCGCAACGGCCTCGGGCGCGAGTAAGTATTTGATAAAAACCCTGGCTGCATCCGCTTGCTTGGCTGTAACACCGATGCCGGCTGTCATTTCGACGGAGTACTGCAGTTCGGACGGAAAAGGCCCGGCAAGCTCCACACCTCGGACAGAAAGAAGATTGCTGGTGAATCCAAATCCGAGTTCTACTTCGCCGCTAGCGACCGCCTGCCAGACGCGCGCGACGTTGGTCTGCGACTTGGTCTTCGCATTCATTGACTCCGCGATGCCGAGGCGTTCGAACCCCTTGATAATGGTCCTGCCAGCGGGCTCGTCCGTGACATAGGTTACTGACTTTGCATTGAGTAGAGCGCGCTTGAAAGCATCAACCGAAGCGAGGTCGGGCTTTACGGCGCCAGCGCGCATTCCCACGCCCAAATCGACGCGGGCTACTGCGGTACGCGTAGCGGCGGCAATTCTGCCTTGCTTGATGGCATCATCCAGTACAAACCCAGGGACAATCGCGAGATCGAACTCACCGGAGTTGATCCGTTGGTTTTGCGCGACGACTAATCCGTACTGGATCGCCAACGTGTGCCCTGTGACACGTTCGAACTGAGGACCAAGGTCCCCGAACGCTGCCGACAACCCGGGGCTGGCTATAACCCGAATTTCAGCCGCCTCTGCGGCAATGCCTTGAGCTAAAAGCATTAGCCCGGTTGCCATCCCTACAACGCATGAACCGATCCTCATAAGAGGTCTCCCAGAGCGTGTGAACGGCGCTCACGTCCGCATCAATGGAGACAATACGACTGCGGGCGCTCCCCTGTATATGGCATTCAGTTCGCTGCTGGCCCTAAGCGGCGGTGTTGGGATGTCCGCTCTTGCGCCGCTCTTGGCCCTTAGCGTCGTTCTGTGGCCCGAATGCGAAGTAGCACAACGTCCGCTATTCGGTCGCTATCGGGGGTAAAGCAGACGACATATGCTCAATGCGAGTTCTTCGCATTGTGACCCGCACCGGACGTTTCGATTGGGTTTCGCGCGTGGCGAAGAGTGCTGGGCGATGGCCGCCGGCAAGGTGGGCTCTTACCTTAGTGCCAGTTGGGCAACACGGCAGCATTATTGAGTGCACACACGCTTGCTCTCCTTCGGATACCGCAGTCCGATAACCACAATGACGTACATTCGCACTATCGGCTCAGCCAAGTACACGCGTCGGAGCCCGTAATTAGTCAGGCATGGAGGGCCCCATGATCCGTAGCATCGTTGCATTCGGACTCACGACGCTAGCGACTTCGGCGATAGCAGCCGACCTGCCAGTAAAGGCGCCGGCGCCGCCCGCGCCGGTCTATGCGTGGAGCGGCTGCTACGTCGGCGGAAACGTCGGCTGGGCCCGGACTGAGACTCGCTTTCGGTTTAACGGCGTGGATGACGGCAGCCACTCAAGCGATGGCTTTGCCGGCGGCGGGCAGGTCGGCTGCGATTATCAGTTCTCCTCGAATTGGGTGATCGGGATCCAGGGGCTGATCGATGCCGCCGACTTCGGCAACGACCATGTCCGCGTCCTTTTTCCCGGCGATACGTTTCACCATGATGTGCGGTGGTTCGCAACGGTCGCGGGCCGCCTCGGCTTCTTGGTTGCGCCGTCATTCCTGATCTACGGCAAGGGCGGATGGGGCTGGGTTGATGAGCGCTTCAGCGTGACCAACGTAACCGGCGCACTGCTCAGCTCTCGGGACAGTAAAAACTTCAACGGTCCGGATGCTGGCGTCGGCTTTGAATGGATGTTCACTCCCAATTGGTCTCTGTGGGTCGAATGGGACCACATCTTCGGTCGGGACAGGACACTGGTTTTTACCGGAGTCGGCGCGGTCCCTGTCACGTTCTCGGAGCGCGTGGAGCGTGACTTCGATAAGGTCTTGGTGGGCGTCAATTGGCGCTTCGGCGGTGTTGGCAGTCCGGTGCGCGCGGCTTACTGAGCGGCGTGGCGCGCGCTCCGGTGTTCATTTTCTCTAACCCCCGAATAACTAAAGCCCCGGTTATGCCGGGGCTTTTTTTGCTCGTCCGTTGCGCAGCGGGCGATGCGCGTCGCGGCCGAGTTGAGGCCGCACCGAGGAGGTGATGGAGTAGATCGTTCCAGCCCGTTCACGTCGTTTTGTTGCGGTGCATGCATGAGTCAGCTAATGGCCCGAATGCGAAGTGGCACGACGTCCGCTATTCGGTCGCTATCGGGGGTAAAACAGACGACATATGCTCAATGCGAGTTCTTCGCATTGTGACCCATACCGGCTCGCGGCCAGAATTTGTCGAACGGGACGTTATGGGAATGCGCAGGCGCGTGAGGGGTCATTCTGGCTTAATACTGGCCGACCGGATCACCTTGCCCCATTTCTCCGTTTCCTCGGTAATCAACTGGTCGCTCTGCTTTCGCTCCTCGATCCTGATCCTCGTCAGCATCTCGATCAGCTCAGGATGGGCGAACAGGAAGGACTTGAGCTCATTGCGCTTGAAGGAGTGGCAAGTCGCTTCCGTCACCGCTTCAACCAGGCGACCGGACATCGGCTCGAACAGGCTGACAGCGCAGGCGAAATCGCCCGGCAGCAGAAACGACAGAATCCGGCAGCGCCCGTCCGGCAAACGCGAGCGAAGATGTCGCCCAACCGCGGCTAATCACCAGGCGGATTCGGACCATTCGGTTGAGTGGCAATACGTCAATCTTGGTTAGCTTGAATTTATGGTCGCTTGGCTTCGGCGTGGCGCCCTAACCCGTGAAATGGCGGTCGCACGTTGGCCGGGCGTTATGATATCGGGCATTGAGGGAGCGCCAGCCGCAGCAAATCGGCCAATGGGCGCAACGTTGTTTCGCGATATACTGATAATTAACCATATTTCTACAGAATCAATCTAATTTTAACTCTGCAATACGCTGAGACGGGGGTGTCGGCCAGATGGCAGCACACGCGCGATCGGACCACAGCCTCCCAAAGGGTTGCGAGACATGTGGCGGCGCCTCGCCAATCGGCGGACCCGTCATGAGCCGGGCCGCGGCGCCGCGCCGATTCGCCGGTGCGGGCATCGGCCGACCAACCGGTAACCCGTAACCCAGCATGCTCGACCGCACGCTCAACCTCCGCGACCTCGTGATCGTGATCGCCGATCCGAACTCGTATACGCGCAGGATCATCCAAGGCATGCTGCGCGGCTTCGGGGCCAACAAGCTGCTGGAGGTCGGCAGCTCATCGGACCTGCTGCAAACCCTGATCGGGCAGAAAATCGACGTGCTGATCTGCGACATGCTGCTTCCTTCGCATGGCGGTCTTTCGCTGACGCGCGCAATCCGTCGCAAGAAAGACAACGAAAATCGCACTCTGCCGATTCTCATGATGACCAGCGATCCACACGAATCCGCGGTGAAGAATTCACGCGACGCCGGCGCCAACATGGTGATTACGAAGCCGGTATCGCCAAAAGGCCTCTATGATCGACTTGCCTGGGTAGCCTTCACACCGCGCAACTTCGTCGACGCGCCCACTTATTTCGGGCCGGACCGTCGATTCAAGATCGAGGGCTATCCCGGCGGTGTCGGCCGCCGCAAGGGAGACCAGGTCATCGAAGTTGGCAAGGAGGTCGGTCCCGCCCTCGCACAGGACGACATCGACAGCCTGTTCTCCGCCACACGCACGAGTCAAAGCTGATGGCAGACGAATCCAAGCCGGAAGCGCGGGTGTTCTCGGTCGAGACGCGCTTCCAGAAAATGGCGCGGCGGCCGGGCGGCGTGTCGCGCGAGAAGGCGCTGGAGCGCGCTCAATCCAACATCGAGGAGATGAAGTCCGAGTTCACCGGCTGGCTTGATCGCGAATTGCAGGACCTGACCGCGGCGATCCGGCATCTTGAGACTCATCCCGAAGACGCGTCGAGACTCGAACAGGCGCATCGCAGGAGCTGTCAGTTGCGGGACGTCGGAGCCACCATGGGATTCGAGCTCGTCACACTCGTTTCGAACAACCTCTGCGCAATCCTCGATGCCATCAAGGACGGCGCGCCCTATCACAAGGAGACCGTCGACTGCCACCTTGATGCGCTGCTGTTGACCAGCAAAGCCCCCTATTGCCACATGCGCCCGGAGCAGGTGCCCGAGATGACCGGCGGCCTGCGTCGCCTGGTCGAGCAGGCGATCACGTTCAAGTCCAATTGATCAAGGCTTGTTGATCAAGGTTTGGCCGCATCAAGCCGCGGGCGTCATCGGTGCGACCGTGGCGGGCGTTATCAGCGTGCCGGCGGCAATCCGGCCTGCTGCCGTTTGAGTTGGTACGCGAGCACCTGTCGGGCCGTCTCGCGCTTGAGCCGCGCGAAGTCCGCCATGCATTGCTCGAGCGATTGCGGCGACATTCCGCGCTTGCCCGCACGCAGGAGCAGAACCGCCTTGGCAGTGAGCCAGGAAAATCCGGCCGCCTTGGCGATGATCAGGATGGTTTCGGGGCGTTCCTGCACCATCGCCCGCTCGACCGAATCGATCGGCAATGAGCATAGGGTCGCGAGCGCGACAGTCGTCTCCTCGAACTTGCCCGCGCGCGCAAACGTCTCGACGTCGGCCTCGCCGAGACGGCCCGCCGTGCGCAGCGATTCGACCATGGTGCGGGCTGCAAGATAGTCCCGCGACTGAGCGGCAGCCTGCGCCTGGATCCCGCTCGCGGCTTCGGCCACCACGTGCTGGATTTCGTGCTGATACTCGGGATGTATTGCCGCAAGCTTGGTCCGGACTGCCTGCGAGGCTTTGGTCAGGAGCTTCAGGAAGTGATGGCGGGGGATCTCGGACCGCGCCCCAACGAACTGCGCGAACTCGTCGTCACCTTCGGAGCGATTGACCAGCCGCATGTAGCCGACTTCCGAGAATTTGGCGCCCTCGTTGCGCACGGTGCTGAGCGCCACATCGCGATTTCCGCGCTCGACGAGCACGTCGGTCACGGTCTCGGCCAGGGTCTTTCGCTGCGCGATCGCCAGCAGATGCTGTTGGCTCTTGGTGCTTGCATTCTCGACCAGCGTCGCATTGTCGAGCCGCTCCGACCGCGTCAGGACCGGGCCTGCCACGTCGATCGCGTCGTCGAATGCAAGCGTGCGTATTGCGGTCGGCGGCGCGTTCGGCACCGCAGCGAGCCGACCCGCCAGCGCCGCCCGCGCGGACGCTTCGATGTCGGAGATCAGACGGGCGAAGACGACGTCGAATACCGCGACATGATCGTCGGAAAAGTGGCCCGAGCCAAAGACGAAGAGATCGGTCACCCGATTGAGCGTCTTGCTGCGCCTTTCGGCAGAGCCCTTCGAGAGCGCTTCTTCAAGCTCATTGATGAGATTCAGGGGCGTAGACATGGCTGTCGGACCCGCTCGGTCTGGCCCTCAAGAGGGCGCTAAAGTCTGACGCGTTGAGAGTGAATCATGCGCGGCCCGCGCGCTTGCATTTGAGCATGATCGCTCGGGTCAAGCCCGAGGGCATGCTTGTCGGAAAATCGGTATCCACTTTTCCGGATCATGCTCTAGAACTCCACATCGACATCGATTTCGGCGGCATCAACCTCGCCGAGAGGCGGCGTCGGCATCATCGGCAGATCGTCCTCCAGCTGAAGCAAGAGACGATCCTTGAGATCGTGGACGGTAATCGCCGCCACAACCTCACGTCCAAGCTTGGCGCGCTCCTCACCGGCCAGCGGCAGGCCGTTCGTCGCATCGGCGTAGCGCGCCAGCGCATCACCAAGCGCTTCGAACTCCTGCTTCAAACGATCAAAACCCTGCAGCGCGACAACCAGCCCGCGATCAGGCCGGCCGCTGCTCATCACCAAGTCGGTCACCCGGCTGGCAGTTTCCTCGAGTCGCAAGACATTGTCGAGCAGGAGGGCCGCGAAGACCGACAGGAACGCTCCGGTGTTATCGGACAGTTCCGTGCTGTTGCTATCGCCTCCCCCTCCGGCCGTAATCGCAGCAGCGACCGTCACGATAATTTCCCCATGACCTGTTCGATCTTCTGGCGCAGGATCTCGGCCGTGAACGGCTTGATCAGGTAGTTGTTCACGCCCGCCTGCGCCGCCTTGACGACGAGCTCGCGGTCACCCCGGCCCGTCAGCAGGATGAACGGAACCTTTCGCGCGGAGGGATGGCCGCGCACCGCGCGCAGGAAATCGAGGCCGTCCATCTCGGGCATGTTGTAGTCGGAGATGATCAGGTCGATCGGCTGGACCGCGGCGGTCTCCATCCCCTGGCGGCCGTTCTCGGCTTCGTGGATGTGCCGAATCCCGATTTCTTCCAGCGTCATGCGGGCCATTTTCCGCACGCTGGTCTGATCGTCGACAAGAAGCACTTTGAGAGCGATCGCGTTTGGCATTGTCGTTACTCCTGATCAGCAGATCGGCTGCGTTGCCGAAGCCGAATTTGTCCACATCCTCATTGCGCGAAGGCCGTTGCGGCCGCGGACCTCTTCATCGCGCCCGGCGCAGGGCCGGCCGCGAGATCCGAGAGCTTCTCGACATCGAGGATGAACGCCACGCGTCCATTGCCCAGGATCGTGGCCGCCGCGATTCCCGGCACGGACCCGTAGCTCTCCTCGATGCTCTTGATGACGACCTGCTGGTGCCCGCACAACTCGTCGACCACCACGCCGAACCGCGAGCCTTCGCCGGCATCGGTGATGATGACGACCCGCTCACTCGATTCGCCGGCGGTCGAGGCGATGTCCAAGAGATCGCAGAGGTGAACCAGCGGCACGAGATCGCCGCGCAATTGCAGCATGCCGCTCGTCCCGACGAGATTGTTGATTTCCGAGCGCGCCGGCCGCAGGCACTCGACGATGGCCGACAGCGGCATGACGTAGGTTTCCTGCCCAACTTTGATGACCATGCCGTCCATCACCGCGAGCGTCAGCGGCAGCGCCAGCTGTATGCTCATGCCACGGCCGCGGACCGACCTGAGGGTGATGCGGCCGCCGATCTCCTGGATGTTGCGGCGAACCACATCCATGCCGACGCCGCGGCCGGAGATGTCGGACACCGTCTCAGCGGTGGAGAAGCCGGGCAGGAAGATGAGATTGTTCATCTCATCCTCACTGAGCACTGCATCGGGGCTGACGAGTCTCTTCTCGCGGGCTTTCTTGAGCACGCGTTCGGAATTGATGCCGGCGCCGTCGTCGCTCACTTCGATGACGATGCGGCCGCCGCGGTGCGCAGCGGCGAGCAGGATCGTCCCCTCCTCGCCCTTGCCGGCAGCGGAGCGGTCCGCCGGCAATTCAATGCCGTGGTCGACCGCATTGCGGATGATGTGGGTCAACGGGTCGCCGAGGCGCTCGATGATCGAGCGATCGACCTCGGTCGTCTCACCGGACATTTCCAGTTTGACTTTCTTGCCGGTCTTGGAGGAAAGCTCGCGGACGAGCCGCGGCATGCGCTGGAACACCGAGCCGACCGGCTGGGCGCGCATCGACATCACGCTGTCCTTGAGTTCGCGGGTGTGATGAATGACCTCTTCGAGGATCTGCGACAGCCGCCCGCTGACGCCTTCAGGGAGATCCTTGACGATCTGCCCAAGCATCGCCTGGGAGATCACCAGTTCGCCGACCATGTTCACCACGCGGTCGATGCGCTCGAGCTCGATGCGGGTCGTCGTCGCAGCAGGCTTGGCGGCTGGAGCGCGCGGACCGGTGGCCGGTTCCGATGCGTCACCGGCGGCCGCGGCGGTGGCCGGCGCGGGAGCAGGCCGCACGGAATTGTCGACCAGATCGGCGGACGGCACCAGCGGGCGCGCGACCACGGCCTCCGCTGCGGGAGGTGGTGGCGGCGTGGGCTCGCTCTCAGCCGGGCTTGCGAAACTCGACTGGGGGCTCGCGCAATTCAGCGGCGTCGTCTCTTCGATGTTGAGCTCGCAGTCGCCGACGACGAACTCGAACACCTCTTCGACCTTCGCGCGCGCCTCAACGGTTCGCAGCGTGCCGGTCCATCCGATATACGGGTGGTTGGGCTCGAGCTCCGACAACGGGGGCAGCGCATCGAGCTCGGCCACGAGATCGAGCTCGCCGAGCTTGCGCAGTTCGCGAATGATGTAGAGCGGCTCGTTGGCCTTGTTCAGCATCTCCGGCTTCGGCCGGAACGTGATCGCGTAGGAGCAGATGCCGCCCGCCTCCGGCTCATCGAACTGAGCGACGGGCACCGGTACGAAGTCGATCCCGTCAAAGTCGGCTTCGGCCGGAGCATCGTCGGCTCCCTCCGGCTTGTCGCTTTCAATGATCTGAGCCAGCGCCGTGCGGCATTCGCTGCCGAAGCCCGCGGGGATCGCCTCACCCGACCGCGACATCTGCACGAGATCGGTGAGAACGTCGCCCGACGCGAGCAGCACATCGCTGACCTCGGGGGTCGCGGCCACGTCGCCGCGCCGAAGCGCGTCGAGCACGGTCTCGAATACATGCGCGAACTCGACCAGCGCCTGGAATCCGAAAATGCCGGCGCCGCCTTTTACCGAATGCACCGCGCGGAACACCGCATTGATGGTGTCGTCGGTACCCTGACCCTCGCGCAGCTCGGTGAGCCCAGCCTCGGTCTGCTGCAGCAGCTCGTTGCATTCATCGAAGAAGGTTTGCTTCAACTGGTCCAAGCCGGCCATGACACTCGAGCCCTCAACTGGTTTCCGATGCTAGGGAGCGACCTTGCGCACGGTCGCGACCAGGCGATCGGGATCGAACGGCTTCACCATCCATCCGGTGGCGCCGGCCGCGCGGGCGAGATTGCGCTTTTCCGCTTCACTCTCGGTCGTGAGCACCAGGATCGGCGTTCGCTTGTGGTCCGGGTTGGCGCGCAGCCGGCGGATCACCTCGTATCCGTCCATCCTGGGCATGTTGATGTCGGTGATGACGACATCGACCCGTTCCTTGTCGAGCACATCGAGGCCGTCTTGGCCGTCGACCGCCTGCAGGACGTCGAAACCGGCGTCGGCCAGCGTCAGCATCAGCATGTCGCGCATGGTCTTGGAATCATCGATCGTCAACACTCGTCTGGCCATGGCACTCTCATCTGGTCCAACATGATTGATGCTATCGACTTCCCGTGTGTCGCGATCATTGGGCGGCGGCTGAATATTCTCCACACTCGGGGCTTGAGACTGGGCTTCAGTCTGGTCTGGCGATTGGCTCTGGCTTTGTCGCCAGTCGATCGCGAGATCTTCAAACGCGCTGTTGAATGCGGTCGACGGATTTTCTATCGAGATGCCGTCGTAGGTCCGCATCGCGGCGAGAATGATCTGGACGCAAGGATAGGTCAGCGTCTCGACGGCCGACGCGTCGATGCGCAAGGGACCGCCGTTTTTCAGCCGTCGCGTCATCATGACGTACAGCCGCTCGGCCGCCGCAAGATCGAGGATTTCCGGCAGCTGCAATGACGCCTGATCCGCGTCGCTGTTGGGAGTTGGAGCCAGCATCTGCACGTCCTCCGACATGTTTGTTCAGCCGACTGCGCGGGTTGGGCGGCCGACGGCTGCCAACACTGGCGCCTCGCACGCATCGAGGATCGCGTCGGCGATGTGGCCGAGCGAGCACTGGCGCATCACCCCGCCGCGCTCGTGCGCCACGCGCGGCATTCCGTAGATGAGGGACGACGCTGCGTCCTGGCCGACCGTCGAACCGCCGGCCTGACGCAGCTCGAGCATCCCCTCGGCGCCGTCCTTGCCCATGCCGGTGAGGATCGCGCCGACTGCGCGCGAGCCGGCGACGCGCGCCGCCGAGCGGAACAGGACGTCGACCGATGGCCGATGACCGGAGACCGGCGGTCCGTCATTCAAGGCGCACCGGAAATGCATTCCGTTACGGACGATCTCCAGATGATGCGAGCCGGGAGCGATATAGACGTGGTTGGCTTCGATGATCTCATCGTGCCGGGCCTCAGAGACCGTCATCGGACATTCCCGGTTGAGGCGTTCCGCGAACGCGGTCGTGAAGCGGGCCGGCATGTGCTGGGTGATGAGAACGGGCGGGCAGGCGGCGGGCAGGCCCATGAGCACCACTTTCAGCGCTTCGACGCCGCCGGTCGACGCCCCGATGAAGACGATCTTGTCGGTGGGGCGCGCCGGCCGCTCCGGCCGCTGCACCGGCACCGGCGTGCGATTGCGATACGCCGCGACGCGCACCGTAGCGGCAGCCTTGACCTTGGCTTGCAGCTCGGCGGCGATGGCCGCCATCGTGTTGGCGACGTCGTGGGTCGGCTTGGCGATGAAATCGACGGCGCCGACCTCGAGCGCCTCGAGCGTGGTCTCCGCCCCGGCCTGCGTCAGCGTGGAGATCATGATCACCGGCATTGGGCGCAGCGTCATGATCTTCTTCAGGAACGTCAGCCCGTCCATGTTCGGCATCTCGACGTCAAGAGTAACGACGTCGGGATTGAGCGCCTTGATGCGGTCGCGCGCGATGTAGGGGTCGGCCGCCGTGCCCACCACCTCGATCTCGGGATCGTCCGACAGCAAAGTCGACAGCAGCTGGCGTATCACCGCCGAGTCGTCTACGATCAGAACGCGTACTGGTTTGCCCATGACGTCTATCCGCTATCGGTCGAACAGTTCGATGTCGCCCGCCGTCGTGTGCGACGACAGCCGGCTCGCATACTCGGTCTCCTCGCGGACGACCGCGAAGCACTCGCCGCCGCCCAAGAGCCTGCGAACGACCTTTCCGGTCGCCGGGTAATAGTGGATGCGCCGCGGCAGCTGCCCGCCGAGGTCCCGCGCCGCACAGCGCAGCCCTTCGGCCTCCAGGTAGCGCATGACGAATTCGCCGTTGGTGGTGCCGATCGCATTGCGGCTGTCGGTGACGTTGCCGCCGCCGAACACCTTGATCTCGAGCGCATCGCGCGCGCAGCCAGCCTTGATCAGCTCGTTGATGAGCTTCTCCATGGCGAAATTGCCGAACCGCGTCGATTCCGGATCGCGGCCCCAGCCCCCGGCATGTCCCTGCGGAAGCATGAAGTGGTTCATCCCGCCGATCCCCTTGTGCGGATCGCGGATGCAGGCCGAGACGCATGAGCCGAGCACCGTCACCAGCATTTCGTCGGGCTTCGCCGTCACGTAGAGTTCGCCTGGAAAGACCTTCACCATCCAGGCATTGCTCGTGGAGTCGAAGAAACGGCCCTTGGCGACGCCGTTGCCGATCACGGGGTCGCTGACCTGCTTGGAGGCGGTTGCGACGCTCACGCTTCTCTCCGGTAGGTCGTCCGGCCGACGGATGTCAGGTGGGGGTGCGTTCCGATCAGGGATTCGGAATGTCCGATGTACAGCCAGCCGCCGGGCTTGATCTGCTGTGCGAAACGATCGACCAGTGCCGACTTGGTGGGTCCGTCGAAATAGATCATGACGTTCCGGCAGAAGATGGCGTCGAATTTCCCGCTGAAGGGCCACAGCTGCATCAGATTCAGGCGACGGAAGGTGACGAGCGATCGGACCTCGTCCGCCACGGTCACTTTCTCGACGTCGCCGCTGCCGCCGGCGGAATGGAAGTATTCGCGATAAGACTTGGGAATGTCGTCGATCGAATTGATCGCATATTCGCCGCGAGCCCCTTTGCCGAGGACCTCGGTGTCGATGTCCGTTGCAAGGATCCGGACGTCGTGACGCTCAATGTCCCGGATCTCGCGCTTGAGCACGAGCGCAATCGTGTAAGGCTCCTCGCCGGTCGAGCATCCGGCGGACCAGACCCGAAGGCGGTTGCCGCCGGCCGCTCGCCCCGCCTGCGCGAATGGAACGGCGACATGCGTGCGCAGATGATCGAAATGGTGAGACTCGCGAAAGAACTTGGTGAGGTTGGTCGAGATCGCGTTGATAAAGCCTTCAAGTTCGGAAGGGTTCGCGTCGAGGTACTCGCGGTAGTCGCGAAACGAGGTCAGACGGAGCGCGCGGAGCCGGCGCGACAGCCGGCCGTACACGAGGTTGCGCTTGCTGTCCGCAAGCGCAATCCCGGCTTGGTCGTAGGCGAACTGCGCCAGGTTGCGGAAGTCTGCATCGGAGAATGCAAACTCGCGCGGAGGATCCGAAAGGGCAGTTTCGTCGACCGCAACAGCCGCGGTTCGGGGTGCATGCACCATTCTGGAGCTCGTCTACGACTAGAATTCTTTCCAGGCCGGGTCTTCATTGACGGCCCTGGCGAGGGCGGTCTGCATGCGGCCAACCGGTCCACCACGCCCGGCGCCGTTGGGCTTCGGCGAAGCCACCATCCGCTTCGGCGGGACCACGGGCGGCCGCTTTTGGGCGGCGGGCGCGCGCTGGGCCTTCGGCTCGTCCATATCGGCATACCGCTTGCCTTCCGCGACTCCGCTGTCGAGCCGGAAGGTGGCGACGCACTCGTGCATGGTCTGCGACTGCTGCTCGAGCGCCTTGGAGGCGGCGGCGTTCTGCTCCACCACGGCGGAGTTCTGCTGCGTCACCTGGTCCATCTGCGTGAGCGCGGTGTTGACCTGGTCGATCCCGGTCGACTGCTCGCCGCTC
>WNGB01034770.1_pt1 | contig 13055 bp, 13 predicted proteins | sample 5400681 | NCBI WGS metagenome assembly WNGB01 (sample SAMN13153367, study PRJNA577476) | soil metagenome | isolation source: 115 cm soil or saprolite under grassland replicate 2 | place: USA:California | collected 2016-06-15 | reverse complement strand
GGCCGCGCGGTCCCGGGCGGTCGACTGCGCGCGAAAGGCCTTGGCCATCCCGCGGTCGACCTGCTGCTGCCGACCGACCGGCTCGTGCCGCGCGACGGCGTCTACGCCGTCTGGGCGGTCGCTGACGGCGAGCGCGTGGGCGCGGTCGCGAATCTCGTGCTCCGCGCGGGCGCGAGCGGCGCTCTGGAGCGGTATCTCGAAGTGCACGTGCTCGAGCGCGAAACGGCGCTCCACGGAGGATCCACGCAGGTGCTCTTCGTCCGCCGGGTGCGCGACGACGCGCGCTTCCCGTCGGGCTGGCACCTCTCGCAACAGATCGCCCGCGACGTGGTGGCGGCGACGGCCGCTCTGCGCGAGGAGACGGCCGCGCGCTGAGCGGCGTGGCCCCAGCGGCCTCTCGTCCAGGCGCCTTGTATCGCTAACGGACATTTATTTGGGCGTCCCGTCACGCTCGCTTCTTTGGGCGAGGTGCTGGAGTTGCCCTGCGTGCACGTCGCTCACCCATGCCCAGCCATGTTTGGCCAATGGGCCGACCCGCGGGTCGTCGGGAACACCGGCGTCACGCAGGGCTTGCAAGTACGCGCGATCCTGTTCAACCCGTACGCGCACCTGATCAGCTCCGCCCACGGACCCGTGACCGGGGACGAGGACATCGACGTCCTCCGCCACGCCCTCGATCAGCCGCAGCGCGGCGAGGTAGTCCTCGATCGGGTCAGCGGCGTTCAAGTCGAGCATCGGGATCAGGACATCAGAAAGCATGTCGCCGGCGACGAGAACCCCGCGTTCCTCGATCAACAGCGCCGCATGGCCCGGAGCGTGCGCTTGATGCTCGACGATCCGGACTTGAGGGCCGTCCCAAGGGATCTGTGTCGTCTCGGCGGGAAGGCCGGCAATGAGGCCAAGCAGGTCCAGCGGTACCTGCTCGGCGATATCCGGCGGTATCAGAGCTGCGATGTGGTCCTTCCAATGCGGGTCCGACAGAAAAGCTCGGACATCGGCCGCGCAGCGGGCCGTACCGTAACGGGGCACCGAGCCGAACCGGGCGTGCCAGAGCAGGTGATCCCAATGCGGATGCGTCGAAAATCCCGCCACAACGGGCTGACCCAATTCGCGAAGGTCATTTGCGAGTTGAACTATTTCGGAGCTTTGTATCCCGGGGTCGATGAGCAACACGCCAGCCCGGCCTTGCAGGACAACGGCGTTGCTCTGTATGAACTCGCTCTCGTGGACCAGCACACCCTCTGCGACCTGCCTCAGCATGAGAACACGTCATTTGCCAGCGTGCGGTGGCGCGGCCGGTAGTTGCACCGTGACGCGGAGCCCTCCAGCGGACCGGGGAATAAGGGTGAGGGTTCCATCGTGTGCTTGGGCGATGCTCTTGACGATCGCCAGGCCGAGGCCGACACCTGCATGGTCACTGCGTATGCGTTCGTTCCCGCGCTGGAACGGTTCTGTGAGTGTCGGGGCCAGTTGTGGAGCGACCTTCTCGCCAGAGTTTTCGACGGTGAGCGTGACGGACTCAGGGCAGATGGCGGTGTTGACCTGCACGGTGCCATGTTCGGGGAGGTTGTGGACGATGGCGTTGTGCAGGAGGTTCGTGGTCATCTGCAGCAACAGCGCGTGTGAGCCGATCGTGGGGGTGATGTCTCCGGATGTCTGGATCGTGACGCCGTGCTTTTCTGCGAGAGGGAGGAGCGTTTCCGTCGCTTCTTCCGCCAAGAGTGATAGGTCGACGTGCTCTCGAGTGAAGGACCGTCGGTCGGAGCGGCTGAGCAGGAGCAATGCTTCTGTGAGGTCGATCGCTCGGGTGTTGACGGCGTGGAGGCGGTCGACGAGCTCGCCGGTGTCGCCAGTCGGATCCTTGCGCGCCACGTCGAGAAGTGTCTGCGTGATGGCCAGCGGGGTGCGCAGTTCGTGCGAGGCATTGGCTGCGAATCTCTGCTGTTCAAGGACGTGCGCTTCGAGCCGCGCGAGCATGGTGTCGAAGGCATCGGCGAGTTCGCGGAACTCATCCCCGCGGCCCGGTAGTCGGATCCGGTGGGAGAGCGATCCGTTCGCCGCCATCCGCGTGGCGTCGGTGATGCGGGTCAGCGGGGCGAGCATCCGGCCCGCGAGGATCCACCCTCCCAGGAGACCGAATACCAAGAGGAACGCCAACACGTCGGCTGCCCTCGGAGCGAACGCGTCGAGGAGGTCGGACTGGTTGGGAACGAACCCGCGTGTGATGATCGGGCGGTCGGGTACATAACGGAGCAGGAACACCCACACAGTGGCGAGTAGCAAGACGCTGGCGAGCATGAGGAAGCCGGCGTAGCTCAGCGTGAGCTTGAGGCGAACGCTCAGACCAGGCGCCCTATCCACGGTCACTCCCTCGAGTCCGGTGGCTGGTGCTGTCGAGCCCGGCGCCGGGTGCTGTTTCGATGCGGTACCCGACGCCCGCCACAGTGGCGATGATCCCGGGTTCGCCGAGGCGCTTCCGCAGTGCCGAGACGGTGATGCGCACGGCATTGGTGAGCGGGTCTGCGTTCTCATCCCACGCCCGTTCCAGGAGCTGATCGGCGCTGACGACACCGCCTTCGGCCGCGATGAGGACTTCGAGCACTGCGAACTGCTTTCGCGTGAGTGCGACGTAGCGGCCGTCGCGGTAGACCTCGCGGCGGAACGGATCCAGCCGCAGGCCTGCGATCTCTCGCACGGGTGGCCTGTTGTGGGCGCGCCTGCGGTCGAGCGCTCTGAGGCGGAGAACGAGCTCCTGGAGTGCGAACGGCTTCGTGAGGTAGTCGTCCGCGCCGAGCTCGAACCCGGAGGCCTTGTCGTCGAGCCGGTCGGCAGCGGTGAGCATGAGGATCGGAATGCCGCCGCCGGTGGCGACGATGTGTTCGGCGATCTCGTCGCCGGAGGGGCCGGGGATATCGCGGTCGAGGACGGCGATGTCGTAGGCGTTGGTGCTCAGAAGCTCCAGCGCGGTGTCGCCGTCGCCGGCGGTGTCGGCGGCGATCGCTTCTAGGCGAAGCCCGTCGCGGATGGCTTCTGCCATATAGGGCTCGTCCTCGACGATCAACACACGCATCCTTCGATGCTAGGAGCCCGACATTTCGTCGGCATATCGAAAACCACATACGTGCTGGCAACACCGTGCTGCCTTGAATGGAGGCGTGACCTACAGCGAACAAGCACGAACGACGACCCGTCGGGTTTCCAGGGTCCTTGTCGCCGGCCTGCTTATCGTCATCGCGGCGATCGCCGCAGCCTGCGGCGACCCGTTGCTGAGGCCGTCGTCCTCGCTGGCCCCATCACCGGCGGTCGCGACGGCAGCCCCAAGCCTCGACATCCTTCGCGGTCAGGATCGCGGTGCGCTTCGCGAACCCGCGCCGACTTCGGCATCGGCCCCTGGGAGCGGCGTCCTTCGCGGTCAGCGCCGTGCTGGGCTCGGCGAGGCCGATGGTGTCGTCCCCGAAGGCACAACGGTCTTTGACGATGAGATCGCGGGTGTAGCCGACCTTAAGAGAGCTCTCCTCAGTGCGCTGCGCCGGGCCGCGACGGATGCCGCGGGCGACAGGGTCGAGTTCTACGTCGACAGCGGCTGGCGTTCCCCGGCGTACCAGGAACAACTGCTCCAGCAGGCGGTCTCGACGTACGGCTCAGAAAGGGAAGCCGCCCGATGGGTCGCCACCCCCAGTACGTCTCCTCACGTGTCGGGAGACGCGGTCGACGTTGGGCCCGATGCCACGGCGTGGCTATCCCAACACGGCGCCAAGTACGGGCTATGCCAGATCTACCGCAACGAACCCTGGCATTACGAGCTGCGCTCCGAAGCCACCAGTCGCGGCTGTCCTCCCATGTATGCCGACCCCACGCAGGATCCACGGATGCAGCAGTGACCAGCACGCTCGGCGAGACCTGGTCTCGACGCGATCACCACGCGCGGGGCAAAAACACGCGTAGAGTGCTCCGGCCGCTGGCCGCCCTCGCCATGGTCGCCCTGATCAGCGCGGGTTGTTCGAACAGCGTTCCCCGACCGGCACCGGCAGGGGCGGCGGCGCCAACAACGCCACCGATCGCGATCAGGCCGTGAAGTTCGCCGAGTGCATGCGCGCCAATGGCGTCCGGGAGTTCCCGGACCCGGACGCGTCGGGCGCCGCTCCACGCCGCGATGCAGAAGTGTCGCGGTCTCGCGGGAGATGCAGGCGTCTCGGGGGGCCAATGAAGCGGAAGACGTGGGTGCTCGGCGGAGGCGCCGTCCTCGTTGCCGTGGCTGCCATCGGCGGCGGAGCTGTCGTCTTCGGTGCGAAGCAAGCCGCTCCGGCCGCGGACGAGCCGCCGGCCAATACCGCGAAGGTGCAGCGAGGCAACCTCTCCGCGATGGTCTCCGTGGATGGGACGCTGACCTACCAGGCGCGGTCGGACGGCTCGCCGGCCGTCGTCGCCGCAGGTTGTTCGTAGCCGGCGGCTCGCCCGTCGGCATCGGGGTCGCGACGGACCCCCGGTCATCCGCCGGTCGGCCGCACCCGCTCGCGATCACGAAGAGCAGAACGCCGCCGATGGCGAGCGCGCGCTGCACGAGGACCATCACTCTTTTGAACGTACGCGCGGGGCCGGCTGTCGCGAAGGGCCGAGAGGCCCCCGACCAGCCCCGCGCGACCGAGTTGCGGGCGGTAGGTCTTACGCCTCGCGACGGGAGATCGCGGCTCACAGGAGGCCACGACAGACTCAGCAAAACGACGTCGCCGCGACACTAGGAAGGTGAGACGTGAACCGCTCTTGACCGACCCGTGGGAGGCAGAGCTTGAACGCTGCTACGCCAATGTCCTGCGCGGCCTCATGGCGGCCTGCGGCTCGCGCGAGCTCGCCGAGGACGCGCTCCAGGACGCGCTCGTGGCGGCGCTCAAGCCGGGCCAGCGCGAGCGCGTCGAACGCGTCGACGGCTGGCTGTACGTCGTCGGTTTGCGCGCGCTCCGTAGGGGTCAGTGGCGGCGGCGCCTCGAGCGCTCGCTGCGAGATCTCCGCGGGAGCGCGCCGGCCCCGGGCGTGGACCGTTTGGCGACCGTCGAGATGCTCGGCCACCTCGGGCAGCGCCAGCGCGAGATGGTCATCGCACGCTACTGGCTGGACATGAGCTACCGGGAGATCGCGGACCAGTTCGGGGTCGGCGTGAGCACGGCCACGTCCACGGTGACGCAGGCGCTGCGACCTGCGCTCGACCGCGGTCGGCTCCTACGCCCACTACCGCGCGGGAGCGTTCGAGCGCATGCGGCCGCAGCGGCGCCCGCTTCGGATCGCCGGCGCCTTGGCCACCGGTGTCGCCCTGGTCCTCGTCGCCGTGCTCATCGGGTCCACCCTGGCGGATGTCCGCCGCAACGCCGCGGCGTCGCCGTCGCCGACCTCTGCCGCATCCGAAGCGCCGATCGCGGTCACGTCCGGGCCGCCGGTCGCAAGCCCGAGCGCGCCGGGCGCGTCGGCGAGCTCGCTCATCACATACGAGAACCCGATCCTCGGCTATCGCATCAGCCTTCCGGACACCTACAGACGGCTGACGCCCGCCATCTTCTTCGCGCAGGCGGAGATCCTCGGCCGAGACACCTACACGTCGCTGACGCAAGACGAGGAGCGCGAGGAGTGCCTGCGCGACCTCGGCGACATCCCGTCCCCCGCGACGGCGGCGCTGCTCTTCGTCGAGGCGTATCGCAATGTCGCCGGCCTGTCGGCGAGCGAGTGGGCCAACACCCCACGCGTGCCGGGAGGGCTGCTGCTCAGCATGCACCGCAAGATCGAGCCGCTGACCATCGGCGATCGCGATGCGGTCAAGCTGGTCGCGGACAGGGCCACCGCCGAGACGGAGGTGGTCGTGATCCGCGCCGACGACCGGATCTACGTGATCACCCCGACGATGTGGTCGTTCCCACCGCGGCATCAGCTCGAGGACATCGCGGCGACCTTCGGAACGGTCGCGCGCCAGCCATTCCCGACGCCTACGGCGACCCCGCTTGTGGAGGCCCGTCGCCAGGCGGCGAGCGAGCTCGCGGCTGCGCTGGCCAAGGCGTTCGCAGCGCGAGACGCGGATGCGGTCGGACGGCTGATGCCTGACTGCCATCTGGGCGTCTCCCCGGGCGTCAACCTCCCGAATTCGGGCGGCGGCGGCCTGAGCCGCTCCGTTCCCCTGTTCGTTCAGGCCCTACGGGATCGCTTCGCGGCCGGGGATCTCACCGTCACTGTTGACCCGACGCTCCAGGCGGAGGGCAGCGAGGGATCGTTCGGACTGTTCTTCTTCGTCCGCTCCGAATGGATAGAGCCCGACCGGACCGTGGCCATCGACCTGCTCCTCGACCTCCGCGACGGGCGGTGGCAGTGGGTCAGCGCGCGGCACCACTATCGACAGGCAGACATCGGCAGTCCGCCGTGCATCCCATATCGCAGCCCGTGGGTCTCTGGAACGAGCCGGTGCTGACGACATGTCGCTACACCAGTCCGAGCGAGCGGATGATCTCCTCCAGCGTCGCTTCGGTCACGTCGGGGGGACGGTTCGACTCGTCGCCGATGCCGTAGCGGAGGACGAGCACCTGGTCGCCACGATCGATCACATAGATCTTGCCTGCGAGCGGCGCACCCCGCGTGCCCACCACGGCTTCCGCGCCACGGATCCGTGTCGGCGTAACAGCGCATGTGCTCGCGCCGACCGGACCTGACCGGTCGCACCCGAGCGCGCCCGCCCACTCTTCCAATGAGCGTCCTTCGCGCCGGTAGACCTCGACGAAGAGGTCCCATGGGCGGAACTGCCCGAAACGCGCTTCATCCGCATCGCTGCGGGCCGTGAAGATCTTCCGCTCGAGGAGCGTCGGCTCCGATGGGAGGCCGGCCACTGCCTGCGACTCATGGAACCACGCGGGGAGCACGAGGTTGTAGTTGAACTGCAGATCGCGATAAAGGTTCGGGACCGGCGAGATCTTTCGACCGTCGATGACCGTCGGACGTGCCGGCGGCGTCACCCGAGCTGGCTCCTCGGCAGCCGGGCTCTGTGGTATGCGTGCACCGCTCAGCGTCACGACACCCAGCAGCAGTGCGACGGCGGTCGCGCCGGCGACCAGCGCGAGCGCTCCGACGCCGCCCGAGGCGCCGCGGGGGACCCACTCGTCCTCGGCCGGAAGAGGAATGGCGTCGACCTCGCGACGCAGGACCTGGCGGAAGCTGCCCTCAAACATCTTGTCCTCCTGTGCGCATGCGGGCGCGGGCCTGCGCGAGCGTGGCGGCGACGGTGCCGCGCTGGACACCCAAGATCCGCGCGATCTCTTCCTGATCGAGGTCGAGGTAGTACTCGGCGATGACCATCGCCCGCTGACGCGCTGTCAGCATTCCCATCAGCCGTCCGACCTCCGCGCGGTCGAGCGCCTCGGCAAGCTCGTCACGCATGTGCGATCCGACGATGGCGCGCGCCGCACCGGACGCCGCGCGGCGTAGCCCGCGGCGCCCTCTTCGCAGCGCGACGCGGAACAGCCAGCCGGTCAGGTTCTCGTCGTCGCGCGGGGGCCGGCGGAGCCCTTCGGTGAAAGCGTCCTGTAGTGCGTCGAGCGCCCGTTCTCGGTCGCGCAGCACCATGATGAGCGCCCGGTAGATCCGCGGGAACTCCTCGCGGTAGAGGCGTTCCCACTGCTCGCGCGTCGGCGGGGGCATCCACAGAACAATGGCGCCCGACGGCCTGCGTGTTTAGAGGCGCAGCCGCCACGGCGCGTACGAGTTAGCACCTTCGAAGTCAGACGACGCGGGGACGTGATGCCGCGATGATCCGCTCGTGCGCGGCGCGCTGCCTCTTGTCGTCATGCTCGCTGCCTTCGTGTCCGTCCTCGGATGCGGCCGGGTCCCGCCGGCATCCGCGGACACCGCGCCGGTCGGCGCGGCAGAAGGGATCGCCGCCGCAGCGTCGCCGACGCCGTCTCCGACACCGAGCTACCGGCCCGGCCCCTCTTTCACGAGCGGGGTCGTCATTCGCCGGACCCCGACGAGCGTGGTCCTGGAGTCGGTGGGCAAGGAGACCGAGGTGGACCTGAGCTCGGTCATCGACGTGCGTGAACCTCGTGGGTGGGGGCCAGTTGCCGGCGGGCCGCGCCGACCTCGCGCCAGGTCGTGAGGTCGGGATGGTCCTGTACAGCCCGCGCGACGCGCTCCCGCGTGCCACTCGGATCTGGGTCTCTCCCTCGACGCCCGCGCCGAGCCCGTCACCCGCCAAGGTGATCCTCAGGCCTCCGGTGGTCGGCCCGGGCAACGGCGTCGCGCCCGTCGGCATCAGCGCCGTACCCGCGGCAGGCTCGCTCGTCATGCGGCTCGGTGGGACATGGTGGTACGAGGGTCGTACGGCGGCGGTCGTCGCGTTCCCGGCGGCCTCCGGGGAGACCGAACATCGCTCGCCAGCAGGAGGGCTCATCGCGGTCGAGCGTCTCAGCCCGATCGGACTCGGCGGCACGTATCTGATCGCGAAGGAGCTCGCCGTCCGCGAGCAGGGCGTCGAACGGGTCATCTATCGCGCGCCCGGGGACGGCTTCTACTGGTCCGGCTGGTCCCCTGACGGTCGCTATGTCGCGCTCTGGGAGATCGGCACGTACAGCGGATCGATCGACATGGACGGCCGGCCCCTCGTCGTCATCGACGTGCAGAGCGGCCAGCGCACCGACCTCGGGAGGACGCTGCTCCACGGCACGACGGCCTGGGCTGCCCCGCACACGCTCGCGTTCATCAGCGGGATGGGCCGCATGGTCTGGGACACGAAGACGCTGCGCCTGTGGTCGCCGGTGATCGGTGCTCGCGACATCACCGGTCCGGACGTGGCCGCGTTCGCGCCAGCCTGGTCCGCCGACGGGCGATCGCTCTGGTTCGTGAGCGGTCCGGCCGGCCGGTGGGAGCCGGCGGAAGCCGCTGCCGGACGAGGCGTCGGGGATCGCCGCGTGAGCGTCTGGGACGCTGCGACCGGGTCGATCCGCGCGCTGCCGCACGAGATGGGATACGTCGAGGAGGGCGTGCGACCGTCACGCGACGGCACGCGCTTGCTCGTTCTCCGCCGTCAGACCGCTGTCGTCAGCGACGTGGCGTCCTTCCCGAACGTGCACCTCGAGGCGTGGCTCGAGGATCCCGACGGCTCGCACGGCGAGATCCTCGTGCGCTTCCCCGGAGTCGGCCTGAGCGCGTACGGCTACCAAACCGGTCCGAGCGAGTGGGATCGGAGCGAGTGAGGTGGCGCGGCTACGCGCGATGCAGGCCGCGGCGACATCTCGCGATCAGGCACGAGCGCGGATCGTCGCGGAGCTCGCCGGTGCGTTCGCGCCGGCCCGCGTGGTCAAAAGCCAGACGATCATCGATACTTCCCCAGCAGCCTGGGGAAGGGCCGCGATGGTCGACACGACCGTTGCGAAGTCCGGCAAGAGGATCGAGACGGACGTGATGACGATGTAGGCCGCACCTGCGAGGATCAGCAGCGCACCGATCACGCGGGGCGCGAAGCCCGATCTCATCACGAGGACGCCGAGCGGCACGAGCCAGAGCCCCCAAAAGATCTCGTTGACGAGAAGGGTCTGGCCATGCGTGCGCACGAACACCAGCGCGAGCGCCTCCCGCTGCGGCCCTCCGAGCACCGACAAGAAGTCGGCACCGCTGAGCACCGTCAGAGCCCCCAGCTCGCTCACCACCGCGAGGAACGAGATCGGGACCGAGACCAGGACGAGGACCACCATCAGCGATGCCTGTCCGCGGTCGACGCTCTCGAAAAGGCGATAGAGGGCGAGCGCCAGGAAGATGAAACCGGTCGCGCTGATCAACTCGCTCGCGATCCCGAGCCGGAACAGCAGCTCGGCGCTCCGCACGTGGTCGGCTGTCGCAGCGGCATCCCCAGTCACGATCAGGGTGCGCGGCACGTACTGAAGGCCAAAGACCGCAGCGAGGCCCGTGAGCAGGTACAGCAGCCCCGCGACCCTGGCCGTCGTCACCGCGTCATTCCTTCTTACGTACGTCCTACCGGCGGCGGACCTTTCATTCGGTGCCCGCTGCCGCCTCGGCTGCGTCGAGAGCGCGCCACGATGCCGCCGTTCTGACCCGCGGCAGCGGCGAGAAGACGAGCAGGGCGATCGAGGCGGCCATCCCGGCCCAGCCGATGGCGATGGCGCCGCGCACGCCGATCTGCTCCGCGATGACGGCGGCGAGGAGGGCGCCGGCGGGGAAGCCGATGCCATGCGAGATGACCTCGAGCGTGGCATTCGTGCGACCGAGGACCCGATCCGGGACGAGACCCTGCACGAGCGAGATCTCCCCGACACCTTCGATCGTCTGTAAGCCGTCGCCGATCAGCTGCGGCAGGAACACCATCAGCGTCGCGAGCGCGATCGGTCCCTGCGCGAGCGGAGTGAGGATCCCCAGGGCGGACGCGCCGATCGCCATCCAGATGATCGTCCGGCCGATGCCGAGCCGGTCCACCACGCGCGATGCGAAGACCGATCCGACGATCGAGCCCACCCCGCCTGCGGAGATCACGATGCCGAGCAGGAACGGATCGAGGTGCAGGTCGTTCAGCAGATAGAGCGAGTACAGGACGCCGTAGAACGAGCCGAACACATGAGCGACGATCGATCTCGTGGCGAGCGGGAACACGATCGGGTGCCGCCGAACGACGCGCAGGCCCTCGATGACCTCCTGGAAGATCCGCGTGGTCTCGGTGCGTTCCGGTCGTGACGGTTCGGGCGCGCGGATCAGCGCGAGCGAGAGCGCCGAGACCATGAACGACCACGCATCGACGAGCATCGCGAACGGCGCGCTGATGATCTGCACGAGAGCCCCGGCGAGACCGGGTCCGCCGACCTCGGCGATCGAGGCGCTCAGCGCGAGCTTGCTGTTGCCTTCGACGACGCGTTCGAGGCCGATGAGCGATGGCACATAGGCCGGATACGCGGAAGAGAACACGGTGGCGAGGCACGCCTCGAGGAAGGCCACGGCGTAGAGCTGCTCGATCCGCAGCGCTCCGAGCGCCTGCGCGATCGGGATCGAGAAGAGGAGCGCGGCGCGGGCGATCCGACGAGGAGCACCGCCAGGCTCGCCGACACGACGAGGTAGGCCATCTCGCGGGGTCCCGCGCCGAGGACGAGGAGCGCGACCAGCGGGAGCGCCGTGCGAGTGACGACCGAGCCCAGCTTGGACACGGTCTGACCCGTCCACAGCTTGACGAAGTCGGGGTCCTTCCAGAGGGGCGGCGCTGGCTGGATCAGGCTCCCCTGCGCGCAGGCTTCGCGAACGTGTGGCCGCGCTCGCAGACGAGGATCGTGTAGCGCACCGTCCTATTGCCCTCGGCGCGGATGCGCTGCTCGGGTCCGAACTTCGACGTGCCGCACCGAGGACAGACCTCACCCGTGGCGGGCGGCTCGGGAGCGGGTGCGGGCGGTCGTGCCGCCGACTTCGTCGCGCCCATGGGCGCGGTGCTCTTCGCGGCCGTGCTCGTCTTCGCGGTCGTGGTCTTGTTCGCGACCGTCTTCTTCGTCGCGGCGGGCTTGCGCGCCGCGGTCTTCTTCTCAGGCATCCGGGCGAAGGCTATCCCACGGGACCGCGCGCCCCACCGGCTGCCCCAGTCGCCGGGGACATCGACGAAGGTGCGATCGAGATCGGCGGTCGCGGCGCAGCCGAGCAGCTTGAGCGTTCGGACGATGTCGCTGCGCAGGATGTCGATCGCGCGCTCCACACCCCGCTCGCCCCCGGCGGCGAGCCCGTACGCATAGGCGCGGCCGACGAGCACCGCCTTCGCGCCGAGACAGAGCGCCTTCACCACGTCACTGCCGCGGCGGATGCCGCTGTCCATGAGCACTTCGATGCGCCCGTCCACGGCGGCCACGATCTCGGGCAGGACGCGCAGCGTGGCGGCGACGCCGTCGAGCTGGCGGCCGCCGTGGTTCGAGACGACGATGGCGTCGGCACCGACCGCGATCGCCCGGCGCGCGTCCTCGGCGGCGAGGACGCCCTTCACGACGATCGGACCATCCCACATCTCGCGGATCCATCCGAGGTCCTCCCAGCTGACGACGGACCGCTCGAGCGCGGGTCCGACGTCCACGTACCGCATGGGACCGTCCGCGAGCACGACGTTCGGGAACCGCATCAGGCCGCCGTCCCGCAGGAACCTGTAGAGCCACTGCGGGCGCACGAGGAACTGGGAGGAGGATCGCAGCTTCTGCAGGGGACCGCCCCCGAGCAGCTCCTTGATGCCGTTCCGCAGGTCGCGCTCACGCAGGCCCGCGACGGCCGTGTCGATCGTGATGAGCAGCGCCGAGTATCCGGCGGCGCGAGCCCGCGCGATCGCCTGCCTCGCGACATCGCGCCCGCCGACGAGGTACAGCTGATACCAGAGGGGCCCGCGCGAGGCCTCGCGTACCTCCTCGATGCCCGAGCCGGCAAGGGTCGACAGCGTGTACGCCGTACCCGCGCTGTCCGCGGCGCGAGCCGCGACGACCTCGCCGCGCGGCCAGAAGAGGCGCGTGCTCCCGACCGGCGCCAGGATGAACGGCAGCGCCAGCCGTGTTCCGAGCACGGTCGTCCCGAGATCGCACTCCGCGATGGCGACGGCTCCGCGCGGCCGCAGTGCGACCTCGTCGTAGACGCGTCCATTGGCGCGCAGCGTGACCTCGTCCTCGGCGCCGCCGTCGATGTAGTCGAACACGACGCGGGGGAGACGCTGGGCGGCGAGCCGCCGAAGGTCGGCGATGTTGAGCACGTCGTGGGCGGTGAGGTCTGCCGCCATCTAGGTGAGCACCAGGTAGCGGATCCAGATGTCGATCGTCGCGACGATCATCGTCAGCAGGGTCGCGGGGACGCCGTAGCGCAGATACGTCACGAAGCTGATCGGGTGACCGCGGCTCTCGCTCATGCTCGCCACGACGACGTTCGCGGACGCGCCGACCACCGTCGCGTTCCCGCCGAAGTTCGCGCCGAAGACGAGCGCCCAGATGAGCGGCTCGATGTGGACGTTCTGCCCGAGCGCCTCGATGAGCGGGATCATCGTCAGCGTGTACGGGATGTTGTCGACGATCGCCGAGAGGAAC
>WNGB01010208.1_pt1 | contig 13057 bp, 9 predicted proteins | sample 5400681 | NCBI WGS metagenome assembly WNGB01 (sample SAMN13153367, study PRJNA577476) | soil metagenome | isolation source: 115 cm soil or saprolite under grassland replicate 2 | place: USA:California | collected 2016-06-15 | reverse complement strand
ACCCGCCGCCAGACTGCGGAGCGTCGCAGATGGTTTGCAGCGATCCTCCGTCCACTTCGATGCGTTTGAGTTTCCCTCCGCGAAGAACCCGATCGATCGCGAATCGGGCGACCAGAACGGCAGCGCCGGCGAGAGCGTATCGGTCCTCACCGTCGTGTCGTTGAGGGCGCGCGCTTCGAGCGAGTCGAAGCTCTGAACCCACAGCATGGGAGCCTCGCCGTTGCGGTTCGCGATGAATACCAGCCGCGTGCCATCCGGCGACACGGCGGGGAATGGCGCGACCGGCGCTCCTGCTGGAGCGAACGCCACGCCCTCGGGCGGCGAGAGCGCGAACCGAACGAGCGGTGGCGGAGCCGTGCGCCGGAACTGAAACGAGCTGAGTACGCCGACAACACCGAGCGCAATCGCGAAGAGCGTCCACGCCATCCACTCGCGTTTCCGGGTCTCTGTAATCGGGATGGACGGTGTCACCTGTCCACCGCCGCCGCCAATCCATCTCAACTCGTCTCGCAGGTCGCTCGCGTCGTGCCACCGATCGTCAGGGTCCTTGGCGAGACACTTACCGATCGTGCGATCGAGCGCCGGCGGCGTGACTGCAACGAGCGAGGACAGCGCCGGCGGGTCGTCCTTGAGAATCGCGCCGATGAGGCTCGTCTTTGTTCTCGCGACAAATGCCTTACGCCCGGTAATCATCTCGAAGAGCACCGCGCCAAACGAGAAGATGTCCGTTCGCGCATCGACATCGAGACCTTCCAGCTGCTCCGGTGCCATGTATTGAAACGTGCCGACCACCGTGCCCTGCGCAGTGAGATCGGGCGGCGTCATCGTCCAGGCCGTCTCGGTGTGGGGCGCGCTCGCGACAACCGGACCCGATTTGGCGAGGCCGAAATCGAGCAGCTTGGCGCCAGCCTTCGTCAGCATCACGTTGCCAGGCTTCACGTCGCGGTGGACGATGCCGCGGCGGTGTGCGCTGCTCAACGCGTCGATGATCTCGATGCCGTACTGAAGTGCCTGGTTGAGTGGGAGCGGCCCTTTCGCCAGGCGTTCCGCGAGCGATTCGCCCTCGATGAGCTCCATGACCAGGAAGCGGATTCGCTGGTCGCTGGGTGAGCGGACGCCGGCAGCGTCTCCCAGCACGGACGCAGCGACTTCGCCAACGTCGTACAGCGCACAAATGTTCGGGTGATTGAGCGACGAGATCGCGCGCGCCTCGCGATCGAAGCGCTGGCGCAGCTCCGGGTCTGCCGAGAGCTGCGGTGAAAGAACCTTCACAGCGACCAGGCGATCGAGGCGAGTGTCCTTGGCGCGATAGACAACGCCCATGCCGCCGGCGCCGAGCGGGCCGAGAATCTCGTACGGGCCGAGGCGAGCGCCGGTTGTCAGCCTCATGTCAGGGGAAGCCGATTATGACCCCGATGGCGCCGTTTACTCCATTGGTCTGTTCTCGAGCGCGACGTGATGCGCGCTGTGTTACCGGCGGCGGAAGAGGTCGTGGCGCAGAAACGCCGACCTGCGCAACCGTAACCAAGCGACTTGGCCGTTACGACGTTCCGGCGTTTCGCTTGGGACGCCTCGCCATCGCCTTGCCCATGCAGAGAAGGGGACTCGGGGGCGAGTTGCTTCTGGCGGCCGGCGCGCGGGCTGTCGCCGGTGCGCAGGAGGTCGGCGGTGTGGCTTTGGCGATTGACGCCAAGGACACTCGAACCGCTGCTTGGTACGAGCGGTTTGGGGCGCTTCGCCTGCTGGACGATCCGTTGAAGCTGACCTTGCCGCTGGACACGATCGCGGTGGCGTTAAAGAATGTAGACAAAAGAATGTAGACAGCTATTGCCCGCTCAATCGTTCGTCGACGTTGCCAGGGTGAACTTGATGGATGATCCGTAAATGATCGTCCAGCGGTAATAGCCGACGTACACGACGTTCTCACCCGCGCTGACGGCGGCATCTGCGACAAGACGCCTTTCGCGCCCGTCCCCGACAAAGCGTTCTCCACCAGCCCACAGATGGAGCTCGGGCCCCTGGTTCGGCTCCCATGCGAGCTCGAAATGAACGATGCCCCGCGTCCGAGCGATGATTCGTATCAGCCGGCACGGCGAACAGCGGTCCGGCCCGACGTCATACGACACGTCCATGTGGGTGAGCTTGGGGACGACAGCTGTCTCGCCAGTCGTGATGCGGACAATCCGCTGCATCCGCATGTACCCCGCGGTGTCGGGGGCGATGTCGAGCTCGCCTGGCTCGTAGCCGTCCTTCTCGAAGCGAAGATGAGTGCTCGCCAATGCGAGCAGCGTGTAGTTGCCCGTTTGATCCGTGAGCGTTGACCTGCCGGACACCGGCTCGAACACGCGCACTTCTCCAAGAGCACCCTGGCCCGGCTCGCGCACCTCGCCGGTGACCGCAAACGTTCCGGCCGGCGTGACGCTGACATGATGAGTGCTGTTCAAGGATCCATATGCGGCATCGATCCTTGCCACGCCGAACCCGACCGCCGTGGCAATACCGCTCGACGAGATCGTGGCGACCGACGGGTCGTGCGAGTTCCATCGGACATCCGGCGTCACGTCGCGGGCGTTACCGTCCGGCCATGTCGCGATGGCCGTAAGCTGGCTCGTTTCGCCAACCACGCTGAAAGACTTTCGGCCAGTGACGGTCAGCGCCGTAGGCGGGCGAAGGCTGACATCAACACTGGTCGGAGCCAAAGGCGGGGCAGCTGCGTCGTGCGAACCGCCGCACCCGGTTCCCTGCAACGCTGCGACGACGCAGATCAGAAATGACTTTCTCAACATGAGCGCAACCTCAGAATACTTCGGATGGTTGAGCGCGCTCGCGGCGATTGCTTCCTGGACGAATGGATCCTGCCGGTCGGCACGCGTCCCGATGGCAGGCGCGGTGGAGAAGATACGTCGGGCGTCGACAGGCGTCAACGAGAACGAACCAGCTTGGGATGTGCACGGCGCCGACACAGACGAAAATGTGCTGCAACTATATGATGGGCGTCAGTCCTGCCGCAGAGGAGGCGAACGTGCTGAACCGCTTCTCGTTGTTGCTTGCTTTTCTCTGGTGCGCCGCCTGCAACAACCGCACACCAACAGCGGCCACCGGTCCAAGCGTGAGCTTCTTTGTCAGCAGTACCACCAGCGTCACCGGTAGTCTTGGTGGCCTGTCGGGAGCAGACGCCACATGTCAACGACTCGCGTCTGCGGCGGGCTATGGTGCGCGCACCTGGCGCGCGTATCTGAGCGTCGAGCGCGATCCTGGCAACGGCAATCAGCCGACGCACGCCCGCGACAGAATTGGCAGCGGTCCCTGGTACAACGCCAACCTGGCGCTCGTGGCGAACAACCTCACCGAGCTCCACGCACGCACAGGAGACGCCGCTGTGTTCATCGACGAGCGCGGTCGCCGCATCAACGGACAGTGGACGGGCTCTCCAAGTCCCGTCGAACACGACATCCTGACCGGATCAACGGCTGAGGGCAGGCTGCTGACCGGGATGACGTGCGCTGACTGGACATCGGACTCGACGACGCTCGCGGCGCAAGTCGGGCATTCCGACGGCATGGGTCCGAACCAGAGCACGGCCGGTGCGCTCTCGTCGTGGAACTCCGCGCACGCCAACCAGAACTGCGCGGATACGGCGCCGCGCGGAGGCGCCGGCCGCATCTACTGCTTCGCGCGGTGATCTCGGTCAGCGCAGCGCCGAATGCTCTCGTTTACGACGCTCCCACCTTCGGCGCTACGAGGATGCGTTTCGGCCCGCCGGCGCGCGCGAGCCCGATTACGGACAGCTCGCGCTGATCATTTTGATCGCAGTCGCGTGCAGCACGCCGGCGATATCAGCGCTCTCGTTAGCTTGGCCGCCGCGCTGCTCGCGCCTCTGGGCCGCGCCTGCGCCACCGCGAGATCCGGATCGTGCAGTTGAACCTGTAGCATTGGCCGCAGTCGTGCCCGCAGATCCCACCCCGCTCCCCGGGGATGCCACGTTGCCAGTGACATGCCCTTGGAGCTCAACGCGATGTCCGACATGTGGCCGCAGTTGTTCGCGCTGGAGTCCCGTAATGCGATACAAGCTGTCGTTGGTTGACGTACCAGTTGACGTGGTCGTGTCGGTTGTGCCTGGCTTCCCGACGGTGATCGTGGTGCCAGCCGGAACCGCAACCGTTGGCGTGCGAACGAAGTAATCGTTCGCGCCCGCATTGGTCGCCGACCGGCGTTCGGTGCCGGCCTCGGTGGCGTTGGTCTGCACGAGGCACCCGACAATTGTGACGGTCTGCCCCGCGTTGGCGGGCTGCGTCGCCGTCTCGTCTGGCCGCTGCCCACCCAAAGTGGGCGATGAGGTGTGCGCGCCGGCCACGGGCGCCAACAGGAGACACAACAGCGCGGCCGACGCCATTTGAGCTAGTGCCTTTCTCATCAAAAATCCTTCCCCGTACACACCCGCGCGCGACACGCGCGCGGGTGAGCTATGAGGATGCAAGCGTGGTTCCACGCGCACGTCGCGCCCGCACCTGAGGTGGCAGCGTTGCGCTTACGGCGCCTCGGATAGATCGACTTGCCGACGAAATACGCGAAGAGCGTCTGCGCCTTGACAAAGATGCGAACGAATTGTCGGCCTCGATCAGGCTCTGTGCGCCGGTGCTCGGCTCCGTCAGACGGACGGTCATCTCCACCTTGAGCACCACGAGCGGATCCCATGCCGACGTGGATCGCGATACGAGGACGTGCGAGGTGGGCGTTAGAAATCGCAGCGCGCCTGATCCCGATCGAACACCATCGAGCAGAAAGACGCCGCCGCGGCGCTCCGCGGCGTTGTCGTAGCGCGAGATGTCAACCGGCCGGCCTTCGGCCTTGTAGGTATAGTGGCAAATCAGCTCCTACATGGGGACTTCTCCGAATCAGTCATGGACGATTGCTAGAATGAGCATTCATGACCCCGGAACAATATACCGAGTCCTATGCGGGCATGTGGACCTGGATTGTCGCGACCAACAACGAGCCGGTCTACACAGCCGCGCCGATTCGGAACTATCTCCAGAACAATCTCGAGAGCGCTGGAACAAAGGCTCAGGCGCAGCGAGCGCAAGCGGCATATGCAGATCTCTCTCGAGCAATTGCCAAGCGGCTCGGGAGAGCGCCGGGGCCGACTTTCACTATCGGTGAGGATACATACGTTTTGCTTTCCCTGCAGCGAGTGTTCTGGGGCAAAGGCGCACCGAGTGAAATCCAGGATGCGCTCTGGCTGGCCACGCTGTTGGATGTCGTCACGGCAGCTGACGTCACCCGCTATTGTTATGAAAGTCTCGGTGTGGACTGCGGCGGATTCGTCGCAAACTACTGGGGCTTCGGCAAACCTTCCACCACCGACTTGAAACCAACCGGCTACGCGGGAATGTTGCCTCGTGATTTCTGGTCAGAGGCGGGAAACCGGCGGCGTTCACGCCCAGATCAAATTCGTCAAGGCGATGCCGTCATTTTCTTCGAAGGCAAAGTCGCCGGAAACGATCCGAGCACACGTGCGCCGAAGAAATCCGACGGCTCCTATGACACCACTCAGGGGACGAAAGCCTTTCATATTGGTCTCGTCGCGAGGGTAGGCGCCACGGGCGACAAAGTCATGCAACTCAGGATCGCCGAGTCGAGCGGGTCGCCGTCGATGTACGCCGGAAACGGAGTGAACGCGCGCGACGTCAACATCCAAAGCACCACGGTTGCCGGCGGCTTGGTAGGTTGCGCTCTGTCGGCGGCGGAGCGGATTTATTTTGTCGCACCGAGAGGCGGGCGCATCACGCCGTACCTGTCCCAATTCGGCGACTGAATGCCGCCGATCTCCCCGTCGATCTTCGGCTGACGCCAGCTTGACTTGCTTCACTCCTTTGTGCGACAAGGCCGCACATACGGCTGCCACTGCCACTGCCGCGAGCCGCCGACGTCGAAAGGAACACGCAATGACTTCTGCGCATCGCAGACGAATCCTGTTCGCGCTGATGTGTGCTTTTCTTTGCGCGAGCAACGCCAGCGCGCAGTACACCACTGGTCGAATCGAAGGGACCGTGCAAGACCCCACCGGCGGCGCCATTCCAGGCGCCACCGTGACGCTGCGCAACATCGGTACGAACCAGACCCGCACACAGACCACAGATACAAACGGCCTTTACGCCTTTCCGGCCGTGCCGGCCGGCGACTACGAGCTCGTCGCGGAGATTTCCGGCTTCTCCCGCGCCCGTGTGACCTTCACGATGGTCACGAACCAGACGGTGACGCAAAAGCTCGAGCTCCCGCTCGCAGGCCAGACAGAAACGGTTGAAGTGCGTGGAGAGCTTGCCGCGCTTCTCAATACCAGCGAGGCGCAGTTGAGCATCACGCGGATTGACCGCGAGGTGCGCGAGCTCCCGAACCTCAACCGGAGCGTCGTCGGCTTCGCCTCCTACACGCCCGGCGTGCAGCCGACGCAGAATCCGCGCGGCGGATCCCTCGCCATTGCAAGCGGCTCTCAGGCAGGTTTCATTGCGGCGGGCGGCGGGCGCGCTCGGGCCACGGCCGTGCAGCTCGATTACACCGACGTGAACGACTGGGAATTCGGCGGCATCGCGCTCGGGACGACGCCGATGGTGGACGCCGTGCAGGAATTCAAGGTGCTCACCAGCAACTTCTCCGCGGAGCACGGCGTCAAGTCCAACGGGCAGGTGATTATGGTCACCAAGAGCGGGACGAACAGCTGGCACGGCACCACCTACGACTTTGTGCAGAACGACAAGTTCAATGCGCGCGACTATTTCGACCGGACCGGCAAGCCGCGGCCGCTCAAGCGGAACAACTACGGCTTTACCATGGGCGGACCCATCGTGCGGAATCGCACGTTCCTGTTTGGCGGATTCGAGGGCACTCAGACACGCGGCGCGTCCGCGACGTCAATCGCGACGGTGCCCACCGCCGCAGCCCGGGCGCGCGCGACGAACCCGGCGATCGTCTCGGCACTGTCACTGTTGCCCACACCGACAGCCGCAACCGGTAATCCCGACATCGGCACGGTTGCCTCGGTCTTTCCCGCACCATCCAGCAACGCGCAGTTCATTGTGAAGGGCGACCACCAGTTCAACACGTCGCATTCGCTGTCGGCACGCTACCTTCACAGCCACAGCACGTCGATTCTCCGGTTTCCAGCGCTCAACACGCTGCCCGGATTCGATACCGACTTCAAGACGTATGCGAGGAACCTTTCGATCACGGACAGCTATGTGCTGAGCTCCAAGACCATCAACCAGTTGCGTGTCGCGTACGGACGTTCGTCGGGATTGATCCTCAACGAGGGTGGGCTCCAGACGCCCCGCTACACCATCAGCGGGTTGGTCAATTTCGGCGCGCTGAACTTCTTCCCGAACACGCGCACGTTCGACGTGTATCAAGTCAACGACGTGCTCACGCAGGTTCGCGGCGCTCACACGTTGAAGGGCGGTGCGGACTTCAGAAAAATAAACGACTCTTCGCTGCTGTCGACCAATGCGTATGGCCTGTTTACGTTTGCCTCGCTCGATGCGTTTCTGAACGCTCAGGCCAGCTCGTGGACGCAGGTTTTTGGTGAGCAGAATCGCCGGTTCCGCACCAGCCTGATGGGGTTTTTCGTTCAGGATGATTGGAAGGCATACACGAACCTCACGTTCAACCTCGGTGTGCGATGGGAGATTCAGGGACCAATAACGGAGGCAGATGGTCTCACGTCGGTGCTCGACCTCGAGACGCCCGGCGACATCGCGTCGGCAGGCTCCGGGCCCTTAGGCACATTTCACGTGGGTAACCCTTCTACCCGGCGCAACGCCCACAACGTCGGGCCTCGTGTGGGGTTTGCGTGGACACCGCGCACGGATCTCGTCGTCCGCGGTGGATACGGTCTGTTCTACGACTCATTCAATTTCACGCCGCAGACGTTTTCGCGGGCGGTTCCGCCATTGAACTACAGCTTCAGTCTCGTGGGCACCCAGCTTTCGGGTGAGAACAACTTCGAGCGTCTCGTGAACGGCACTGCGCCGATCGCAGTCGCCGCCAAGAGCCAGGTCGGCACGTTTGGCACGCTGCGCAACTTCGGCGAGATCACCACGCTCGATTTGAACATGCCGAACCCGTACTCGCAGCACTTCAGCATCGGCGCGGATCTTCAGTTCCTCAGAGACTTCGTGTTCCACGCCGGCTACGTTGGGACGCGTGGCAGCGAATTGACAGTCTTCGGGCCGATCAATTCCGTGGTCAGGAGGCCAGCGCCCGCGACGAGCGTCGCGGATGAAAGTGCGCGGCTGCCCGAATTCCGCGCCGCCGTCAACGCGCAGAACGGCGTCGGGAACACGCGCCTCGATCCACGATTCGACCAGGTCAGCTATCACAGCGGCGGTGGCCGCTCGATCTATCATTCGCTGCAAACAGAACTGACCAAACGAGCGGCGCGCGAAGGCCTCATGTTCCGCATGGCGTACACCTGGTCGAACTCGATGGACGATGGGTCGGATTTCACGACGGAGCAGCAGGCGAACGACAACAATTACCGGCAGATCGGCTCCGATCTGCACGCCGAGTGGGGGCCGTCGAATTACGACATCCGCCACCGCTTCGTTCTGACGACGATCCTCGAGCTACCTTTCTTCCGCGGCCAGCAGGGGCCGCTCGGCCGCGTTCTGGGCGGGTGGAGCTGGCAGACAGCAAACCTGTGGCAGTCCGGTGTTCCCGTGACGGTGCTCGCGGGGCCGCGGTTCGGCATTCAGGACGTGAACCTCGATGGCGAGCTGATTCCGCGTGTTGGACTCGACAACACGCGCGCGGACTGCAACCCGAGCGGAACCGGTTTTACGCTGGGGGATGCGTCCACGATTCCGCCTCCAAGCCAGCGCGGCGTCGACGGCGCGCCAAACACCAGCAATTTCATCTACACTCAGCCGCTGCTCGGCAACAACGGCAGGTGCGGTCGCAACACGCTGCGGTTGAACAGCCTGACGAACATGGATTGGTCGTTCTTCAAGAGAGTGCGGTTGGCGGACGCGGGTCCCGTCGGATCAGGTCCATTCATGCTCGAGTTCCGCGCGGAGTTCTTCAACATCTTCAACACTCCGTACCTGACCGGTCAGGGAACGGCATTCCGGACCGTCAGCAGTCCGAGCTTCGGGTTGCTGAATGCCGCCGGCGCAGCCCGCCGCGCTCAATTCGCGCTCAAGGTAACCTGGTAATCGGGTAACGCACGGCCTCGGCGAAACACGCGAAAGGAGACGTCCATGTCGGATATCACTCGCCGCGACTTGCACCGCACGATGCTCGCCGCAATCGCGGCAGGAGCGACAGGCGTCAGATCGTTTGCACAAAGCCCCGCGCCCAAACCGGTGAAGGCCGACGCGCCGGCAGGATCCATCACGGACGTTCCCGGCATCAGCGTCGGACACTTCACCGATACCCGCCGGCCGACGGGGTGTACGGTGTTGCTGTTCGGGCCCGAGGGCGCCGCGGCGGGCGTCGACTTCGACGGCTCCGCGCCGGGCACTTATCAGGTTTCGCTGCTGCAGCCGGTCAGCTTCATCCAGGAAATCTGGGGCATTGTCCTGTCAGGCGGCAGCTCGTTCGGACTCGCGACGGCCCCGGGAGTCGCTCGGTATCTCGAGGAGCAGAAGATCGGGCTGAAGTTCGGGATCGGTCTCGTTCCAATCGTCGTCGGCGCCATCATCTACGACCTCGGCGTCGGCGGCAGCGCCACTATCAGACCTGACGCTGAATCAGGCTACAAGGCGGCTCAGGCGGCATCGGCCGGCGCGGTGCCGCAAGGCAACGTCGGTGCAGGTGCCGGCGCGACGGTTGGAAAGATGCTGCGGCAACAGGGCTACGGCGGCATGAAGGCCGGCGTTGGCACGGCCAGTCTGCGGCTTGGCGATGTGGTCATTGGCGCGATCATGGTTGTCAACGCCGTCGGTGACGTGATCGACTGGCGCACGGGCAATGTCATTGCGGGAGCGAGACGGAAGGACGGCAAGGGCTTCGTCCGCGCGGTCGACATGTTGAAGACGAACCCGCGTCCTCAGGCCGCGGCCGACGCACCTCAGGATCCGATCTTCCAAAGCACGACGATCGGTGTCGTCGCCACGAACGCGGAGTTCAACAAGACCGAGATGACGAAGATCGCGATGATGGCAAACTGCGGCGCCGCCCGGTGCATCAACCCGTATCACACGCCGGGCGACGGCGATACGCTCTTTGCCGTGTCGACGCGGAAGGTCAAATCGGATCTTTCCCTGTCGGTGATCGGCTCGCTGGCCGCCGAAGTCGTGTCCGAAGCGGTGCTGCAGTCCGCGAAGATGGCGAGCTCGATCGACGACTGGCCGGCGTATCGCGACTACACGGCAAAGCTCGAACCGGTCCGCTGACGGCATTTGCGGATCCATCGCCGATGGCCATCCATCTCGCCAATGGCTTTCCGGTCCTGCTGACCTTCGATCTCGATGCCGAGCTCCTCTGGACGGCGCGCGATCCGAAGAACTGGCAGCGGCCGATCGCATTGTCACAGGGGGCGTACGGCTATCGCGAAGGCGTGCCTCGCATCCTGAACCTGCTGGCGAGCCACGGCTTCACCTGCACGTTCTTCATCCCCGGCATGATTGTGGAGAGAAACCGCGACGTCGTGCAGGAGATACACGCGGCAGGTCATGAGATCGCGCACCACAGTTACTCGCACCGCTGGCCTGAAAGCCTCACCGAAGCCGAAGAACGTGAAGAGTTCGAGAAGGGGATCGACCTGATCGCCGGGGTGACTGGGACCAAGCCGGCAGGATATCGGTCACCCGCAGCGGAGTTCAGCGCGAGCACGATGAATCTGATCCTGGAGTACGGGTTCGAATACTCCTCGAACTTCTTCGACCGCGATGAGCCGTACAAGCACATCGTCGGCGGCCGCAAGACCGATCTCGTCGAATTGCCGTTCGCCTGGGTGCTGGACGACGCGCCGTTCTTTCTCTACAGCATTCAGCTCGTGGGGCGCGTGATGATGCCGCCGTCGAGCGTGCTGGAGCACTGGACGGCCGAATTCGACACGCTCTACGCCGAGAACAAGTGTTTCGTGCTGGCCATGCACCCTCAGATCATCGGGCGGCCGTCCCGCATCACGCTGCTCGACCGGCTCATTCGACATATCAAGGAGCGGCCCAATGTCTGGTTCGCGCGCTGCGATGAGGTGGTGAACGCGGTGAAGGATACGCTTTAAAGGAGGACGATGCGCCGGTTCGACGAACAGGTGGTTCTGATTACCGGCGCGGCGTCGGGCATCGGCCGCGCGAGCGCTATGGCGTTCGCCGCCGAAGGAGCGCACGTGGCACTGGCCGATATCGACAGTGCCCGCCTGGCGGAGGCGGCCGCCGATCTGCGCGACGCTCGCGTGATGTCCGTTAGCGGCGACCTGTCAGAGGAGCCGACCGCGCGGCAGGCTGTCGAGAAAACCGTGCATGAATTCGGCCGGCTCGACGTACTCTGCAACAGCGCGGGCATGGACTTCGCGGCGGGTATGGAGGCAACTGCGGGTGAGGACTGGGACCGAGTAACAGCGGTAAATGCGCGGACGACTTTTCTACTGTGCAAATACGCCATTCCATTCATGCTCGCGCGTGGCGGCGGAGCGATCATCAACATCGCGTCGGGGGCGGCGCTCCATCCAGTTCCCGGCCGCCCGGCGTACACCGCATCGAAGGGAGCCATTGTTGCGCTGACCAGGTCGCTGGCGCTCGACTTCGCGCCGCACATTCGCGTGAACTGCGTCTGTCCCGGAGCCGTCGATACGCCGATGCTTCAAACGCTGCTGGATCGCGCGCCCGATCCGGCAGCCGCCAGGGCGGCGTTGATCGCGCGGTATCCGCTTGCTCGGTTGGCGGAGGCCTCCGACATTGCGCACGCGGTCCTGTTCCTCGCTTCGCGCGAGGCGTCTTTCATCACCGGAGCGACGCTGGCAGTCGACGGCGGACGCACGATGCATTAGCGGGATGAACAGGAAATCACCGCGCATCGGGGAGTTCGTGGCGGGCGGCGACCTGGTCCTCCATAACGGGCACATCCGCACGCTCGAGAAGGCACAGCCAGAGGTCGAAGCCGCCGTCATTCGCGGCGGTCGAATCGTGTTTCTCGGCTCCTCGCGCGAAGCGCTCGCGCAAAGTGATTCCGAAAACGTTATCGATTTGCAGGGGCGCGCCGCGCTCCCCGGGTTCATCGATTCCCACGTGCACTTCTGGCGCACCGGCCTGATGGAGCAGATGCTCGATCTGCGAGGGGCGCGCAGCATCGCCGACATTCAAGCGAACGTTCGACAGCAAGCGCAGCGCATCCCCGCCGGCGGACTGCTCATGGGACGTGGCTGGGCGGATACGAATCTCGCGGAGCAGCGCTATCCCACGCGATGGGAGCTTGACCAGGCGACTTCGGATCATGTCGTCTACCTGCTGCACCTCAATGGCCACTCGTGCGCGCTGAACAGTCGCGCCGTCGAGTTCCTGCATCTCGACCCGTCGCGACCTGGCGTGGAGCGCGACCCCGCGACGGGCGAGCCGGCCGGGCCGCTTCGCGAAAAGATTGCGCACGATATGCAGGGCCCGCTGCTGACGCTCATGGATCCCGCCATTCGCCGGGCGTGCCTGGATATCGTGTCGCAACAAGCCGTCGAGGGCGGCGTGACGACCGTCCATTGTCTGGAGGGTGGCCGGCTGATCGGCGACCCTGATGTGAAGGATTTTCTCGCGCACCAGCACGAGCTGCCGGTCTCGACAGTCCTTTACTACCAGATCACGGATCTCGACCGCATTCTCGGACTCGGGCTGCCGCGCATCGGCGGCTGCGTGCTCATCGACGGCAGTCCGGCGGCACACACCGGCGCCTTGTACGAGCCGTACGAGGATCGACCCGACACGTCCGGGCCGGAGTACTGGACGCAGGAGGCGCTGAACGACTGGGTCATGCGGTCTCACCGAAGCGGCCTGCAGGTCGTCGTCCACGCGACATGCGAGCGAGCGATCGGCCAGATGCTCATCGCGTACGAGCGTGCGCTCTCCGCGTTTCC
>WNGB01017074.1_pt1 | contig 13059 bp, 8 predicted proteins | sample 5400681 | NCBI WGS metagenome assembly WNGB01 (sample SAMN13153367, study PRJNA577476) | soil metagenome | isolation source: 115 cm soil or saprolite under grassland replicate 2 | place: USA:California | collected 2016-06-15 | reverse complement strand
CTCCCGGTGCTGACCGAGGTGCTGGGGGTCAAGCAGTACATCTACGACCTGCCGGGCTCGGTTTCGAGGAAGTGGCTGAAGCTGGGCGCGGACGGCTGGCGGCTCGACGTGATGCAGGACAAGAGCATCGACTTCTGGCACGGGTTCCGCGACGCCGTCGAGCAGACGAAGCCCGGTGCGCCGATCATCGGCGAGCTCTGGAAGAAGTTCGACGTCCTGCCCTACGTCCACGGCGACACGGCCGACTCGTCGATGAACTACCGCTTCCGCGACGCGGTCGTCTCCCTGCTCGCGCCGCACTCGTTCGACTCGAAGGGCTTCCCGGGGAGCGGCCAGCCGATCCCACCGTCCCAGTTCGTCTCCCGGCTCGAGTCGATCCGCGAGGACTACCCGGACGCGACCTACTGGACGCTGATGAACCTCGTCGACTCGCACGACACAGAGCGGATCCTGTGGACGCTCGCTCCCGGCGCGGAGTCGCGGACCGAGCGGGAGCTGAACGCCGCCAACCTGGCCGAGGGGAAGCAGCGCGTGAAGCTGGCGGCGCTGATCCAGATGACGATGCCGGGCGCGCCGACGATCTACTACGGCGACGAGGTCTCGGTCTCGGGCGACGACGACCCGGACGACCGCCGCACGTATCCGTGGGGCGACGCGAACACGCGCACGCTCGGCGACACGCGCAAGCCGGACACGCAGATGCGCTCGTACTACCAGTCGCTGACGAAGTTGCGCAAGGACAACCAGGTGCTGCGCGAAGGGAAGCTCCAGTTCCTGGCGTCGGACGACGCCGATGGAACGCTCGCCTACGGACGCAAGCTGGGCGACTCGGCCGCGATCGTGCTGCTGAACACCAGCCGGGAGGCGCGCACGGTGAACGTTCAGCTCCACGGGTACGTCCCGGACGAGACGCAGTTCGGAGTGGCGGAGAGCGCAGAAGGGTTTGTCCAGATTGGCTTCTCCCATGGGCTCCTCAGTGCGGGCCTGCCGCCGCTCTCCGGCGCCGTTCTGCAGACCGTGAATGCCACCCTGACCCCGCCACCTGCACCGACAGACGTCACTGCGAGCGCTGATGGGCTCGCCGTCGACGTTACGTGGACCTTCCCGACTGGAATCAACATCGCCGGTATGGGGTTCAACGTTTATCGGAGCCCGCTCTCGGGCGGCGGATACACGAAGGTCAACGACACGCCGCTAGGGGTCGCAACCTTCCGAGACACGAGCTCGGAGATTCGAAGCGGTCAGAAGTACTTCTACGTGGTGAAAATGGTGAATCAGGGTGGGATCGAAAGCGAGCCCTCGAACGAGGCTTCGACGATCCCGGCGTATCCGATCGACGCGACCAGCCTCGACCGTCCCGCGGCGCTCGATTACACGATCACCGCGGCGGGCCGGACGAACCCGGTCTTCGGCCGGATCACGATCACGGGCATCACCTCGCAGGCGGGCGAGGTGTCCGGCGTCCTGGCTCAGGTCGGCTTCGGCGCCGTAGGCACCGATCCGGCCGGCTGGACGTGGGAGAACATGAGCTTCTCCTCCGACGTCGGCGATCAGGACGAGTACTCGGGCACGCTCAAGCCGGAGACGCCGGGGACGTACTCCTATCTCGTCCGCTTCTCGACCAGCCAGGGCGAGACCTGGGTCTACGGCGATCTCGACGGCGGCACGAACGGGAGGAACGCGCCGGGGACGCTGACCGTCCATCCGAACGCGGATCAGACCGCGCCGGCCGCCCCGGCCGACCTAGCAGCGAGGAGCCACGGGGCCTCTTCGGTGACGGTTTCCTGGTCCGCCGTCTCGGCCCCCGACCTGTACGCCTACGTGGTTTACCGCTCGACGACGTCCGGCTCGGGCTACGTGGAGGTGGGGAGGACGGACGCGGCGACGACGCACTTCACCGATACGGGCCTGACGACGGGGACGACCTACTACTACGTCGTCAAGGCGCTCGACGAGGCGAACAACCTTTCGCCGGCGTCGAACCAGGCGAGCGCGGTCCCGTCGGCGCTCCAGGTCGACGTCACGCTCGTTGTGACGCCTCCTGCGTCGACGCCCGCGAACGCCTCCGTCTACATCGCCGGCAACCAGCCGGAGATCTGCAACTGGTGCAACGCCCACACCGTCAAGCTGACGAAGGGCGACGACGGGAAGTGGCGGATCACAATTCCGTGGGCGGAAGGCACCTCGGTCGAGTACAAGTACACGCTCGGCGACTGGGACCATGTCGAGAAGGGCGCCGCCTGCGACGAGATCTCGAATCGGAAGTTCACCGTCGCGCCGCAGGGCGACTCCGATTCGATGACCGTGGAGGACACGGTCAAGAACTGGCGCAACGTCGCGCCGTGCGGCGCCTGATCAAGTAACACAGTGTCACTAGCGAGGACCGCGCTGGGCCCTGGCTGTTCGTACGGCCGACACCACCTAGCCAAGTAACACAGTGTTACTTGGCTAGAAGGAGCTCAGGACGGCGTCCCAGGCGACCTCTGAAGCGACGACCCCGAGCGCGGTCGTGTCCAGCAGCGGGTCGCTCTCGAGCTCGCCCGTCGAGACCGCGTAGAGGACGTCTCCGTCCTCGAGCGCGTGGAACGGCTGGATTGCGCGCGCCATCGAGGCATGCACCTGCCGGCCAAACGTCCGCAGCTGGCGCGGATCGAGTAGGAGGTTGGTTGCGACGACCGTGAGCGTCGTGTTCCCCGGCGGCGGCCGAACGGGAAGGCCGGCCGCCAGCCGCGCCTCGACGCCGGGGACGAGCGCGCGCCTGGTGTCCGCCGCGCGGTCGTAGTGGCCGCGGACGACGTTTCCGTCCCGGTCGACGATCGCGCCGACCGCGTTCACGATCGTGAAGACCGCGATCTTCGTCTCGCCGACCCGGCGGAAGGCTCCGCCCTGGCCGGAGGGCTCGCCCTCCTCGTACGCGAACACCTTGCCGACGGTGGCGGAGCGGCCGGCACCGCGCGAGCCGAGCGGAAACACGCCCGCGCGCGCGGCGCGAAGGGCTGCCCGCCCGAGCTCCTTGTCGGGGTAGACCGCGTTGTCGCGCCGCCCCCAGTCGAAGATGATCGCGCCGGCGACGATCGGGATGTCCATCCAGCCGGTCCGGTACTCGCGCCGGGCGAGTAGCTCCGCGGCCACGCCGGCGGTCGCCTCGAGGCCGTAGAGCGAGCCGCCCGCGAAGCAGATCGCCTCGACGAGCTCATAGTCGCCGCCGGTCGTCCCGGGCGAGCCGCCGCGGATGTCCGTCGAGCAGGCCGCCCCGCCGGGGAAATGGAAGACCGTGCAACCGGTCGGCCCCTCGTCGTACTCCGCGACCCCGATCTCGAGGCCGGGGAAGTCGAATTCGAGCACCGGCCCGTCGAAGCTGGTGCGCGCAACCAGCTCTGAGGTGTCGTTCGTAAGCCGCGCCATGGTTGTTTTCTACCGCGCCCGCGCGCATCATGTTCGCGGGAATGGTCATGGCACAGGCTTCGATCGTAGGAAGGGACGAGGAACTCGCCTCCGTCGTCGCTTCGCTCGACAGCGGGATGCGACCGAGCGCCCTGCTGCTCGAAGGCGAGGCCGGAATCGGAAAGACGACGCTGTGGGAGGAGGCGGTCGCCGCTGCGCGGCGATCGGGCTTCCGCGTGCTCGCCTGCAGGCCTGGTGGGACGGAGACGCAGCTTTCCTACGCCGCGCTCGGCGACCTGCTCGAAGAGGCCCTCGACGAGGTGCTGCCGGAGCTGCCGAGCCCCCAGCGGCGGGCGCTCGAGGCGGCGCTGCTGCTCGAAGAGCCCGAAGAGGCACGCCTCGACCGGCGGGCGGTCTCCGTTGCCTTTCTCAATGCGGTTCGGCACCTGGAGAGCGGCGGCGCGGTCGCGATCGCGATCGACGACCTCCACTGGCTCGATCCGGAGACAGCGAGCGCAGTCGAGTACGCTGCCCGGCGGCTGGGGGACAGGCGCGTCGCGCTGATCCTCGCCAGGCGGGCCGAGCCGCACGAGCCGGCGCCGCTCGGGCTCGCGAGGACGCTCTCTCCCGAGCAACTCGAACGACTGTGGATCGGGCCGCTCAGCCTGGGCGCCGTGCACCATCTCCTCCAGGCCCAGCTCCACCTCTTCCTGCCGCGCCCGAGGCTGCGGCGGTTGCACGAGCTTTCCGGCGGCAACCCTTTCTATGCGCTCGAGCTAGGGCGGGCGCTAGACCGCGGCACGATTAGGCTCGAGCCGGGCGAGCCGCTGCCGGCGACGTTGCAGGAGCTCGTCAGCGAGCGCCTCGCCGGGCTTCCCGAGTCGACTCGTGTCGAGCTGGCGGCCGCGGCGGCCCTCTCGCGACCGACCTTGGCCGCAGTCGATGCGAACGCGCTCGAGCCGGCTGTCCAAGCGCGCGTGATCGAGATTGTGGGAGACGAGGTGCGATTCAGCCATCCGCTCCTCCGGACGGCGGCGTACGCCCATTCTTCGGTTGCCGAGCGGCGGGCGCTTCACCGCCGTCTCGCCGACGCGGCCGCCGACGTGGAGGAGCGGGCGCGTCATCTGGCGCTGGCCACCGACGAGCCGAACGAGCCTCTGGCGCAGGCCGTCGAGGACGGGGCCTTGGCGGCCTTCCGCCGCGGTGCGCCGGGCGCCGCGGCCGAGCTCGCCGCACGGGCTCGGCAGCTCACTCCGCCGGACAAGCCGGTGGAGACACGACGGCGAGCGCTGGCCGAGGCGGAGTATCGGTTCGAAACCGGCGATCCCGCCAGTGCCGCGGCCCTGCTCGAGGAGACGCTGGCCAGCGCGCCCTCGGGGCCAGAACGCGCCCAGATCCTGAGCCTGCTTGCGCGCGTCCACCACTTCGGCGCGGACGTGGGCGGGGGCGCGGAGCTGCTCCGCCAGGCCCTCGCCGAGGCGGGCGACGACCCGGTACTGCGGACGCAGATCGAGGAGGGGCTCGCCTGGAGCCTGCTGCTGATGCGCGAGGACCTTCCCGCGGCTGCCGAGCATGCACGCTCTGCGGTTCGGTTCGCTGAGCAGCTCGGCGACCGCGCGGCTCTGGCGGAAGCGCTCGCGGCTCAGGCGCTGGCGGAATTCGCGCTCGGGCGCGACGCGACTCCGACCATGGAGCGCGCTCTGGCCCTCGAAGAGTGGACGCTTCACCTGCGCGTGTTGCGCCATCCGAGCTTCGCGCACGGGTATCTGCTCAGCTGCAGCGACGAATTCGCCCCTGCGCGAGAGGTCTTCTTCGAGCTCCAGCGCCGGGCGACCGACCAGGGCGACGAGAGCGCGCTCGCGCCGATCCTGAATCACCTCACGCTCGTCGAATGCCTTGCCGGAAACTGGGACGAGGCCGCGCGCCACGCCGAGGAGGGACACTCGCTGGCGTTCCAGAGCGGACAAGGACCCACGCAAGCCTCGATCCTGGCGAAGAGGGCTTTGCTCGAGGCGCTCAGGGGCGAGGTGGACGACTCGCGCGCGACGGCCGATCGTTCGCTCGAGATCGCAGTCCCCACCGGCTTCGACCCGTCGACACCGGGGCCCGCGCTCGCGCGCGGCGGCGAGACGGCGATCTCGGCGCTCGGCTTCCTCGAGCTGTCGCTCGGACGGCCGGAGGAGGCGCACCGCTACCTCGGGCCGCTGGCCGCAGCGCTCCTCGCGGCTGGGCTCGAGGAGCCGGGTGAGCTGCGCTGCCTGCCGGACGAGATCGAAGCGCTCGTCTCGCTCGACCGGCTCGAGGACGCCGACCGGTTGCTGGCGCCGCTCGAAGAGACTGCGGGCCGGCTCGACCGTTCGTCGGTGCTCGCGCTCACCGGCCGCTGCCGCGCCCTCCTCCTCGCCGGTCGGGGCGACGTGCCGAGGGCTCTGGCCGTGCTCGAAGGCGCGCTCGAGCAGCACGACCGCCGGCCGCTCCCGTTCGAGCGCGCCCGCACGCTTCTGGCGCTGGGACAGGTTCAGCGACGGGCGAAGCAGCGCCGGGCGGCCCGGGACTCGCTGTCCGAGGCGCTCGCGGACTTCGAAGCGCTCGGGGCGGGCCTCTGGGCGGAGAGAGCCCGCGCCGAGCTCAGGCGGATCGGAGGGCGAGCCTCCTCGGCGGGCAAGCTGACGCCGACGGAGCGGCACCTGGCCGAGCTCGTCGCCGAGGGCCGCTCGAACAAGGAGGCGGCCGCGGCGCTGTTCGTGACACCGAAGACGGTCGAGACGCAGCTGTCGCGGATCTACGCCAAGCTCGGAATCCACTCGCGGGCCGAGCTCGCGCGCCGTCTCAGCGAGAGCAAACTGTAGGGAAATCCCGACTTTCATTCTCGCCCCCGCCCGCCTAACGTCGGGCCGATGCGAAGGCTCCGGCTCCTAGTGGTCGTCTTGGCTGCCTTGGTTCTTGCGGGGGGCGTGGTCTCCGCGGCTGCTCAGGAGACCGGAGCCGGCCCGTCGGCCCAGGGCAAGAAGCGCTGCAAGATCGTCAAGAAGAAGGTGCACGGCAAGGTGCGCAAGGTGCGCGTCTGCCACACGGTCAAGCCGAAGCCGAAGCCGACCGTCAAGAGCGTCTCGATCACGTTGGAGACGAGCAATGCCGCCGTCAAGCCGATCGCGGCCGCCGACGGCGGAACGATCACGGTGACGGCAGGCGCCGGGACGAAACTGACGCTGACGATCCCGAAGGACGCCCTCCTCGCCGATACGACGGTGACGATCACGCCGGTCGCCTCCGTCTCGGGGCTGCCCGCAGGCTCGCGCTTCCTCGGCGGAGTCCAGCTTGCTCCCGAGGGGACCGCGCTCGCGAAGGACGCGACGCTGACGGTCGAGACGCCGGCGGCGGCGTCTGCCAAGTCCGTGCGCGCGATCGCCTGGCAGGGCACGGGAAAGACGCCGGTCAGCTATCCGGCGACACGTACCGGCTCGTCCGTGCAGATCAAGGTCATCCACTTCTCGGGCTACGGGGCCGACGACGGCCCGTCGATCCCTTCCAACTGGCCCGACGTCTTTCGGGCGGCGTACCCGCGGATCCACCAGCAGATGGTTCAGGCGACGACGACCGACAGCGTCGACTTCGCCCGCAACGCAATCTCGGATTGGCTTGGCTGGGAGCGACAGCTCCAGCTGCTCGGCGCCGACGACTTCATGACCAATGAGCGGCGGGAACTGCAGCAGGAATTGCTGCCGAAGGTGATCAAGAACATGATCGACAAGTCCTACGAGCGCTGCAAGAATCAGCACGACGTTGCCGAGGAGCTCGCCTTCCTACGCGGTGTCCAGAGGCAGGCCCAACTGCTCGGGCTTGACAACCTGAGCGACCTCGCCCAGAGCAGGGTGGAGCAGTGCGCGAGCTTCGAGCTCGACTTCGAGTCGGTGATTACCTGGCGCACACCCGACGGATCATCGACGAGCGACGTCCGCATCCAGGGCCTCAAGCTGAACGCCGAGAACGGCTGGACGAATGAGAAGACGCTGGAGTACTTCCGCTTCGACTTCCTCCCCGAGGTCGATCCGAGCCCCTGCACGCTCACCACCTCTACCCGGGCCGATGAGCCTTTCAGGGCGAAGCTCCTCTCGTTCGGCCGGCCGGCCGAGTCTCTACCGAAGCCGAACGTGATGGAAGTCTTCGTCGGAAAGGTGACCGAGATCGTCACGATTACGTGTCCAGATGGGGGGACGAGTGGGCCCAGTGGCTTCTGGAACGGGGGGATCGCCGTGTTGCACAACAGCTGGTCCTTCACGATCGACGACTGGGACTACGTGGGAACGTCGCTCTTCGCACGCAAGACGTACAGCAGATCCATGCCCACCGGCGACAGCTCGGTCTCCGAGCAGACCACGTTCGACCTCAGGCACACGCCCGAATAGGCGGCTGGCGCGGAGGGCACAAAGATGAGGATCACGATCGCGTGCGCGCTCGTCATAGCCACGGGTCTCGGTGGCGCAGGATCTCTCTCGGCCGCCTCTGCCTCGACCCTGTTCGCCCGCAACGCGACCGACGTGAAGCTCTCCGTCGGTGCCGATGGGAACAAGGCGCTCGTCACCTACGACGTCGACGGCAAGCAGAAGCACACCCTCGTCTTCGGTGCGGTCAACGCGCTCGCACCGAGCGCGACCGCCCCGCAGGTCGAGTTCACGATCGACTACACCGGCGGCCTGAAGAGGGTCCCGGGCAAGAAGGTCTGCCGCACGGTCGTCAGGAGGGGGAAGCACGTGCGGGTCTGCTCCCGGTCGAAGCCAAGGGTCGTCCCGCCGTTCCAGAACAGCTGCAGGCCCTACGACGGCCCCGAGCTCGCCTTCCTCGTCGTCGCCTGCAAGGCCCCGGACGGGAGCTACTGGGCGATCCAGCGCTGGCAGTACTGGCTGCCGTTCTTCGGCTTCCAGCCGTGGCTCGACTACCAGGACGACTGGGCGCTCCACATCTCGCACTGGAGCGGCCCGATCGCGTCGCTCGAGCTGTACGCGGACTGGATCGACACCGGGCAGGGCCCCGCAGCGCCGCATAACCTCTTCGGCCGCCTGACCTACGGCGGATCGCCCGCATATGGGTTCGTCGTCAAGCCGGGCGGCGTTCCCGGCGACGGCTACGGCCGCGTCGTCTACATCGAGACCTACGACTCCACCTTCGGTGCGGGCTGGTGGCGCGAGACCGGGATCCTGACGCGCAATCCCTGGGGCGTCTTCTGCCACGCGCTCGTTCCGCTCAAGCCGTACTCCAACTACCCGAACCAGAGCATCACGCCCGCCGGAACGGGGACGAGGTACCGCGCGTACGTCGAAGGGCCGGGCGCAACGCCGCTCGTGATGACCGAGGTGGCCGATCCGGGCAACTTCGACCCGAACGACCCGGCCAAGGTCGCGCACGAGAACGAGACGAACGCGATCATCGACCGGTACGCGGCTGAGGCCGGGCCGTGCCTCAGGCACTGATGCGGGGCGGTCGACACTTCCTCGCGGCTGCGGTCCCGGCCGGCGCTACGGGGACGTTCCACATCTGGGAGGGCTCCTTCGAGGCACTCCACGCCGCGGGGTCCGTCACGATCGACGACCGGGACTACGTCGGCGGTTCCCTGTTCGCGCGCAAGACGTACAGTCAAAGCGTCGCTATGGGCGACGGCAGCGTCACCGAGCAGACCTCGTTCGAGCTCTGGCACACGCCCGAATGAAGAGCTTCCTCGTCGAGGTGTACGCGCCCGGCACGAGCGAGCTGTCCGTGCTCGCGGCGCAGGCGCGGGCGGCTGCGCACGACGGCGTCCGCTACGTGCGCTCGATCTTCATCCCCGAGGACGAGCTCTGCTTCCACCTGTTCGAGGGCTCGCCCTCGTCTGCTCGGCGGGCTCGTCGGGCCGCCGCGGACGTCGATCGAGGCCGACCCGCCGGCGGGGAAGTGGAAGACCGTGCAGACGGTCGGCCCCTCGTCGTAGTCGGCGACGCCGATCTCCAGGCCGGGGAAGTCGAATTCGAGCACGGGCCCGTCGAAGGACGTGACAGGGGGCGAGCTCCGCCGTGTCGTTCGTGAGCGCCCCACGCTTGTGTTCTATCGCGCCGCGGCGCATGATGTGGCCGGGGAGGCGCCCCCCCGAGCCGGGCTCGGGACCGCGATTCCCCGCTCCTAGGATTCGGCCATGCATAACACCGAGATCGTCGGGCGAGATGAGGACCTTCAAGCGATTTCCTCGTTCCTCGAGCCGAGCTCTGCGCCCGATGCGCTTCTCATCGAGGGTGACGCCGGCATCGGCAAGACCACGCTCTGGCGATGGGCAGTGGAGCATGCAGCGGAGCGCGGCTGGCAGGTGCTCACCGCCGCGCCGGCCGTTGCAGAGGCACGACTTGCGTTCGCGGCGATTGGCGACCTCCTCGGCGGAGTCGTCGACGCTGTTCTGCCACAGCTTCCGCCGCCACAGAAGCGCGCGCTCGAGGCGGCGCTGCTGCTGGAGGAGGTGCGCGGACGGCCTCCTGACGAGCTCGCCAGGCTCCCCGCCGGAAACGCTTCGGTTGGAGGCGCTCACTGCAAAGGCGCGGGCCGTCGAGGATCGGCGCGTCCACCGCCGGCTCCTCGAGGACGCAGTTGCGGAGGCGGACGGCTATCCGAACCACCAAGTGCGGCTTCTCCTCCAGTTGTGCTACGCGCTCACGCACGCGCAGGAGTTCGATGCGGCGCGCGAGCGGGCACACGTAGCGGTCGAGATCGCCGCGCGAACGGGCGATGCGACCCTCGTCGTGCTCGCACTCAGCATGGCCGGTCGGCTGAACGTGGTAAGAGGCGGGCTCGAGCTGTTGCGCCGAGCGCGCGATCTAGAGCCCGCCGCCGAGACCGTTGACGCATACGAGAGTCCCACGACCTGGCTCGGCTGGTGGCTGCTGGCAAACGACGAGCTCGACGCCGCTCGGCGGTTGCTCGTCGACCAGCACCGTCGGGCGATCGACGACGGGGACGAGTGGAATCGAACCGTCCTCCACTGGCCGCTCACCGAAGTCGAGTGCAGGGCCGGAAACTACGAGGGAGCCCGCGCCTACGCCGAGGAGGGAGCCGAGCTGGCAGAGCAGAGCGACAGCCTGTACGCACTGTGGCAGTCGACGTACTGCCGCGCGCTTGTTGCCGCGCACACCGGCGACGGGGCGACCGCCAGTGCCCATGCCGAGCACAGCCTGACGCAGGCACGGGCGGTTCACAGCGAGCTCCTGGCAGCTCGGCCGCGGATTGTGCTCGGCTTCCTGGCCGTCTCCAAGGGACGGTACGAGGACGCGTTGCACCACCTTGCCGGCCTGCCCGAGCTGGGGCTGAGGGGACCGTACTCGGTGACGTATCCGTTCTGGGGCGACCTCTTCGAGGCGCTCGTTTCGCTGGGAGAGGTCGAGCGCGCGCATTCCTTGCTCGCCGACCTCGACAGGCATCGGCTTGCCATCGAGCGACCGGGCACCGCGCCGGTACTTGCGCGCGGCCGCGGTCTTGTCCTGGCTGCCTCCGGATCGCTCGAAGAGGGCGTTGCCTCGCTCGAGGAGGCACTCCATCTTCAGCAGGCGCGCCCGGCCCCGCTCGAGCGCGCCCGGACGCTGCTCGCGCTCGGCGAAGTCCAACGCCGCGCCAAGCAGCGGCGCGCCGCGCGCAAGACGCTTCAAGAGGCACTCACGAGCTTCGAGTCCCTCGGTGCGTCGCTCTGGGCCGAGCGGGCGAGGACGGAGATCGCGCGAATCGCCGGCCGCGCGCCGTCCGGCAGCGGTCTCACCGTGACCGAGCGCCGCTTGGCCGAGCTCGTCGCCGAGGGCCGCTCGAACAAGGAGGCGGCCGCGGCGCTGTTCGTGACGCCGAAGACGGTCGAGACGCAACTCTCCCGGATCTACGCCAAGCTCGGAATCCACTCCCGCGCCGAGCTCGCGCGCCATGTCGGCGAGAGCAAAGTGTAGGGAAATCCCGACTTTCATTCTGGCCTCCGCCCGGCTAGCGTGGGGCCGATGCGAAGGCTCCGGCTTCTAGTACTCGTACTCGCCGCCTCGTTGCTTGCCGGGGGAGCGGTCTCGGCGGCTGCCCGCGAGGCCGGAGCCGTCCCCTCGGTGGAGGCGAAGAAGAAATGCAAAATCGTGAAGAAGCGCGTGCACGGCAAGATCAAGCGCGTCCGCGTCTGCACGAAGCCGAAGCCGGCCCCTTCCCTGCCCTCGAAGGTCTCGGTCACACTCGATTCGGCCCACGTCGCGACGGCCTCGATCAGCGCCGACTCTGGGGGGACGCTCAGCGCCGGCGGCGCAACCCTGACCATGCCCGCCGGGGCGGTCGCGGAGACGACGAGCGTGACGATGACGCCGGTCACCAAGCTCGGGGGGCTCACGGGGCAGCTGCTGGGCGCCGTCCAGTTCCAGCCGGACGGCCTCGAGCTCCTGAAGCCGGTGACGCTCACGATCGACGTTCCCTCGACGAGCGACCTCCAGGCGTTTAGCTACGCCGGCAACGGCAGCGACTTCCATCTCTACCCGCTCAAGGTCGAGGCCGGGACGGCGATCCTCAAGCTCTTCCACTTCTCCGGCTACGGGGTCGGGCAGCACCTGCCGTCGTCCGTCGACGCGCTGCGCAAGCAGCTGAACAACAGTGTCAAGCCGGCAGTCACAAAGGCGACGCATGACCGCCAGGCCTTTTTCAATGCGGTGCTCGTCTACACGGGCTGGAAGAACGCGGTGAACAGCCGCTCGGACACGAGGCGCGCATTCGCCACGGACATCGCCGACCTGGAGGAGAAGCTCGCGGTCGCGCTGGAGCGGATCGCCGACCAGGAGCACGAGGACTGCGTCACGACTCACGACATCGTCCGGACCGGAAAGAAGATCAACGACGCGATCGGGCTCGTCACCGAAGTCGTCGGACACGGCTTTAGTGGCCCAATTTACGACGCCGTGGAATACGCGATTGGCCAGCAGATCAAGTGCGAGCGTTTCGAGCTCGACTTCGACTCCGAGATCACCGGAACGCCGGGGGGCTTCGTCGGCGATGTTCGAGTCGAGGGCGTGAAGTTGAACTCTGACAATCACTGGACGAATCAGGCACCACTCGACTACTGGTCGTTCCAGTGGTCGCCGCCTTCCGGGTGCTCGATGGAGGCCACATTCCAGACCGTAAAACCGTTCACGGCGAAGCTCGGTGACCCCGGGCACTGGTACAACGGAGCGAGCCCGCCGAGCATTTCGATGCAGGTGTTTGTCGGAGAGCCGTCAGAGCACGTTACGTGGGTCTGCCCGGTCAACTCGATCCCCTTTGTGGAGTATTTGTGGTGGAACGGAATGATCGCGCGTCACGGACTCACACCGTTCACGATCGGCGACTGGAAGTACGTCGGCCAGTCGCTCTTCGCGGAGAGAACGTACACCGGGAGCAGCGTCGGGGGCGGGGGCATCTGGTCCGAGCGAACGACGTTCAAGCTCAGGCACACGCCCGAGTAGGCCGGCGCGAAGGGCACCGAGATGAGGATCACGATCGCGTGCGTGCTTGTGGCGGCGGCGATGTTCGCGAGCGCCGCCTCCGCCTCGACGCTGTTCGCCCGCGACGCCACCGACCTGAAGCTCTCTGTCAGCGCCGACGGGAACAGGGCGCTCGTCACCTACGAGGTCGACGGCAAGCCCAAGCAAGCGCTCGTCTTCGGTGCGGTCAACG
>WNGB01010202.1_pt1 | contig 13061 bp, 22 predicted proteins | sample 5400681 | NCBI WGS metagenome assembly WNGB01 (sample SAMN13153367, study PRJNA577476) | soil metagenome | isolation source: 115 cm soil or saprolite under grassland replicate 2 | place: USA:California | collected 2016-06-15 | reverse complement strand
CGTTGGTCACGAAGTAGGGCGAGATGTAGCCGCGGTCGATCTGCATGCCCTCGGTGTATTCCGTCTCGAAGGCGATGCCCTTGCTCTCCTCGACCGTGATCACGCCGTCCTTGCCGACCTTGTCCATCACCTCGGCGATCAGATCGCCAATCTCGCTGTCGGCGGCCGAGATGCTGGCGACATGCGCGATGTCGGCGCGGTCGCGCACCGGCTTGGCCAGGCGCTTCAGCTCGGCCACCAGCGCGTCGGCGCCCTTGTCCAAGCCGCGCTTGAGCAGCATCGGGTTGGCGCCGGCGGCGACCATCTTGAGCCCCTCGGTGATGATCGATTGGGCCAACACGGTGGCGGTGGTGGTGCCGTCACCGACGACATCGTTGGTCTTGGTGGCGACCTCGACCAGCAACCGTGCGCCCATATTCTCAAACGGGTCCTTGAGCTCGATCTCCTTGGCGACGGTGACGCCGTCATGGGTGACGGTCGGGGCGCCGAACTTCTTGTCGATCGCGACATTGCGGCCGCGCGGGCCCAGCGTGGTCTTGACCGCGTCAGCCACCTGATCGACGCCGCGCTTGAGCGCGCGCCGGGCCTCCTCATTAAAGTAGAGCTGCTTGGCCATAGGTTTGACAATCCTCCGCTAATCAGTTGAACGTTCGAACGTTCGAACGTTCGAACGTTGCAACGTTATTACTCCTGAATAATCCCCAGAATGTCCTTTTCGGACAGAATCAGGTACTCGACGTCGTCGACCTTGTACTCGGTGCCGCCGTACTTGGCGAACAGCACCTTGTCGCCGGCCTGGACGTGCATCGGCACGCGCTTGCCGTTGTCGTCCAGGCGGCCCTCGCCGACGGCCAGGACGAGGCCCTCCATCGGGCGCTCTTTGCTGGCGGTGTCAGGCAGGAAGATCCCGCCCTTGGTCTGTGCCTCGCGCTCCACGGGCTTGACCACCACGCGGTCAGCCAGGGGCCGAATGCGAAAGTCAGCTACCATAGTCGTTATCCCTCCGTGTCATCGAACCAATAATGTGCGGGGCCGTGCGCACCCAATGATAGTGCGTGCGCACGGCCCCACTCATACTCACCCGCCCCATGGAATCTAGACATGCACCGGCTCTGGTGTGGGGATCACGCCGAGTTGCTGCATCATCCCCAGCGCGTCAAAGTTCCCCCAACCCTCCGCGATCTTGCCGGCGGCAAGACGGTTGAGAAACATTCCGGTCACCGTTGTGGGCTTGCCCGTCGCCGGGATACCCATCATTTCACCGGTCTGGGTGCCGCGCGCGGTCCAACGCACCGCGACCCGATCCCCCTCGGCCGTCAGATCCTCGATGGTCATCCGGAGATCGGGAAAGGCCGTACGATACATCCCAACGAGTTGTTTCTGCCCCGCGGGACCGCGACCAAAGTCGGGTTCGCCGGGCAGCGGATGCCCGTCGAAATCGGTGCCGATCAGCTCATCCACGACGGCGAGATTTCCGTTGTTCCAGACCTCCTCCCAGTACCGGCGGACGAGGGCTTTGTTCTGTTCGGTGGACATGGGTAGTCTCCTTTTCGATTGCCACGATGGCTCCGATCGGGCTTGGCCCGGCGTGGAAACCGTGCCAAGTGGTTGTAGCATACCCAGTCACACCTTGTACGTGCGTCTGCTGCTGCTCGCTGCGCGCTGGCAGCGATGGCGAGCGGGTCGGCACGAGGCCGCGCGGTACAACCCAAGGGGGAAAGTGTAGGAGGAGTGCGCCTGTGTATATACAGAGTATATCACGAATGTATATGCATGTCAAATGTATCTAGATACGTATTTCCCTATTGTTGATGCATATGGTATACTATAATGTATATACTCAGATACCCTAAGGAAGAGAAGATGAAGGTGACACGCCGGTCAGAGAATGGGAAGAGCGGCCATTTGCTGATCTCGGTGCCGGCCCGCCGGGTCGCGGAGGTCGAGGCGGCGCTGACGTTTCTTGAGGAGCAGCGCCAGCAGCGCGGGTCGCAGGTCGTCACGAATCTGATCGTCCGGGCGGCCAAGCGCAATGGATGGCGGCCGCCACCGCGTGAAGGTGAAGCCCCCACCCGCGGGTAAGGGTACGTGATGCCTCGGCCGCGGGAGCCGCGTAAGGCGTGGACATTTCGGTGGCGGAGTCAACGTCCGGCGCCACGCTGCTGATCAGGACAATCTCGGTCGCGACCAGCACCGTCTTATACTGGCGCTACTCGCCCTCACCCCAGCTTTACTGGTCGATCCGCCCAACAATCTGCACGCGCGTGCCCTTCTCCAGGCGCTGCTGGGCGACCTCGGCCTGCGCACCCCACGCCGTAACCTGGTGGCGCTGGGTCTTCGCGCGCGCCTCCTTGTCTGGCAGGGTCAAGCGCTGGCCCGTATGCCCGCCGCTCTTGTCCAGGAGCAGGATGTTGAGGCTGTCGGGATATGCCTGCGCAAACCCGTCAACAAAGATTTGGAAATTATCGGCGTTCAGGTAGGGCAATTCCAGAAAGAAGTGCTCGCCAGTCGTAGGTGCGACTGCACTATAAACAGAGAACCACTGGAAGACGTGCTGGATAGGGCCGACCGGCTGCACCCCTCTGGCGGTCAGGCGACGCCGACGGAGGGTCAGGAGGCCAAAATGGCGCTCATCCTGGCTAAAGACCCGCACGGGCCACACATTTGAAGCTGGAATGGCCTCCTGCAAGTGGGTATGGCAGTCGGTTTGGAAGGCGGTGAGTGCATCAGCGTTTTTTTGTGTGGCTTGGCCGCGGCACTTTGAGCTTGGTCTTGAAACAGGTCCGCACCAAGGTATACAGTGTTTTGTACTTGACATCGAGGTGATGGGTCTGGCGCACCCACTGGCGCAACGCTTCATAGGAGGCAAAACCCTCTGACTGCCGAAGCGCCTGTTCAATACTGGACAGGACGTCGGGCGCCAAGGAAAGCGGTTTGCCGCTGGCCACGTAGATGTCAAGCAAGGCTGCCAAGCCACCTTTGGCATAGATGGCCAGCCAGCGCCGATGGTATTGCGATGGACGCCGAGCAAGGCCGCCACCAGCTGACGCTCCTACACTTGACCACTGGCCAGGAGATAGAGCATCTGGAGCCGCTGCTTTTTGTGAACCTCATGCTCACGTTGTAGGCGCTGCTTAAGGTCATCAACGGTCTCGATAATCGGTGGAATTGGTTTGCGCATAGGATGCTCTCCGTACCAGCTCAACGTCTGGCCGAAGCATACTAAATCTATGCACACTGTTAAATCGGAATTCGTATATCTCATTGCCGAAGTGTCGTGAGCAATACCGCACATTATCAATCGCGATACCAATACCACCGACGTCTGAGGCCAGGTGTCCATCCGGAATCGGATTGCGTAGCCGGCACCGCGCCTGCGCCGATCTCGAATTGGCGGCTCAAGAACCACACCGTTGCACAGGACCAGAATGTGTAAGGACTTTTTGTGCCCTCATGACGGCACATCTGCCACATCGCACGACACTTGCCTGTGAACATGACCCTTATATGGCGATTGCTCCAATAGTGTCAAAACGTCTCTAAGTCATTTGCAATCTTTTAGAAGCAGTCTCTCAGAGAGCCTCTAAAGGCCGTCATATGTGACAACTGTCAAGACAGCTTCTCGACGCAAGAAAGTCTTTGCAGTATCAGAATACCACATCAGAAAGCCTTATGGCAATCATCATACTACTTTCTGACAATCATCATACTACTTATTGACAATGGGCACAGCTGCCACGCGCCGCCATCGGCTGCTGCGACGTCTGCGGTCGAGCGCGCGAGCGCTGGCTGATGATCCACACCGACGCCGGCGCGTTCTGCTCGTACAGCTGCCAGCGCCGCGACGCGCTCGGCCTGCCGGCCAGGCCCGCCAGAAACCGGCCGCGCTTTCCTGGTGTGTTGTCAAAGCGGTTTTCCTCATAGGAAAGCGCCAAAGGCATCGACGCCGCGTTGATATTGTGCTATACTTCCCTCCACGAATATCTGTGGAGGGAAGTGTGACCGACGATCTTGAACAGCTCCCCCCGATTGCGGTCGAACCGAGCAGCGCCCCGTTTGAGCTGCCGGCGACCCACAAGACCTGCCCCGATTGCGAGCGCGAGGTGCCTGCACCGGGCATCACCTACCCGCGCGACCCGCTGCGCCCACTGAGCGAGTTCTACGAGCAGAAAGCCAAACGCTACGAGAACGGCAAGCGGTACTCCGCCTACTGCAAGCCACACCAGCGGCAGCGCAACAAAGCCGCGTATGCGGCAAAGGCGGACGATCCGGAGTGGCGCGCGCGTCGAAGGAAGTCGAACGCCAAATCGGCCAAAGCCACGGAGAAGCGGGAAGCACGCCGGGCGCAGTGGCGGCGGGCCAGCCAGGCCTGGCGCAAGCGCAACCGAGAGCTGAACAGCGCTCGTGCATCAGACTGGGTGAAGAAGAACAAGAAGCGGCATGCCGCGAGCGCGCTGCGCTCGTATCACCGCCGGCGCGGCCAACGACCGCCTGACGAGTCGTGAGCGACTGGTATTACGAACTAACGGTCTCTACGATGTTGGACGACGACATGCCGCCAGCGCTGGCCAGCGCACTGGTCAGATTCATCACGACCGAGCATAGAGATCCGAAGTGGATACTCCTCGGCCACCAGGAAATGCGCCAGCTGCGCGCTGTCACCGATTGCCGCATGTACGTGCTGGCCAAGGAACGCGGCGCGAACCTCCAGTTCCGCGGCATCGACGTGCTTGAGGTCTGCCGCGAGTCGTTCCTCGACGTGTGCTGATAGCCCTACCTGAGTAGCGTTTCGAGTGCGGCGCATGGCTCTACAGAGCCATGCGCCGCACCTCGACATGTCGAAATACCTGACAACTCAGCAGGATTATGCTACAATGAACATGGGCGCGCAAGGCAACCCTGCGTAAAGCAAAGGAGCATCCTATGACGACCACGAGCGGAGTTCCCGGCTACAAGCTGACTGTGCCGCTGGACGCGGAGCGGTTTATCAACCTGCCCGACGACCCGTTCGAGGAGCTGCTGCGGCCGACGATCCAGCAGCTGACCACCGACGAGACGACGGTTGAGATCTTCTTCACCGCCGGCCAGATCGTGCTGATGGCGAAGGCGACGATCGCCTTCGACGCTATCCACCACCCGCCGACCGCGCTCGTACAGATGACTCTGGAGGGCGCGGTCGTAAAGGAGCAACCGTGAGCGCGCAGAACTGGCTGACCCAGCCCCTGAGCTGGACGGCGACCGGCGGGGGCGAGTTCCCCTTTGAGACGACGAGCGACGGCAAGCGCCTCGTCGTGCGGGTGAACGGCTTCCCGGAGGATGAGACAATCTACTCGCTGCTGGTCGATGGCGCCGAGGTCGCGCACTTCAACGACTGGCCGGCGAGCTGGACCACGCCGGAGAAAAAGGCATGACCGCACCAACCATTCGACCGATGACCGAACGGGTCGCGCTGAGCCTGGTGCTCGACGCGGCCCTTTCGGTTCCCGAGCGCACCGACTTCGGGATAGCCACCGACGACCACTGCCGGGCGCTGCGCGCCGCGCTGGATGGCACATTCGAGCAGCTGGATGAGGCCGCGGCGCTGGAGCAGCTCGACGGCGTGCTGGGCAACGGGTCGGCGATCACCGCGTTCGTGCGCCAGTACGCGCCGGAGTGGCGCCAGGTCACGTTCACAACGCCATTCGACGACTTGTTACGGGCAGGGTAATGCAGATCACTGAGCGCCAGGCAAAGACGATCCTCTCGCCGCAGACGGCGGGGTTCCTGATGGACGGCGAGTATCCGTTCACCCACGCGCTGAGCCCCTATACCGGGTGCGGTTTCGGAGCCACAACCTGTGGCCTGTTCTGCTACGCGCCGTTCCTGCCGAGCTGGACCTACCGGCCGGGGAATATGAAGGCCCACGGCTGGGGCGAGGCGATCGAGGCCAAGGTCAACGCCGCCGAGCTGCTCGCCGGCGAGCTGGGCAAGCTGCGGCCCGATCGACGTCAGCAGCTGCGGGTCTTTATGAGCTCGACGACCGACCCCTATCAACCGCTGGAGAAGGAGCGGAAGATCACCCAGCAGCTGCTGCGGGTGTTCACGCAGTACAAGGACCTCGATCTCCTGGTGGTGCAGACGCGCAGCCCGCTGGCCGAGCGGGATTTTGAGCTGATGGCCAGGATCCCGTACCTCTGGCTCAGCATCACCGTCGAGACCGACGACCAGGACTACCTCGTCAAGTTCAAGGGCGGGCCGCCAATCAAGAAGCGGCTGGAGCTGGCGCGCAAGGCGATAGCGGCGGGGATCCCGACGCAGATCGCCGTCAGCCCCTGCCTGCCCCACTCCAACACGCACGATTTCGTGCAGACGCTGCTAGACACCGGGGTGACGCGGTTCGTGGTGGACACGTTCAAAGCCGGCGATGGCCTGAACGGCAGCCGGACGGCGCGCAGCGCCTACGGCCAGGCGGTCGAGGATTGGGACGACGAGCATCCCGCCAGCGAGCTGTATGAGGCGCTGGTCGAGGCCGGCGTGACGGTGGGCTGGTCGAGCGAGGGGTTCTGCGGCATCCCCTATCGCAATGAGGCAGCCAGGATCGCCGCCGAGGAGCGCGAGCAGATCGGCAGTGGGCAGACCTCGATGTTCAGCCAGAATATCACGCATCCGCCGGACGCGATCGGCGATGCCGTCGTGCTGCATTGGGGCGATCCGGGCGGGCCGCGGAAGCGGCTGCGCGGCTACAGCTACCTGTGGGTCAAGTATGTGACCGGGTTCGACGGGCGGTATCATTGCGCCAACAGCCTGAAAGGCGACTATCACTGGCCGCTGGGCGTGCCGATCTTCACGCCGTCGAGCCATACGCTGAACGCCGCCACGTTCCGCTACGTGTACCTGTGCGGCGTGGCCCAAACCCGCTGGGCCGATAACCTGCACATTCCGATGGAGCATGCGCCGGGCGAGACCATCAGCGACGTGACCTACAACGGCGTGCCGATCTTCATCCAGAACGCCAGGCGGCTGGAGATCCCCTGGATCGAGGATGGCTGGCGCGACTTCCCACGCAGCTACACGACCTGCCGCAATTGGCAGTTTGGGGTACGATACTTCGGCCTGGCCGATGGAGCGCGGCCGTTGCAGCGCGATTTCACCAGGACCAATCCAGATCGGTCGGCGGCGGCGCTCGAGAAAGTCCGGCGTCCTGCCATCCGCAAGAAAAAGAAGGGAGACACCAATGGCACGGATTGAGCGGCTCGAAGGAGCTGTGTTGCAGACCTGGCTCACGATGACCCTCAAGGCATCGGTGAGCGATAGCCCGGAGATGAAGGCGGTCGCGGCCGCGCAGAACCGCATCGTCGAGCTGCAGCGCGCGCTGGCGGCCGCCGACACGCCGCGGATCCCGCTGCCGTGGGTCTGAAAACTTTATGTGCTGGGTGTCCACGGCAGACGACGAGAGCCGGCCGACCGATAGCGGCGGCCCGGCGATGCTGTTCACCCTGGTCGGCGCGCAGACGTGGTGCGCCGACCGTATCCAGGGCCTGACTGATTTGAAAGGGGCGAAGAGTGCAACAGCTAATGCTGGCTGATCCCGGCCGGCCGCGCCTCCTGGAGGCAACGGATCGACTGGCCGAGACAATGCTCTTGTGGGCGCTCCGGACACGCGCTCGCGCCGAGATTGTGCAGCAGCAGGTCCTGGAGGAGGAGCGGGCGCGCGCGCGGCAGAGCGCGCGATCGCTCATGCGTGAGCAGCTGGAAGCAGCTTTCGGCCTGGCCTCGCTGACGCTGCTGCACGTGATGATCGTCGACGGCCGGCTGGATGACGACGACGCCCGCGCGCTGCTGATCTACCGGCTGCGCTACGAGCTGACCATCGCCCGCCGCGACCGGCTGTGGGTACTCGCGCTGCGCGACGACGATGGCGATGTGCTACACAGCCGCGGTGGCCGGCCGCTGGTCGGCTCGTTTGGCTGTGACCTGCGCGGCGACGCGGCTGTGACATGCCTCTGGTGCGGAATCGCCGAACTGTATGCCTTGTGGCGAGAAAGCTGACGACCATGCGACACGTCCCGACAACGTGCCCCCGCTGCGGCGGCTCGATGCTGAGCCACTCTGTCAGCTTCTTCAACACCGAGGACATCTGCACTGATTGCAAGACCGACGAGCAGCAGTTCCCGGGCTATGCGAACGCGCGCGCCCAAGAGGAGAAGGCCGTGTTCTGCGGCGACTACAACTACCCCGGAGTCGGCCTGAGCGACGCGGATCGGGCAACGATGCGCGAGCTGATCGCGGCCAGGAAGCAGGCCGCCGATGGCTAGGCAATCCGCCGCGGAGCGCATCCGCGAGCGCCACAACATCAGCGACGCCGAAGCCGCGCAGGTGGTCAGCATGCTCCGCGCCACGCTGCAGGTGCTGGACCCGGCGGCCGGGTTCAATCTCGCCGAGCTCTCGGAGCGCAGCGGCTAGAGCCGCCAGAGCCTCTCTACGTGGGCCGAGCGCATCGTCGTGATCATCGTGTGGATGTTGCGGCATATGCCAACTGGCCGACCACCGCGTGACGCCGCGAAGCACCCACTGTGGGAGTTTCTTCGCTCTGCTACAATACCTGAAGCAATTCCGCCGAACGAACCACATGCGTAGCGCGATGCACCACGAGGAGGAGCCATATGCCTGACAAGTGGTATGTGTTCGTCAACCAGGCGACCGACGGCTACGAGGTCGGCCGGATTGGCGCGATCGATCCGCGTTGTGTGCCGATCAGCCGAGGCTTTGACAGCGCCGCGCTGGCGCACGACCACCTGATCACGCGGCAACACTTCCCGCTCAACGACCGCCAGCTGCAGTTCGTCCAGACGATCAGCGCGGTTTTCGGCAACGGCGGGCCGAAGTCGGCCGCGCGCAACCAGGCGTTTCTCGACGCGCTCGTGCTGGAGAACCGCTGGCGAGGGGGCGAGCTGCGGCCGTCGATTGCCTGCCGCGATGCGGTGCGGTCGGCGATTGACCCCAGCTACGTGCCGTCACAGGCGGCGTATGATATGCTCCAATCACTCGACATCGCCGGCGCGCCGCCGCTGACGCCGCGGCGGCAGGTCAAGCGCGCGCACGAGCGCGAGGTGGGCGTATGACCGAGCAGGAGCGTGTGGTCGGCGAGGTCCTGGCGTCCCAGGTCCGCGCGCCCGGCCGGCCGTTCGTGCGACTGGAGCTGTGGTTCCGCGATGGCGCGACCTACAGCCGGCGCTGGGCCGTGGATGACGAGACCGCGCCGGCCTGGCGGGGCGCCTACGCCGTATCCGGACCGCCGGCATGGGCCATGATCAGCGATCCCCGACCGATGCGCGACACCGGCGCGATCATCGCCAGCGAGCTGGGGAAGGCGCTCGTCGCGGCACACGGCGACGTGGTCGCCGTCGATGCGGGCGACCAGTTCCACTTTAGACGCACCGACGGACTGGTGCCGGCGTGCTGCGCCACCTGTCTGCACGCTATCGTTCGCGGTGGCCAGCGTGTGGCGCACTCCGGCGCTGGTGCAACCTCCGAGAAACCTTCCTGCCGCAGCACAGCCGTGCGCGGCTGCGCTACAACGCCTGCGACGGCCACGAACTGCCCGAGGATAGCGCCGAGGCGCTCGACATCTACGAACGGCTCGCTCCGGACCCGGACGGTTGGGTGTATGAGCGCGACTTCGCGAAACGAGCATCATGAGCGACGCACGACCGGCCGGCAAACGCTCCTGGCGACGCTGGCTGCTCAATCTCTGCATCCAGACACTCAGCCAGCCGACGCAGCTGCCGCTCGTCGAGCTGCGCGCCCTGCACGACGGCACGGCGATGGCCGTTGCCCTCTGCCGCGAGGCCGAGGACGCAGCAGACCGCATCGAGAAAGCGCTGCTTGGCGGCCGAGGGCCTGACGAGCAGGGCCGGGCGCTCATTATCTGGCATGCCTATGACGTCTATGCCCGGGCGCCGCGCGCCGAGAGCGGTCCACCTCAATAGCCTCCCCGATAGTCAAGGGTTTCTCTCTGGCTGGATGGCTCTATAAAGCCAAATGTCGCACCTCGATATACCGAAATACTCGACAACTCAGCAGGATTGTGCTACAATAAACTTGCACGAAACGTGCAGGCAGCCCGACGTACAGAGAGAGAGACACCGATGAACAACCACGTTCAAACCCCCAAAACCGCGACCGAGTGGAGCGCGCTCTACGTGCAGGAGTGGCTACGGGAAGGCGAGACCGAGTTGTGGGCCGGCAAGGCGCAGCAGCTGCGCGGCAAGCCGGTGATCACGGTGGTGCATTGCGCTGGCTTCGACGGCGGGGCGCCCTGCATCGAGGTCCGGAGCGGCAAGCGGGTCCACCAGACCATCCCAGCGACGCGGAACTGGCAGAACGAGCGGCGCACCGCCGTGGCGGTCGGGATGCGGCTGGCCGGCAAGGCCGGGAGCGCGGCCGAGGTCGAGGCGGCGCTGGCGGCGGTGAAGGCCAAGCAGCCCCCCGTCAGCCAGCAGGTGGCCGAGCTGACCGGGCTGGTAGCTTCGCGGCTGTTCCAGGAGAACGGGACCTGGGCCGTGCGGGATTGCCTCGACGCGGCCGCCACCGTGGCGTGGACGCAGACGGCGCTGGGGCCGCAGGCGCTGCGCGAAGCCCTGGACGCCGAGCGGAGCGAGAAGAACCAGCGCGAGCTGCAGGACGACGCCGACGCCCGCGAGAAGGTCGTCATCTACCAGCGATTCTAGGACCAGCGACCAGCAGACAGAGGAGCACCACCATGCGATCAGCCACACGCTTCGAGAACGACGTCTACGAGAACAAGCTCATCGGCGCGCGGAACGGCGTCGCGCTGTACCGCCGCACCGAAGGGCCGCAGCCCGGGTTCACCCTCAAGGTGGACGGCAAGGTCAAGAAGTTCGTGCGGGCTAGTAGAGCTTGGAAGCTGGAACTGAAGGAGATCACCCGGGAGGCCGAGGCGCTGGCCGGCGGCACGCTGGAGCAGCCCAAGGTGAAGACGGTCACGATCGTCGGCCACCAGCTGCCGCCGGAGCCCTACGAGCGGGCCAGGATGTTCGGTGGGTTCCAGGCCGACATGCGCCCGGCCGAGATGGCCTTCGAGGAGGATCTGGGGCCGCGGCGGCGGCAGGGACCGCTGGGGAGTGGCGAAGCCGAGCAGCTGGCATGAGCCAGCCGCTCAGTCTGGACGCGCCGATCCACTTCTGGTCACGGAGCGGCGGCGATGATGGGCAGGAGCTCCACGAATACCTCCAGGTCGAGGCCCATCATCGCCGCCGCGTTTGCGGCTCTCACGGGAGGCAACCAATGACCACGACTTGACCACCCCACCTGCGACCGCGCTGGTCGAGCACGACAACTCCGTACAGGTCCTCATCGCCGGCGCGCTCGACCGCTACGCGGAGCACGAGCTGTCGCTCGACCATACGCTGGAGGCGATCGCCGAGCAGCTGGCGCTCGTCGAGCAGCAGCTGGCGCCGATCGCGGCGCTGCGCGACCAGGCGCGCATCGTGCTGGCCCAGCTGATGGAGTCCGGCGGCATCACCAGGGCGGCCACCACCCATGCGCAGCTCACGCTCGTGCCGGATACCCCCACCGAGAGCTACGACGCGGCCAGGCTGAACAGCCTCATCGCCGACCTGGTCGGCCGCGGCCTGGCCGACATTGCCGCCGAGATCGTGACGACGAAGAAGAAGGGCACGCGCAAGGGCTACCTGATGGTCAAGCCGCACAAGGAGTGACCGGCCCGCAACGCGGCTGTTGGACCCTCTGCTCGCAAGCAGAGGGTCTATTGATTCGTGCCCAATGATTGAGGAGGTAGCAATGCAGGTCATATCAGCATCCGCCCGGACGGACATTCCTGCGTTCTATGGCGATTGGTTCATGGAGCGCGTCCGAGAGGGATATGTGCGAACCAAGAATCCCTACGGGCCGCAAATTGGCACCGTCTCGCTCAAGCCGGCCGACGTGCATGCGATCGTGTTCTGGTCGAAGAACTACGCGCCGTTCCTCCATCACCTGCCGGAGTTGGACGAACGCGGCCTCGACGCCTACTTCCACTTCACCGTCGACGGCTACGCGCTCGACGAGCGGACGCGGCCGATCGAGAGAAAAGTGCCGAGGCCGGAGGTGCAGCTGCGCAGCTTCCGCGCCCTGGCCGAGCGCTACTCGCCGCGGCATGTGCTGTGGCGCTACCACCCGATCATTTTCACGCCGATCACCGACGCCGACTGGCACCGCCGGCGCTTCGCCGAGCTGGCGCAGATGCTGGAAGGCCTGACCGAGCGCTGCCACTTCGGTTTCCTCGACTTCCTCCAGAAGACCGTCCGCAACATGCACCAGCTGCCCGAGGAGCTGCGGCCCTTCGAGCCCCCCACCGAGGACCAGGTGCAACTCATGCTGGAGCTGGCGGCGATCGCCTCACAGCACGGCATCACGCTCTACTCGTGCGCCGAGGACTTCGCGGCGGTCGGCCCGATCCGCCGCGGCGCGTGCGTCGATCGGGAGCTGCTCGACCAGCTCTGGCCGCACAAGGCCCGGCCGCTGGCGCTGTACCCCAGCCGCGGGGAATGTGGCTGCGTCGAGAACCGCGACATCGGCGCCTACGACACCTGCGTGCATGATTGCAGGTACTGCTACGCGGTGACCAGCCGTCCTGTGGCGATCGGGCGCTACAAAGCGCACGACCAGGCGCTGGATATTCACTTTCAGCTACCGAAGAAAGACTAGGAGGACGAAATGTTCCAGCCTGCTGAGTTGATCAAGACGCCGCTGCGCATGGCCATCTATGGCCCGGCCGGCTGCGGCAAGACCCTGACCTCGTTGCTGATTGCCCGCGAGATCGTCGGCCCCAAGGGGAAGATCGCACTCATCGACACCGAGCACGGCTCGTCAACCAAGCACGCCCGACGGGTGCAATTCGACGTGACGATGCTGACGAACTTCCATCCCGCCCGGTACGTCGAGGCGATCCAGGCCGCTCAGAAAACCCACGACCTGGTCATCGTGGACAGCATGTCGCACTGCTGGTCCGGCCGCGGCGGCGTGCTCCAGATCGTGGACGCGGCAACCGCCCGGAGCCG
>WNGB01010200.1_pt1 | contig 13061 bp, 10 predicted proteins | sample 5400681 | NCBI WGS metagenome assembly WNGB01 (sample SAMN13153367, study PRJNA577476) | soil metagenome | isolation source: 115 cm soil or saprolite under grassland replicate 2 | place: USA:California | collected 2016-06-15 | reverse complement strand
CGCCGTTGACGATCGCCAGCGTGGTCTTGTTGACGACGGTGTCGGCGGCCGCCTGGCCCATGAACGTCCACGGGTCGCAGGGGAGCGCGGAGCCTTGGGAGCAGAACTCCTGGGTCGTGTTGGACATGCCGATGGAGAGCAGGACGTACTTGCCGCGGCGGCTGGGTCGCCCCTGCACGTCCAGGGGCTCGATGGCCACGGCCCGCAGCAGCCCGGCGCTGAAGTGGTCGGACGGGACCTCGTTGCTCCCCCCGGGATAGAGCCCCCCGGCGAAGCCCAGGTAGGTCTGCGTGCCCATATCGGTGAGGGGCGTGCGCTCGGCCGCGGGAGGGCTGGGGCTGCAGAGGGGCGCTTCCTCGGGGCCCGCGCCCCCCCCGCAGCCGACTCCGAGGATTGGGAGCGTGGCGAGAAGCACCACGCCTCGACAACGGAGGCCCATCATCGCCGCACTCCTCTCAAGCCATTGGACACGCGGGCCGCCTTCGGGGTTGAAAAACTGCCGGGGGCGCCGAGCAGACGGTGGGCACGAACTTCATCTTCCGACCGCTTGCAACTTCACCGCACCATGAGCTGATGTGCAAGGTTGGGCCGGGCCAAGATCGTGCGGGACCTGTCTCGGCCGGGCCGTCAGCGGTCGCGGAGGGCATCTCCGGTCACCCGTTCGTCGCGCCAGCAGCTCGCCGTGCGGACTCGTGACTCGATCGCGGGTTAAACGGCCGCGGAGCGTCCCTTGTCCAACGCTAGCGGATCGGGCAAGCGCCATCGGAGTGGCCGGCGGCGCGGAACTGGTCGGGAGGTCCTTCATGCGATTCCGGCTCGCGGGGCGCGTCTCGTGCGTCCTCGGTCTGCTCGCGGGCGCGCTGCCCGCGTCGGCCCAGCAGGTCGCCCCCAATCTCGTCGTGGTGATGACCGACGATCTCGACGTGGCCTCGATGCAGACCGCCTTGCAGCAGGGCCTCATGCCGAACCTCAAGGCTTACGTCTCGGACCCGGGGTTGACGTTCAGCAACTCCTTTGTGACCTTCCCGCTGTGCTGTCCCTCGCGGGCCACGTACCTCACGGGGCAGTACCCCCACAACACCGGCGTTTTGTGGAACAGCGGCGGCTTCGGAGGCTTCGCCAACTTCGACGACAGCTCGACGCTCGCCACCTGGCTACAGGCCGCCGGCTACCGCACGGGCCACGTGGGCAAGTACCTGAACGGCTATGAGAACGCCGCCTACGTGCCGCCGGGCTGGGACGACTGGCAGGCGCTCGTCGATCCCGGGACGTACTGCATGTACAACTACTCGATCAGCGACAATGGCGTGGCCGTGGCCTACGGCGACGCCCCGGCCGACTATCAGACCGACGTGCTGCGCCAGCGCGCCCTCGACTTCGTGGCCGAGAGCGAGGGCGACGACGGCGCGCCCTTCTTCCTGACGGTCACGCCGCTCGCCCCACACCTCGAGACGTCGTGCCACCCCGCCGGCGTGCGCGGCGCGCCGCGCCACGTGGGCAGCGTCAACCTGCTGCTGCCCACCCCGGCCTCCTTCAACGAGGCCGACATGAGCGATAAGCCGCTTTGGATGCACGCCCTGCCGCTCGTCGACCAGGCCGCGGAGCAGAGCGTCTACAACGACCGCCTCACCTCGCTGCGGGCGGTCGACGACCTCGTGGGGGCGCTGATGGCGAGCCTTGCGAGCCACGGCGAGCTGGAGCGCACCGCGTTCGTCTTCACCTCCGACAACGGCTACCTGCTCGGCAAGCACCGCTGGGAGAGCAAGGTGCTCGCCTACGAGGAGTCGATCCGCGTGCCGCTCCTCCTCCGCACCCCCCACCCGGTGCCTGGCACCGTGACCGCCCTGGTGCTCAACAACGACCTCGCTCCCACGCTCGCCGACTACGCGGGGGCCACGCCCGGCCTGGCGGTCGACGGACGCTCGTTACGCCCGCTGATCGGCGGCACGGCAACCGACTGGCGGCGCCGTTTCCTCGTCGAGCATCCGCCCACCGGCGAGAGCTACCCGGTGCCGCCCTACCTCGCGGTCCGCACAGCCAGGTCGGTCACCGGGGCGCCGCTGAGCTACATCGAGACCTACAACTCCACAGGCACGCTCACCACGGCGCGCGAGCTTTACGACCTGACCCTCGATCCGCTCCAGCTCGGCAGCCTGCACGCCGACATGTCGCCCTTGCGCGTGGCTCAGCGCCAGAGCCTCGCGCGGCACCTCCAGTACCTCAGGAACTGCGGCGGCGGCACCTGCCAGACCTTCGAAGACCAGCCCTGAGGGGCGGCTCGCGCCCGGCCTCCCGGTCCGACCGGGAACCGTCACGGCCAGGGCGAGCCGGTGCCTCCCGCAAGGTGGTCAGGCGGTCCGCCGGCCCCGTCACCCTGCGCTGGCGCAGCTGATCCACGGGTTGGCGGAGACGTGGTCGAAGGTTGAGGCGAGCTCAGTTGCTGATCGTGCGCAGCCCAACGGGAACGCTGTGGCGTCCACCGCGAGGATCGCGGGCGCTGACCTCGAGGCGTGAGGGCACGGCGCCGGGACCCACGGGCGGCGCGAAGTCGTCGAGAGCCAGATGCAGATCTTCCCCGGGGGCGATCCCGTCAGGAGCGGCGGCCTCGTGCCGCACGCCGGCCGGGTCGATGAGGACGATTCGCAGGTCGAGGAGCCGCTGCGGCCCAGGGTTGGCCAGGATCAGCAGCTCCTCCCGAAACGAAGCCCGGAGCGCGGGGGCGGCTGCGCGAGTGAGGGCAGGCTCGGCGCGGGGTGGACGCGCGGGAGACGGCTCCGGAGTCGACGCCCGGGTCGGCGCCGGAGTCGGCGCTCCTCCCCGAGGCGGGCTCTCCCGCGGAAGGATCACGGAGCCGGCGAGAAGAACGACCGCGGCCCCTGCTCCCAACCAGACCAGACGGACGCCCTTCCCCCTGGGCAGCGGCACGACCGCTCCTTCCCAAGTCCCGCCGTCGAAGGCCGCGGCCACCTCGGCGGCCGAGGGGCGGTGCGTGGGGTCCTTGGCCAGGCCGCGGAGCAGCAGCGCCCCGACGGGGGGCGGGACCTCCGGATTGAAGACCGTGATGGGAAGGACGGGAGCGTCGGCGTGCGCCCTCAGCCACTGCGCGACGGGGCCGTCTTCCGCCATCTCGAACGGGAAGCGGTTGCGGGAGAGCATGAGGTACACGCACAACATGAGGCCGTAGACGTCGGAGGCGGGGCCGGCGCTCCCCCCGGCGACCACTTCGGGAGCCACGAACTGAGGCGTGCCCGCCAGGAGGCCGGTGTGGGTGATCCGCGCCGCGCCCGCCAGTCGGCTGGTCCCGAAGTCACCGAGCTTGGCCACGGGGCGCCGGGACCGCGGCAACAGGACGTTGGCCGGCTTCACGTCGCGGTGGAGGACGCCGGCCTCGTGGGCGGCGGCGAGCGCATGGGCCACGGCCGCGCCCACTTCCAGGGCGTCCGGGACCGCGAAGGGCCGGTCACGCCGCTCCAGCTCCCGCTTGAGGTCGGGGCCGTCGACGAGCTCCATCTCGATCCAGCCCATTCCGCCGCGCCGGAACGGGCTGTACGTCCGGACGATGTAGGGCGATACCAGGGCCTGGGCGTTCCGGACCTCCGCCTGGAAGCGCTGCCCGTCCTCGGTCGCGGTCCGCAGGAACACCTTGAGCGCGATGTCCTGACCCGCCACCTTGCTGTGGGTTCGCACCACCGTGGCCGAGCCGCCGCTGCCCAGCTCGGTCCATCCCTCGTAGCGGTCCGCCCACACCGGATCGGCCCGGCAGAGGTCGTGCAGCGCGTCGCCGGACACCACGGCGCCCCGATCGCTCATCGCCGCTCGTCGCCGCCCTGCCGGAGCCCGTGACGCTGGAGATAGCGATAGAGGGTCGCGGCGGAGATCCCCAGGGTCGAGGCCGCCTCCGCCACGTTCCAGCGATGGAGCTCGAGGCGGCGCACGAGGAGCTCGCGCTCGAAGCGCGATCGGACCTGGGCGAAGGAGCCGGACAGGGTCTCGCGGGCATAACCAGACCCCTGGGGGCTGGGGGAGCCCAGCACCTCGGGACAGCGCTTCCGGATGTCATCGAGCGTGATCTCGGCGCCCGGCCGGGCGTGGGTGACGAGGGCGGTGCACACGCCGGCCAGCTCCCGCACGTTTCCCGGCCAGGCGTGCGCCAGCAAGGCGTGCACGGCCTCCGGAGTCAAGCCCCGAGTCCTCTTTCGGAGGGTCTTCTCCGCATCGGCCAGGAAGTGGATCAGCAGCGGCCGGATGTCCCCCCGGCGCTCCGACAGCGGCGTGAGGCGGAGAGTCAGGGGCTTGAGTCGCTGATAGAGATCGTGACGGAAGCGCCCCTCCTGGACGAGCGCGGCGAGGTCCCGCCCCGTGGCGGCGACGACCTGGACGTCCACGGGATACGCGCGGGAGTCTCCCTGGGGCTGGACCGTGAAGCGGTCCAGGACCTTGAGGAGGAGCTCCTGGCCGCGGGGAGGCATGTCGCCGATCTCGTCGAGGAAGAGCACGCCCCCGTGGGCAGACCGGAAAAGGCCCGCAGCGGCTTCGGAGGCCCCCGTGAAGGCGCCCCGCACGTGGCCGAAAAGCGTGGTGTGGGCGAGGTCCGCAGAGAGCCCCGCGCAGTTGAACTCGACGAAAGGGCCCCGGCTGCGCGTTTCCGAGTAGTAATGAAGGTATCGGGCCAGGAGGTCCTTCCCCGTTCCCGTCTCGCCCAGGATGAGGATGGGTCGGGGGTTCTGGACCGCCGTGCCGGGCAGATAGCTCTCGTGGAGATCTGCCCGGAGCGTGGAGGTCTCCTCGGTTTCGCCGATGATCTCGGGGGCGCGCTCCTTCTGGAGGCGCTCGAGGGTCGCCCGGTAACGCCGCTCGCCGCTCAGGAAGAGGCCGAAGGCGTGGCCCAGGGCGGTGGCGTACGCCCGCAGGAAAGGGAGGTCCGCGCGCGTGTACGCGCGGGGACCGGCGGAGGTCTGGAAGTAGAGCACGGCCAGGACGGATCGGGTCCACGGATCCGTCACGGGCGCGCACAGGACGGAGTGGGGACGGCCGGTGAGCGACCCGGTCTCCGCGGCGGCCTTGCCCTCGAACTGCGAGTTCTCGACGAGCTGCGGCGCGCCCGCCTCGACCGCCTTGCGGATCAGGGAGGCGCTGACTCCCTCCACGGAGCGCCCCGCCACCGCTGCCTCCACCTGCTCGGAGTCGAGCCCGACCGCGCTCAGGCACTCCATTTCGAGGGGCGCCGTCTGCTTCACCCGAAGCAGAAGAGCCTTGCCCGCGCCAAAGGCCTGGCCGGCGGCGGCGAAGGACTCGCTGAGGGCGCTGGTCTCGTCCTGGCGCGTGCCCAGCACCTCGAGGGCCCGGGTCACCGCCCGGAGAAGGTCCTCATGGCGGGCTTCTCCGCCTTCACGGTCGGGGTTGCGCGCGGCTCGCGGCATGCGGCCACTATAGGAGCCGCGGCCGGGGTTGACAATCTCAGATCTGCGTCGCACTTCTGAGAAGCGAGGCGGCGCCGGCCCGCTCCTCCCGAAGCACGATGAGCGGCTTGCCGCGTGCAATTGCGGGCTCGTTCCTTGCACGCTCGCACGCTCATGACGAGACTCGCGCGCTTCCCACTGACCACCCTGGCTCTGCTCGCCCTGTCATGCGGGCATGGCCTGGAAGACGGAATCAAGGACGACGTGGCCCTCCGGGACTTCAGGAGCTGCTCCGACCTGGAGGATTACATCAAGGGCCAGGCCCTCCAGGACATGAACGCCCAGATCGATGCGCTCATCAAGGGCATCTACGATCGGGGCAAAGGGGTACCGACGGCTCCCGGTGCCGCTCCGGTTCCCGTCCCCGCCCCCAGCCCCCCGCCCGCGGGGGCGCGTGATTTCACCACCACCAACACCCAGGAGAAGGACGTCGACGAGGCCGACTTCGTGAAGAACGACGGCTCACGCGCCTTCCTGCTCCACGACCGCCAGCTCGTGAAGCTCGACACCTGGCCGCCCGAGTCCACGCGAATCGCGTGGACCAGGCCGCTCGAGGGTTACCCCATGGAGATGTTCCTGGAGGGGAATCGAGTGGCGGTCTTCTCGCGCGTGAACCTGAGCCCGGCCCTCTCCCGCGCGGCCGTGGCCCTGCCGAACCTGCCCTGCGGGCTCACTCGCGACGTCCGTTGCGCAGACGGCCTCAAGATCACGGTGCTGGACGTGAGCGGGCCCACCCCCGACGTCGTCTACGAGCTGTACCAGGAGAGCGGATACGTGAGCTCGCGGCGCGTCGGCTCCACCGTGCGGGTCGTTTCCACGGGCGGGCTCCGGGGTCCGGTGTTGACGTACTACCTGGACTCCTACTCTGCCAATAAGGAGTCGCTCCGAAGAGCGTATGAGAGGCTCCGCAGCCGCAACGAGGACATCGTCAAGTCCTCGTCTCTCGAGAGCTGGCTGCCGCCGAGCCTGGAGGTCGTGGGAGGCCGGCCGAGGGTCTTGAAGCCGGATTGCGCCTCCTTCCATGCCTCCACGGCGCCGACCACCCTCGGGCTCACCACGGTCACGGCGCTGAACCTGGAGCGCCCGGACGCGGGCGCCCTTTTCACCTCCCTCTTGAGCCCGGCCGACGAGGTCTACGCCTCGCGGCAGTCCCTCTACCTCACCATGCGCCACTACTGGCGGCCTGGGGTGCAGGCCGTCCAGGAGCATACCTACGTCCACAAGTTCGACACGGCCTCCGATCCCTTCCGCATCCGCTACGTCGCTTCGGGAGGCGTGCCGGGCCGCATCCTGGACCAGTTCTCGCTGAGCGAAGACAAGGGCAGTCTGCGCGTGGCCACCACCCAGCGGCTCCTCGGATCGGTCACGAACGGCGTCCACGTCCTTCAGGCGCAAGGGGGACGTCTGGAGCAGGTGGGTGTCGTCGCCGGGCTGGCCCCCGGCGAGCAGCTGTATTCCTCACGCTTCATGGGCGACCGCGGGTACCTGGTGACGTATCGCGTGGTGGACCCGCTCTTCACCATCGACGTTTCGGACCCGCGCCAGCCGCGTCAGGTCGGGGAGCTGAAGGTTCCGGGGTTCTCCACATATCTCCACCCGATCGATCCGGACCACCTGCTGGCCATAGGTCGCGAAACCGCCGAGACGGCAAACGGGGGCGTCCGGGTGGTCGGCCTGTCCCTGCAGGTCTTCGACGTCTCGGACCTCGCGAGCCCACGCCTCATGCACAAGCAGGTGTTCGGCACCTGGGCCTCGTCCTCGGAAGCCGAGAACGACCACAAGGCTTTCAACTACTTCCCCGCCCGCGGGCTACTCGCCATCCCGTTCTCGGACTGGAGCCGATCCCGCGCCAACGGGTTCCAGTCGTCGCTGGAGCTGTTCCGGGTGAGCCTCGCGGGCGGGATCGTCCCCGCCGGTTCCGTGGACCACAGCGACCTCAACCGGCCCGCGGCCTACCAGGGCTATCCATGGCCATACTCTCCGCGAGTGCGGCGAAGCATCATGACGGAAGACTTCGTCTACTCGATCTCCATGGGCGGCGTGAAGGTGAGCCCGGTCGACGGCCCCGGGAGGACGCTGGTCGCCCTCCCCCTGCCCGACCCCCTCCCGGCCGGGGCGGTTCCTTGATCAGTGCCGGAGGTTTGCGGGGGACGGTGGTGCCGACTAGCATCGGGGCGGGACAACCTTCACAGGGAGCAGGCCCACGCTCAGCCCCTTCACGCTTCTCCTGTCTCTGGCGTCTGCGGCCCCGGCCGAGGCCATACGCGTGGCGTGTCCCGTGAACCAGACCACGACCCTCGTCTTCCCGGAGCCCCTGAAGCAGCTCCGTAGCCAGAGCCGCGAAGCGGCGCTCCTGGGGCTCTCCGTGGAGCGCACCAAGCCGACGGGCGTGATCTCCGTCCGCCCGACCGCCCTCTCCGCCCGAGGGACGATCGAGTTCCGCGGGCCGACGCGTGTCCTGAGGGTGATGCTGGAAGCGACCGCGGAGGGCATGGGCAGGGAGGTGCGGCTGGGTGAGCCGCCTTCGCCGGCTCCCTCGCCGGCTCCGCCTCCGTCCACGATCGCGGGCCTCCCCCCCGTGCCGTCCCCTCCTCCGGCGACGCCCGGCCCTCCCGCGCTCGACCTGCAGGGTCTCCTGCGGGCCACGCCACGGGCCATCGACCGTCGAGAGGGCCTGCCGGGCCAGAGGCCCATGATCCTCAAGGACGCTCTGTTCGGAGACGAGTGGGTGTGGCTGAGGTTCCACCTCGAGGGAGGTGCTTCGGCTCGGGTGGAGCGCGTGTGGTGGGAGCAAGGCGACATCACCACTTACGTTCAGGAGGCGAGCGGCAAGGACCTGCGGATCGTCGTGCAGATCCCCCGCGCCGCGGTGTCGAAGAAGACGCGCGTGTCGCTGAGGGTGGCCGCCGGCCCCGCCTACAGGTTCGCGCTGACACCGAGCACCCTGACGAGCTTCTTCAGGGAGCTGTTCAAGTAGTGGCGCGCAGGACCGCCCTCGTCGTCGCCCTGCTCTGGACCGGCACCTTCGCCCGCTCCGCCGAGGCCCAGGACGTCTTCTACCGTTCGTGGCGCTGGGTGAAGGAAACGTCGGCCGCCCGAGCGGCGGGCCTGGGCGGGGCCATGACCGCCGTTCCCGACGATGCGAGCGGCGCGGAGTCTAACCCGGCCGCCCTGACCACCCTCGTCAAGTCCGAGCTATTGGGAAACGTCCTCAACCGGAGGGATGGCAGAACCGCGGAGGGCGATGCGCTTCGGCCCCGGACCGGAATGGGGTTCGTGGGCCTCGGGGGCCGGCTGAGCTCGCACTGGGCGGTGGGGGTGTACGTCGTGGAGCCCCAGGCCGTCCGCATCGAAAGCGCCAGCGCCCTTCTGCGGGAGGGCTCCACCGGCATGGGACGCCTGGACGGGACCATGACCGAGGCCGGCGCTTCGGCGGCCTGGCGGCCCGTTTCGCGGCTGCACGTGGGAGTCCGCCTCGCCGCGACGCGCCTCACCCTGAACGGGAGCTACCGCCTGCAGCCCACGGGCGGCTCTTCGCTCCTCGAAGTGGATACTGCCGGAGGAGCCACCAGCCTGACCGCGGGCATGGGCATTCTCTACGAGGCCAGCCCGCACGTGAGGCTCGGGCTGGCGCGGCTGGGAGGCGCACGCTTCGAGATCCCCCGCACCGCGCGGCTGAACGGCCTGCCTGAGCAGGCACTCGATGCCGACGGCCCGTCCGCGGTACGACAACCGAGCGTCTTCTCGGGAGGCGTCGCGCTCCTTGCCGGGACCCGGCTGCTGCTCACGAGCCAGCTCGACTACGTGCGTTACGGCGAGATCCAGACCCCCTTCGCCAGCCTCGCTCCCGGCGGCGTTCTTCCTCGCTTTGCGGTGTTCGCGTGGGAGCCGCGGGTGGGGATCGAGCTGTCGCTTCCCTTCTCCTCCATGAGCATCCAGCTCCGCGCCGGGCTCTCCGGTCGAAGCTCGGCGGGGGCCGAGAGGGGCGGCCCAGCCGCTGCCGCACCCGCCCCCACGGTTCCTCCGTCACCGTCACCCGCCCCTGGCCCTTCGCGCACGGCCCTTCAGCAGATCACCGCGGTTCTGCCCGAAACACCCCGCGGGAAGGAGACTGGCTTGCTCCGGGGATCGGTAGGCGGCTCTCTGGTCACGGCGAAGGGAGTGCGGTTGGACCTCGCGGTCCGCTTCGAAGCAGAGGGAACTTCGGTGCTGGCCGGGACCGCCATTCGGTTCTAACGCCTGGCTCGCCGCGGGCCGGGCGCCATGAAGCCATCCAGCGCCAGTCGCTGGCGCCTCTTGCCTATCCGGTCGTCTCAGCGAGCCGCAGTGGTCAACGGCCATGTCGGATCGCCTGAAGACGGACGGATCGAAGAAAGTCCTTGACATCGTCAGGAGCTTATCGGCCACTCAGCCGAAGGGGTCCCGGAGGTCGAGGAAGTCGAACCGGCGGAAATCGGTATCGCGGGTGAACAGGGTGCGGACACCGTGCTGCTTCAGCAGGGCTGCCAAGTGCGCGTCCGGCACGAGGTTGCCCCGCACCGGGAAACCGCTCGTGACGTCGCGGTAGACGTCGAGGAAGCCGGGCTCCTCCGCCAGAAGCCGGACATGCGGCAGGCCGGCCAGCGCATCGACGTTGCCCAGGGCCTCGGAGGGTGTGAGCGGCGAGGCGAAGATCCCGGGATGCGTCGCCATCCTGAGGTAAGACATCACGGTCGGCCAGCCGAGGCACAGAAGGTCGCCTCCGGCGGCGGCTCCCTCGAGGAAGCGGCGGGCGGCGCCGTGAACGGGGCTCGACGCATCGGAGGCGTACAGGAGGACGTTGACGTCCAGGGAAAAGCTCAGGGCTCGGCGGCGCGATCGGGCTCGTCCAGGATGGCGTAGACGGCGTCCTTGTCCACGAGATCCACTCTGGCTTCCATCCTTCGCGCCGTCCATCGGAAGGTCGGCGACGCCGCGCGGCGTGCGCCGCGCCCGAGGACCTCCGCGAGCAGGCGGGAAGCGATGGATCCCAGGGTGCCGCCTTCCCGCTTTTGGATCTCCCGCAACTCCTTTAGAACGAAACCCTCGATGTCGAGAGTGGTCCTCATGCATCTGATGCTATAGCCGTGAGCATCAGATGTCAAAACCCAATCGCGCGCGCGCGACCGCCTTCAGCGCGTCCCCTCCACGACCTCCTTCAGGGCGACCGGAGCTCCCTGGCGTGCCTTGCTCAGGTCCGCCGCCTGCATGAAGGCCATGATCTCGAGCGTCTCCTCGGGAGCGACCGGAGGCACGCCCGTGCGGAAGAACTCGAGCACGGCTTTCAGCATCTCGGAATAGCTCGAAGCCGAGGGAGGCTCCCGGACGCCGGCCGGACGCGGCGCGCCGAGAGACAGGATGGCTTTGCTCCCGTAGGCCACCGCCCCGTAGGTGGTGGGCCCGTCCCGGATGCCGCGCATCACGCCGATGCGGCCGTCCTTCCAGCGCCCGACCACCACGTCGGCCGCGGGCGCGTGGACGCGCGTCACCGTCTCGCACCCCGGCCCCATGAGCGCGTAGAGCATCTCGACCGCGTGGATGCCGTACCAGAAGAGGTCGGGGACGTAGGTCTCGATCGGGCAGGGCCCGTGGGTGGAGGCCCCCATGATCGCACCGAGCTCCGGGCTGGCCTTGAGGGCCTGCAGCTCCGGCAGGAAGCGCTCGCTCGAGCAGCTCAAGAAGGGAGTGCCCGTCTCGCGCGAGAGGCGGACGATCTCCTGCGCCTCCGGGAAGCTGCCCGCGAGCGGCTTGTCGATGAAGACGCGCCGATGCGCGGCCAGCACGGGCCGCGCCTGCGCCAGGTGCTTCCGGCCGTCCACGCTCGTGAGGATGACCGCGTCCACCCGGGCGCAGAGCTCTTCGACGGTGTCCACCAGCTCGACGCCCCACTTCGTGGTCACCTCGGCGGTGAACCGCTCGATGCGGGTGGCGCTCGCCGCGACGTCGGGGCTGCCGCCCTTGAAGGCGGCGACCACGCGTGCGCCGGGAACGTGGTCCGGGCGCTTTGGGTCGTTCAGGATCTGCGTGAACTGGACGACGTGGGAGGTGTCGAGGCCGATGAGGCCGAGGCGCAGGGGCGGTCCCTCCGCCGGCGGCTCCCCGGCCTGACCCTGGGCCGCCCCGAGAAGCGCAGCCGCCAGCCACAGGGCCGCACGAAGGCGCGAGCTTGGTGGGAGAAGTAACGGCACTAGCCCGGATTATTCATCAGTCTCGCGGACTTGGCGAGGCTGTGGGTGGACAGTTCCTTGACCAGAGGAAGATCGTTCGGTGGCGCCCCATCCCAGCCGCAGGGCGGGCCTCTGGCCGGATGCTCGCTAGGTTGCTACTGATTCCGAGAGAACGCGCTCGCGTTCGACCTCATGTCGCCTTCTCCAGAAGAGGAATGCGAAAAGACAGCCGACGACCGCAAGACTAGCGCCGTATTCGGTGGTCAGGTACGAGGTGACACGGGTCTCCAGCGTGGCCACCTGCAGGAAGCCCTGGAACGCGTTTCCTGCGGCGTGATACAGGGCCGATGGCCAGAGGCTACCGGAGCGCATTCGGAGCCACGTGTGCACGAAGCTGACCCCAAGGACAAGGAGTGTGAAACAGGTGTTGGCATACCAGAGCGGAACATTTGGGCGGTATAGAGGAAAGACCGCTACGTTGATCGGATAGTGCCATGCCGCCCAGATCAGGCCGACGAGCAGGCTCGTACGCGTGAAGCCCATGAGGACCTGCATCCGTGGGACGAGAAATCCCCTCCAGCCGATTTCCTCGCCGGCCGCGCTGATGAGCCCGGTAAGAGGCAACCAGACCAGCACCACCGCGAGCAATCCTGCGTGGCCGCGCAGGGCAGGAGGTAATCCTGCCTTGGCGAAGGCCTCGACGAGCTGGCTTCCGTTGAATGCATCGAGCGCAAACCAGATGACTAAGTACGGGACCAGACATAAGACGATCGCCAGGCCGTATGCGATCAAGAAGTAGCGAGTTCGCCCCCATCCCCATCCGAGTCCGCGCAGCGTCCTGTCCCGTACGAGCTTCGTGACGAGGGCCGTCAGCCCCGGGCACCACATGAATCCCAGCGTGTAGGTGCCCCACTGCTTCGGGGCGGCCGGCCTAAGGAAGACCAGGCCGTAGAAGACGCTGCTGAACAGAAGGAGCAGCACAAGGAATGTCCAGACGTCCTGTTTGGTCCTCGAGTCCGAGAACATGAATGCCAGCAGCTAGCCGCGCGCGGCGGGCGCGTCCCACCATTTCGAGAGGTTCTTCTCCGCGGCCCGGGGGCGGTCCGCGTAGTGCGAGACGTCGTTGAACAGCATGAGCCGCGCCCGCACCGGGTCCTTGAAGTCCACCACGTTCAGGCAGGCGGGGGACTGGTCGAGGCGGTCGCGGTAGCCGCGGGCGTCGAAGCCGAGCAGGCTGGACAGGATCAGGCGCAGGGTGGCCTTGTGGGAGGCCACCAGCACGGACTCCCCGGGATGGGCCACCACGATCTCGCGGATCACCGGCAGGGCCCGGGCCAGCACCGCCAGGCCCGACTCGCCCTCCTTGGGCGCGAACGTGAAGGGGTCGGCCTCCCAGGCCGCGTACTCCTCGGGGAAG
>WNGB01025300.1_pt1 | contig 13062 bp, 9 predicted proteins | sample 5400681 | NCBI WGS metagenome assembly WNGB01 (sample SAMN13153367, study PRJNA577476) | soil metagenome | isolation source: 115 cm soil or saprolite under grassland replicate 2 | place: USA:California | collected 2016-06-15 | reverse complement strand
CAGCGGCCGCATCGACCTGCACTCGAACGGCGCGCGGCGCAACCTGCTCGACGGTCTGGAGAACTACGCGCGCGTCACGGAGCACGATGGACGCGTCATGGCGGTGGAGAAGGACGAGCGCGGTTGGCGCAAACACTCGGAGACACTGATGGCGGGCGTGCGCGGCAAGGAGATCGCCATGATTTTCCAGAACCCGCGCTCGGCGCTGAACCCTTACTCCACGATCGGCACGCAGCTCGTGGAGACCATCCGCATGCACACAACCTTCAAGGGCGAAGGCGAAGCCAAGGAACGCGCGATCCACTGGCTCGATCGCGTGCGCATAGATTCACCCAGGCTGCGCTTCGACAACTTCCCCTTCGGCATGTCCGGGGGCATGTGTCAGCGTGCCATGATCGCGATGGCGCTCTCCGCCGAACCCTCGCTCCTGATCGCCGACGAGCCGACCACCGGCCTCGACGCCACCATCCAGTCCCGCATCGTGGATTTGCTGGCCCAGCTCAAGACCGAGACCGGCATCACCACGCTCCTCATCAGCCACGACATCAGCGTGATCCAGCGCCTCTCGGATCGCATTGCGGTGATGTACGGCGGCACGGTGGTGGAGGCCGGTCGTGCCGCGGAGGTGCTCGCGCCGGGGGCGAGGGTGCGCCACCCGTATACCGCGGCGCTGCTCGCCTCGATCCCGAGTGCGGAGACGATACGCCGGAAAAGTTATCTGCAGGCGATCGAAGGCGAGGTTCTGGATACCATCGAAGTGCCGCGCGGTTGCCGCTTCTACGGTCGCTGCAACCGCGTCACCGAGGCGATCCGAGAAAACTGCGCCGGCATTGAGCCGCCGCTCGGCGAGGTCGCGCCCGGTCACAAGGTGCGCTGCTGGCTGTACCCTGCTGCGGAAGGAAAAGCATGAGCCGCACCATTCTCGAAGTCACCGATCTGCGCAAGCACTACAGTCAGCGCCGTGGCCTCGTCTCGATGCTGACCGGTCAGGGGCGCGTGATCCCGGCGGTGGATGGCGTGAGCTTTTATCTCAGGGAAAACGAGACCGTCGGCCTCGTCGGCGAGTCCGGCTGCGGCAAGACCACGATCGGACGCACGGTGCTGCGGCTGACCGACCCGAGCAGCGGGCGTATCGTGTTCGACGGGCGCGACATCACTACCTTGAGCCGAGCCGAGCTGCGCCCCTTAAGGCGCGAGATGCAGATGATCTTCCAGGACCTCGACGCGGGCCTGAACCCGAAGATGCGCGTGCGCGACATCCTGCGCGAGGCGCTCACCGTGCACGAGCGCCCGAGCGATGCCGAAATCGCGAGCCGCGTCCGCGAGCTGCTGGAGCAGGTGAGTCTCAAGGACAGCAAGCTCGCGAACTTTCCCTCGGAGCTTTCCGGCGGCGAGAAGCGCCGCGTGGGAATCGCGCGCGTGCTCGCGGTGCGCCCGCGCCTGATCGTGGCCGACGAGCCCACCAGCGCGCTCGACATCTCGATCCAGGCGCAGGTGGTGAACCTGCTGCGCGACCTGCAAAAGGACCTGGGGCTCACGTATCTGTTCATCTCGCACGATCTCCCGGTCGTCGAGCTGGTCAGTCAGAAAGTGGCAGTCATGTATCTCGGACGCATCGTCGAAATGGGTCTGGCGGAGAACATCGCGCACCAGCCGCGCCATCCCTACACAGGCGTCCTGTGGTCGTCGCTCGCGGACAAGCAGAGCACCGAGGTGAGTCTGTACGCCAGCGGCGACGCAACCGCCGAGCGCGAGCGCCGCGCCTGGGGCGTGTTCGATTTCGAGCAGCCGGTCAGCGGCTGCCGCTTCGCCCCGCGCTGCCCGCTGTATAAAGACAAGGGCCGCCCCGCGGTCTGCACCGACCCGGCTTCCGAGCCGCAGCTGAGGGACGTGGGGCACGGGCACGTGGTGGCGTGCCATTTCGCATAGATGACGCGCGCTCGCGCGTCACATGTTGCGGCGGTATCGACCCCCCACTGCGAACAGCGCTGAAGTGATCTGACCGAGCGAGCAGCAGCGCACTGCGTCCATAAGCACCGCGAAGACGTTCTCGTCCCCGATCACCGCCTGCTGCAAGCGCTTCAGCGCGGGACCGGATTCGGCCTTGTGCCGCTCGTGAAACTCGGCCAGGCGCCTGAGCTGGGATTGCTTCTCCTCCTCGGTCGAGCGGATCAACTCCAGCTTCTGCGGGACCGGGATTGCGTGCGGATTGCGGAAGGTGTTCACGCCGATGATGGGATAAGTGCCGTCGTGCTTGCGGTGCTCGTAGAGCATGGACTCTTCCTGGATCTTGCCCCGCTGGTAGCCTGTCTCCATCGCGCCGAGCACGCCGCCGCGCTCGGAGATCGCTTCGAACTCTTTCAGCACGGCTTCCTCGACGAGGTCGGTCAGCTCCTCGATGATGAACGAGCCCTGGTTGGGGTTCTCGTTCTTCCCAAGACCCCATTCCTTGTTGATGACGAGCTGGATCGCCATGGCGCGGCGCACCGATTCCTCGGTGGGCGTCGTGATGGCTTCATCGTAGGCGTTGGTGTGCAGGGAATTGGTGTTGTCGTAAGTCGAGATCAGCGCCTGCAGCGTGGTGCGGATGTCGTTGAAAGCGATTTCCTGGGCGTGGAGCGAGCGTCCTGAGGTCTGCGAATGGAATTTGAGCTTCTGGCTGCGCTCGTTCGCGCCGTACTTGTCCCGCATCGCCACCGCCCAGATGCGCCGCGCCACGCGCCCGAGCACCGCGTACTCGGGCTCCATGCCGTAGCTGAAGAAAAACGACAGGTTCGGCGCGAAATCGTCGATCTTCATTCCGCGGGCCAGGTAAGCCTCAACGAAAGTGAAGCCGTTGGCGAGCGTAAAGGCGAGCTGCGAGATCGGGTTCGCGCCCGCCTCGGCGATGTGGTACCCGGAGATCGAGGCGGAGTAGAAATTCCGCACGTCGTGGTCGATGAAGTACTCCTGGATGTCGCCCATCACCTTGAGCGAGAACTCGGTCGAGAAGATGCAGGTGTTCTGGCCCTGGTCTTCCTTCAGAATGTCCGCCTGCACCGTGCCGCGCACGGCAGAAAGCGTTCGGGCCTCGATCTCCGTGCCTTCATCGGGCGTGGCATCACGGCCATTCTCCTCCCGGAACTTGTCCGTCTGCTGGTCGATGGCGGTGTTGAAAAACATCGCGAGGAGGGTCGGAGCCGGCCCGTTGATCGTCATGCTGACGCTCGTCGCCGGATCGCACAGGTCGAAGCCCGAGTACAGCCCTTTCATGTCTTCGAGCGTCGCGATCGACACGCCCGAATTGCCGACCTTGCCGTAGATGTCCGGCCGCGGATCCGGGTCGAACCCGTAGAGCGTCACCGAGTCGAACGCGGTCGAAAGGCGCTTCGCCGGCATGTCTTTCGACAGGAGATGGAAGCGCCGGTTGGTGCGGAACGGATCGCCCTCGCCCGCGAACATGCGCGTCGGATCCTCGTTCTCGCGCTTGAAGGAAAATACACCTGCGGTGAACGGGAAGGAGCCGGGCAGATTCTCGCGCATGCGCCACTTGACGATCTCGCCGTGGTCCTCGAATCCCGGCAGCGCGACTTTCGGCAGCTTGGTTCCCGAAAGGGAAACCGTGTTGAGCCGGGTGCGGATTTCCTTGTCGCGCACCTTGACCACCTGCTCGTCGCCGGCGTAGGTCTTTTTCGTCTCCGGCCAATCCTCGAGGAGTTTTTTTGAGCTCGCATCGAGCTTGGCGTTCTTCTCCACGATGAGGGGATCGAGCACACCGGCGTCTTTGCCAGCCGCAGCGAGCATTGCCTTCGACGCGAGCAACTGCTGCCGCTCGCGCGCTATTCCCGATTGCTCGCCGGCTCGCGCGTGATAGCCGCGCAGCGTTTCCGCGATTTCAGCGAGATAGCGGTTGCGCGCCGGGGACACGATCGCGTTCTTTCCGGAGGAGGCCCGCGCCTTGACCGCCGGGAGCGCGCCGGGCTTCGCTTTCAGGCCGTGCTCGATGAGCGCCGGCAGGATGCCCTGGTAGAGCGCGGTGACGCCGTCGTCGTTGAAGCGCGAGGCGATGGTGCCGTACACCGGCATCTCCTCGGCGGAACGGTCGAAGAGCTTGCGGTTGCGCTGGACCTGCTTGCGCACGTCCCGCAGCGCATCCTGGCCGCCCTTGCGGTCGAATTTGTTGATGGCGACGAAATCGGCGAAATCGAGCATGTCGATCTTCTCGAGCTGGCTCGGCGCGCCGTACTCGGGCGTCATCACGTAGAGCGAAGTGTCGACGAGCGGCACGATCGCGGCGTCGCCCTGGCCGATTCCCGAAGTCTCGACGAGCACCAGGTCGAAACCCGCCGCCTTGCAGGCGGCGATCGCGTCGGGAAGGCTCTTCGGGATCTCCGCCTCCGCGCCGCGCGTGGCGAGCGAGCGCATGAAGACGCACTCCCCTTCGATGGCGTTCATCCGGATACGGTCGCCGAGCAGCGCACCGCCGGATTTCCGCCGCGAAGGATCGACGGCGAGGATAGCGATGTCGAGCCGGTCCTCCTGGTCGAGGCGGAAGCGGCGCACCAGCTCGTCGGCGAGCGAGGATTTTCCCGAGCCTCCGGTGCCCGTCACCCCGAGCGTCGGTACGGAGAGCGCGTCGGCTTCCTTCAGAATCTGCGCTCGGAGCTTGAGGTCGGTCGTGCCGTTCTCGAGCGCCGTGATCAGCCGAGCAAGCCCCCGGCGGTCGCCTCGCTTCACGCCGCTCGACTGCTCGGGCACATGCAGCGACGGGTCCTCGTCGCAGCGCGCGAGCATGTCGTTGATCATGCCCTGCAGACCCATCTTCTGGCCGTCTTCGGGCGTATAAATGCGCGTGACGCCGTAGGCCTGCAGCTCGCGAATCTCCTCGGCGACGATCACCCCGCCGCCGCCGCCGAACACCTTGATGTTTTCTCCCCCGCGCTCGCGCAGCAGGTCGATCATGTACTTGAAGTACTCGAGGTGACCGCCCTGGTAGGAGGAGACCGCGATCCCCTGGACGTCTTCCTGCAGCGCGGCGGTCACGACTTCGTCGACCGAGCGATTGTGCCCGAGATGGATCACTTCGGCGCCGCTCGCCTGCAGGATGCGGCGCATGATGTTGATTGCGGCGTCGTGGCCGTCGAAGAGCGACGCCGCCGTCACGAAGCGGATCTTGTTCTTCGTCTTGTATTCGGTGTGCCGGGAGGCACTCAGATCGGTCATGGCTGCCCCAACGCGTCCGGATCTGGCTGGAGAAAAGGGAGGCTACTTGACGTTTACGTAAACGTCAAGCGCGCTCCATCCTTAGGCCACAGTCTATCCCTTCGCGCGGCCGTGCATCCCGTCAGATCGGTCAGATCGCGGCGCGGCGCAGCCGCAGCGCGTTGGTGACCACGGACACCGAGCTCATCGCCATCGCCGCACCGGCGAAGATCGGCGAGAGCAGCAACCCAAAAAAGGGATAGAGAACGCCCGCCGCGATCGGCACGCCGATGGCGTTGTAGACGAAGGCGAAGAAGAGGTTCTGCTTCACGTTGCGCATGGTCGCGCGGGAGAGGCGGATCGCCTTGACGATCCCGCGCAGGTCGCCTTTGACGAGCGTCACGCTGCCGCTCTCGATCGCGACGTCGGTTCCGGTACCCATGGCGATGCCGACGTTGGCCTGAGCGAGCGCCGGCGCGTCGTTGATGCCATCGCCCGCCATCGCCACCGCGCGGCCGTTTTTCTGCAGCGACTCGATCGCGTCGACCTTCTGCGCGGGCAGCACTCGATCACTTCGTCGATGCCGAGCTGCCGGCCGACGGCTTCCGCCGTCTTGCGCGAATCGCCCGACAGCATCACCACGCGCACGCCTTCGGATTGCAGCGTCTTGATAGCCTCGGGCGTCGTTTCCTTGATCGGATCGGCGACGGCGACCACCGCAACCGCGCGCCCGTCGATCGCGGCGTAGAGAGCGGTCTTGCCCTGCGTCCTCAGCATATCGGCCCTGTCCGCGAGCGACGCAGGCAGGGTTCCCTGCGATTCCATGAATCGGCGGCTGCCGACCGCGACTTTCCGGCCGCCGATCTCCCCGCGAACACCCTGCCCCGTGACCGACTCGAATTTCTCCACCGGAGAGAGGGGCAGGCTGCGGTCTTCCGCACCCTTGACGATGGCTTGAGCAAGCGGGTGCTCGCTCGCGCGCTCGAGACTCGCGACCAGGGCAAGCGCCTCGTTCTCCGCGATTCCCGGTTCGACGATCAGGTCGACGAGCTGCGGCCGGCCGAGCGTGAGGGTGCCGGTCTTGTCAACGACGAGCGTGTCGATCTCGCGCAGCTTCTCCACCGCCTCGGCGTTGCGGAACAGGATCCCGTTGATCGCTCCCTGCCCCATCGCCACCGTGATCGAGATCGGCGTGGCGAGGCCCACCGCGCAGGGGCAGGCGATGATGAGCACCGCCACGGCATTGACCACTGCGTAGGCGAGCCTGGGCTCGGGGCCGAAGGACCACCACGCGAGCGCGGTCAGCACCGCGATCGCAATCACGGTTTCGACGAAGTATGCCGCGACGAGATCGGCGAGCCGCTGCACGGGCGCGCGCGTGCGCTGCGCCTGCGCCACCATGTGAACGATTTGCGCGAGCAAGGTATCGGCACCGACGCGCTCGGCGCGGATGATCAAAGTGCCTTTTCCGTTGATGGTCGCGCCTGTGACCTTGTCGCCCAACTTCTTCGGCACCGGAACGGGTTCGCCAGTGATCATGGATTCGTCCACGTTCGACGAGCCGTCCACGCAGGTCCCGTCCACCGGGATCTTCTCTCCGGGACGCACCCGCAGCTTGTCGCCCACCTGCACCTCGGCGAGAGGCACTTCGACCTCGCGCCCGTCTGGGTCAACCCGTATTGCCGTGTTAGGCGCGAGCGCGAGCAGCTCGCGGATCGCGCGGCTCGTCTGGCCGAGCGCGCGCAGCTGCATCACCTCGCCCAAGAGTACCAGCGTGACGATCACCGCGGCCGCCTCGAAGTAGGCGCCGACTTGCCCGCTGTCCTCCCGGAATTCCTGCGGGAAGAGGCCGGGCGCAAACACCGCCGCGAGGCTGAAGATCCAGGCGAGGGCCACACCCAGCCCGATGAGCGTATACATGTTCGGGTTGCGATTCCTGATCGAGAGCGCGAACTTCCGGAAAAACGGCCAGCCTCCCCAAAGCACGACTGGAGTGCCGAGCGCAAGCTCCACGTACATCCGCACGTGCTCCGCGACTCCGAAGGGTTCCTTGATCCCGAAATAAGGCGCCATGGCGATCACGGCGAGCGGCGCGGTCAGCACGGCGCTCACCCAGAAGCGGCGCGTCATGTTGCGCAGTTCCGAGTCGTCCTCCTTCGTTCCCGCAACCGGCACCAGCGTCATGCCGCACTTGGGGCAGTTGCCCGGTTTGGGGCTGCGCACCTCCGGGTGCATCGGGCAGGTGTATTCGGTTGCCGCCTTAGCCGGAAGCAGGGGCACGAGCGTCATGCCGCATTTCGGGCAGCTCCCCGGGCCGGCCTGCTGGATCTCGGCGTGCATTGGGCAGGTGTAGGTCGTCACCGCGGGCGCGGGATGAGCTGCCGCACGCCCATTCGCCGGCCGTCGGTGATGTTCGTGGTCGTGTTGCGAATGGTCGTGGCGCGGCATATTCATCGACGTAATCTAGTCGCGGCGAAGAAGGTTGTGCAGCCACGCGTAGAGCGCGCCGACCAGGAATCCCCACACGAGGAAGACGAACAGCGGGTAGACTAACATCACGAAGGTGAAGGGCTCGGCTGTCACGAGCTTGCGGAAGTCCAGGCCGTTGAACTCCAGGGCAACAATCGCTACAGCAGGCCCATCCAACGCCAGACGGGCACGCTAAGCCCGACCGCGACAATGGTCCAGGCCCCGTAGGCGAGAGCCGCCGGCCGCGCTTGGGCATGAGTGAAGAGCTTGCCTCCGGTGCCGGCGTGGAGGGCAAGATAGGTCGTGCTCTGATACGGCAGGAAGAAACCATTGCAGGCGATGACGGCGATCAATCCCACGACGAAGGGATGAATACCCGACGCGCTCGCGAACGGGGCGAGTGCAATGGTGATGAGCGGGGCCGCCGCCTGCCAGCGCACGACGAAACTGATGGCAAGGCAAAGCAGAACCAAGAGAAGCACGAAAACGAGGGGCGCCGCCGACACCTGGCCGGCCCCTGCGGTGATCCGATCTGCCAACCAGCGATCAAGCCCGGTACGTTCGAACACCGCGGCGAGGCTGATGAGCACGCCGTACAGCAGCGCGAAATTCCAGTTCACCGCGCGCAGCGTGCTGACGGTGATGACGCGCGTCGCCGCCAGCACGCCGGTCGCCAATACGGCAACCCAGGCCGGATCAACGCCGTGCATGGGCTGGGTCATGAAGCCGACGAGCAGGCCGATGCCGACGCCGAGCGCAATCTTCTCCTCGCGCGACATGGCGCCGAGTAACGCTCGTTGCAGGGCGAGCAAAGCCGCATGATCGCTCGCCGGCCTGCGCTCGCCGCGAGTCGGCCGATAGAGCCATACCAGGGACACGATGATGCCGACGAACAGGATGATGTTCATGGGCGCGGCATACACCGCCCACGTAATCCAGTTTACATTCGCGCGCGCGCCAGCAGGGAGCACCGCCGCGACCAGGACCGCCGTGGTGGAACTCGTGAGAAACACCGCCGCCATCTGGCCGAAGCCGATCAGAGCCGCCATGGCGAGCCCAGCCGCGGCCTTCGACTGCGGACGATAGCCAAGCGATTCGACGAGTTCCCTGAGCATCGGCGCGATGATGATGACGCGGCTCGTGGCATTGGGTACTGCAGGACTCATCAAGAGCCCGGCGATTGAAAGCGTCGCCACCTCGCTGGGAAAGGCGCCGCGGAGATGGCCGATCATTTCCAGGGAAAGGCGGTAGAGCACGCCGGACCCGGCGATGGCAGCGCTTATGATCAGCACCGACACGACGAGCACCCAGCTTGGGTTGGCGAAACCGGCAAGTGCGACATCGGGCGTGGTGATGCGGAACAGCACCCAGGCTCCCACAAGCAGAAGGGCTAGCACGCCTTCGAGTAAGGCGTCGAGCACGAGCGCGGGCAAGGCTGCCAACAACACGACAAGCGCATGCCACGCAACAGCCGAAAGCCCGAGCGGCGGCGACAGGGTCCAGCCAACCCCCAACATCACGATAGCCGCCACCAGAGCGAGCCCACCCCGCCCTGGCTTCCATCGCGGACGTGTGGCGGCCGCGATGGCAGCCGCCACGGCGCCCTCACCGGATTGCAGCTGTGCGGCGGCGGCCACCTCGGCGTCTGATTCGTGCGGCTGGTGGAGCATACCCGCGAGACGGCGGCTCAGTGTCCCGGCGACCGCCAGAGCCACGCTCGGCTCCCGTCGCACCAAATCAAGGAAGACACTGCGCTCCAGGCGCAGAACCTCGCAATCGCTCTCGGCCTTGATGCTGGCGGCCCGCGGTCGATTGGTGAGCAGCGCCATTTCGCCAAACGGCTCGCCAGCCTGAAGGATATTCACCCGTGTCTGGGTGGCGTGATTCTTGTCCAACGCATAAACCCCCACCGATCCGCTCGCGACCAAGTAGAACGCATCACCCGGCTCAGCCTGCCGAAAAATGAACGAGTCCGACTTGTAGGACAGCGGCTGAAGATGCGCCGCCAGCGCCGCCAGCGCTACCTTTTCCAGGCCGGCGAACAGATCGACCTTACCAAGAAGGCGCGCATAGCCAAGGTGATCAATCTGCGGGGCTGCGGGCGCGGCTTCGGTGGCAGCCTCCGCGCGACCGGTTTCCGTCTGTGAACGCGAGTCCTTCATGTCATCACCTTCCGTCGAAGGCACGCCGATTTCGCATGATATTCCGGCTGCCCGCGCTCAGTCGGCCAGGCCGGCGATCGCTTGACGCATCGTTGCGGCGCTGCGTTCCAGTGCGGCACGTTCCTCGTCCGACATGCGTGGACGCAGCATACTCACCACGCCTTCGCGCCCGATCACAGCCGGCATCGACAGGGTCACACCATATTCCGGCAGGTGACAGCCGAGCGGGAAGACGGCGTGCTCGTCGCGGGTCATTGCCTCGACGACGCGGCCGCAGGCGATGCCGATACCGTACTGGCTTGCGTTGATGCCCTCGATGATGGTGATGTTGGCGTTGCGCACCTGCGTTTCGACCCGCGCCTTGAAGTCGGCGATGTCGTCCCCGCGGACCAGGTCCAGCACCGGGGTGCCAGCCACCTGCGCCGAGGACCAGAGCAGCACGCGAGAATTACCGTGTTCCCCGATGCATTGAGCATTCACCTCGGCCGGATGCACGTCGAGCTGACGGGCGATGTAGAACCGGAATCGCAATGTATCGATATACGTGCCGGAGCTGTGCACGCGATCATGCCCCGCGATCCGCCGTGCCAGTTCGGCGAGCGGCTCGGGCGGATTTGTTATGACAAGGATTGTAGCCTTCGGCACGACCGCGGTAATCTTCGGAACGATCTCCCGGATGATGGCAGCGTTGGTTCCCAGCAGGCGCAGGCGCCCGGCCGGATCGTTGCGGTCCATCGCGCCGCCGGCCTTCTCATTGATGCCGACTGCAACGAGGACCAGTTCCGCGCCTTCCAAGTCGGGGTAGCTGCCGCCGACCAGCCGCACCGGCGGGCATAACGGCGTGCCGTATTGCATATCCGTGACGAGTCCGCGCACGCGCCCCTTGTCCTTGTCGATGACAACGACCTCATGCGCGCCGCCGCGGCCGATAATGGCCATGATGCACGCCGACCCGACTGCTCCTGCGCCAACAACGCCGACTTTCATGCATGCTCCCTGTTGTTCCAGATGATAGCTGACGCAACGTTGCCGCATCAAATCAAAGCACGTTCGAGCCTATTCGACTGTGACGGATTTCGCCAGATTCCTCGGCTTGTCCACATCGTTGCCGCGCTCTAGCGCCGCGTGATAGGCGAGCAGTTGCAACGGGAGTGTGTGCAGGATGGGCGACAACAGTCCTGCATGGTCCGGCATGCGGATCACGTGCACCCCTTCGCCGTCGGTCATTTTCGTGTCCTGGTCGGCGAACACGTGCAGCGAGGAGCAGTCGCCCTCGCGCTCGGGCCTGGGCACAAGCACGGCATCGTGCTCGGCAACCTGGTCGGCCTGATCGACTCCGATTACCAGGAGCAGGTGATGGTTTCAGTGTGGAACCGCTCGGGCGCGTCCTTCACGAGAGTCGGCGCGGGGCGGGCGGCTCCGGCAGCATCGGCAAGGCCTGAACGAGCGGAGCAGGAGCGACAAAGCCCGCGCATGGCGGGCTTTGTCGTTTCCGGTGAGTTCAGTTTCCGGGAATGTAGGTGACGCTGATCGAGTCCTCCGGCGACCTCCAGCCAGAAACCCGTACGGTGTCGATGCTCAGATCGAACGCGTCCGCTCTGCAGAACAGCCGGATCCGGACGTCGTTCGCGCCGGCGCTGTCGGCCACGATCTGGTGCGGAAAGTTCCCCCCAGCCGGCGAGGCGGTCCTCGGCGTCGCCTCCAGATCCGACGGCGGCGTGATCCTCACCGGCGTTCCCATCAGATCGGCCGATTCCTGCACGCCGAAGCCGTCGACCGTGGCGACAAGGTTGCCCGTTCTCGTGTCGAACAGCGTTCCGTCGATCGTCACGCTGTTCGCCGTGAGGAACTTGTAGCCCTCTTCACCCGACGGCTGGGGCGCCGTCTTGATCAGGACGCTGGTCACGACGAACAGGTGCGATCCCGCTCCCTCGATGATGATCTCCGGGTTGGAACTCGGGGAGGGCCCTGAATCGCAAAGACCGCCTGCGGTCTGCGCCGTGAACGGCACCATGGCGCTCGAGGGCGCGGCGGAAAGCGCGTCCAGCTTCTGATTGACGGTGTCGAGGCTCTGCTGAAGCGCCTGCAGCTGCGTCTGGATCGACGCGAATGGATTCTGGGCGCGCGCATCGGGCGCGACCGCGACCATCGCGATCAATGCTGCGGCAACGCCCCATGTCCATGATTTAAACAGGAAAATGCCATGACCTAGCGAATTTGCATGCATTTGAATCTCCCTTTTGGTTGAACACCGCCGTGGTACCGCCTTCGTTTTCGTCGACCTCCGTGCGAACAAGCACGGGAACGGTCTCTTATGGGAGAGGGATACTACGCGCGTCGTGAGGCAAGGACAACTTATTTGCCATGAGGCCACGTTGCATGACGGATAGCAGAATCAATTCGCCGCCGAAGCCATGGCGGCTCGCTGGCGCGCCGCAATCCGGTGCTTGAACCTGTCCTGAACGGTCCACATCGGTCTTATGTCAATTCGCTCCACCTTGTGCACCCCTAGCTGGGCGTACCGCACCAAGTGTTCGAACCGGTCCGGGATATGGCGGCAAAGTAATTCGAGCCGTTGCGCAGCCTATTCGACGGTGACGGATTTCGCCAGATTCCTCGGCTTGTCCACATCGTTGCCTCGCGCAAGCGCCGCGTGGTAGGCGAGCAGTTGCAACGGGAGTGTGTGCAGGATGGGAGACAGCAGCCCGGCATGGTCCGGCATGCGGATCACGTGCACTCCGTCGCCGTCGGTCATTTTAGTGTCCTGGTCGGCGAACACGTGCAGCTCGCCGCCGCGCGCGCGCACTTCCTGCAGGTTCGACTTCAATTTCTCGAAGAGCGCGTCCTTCGGGGCGATCGCGACCACGGGCATGTCCTGATCCACCAGCGCGAGGGGCCCGTGCTTCAATTCTCCCGCGGCGTAGGCCTCGGCGTGGATGTAGGAGATTTCCTTGAGCTTGAGCGCCCCTTCCATCGCGATCGGATAGTGGATTCCGCGGCCGAGAAAGAGCGCGTGATGGCGCCGCGCGAACTTCTTCGCCCATTTCTCCACTTGCGGCTCGAGCTCGAGCACGCGCTGGAGGGCCAGAGGAAGATGCCTCAGCGCGAGGAGCAGTTGCGCCTCGCGCTCGGGCGGGAGCCGGCCACGGAGCTTCGCGAGGACCATGGTGAGGAGCACCAGCACGGCAAGCTGGGTGGTAAAGGCCTTGGTCGAAGCGACGCCGATCTCGGGTCCCGCGCGGGTCAGAAA
>WNGB01011236.1_pt1 | contig 13064 bp, 11 predicted proteins | sample 5400681 | NCBI WGS metagenome assembly WNGB01 (sample SAMN13153367, study PRJNA577476) | soil metagenome | isolation source: 115 cm soil or saprolite under grassland replicate 2 | place: USA:California | collected 2016-06-15 | reverse complement strand
CAAGTTCCTCCTGGCCTGTTTTCACTACGAGGCGCCCCGGGGCGCGGCAGCAACGGCGATGCTCGCGATGAGGCTGGGGGGGCTCCTGTTCGTCGGCGCGATCCTGGCCGTGTTCGGAAAGCGCTTCGCGCGCGCTCGCGCTCAGAGGATGCGCGAGCGGACTTCGGAGAGTACCTGAGATGCTCCAGACCCTGCTGACACTCCTGGCCCTTGCCCTGGCCCAGCCTGTGGCAGCGCAGCCGCCATCCCAGCCCGCGCCCGCGGCTCAGCCGGCGGCGGCGGAAGCCGCGAAACCGGAGCAGGTGCCGCCGGCGCCGGCCGGGGGCACGGCCACGCCGCCCGCCTCGGCGACGAGCGACGTGGCCGGCGACCCGTGCAATCCGAGCGCGCCGCGCCCGGGCAAGAAGAAGAAGGAGATGCCGCCGGTCGGGGCGCGCACCGACCTGGGGGCCGGCACCTACTGGATGCCGCCGTCCGCTGCGACCAACACGGACGCGGTCGACTGGCTGTTCTACGGGATCCTGGCGATCTCGATCTTCTGCTTCGCCGGCGTCACGATCGCGGTCGTCTACTTCGCATGGAAGTACCGGCAGCGCCCGGGGCACACGGCCGAGCCGTCCACCTCGCACAGCGACACCCTCGAGATGACCTGGACGGTCATCCCGTCGATCATCTGCGTCATCATCTTCATCTTCGGCTGGCGCGGCTTCCTCGACCTCAACACGCCGCCCAAGCACGCCTACGAGATCCAGGTCGTGGCCGAGAAGTCACCAAGCTCTGGTTCCAGCCGACCACGCCGGGCGTCTATCGCCTGTACTGCGCGGAGTACTGCGGGACCGAGCACTCGAAGATGAAGCGGCTGGTCGTGGTGCACCCGTCGGGCGGGTTCAAGCAGTACATGGAGGAGGCGGAGCAGGTCCTGCTCGACATGCCGCCGGTCGCGCTCGGCAAGTACATGTACGAGACGCGCGGCTGCCAGCAGTGTCACTCGCTCGACGGCAGCCCCAGGACCGGACCGTCCTGGAAGGGGATCTTCGGCGAGCAGCATCCGCTCGCCTCCGGCGGAGCGGCCGCGGTCGACGAGAACTACATCCGCGAGTCGATCCTGGAGCCGGGCGCCAAGGTCAGGGCCGGCTTCAGTCCGGTCATGCCGACCTTCAAGGGCCAGCTCAAGGATGAGCAGATCGACGGCCTCATCACGTTCATCAAGTGCCTGAAGTAATGGACAGGAACATGGCAGGACATTCCGACACAGTGGATCACGGACCGCCCCGTAGCGACGGGGCGCCGCCCGAGCCGAGCTACCTCACGGTCAAGCGCGGCCTCGGCAGCTGGCTGGTCACGCTCGATCACAAGCGGATCGGCGTCATGTACCTCATCGGCATCACCACCGCCTTCATCCTGGGCGGGGTGTTCGCGCTGCTCCTGCGCGCCGAGCTGTTCTTGCCCGGCAAGCAGCTCTGGACCGAGAACCAGTACAACCAGCTCTTCACCCTGCACGGCGCGGTGATGGTCTTCCTCGTGATCATCCCGGGGCTGCCGGCAGCGCTCGGCAACTTCGCGCTGCCGCTCCAGCTCGGCGCGCCGGACGTCGCGTTCCCGCGCCTCAACCTGTTCAGCTTCTATCTCTGGTGCACCGGGGCCGCGCTCCTGCTCCTCTCGCTCGTCATCAACGCGGCCGACACCGGGTGGACCTTCTACACGCCGTACAGCACCACGACCGGGACCGCGGTGGTGCCGGCCGTGGGCGGGGCGTTCGTGCTCGGCTTCAGCTCCATCTTCACGGGCCTGAACTTCATCACGACGATCCACAAGTTCAAGCCGAGGGGCATGACCTGGTTCCACATGCCGCTCAACCTGTGGGGGATCTACGCGACCGCGCTCATGCAGGTGCTGGCCACGCCAGTCCTCGGCATCACCCTGCTCCTGCTCATGGTCGAGCGCGTCATGCGGATCGGGATCTTCGACCCGGCGCTGGGGGGAGACCCGGTCCTCTTCCAGCACTTCTTCTGGTTCTATTCGCACCCCGCGGTCTACATCATGATCTTGCCGGCGATGGCCGTGATGTCGGACCTCATCTCGACCTTCTGCCACAAGCACATCTACGGCTACCGCTTCGTCGCTTACTCCAGCATCGGGCTGGCCGCGCTCGCCTTCCTGGTCTGGGGCCACCACATGTTCGTCAGCGGCCAGTCGAAGCTGGCCGGGATGGTCTTCTCGGCGCTCACCTTCACGGTCGCGATCCCGTCGGCCATCAAGGTCTTCAACTGGGTCGCCACCATGTACAAGGCGGACATCACCTTCAAGACACCGATGTGGTACGCGCTGTCGTTCATCCTGCTCTTCACCATCGGCGGGTTGACCGGCATCGCCGTCGCGGCGCTGAACGTCGACGTGCACCTCCACGATACCTACTTCGTGGTGGCCCACTTCCACTACGTCATGATGGGGTCGGCGCTGATCGCCTTCCTGGGCGCGTTGCACTACTGGTGGCCCAAGATGTTCGGCCGCATGTACAACGAGCGGGTCGGACAGGTGTGCGCCATCCTCGTCTTCATCGGCTTCAACACCACGTTCCTGCCTCAGTTCGTGCTCGGCTCGCGCGGCATGGCGCGGCGCTACTTCGACTACGACCCGCAGTACACGACCCTCCATCAGATCTCGACGGTGGGCGCGTTCTTCATGGGCATCACCCTGGTCGTCGTGTTCAGCAACCTGGTCTACTCCCTGCTCAACGGCCGGCGCGCGCCGCGCAACCCGTGGGGCTCGACGACCATGGAGTGGCAGGCGCCGTCGCCGCCGCCGCTCTACAACTTCTACGAGAGCGAGCCGCCCACGCTCTATCACATCTATCACTACGAGGACCTGGTCTACGACCCGGTCGAGGGCGGCTACGTCAGGCGGCCGGGGGCCAGGACTGACCCGCACGCGGGGCACGAGGAGCCGTGACCCTCGCGGTCATCATCTTCGCCTGCATCGCGGTGCCGGCCCTCGGCTACGCGATCTGGAACGGCGCGACCGTGCACGGGCCCTTCATCCAGCATCACTTCGACGGGCCGGAGCATCAGTTCGAATCCGGCAAGCTCGGAATCTGGCTCTTTCTCGGCCAGGAGATCCTGTTCTTCTCGGCCCTGTTCGTCGCCTACATCATCTACCGGCACAATCACCCGGAGATCTTCGAGTACGCGCACCACTATTTGGACGTCAAGATGGGCGCGATCAACACCGGCGTTCTCATCCTGTCGAGTCTGACGGCGGCGTGGGCGGTGCGGGCCGCGCAGCTGGGCCAGAAGCGACTCCTGGTCGGGCTGATCGTGGTCACGCTCGTGTGCGCCTGCGCGTTCCTGGTCGTCAAGTACTTCGAGTACTCGCACAAGGTCCACGTCGGCACGGTGTTCGGCAAGCGGTTCGTGCCCCACGAGACGCCGGACGGGAAGGAGATCGAGGCGCCGGCGGAGATGCCGAAGCCGCCCGGCGGAGCAGGGGCCGCGCCGGCAGCGGCCGGAGCGCCCGCGCCGGCAGCGGCCGGAGCGCCCGCGCCGGCAGCGGCCGGAGCGGTTGGGGCCGAGAAGAAGGCGGGCGCGGCCGAGGCCCGCGGGTACCCGCTGCCGCCGCCCAACACCGGCATGTTCTTCACCATCTACTTCGCCATGACGGGGCTGCACGGGATCCACGTCCTCGCGGGAGTGTTCGTCTTCATCTGGCTGCTCATTCGCGCGATCCGCGGCCACTTCGGCCCGACCTATTACGGCCCCATCGACTTCGCCGCGCTCTACTGGCACCTGGTCGATCTCATCTGGATCTTCCTGTTCCCGCTGCTCTACTTGATTCACTGAAAAGGATCGCCGTGGCCGCCTCGACATCCGATCACACCGAGTCTCACACCCACGGAGCGGGTGCGGCCCACGAAGGCGGGCACGGCCACGGCGAGCGCGGCGCGATGGGCCACGTCGTGCCGCTCCGAGTGCTCGTCGCCGTCTGGGCGACGCTGATGGTCCTGACCGTCCTGACCGTGCTGGTCACCCGCAAGGACTTCGGAGGCGACCTGAACCTCATCATGGCGATGCTGATCGCGACGATCAAGGCGTCTCTCGTCTGCCTCTACTTCATGCACCTGCGCTGGGACAAGGTGTTCCACACCGTCGTGTTCTTCAGCGCCCTCTTCCTGGCCATCCTGTTCGTCAGCATCACGCTCATGGACAGCACGCAGTACCAGCGGGACGTGACCTGGCAAAAAGACAACCTGTCGCCCCCTCCCTACTGATGTTCACACGCGCCGCGATCGCCGCCCTGCTGGCCGCATCGGCCGGGTGCGCGTTCGGGGCCACGCGAGCCGCCTACGAGGCTCGCACCGCGGCCAGGCTCGAGCCGGCCGCAGTCGAACCGACTCCCACCGAGGGCGGGTCCGTCGGAGTCCTGCGCGTGCGCGTCTTCGTGGATGAGGACTACCGGGCGCAGAACCGCCGCCATTCGCAGGAGATCGGGCGCCTCTTCGCGCGAGCCAGCGCTCTGCTCGAGCCGACCGTGGGCCTCCGGCTGGAGGTCGTCGAGGTCGCTGACTGGAAACGGCGGAGCGGCGACGACCTCCAGGCGGTGCTGGACGAGCTCGTGTCGCTCGATCCGGCCGAGGACGTCGATCTGGTCGTTGGCATGATCAGCGGGCTGGCCCGCGTCGAGGTCCAGCTCCACCACCTCGGCATGGCCCGGGTGTTCGGCCACCACCTCGTGCTGCGCGGTCTCAATGATGCGGTGGAGGTCAAGGAGCTCGATCGCGCGCTCGGGACCGTCGACGAGAAGGTGCGACGGGGACTCTACGCGCGCCGCCGCCAGCACAAGGAGCTCGTGATCCTGCTCCACGAGATCGCCCACACCCTGGGCGGATTGCACGTGACCGCGCCGGGCGACCTGCTCCACTGGCAATACGATCACCAGCAGTCCAGCTTCGGGGCCGACAACGCGCAACTCATGCGAGCGGTCGCGGCGGCGAAGCTGGCGAAGGGCCCGGAGGCGGGGGCCGGGTGGCGCCTGGTGCTCGCGCGGGTGCGCGTCAATCCGTCGCAGGGCTGGAACGAGGACGAGAAGGCCGAGCTCGTGACCGAGCTGGAGGAACTGTCCCGCGGAGAGAGCTCGGCGGGCGAGCGCAAGGGAGAAGCGATCGGCGACGCGGTGAGGGCGTCCGACCGCGAGCGCTTCCGCGCGGCCGAGCGGCTGGAGGGCGCCGGCCGCCCGCTCGACGCGTGGGAGGAGCTGGAGCCGCTCATCGACTACTACCCGGACGAGCCGGGTGTGCAGCGGTTCGCCTGCCGGCTGGCCGTGGCGGCGGAGCGCGACCGCGCGTCGGTGGAGACGCGCTGCTCGCACGCGGCGCAGCTGGGTCCGGGCGAGGCGGATCCACAGCTCAGGCTGGCGCAGTGGTACCTCGCGGGCGGAGACAAGGCGAAGTCGCTCGCCGCCGCGCACAAGGCGCTGGAGCTCCTCCAGCGATCGGCAGCCGGCGCGACCGGCGGATCGGGCGAGGACCCCGGGGCAGAGCGGACATGGCTCGATCTGGCCAGGCACTTCCAGGCGCTGCGCGCGGTGACCTGGGCGGAGAAGGCCGCGGCCGGGACCAGCAAGGCAAAGGACGTGGCCGAGTGGGCGCGCGCGACCCGGGTCCGCTTCGGGATGCCCGCGGGGGGAGCGATCCCACCGGAGCGCGAGGGTGAGTACGTGGCGGGGGTGAGCGAGCTCCTGCAGGCGGTCTACAGCCGCCAGTACGCCGACGCCGAGAAGCGCGCGGCCAGCCTCGAGCGCACCTTCCGCGGCGCGCCCGGCATCCATGCGGCCCGCTGCGACATGGAGGTGCGCCTCCACCACTATCCGGCGGCCCGCGCCCAGTGCCGCGCCGCGCTCCGGCTCTATGCCGACTCGGCCTGGGCCCACTACCTCATCGGCCTGCTCGACAAGCACGACAAGAATCCGGCCGCGGCGCTCGAGCACCTCGAACGCGCCATCGCCCTCGATCCCGACCTGAAGCACGCCTACGAGGTCGCCGGCGACCTCTACAAGCAGCTCGGCCGCGCCGAAGACCGGAAGCGCCTGGGCGAGAAGTACCGCGCCCATTTCAGCCACGAGCTTCCCTGACACCAGAGCTCGGGTCGGTTGAACCCGGTGAGGTCTCGTGTCGGGCACCCCGTCCAGGACGCGGCCCTCGCTCGCGGCATGCAGTAGACTCCTCGCGTGGCACCGCAAGACGGCGACGAGGACTTCGTTTCTCTCCTGGCCGAATACGATCGGAAGCAGACGCGCCCGGGACGGGGGCCGCAGGTCGGCGACACGGTCAAGGGCCGGGTCATCTCGATCGGAGCCGAGTCGGTGTTCGTCGAGCTCGGCGGCAAGGCGGAGGGGCTGCTCGCGCTCGAGGAGCTGACCGATCGCTCCGGCAAGGTCACGGTCGCGGTCGGCGATACGATCGAGGCGCGGGTCGTCGACCTGGGCGGAGGAAGCGGCAGCATCCTCCTCCGCAAGGTGATGGGGATGGCGCGCGGCGCCGAGGCCCAGGTCGAGCTCGTGCAGGCGCACGAGCATCGCATCCCGGTCGAGGGGCTCGTCACCGGCGTGGTCAAGGGCGGGGTCGAGGTCCAGGTGTCGGGCGTGCGCGGCTTCTGCCCCGCCGGCCAGCTCGATCTCCGCTTCGTCGAGGACCCGGCGGTCTTCGTCGGGCAGCGGCTCACCTTCCGCATCACGCGGCTCGAGACCGGGCGCGGCGGCCAGCTCAACCTGGTCCTGTCGCGCCGCGCGCTCCTCGCCGAGGAGGCCGATGCTCGCGCCGCCGAGCTGCGCCAGCGCCTCGAGGTCGGCGCGGTGCTGCCCGGCACGGTCACGACGATCAAGGACTACGGCGCCTTCGTGGACCTCGGCGGCATCGAGGGCATGCTGCACGTGAGCGAGCTCGGCTTCCAGCGGGTCGGCCATCCCAGCGAGGTGGTCTCGGTCGGCCAGCCGGTCCAGGTCCAGGTGACCAAGATCGAGAAGACCGGCGATCCCAGGCGGCCCGAGAAGATCTCTCTCTCGCTCAAGGCGCTGGAGAAGGACCCCTGGTCGGAGGTCGCCGACCGCTACCGCGAGGGAGCGCGCCTGCGCGGCCGCGTGGTGAGGCTGCAGCCGTTCGGCGCCTTCGTCGAGCTCGAGCCCGGCATCGAGGGTCTCGTTCACATCAGCCAGCTGGCCGCAGACCGGCGCGTGAACAACCCGCGCGAGGTCGTCGCCGTCGGACAGGACGTGGAGGTCATCGTGGTCGGCGTGGACGCGCCCCGCCGCCGCATCTCGCTCTCCATGACGGCGCAGAGCGCGGCCGACGCCGCGGCCGAGGCGGCCGACTTCGCGGCCGTCAAGGCCGGCGCCGATCGCGGCTTCGGCACGCTGGGCGACCTCCTGAAGAGCCGCCTGCCGCGCAAGTAGGAACGCGGCGCGAAGCCGACAACCGAGCGTCGCGGCTACAGCCAACGCCGTTCGGTTAGCGTCCAAGCTGGCGCAAGTTCATCGCAGAGACGCAGAGAACGCGAAGAAACGCAGAGGGGAGTCGGCGGTTCGCTCAGCACGTCGAGGCCTCAAGTTTCTTGAGCCCAGCGGGTGGGGCGTGTCGTGCTGAGTGAACCGCCGACTCCCCCTCTGCGTCTCTGCGTTCTTCGCGTCTCTGCGATGAACTTGAGCCGGCTTGGACGCTAAGCGACTACAGCCGGCTGATCTCCACCTTGGAGTCAGCCTTCATCAGCATCGTCTGATCCTGGCCCTGGCCGGTGACCTTGATCGAGGTCTCGGTGTGAATGGTGCTGGACGAGCTCGTCGGCACCAGCTTCGACAGATCGATGTCGATCGTTCCGCTGCCGGAGCCGGTGTGAGACAGGAGCTCGGCGCGGAGGCCGGGCGGCAGGCCCGGCATCGTGGCCACCTGTGGATCCGCGGTCTGCTCGATCGTGGCGTGGAGCTGCGCGCGCTGTCCCTTCAGCTCGACCAGCTCGTAGGAGACCTTCTGCTTCATCTTGATGCCGTCGTGCTCGATCGACTGGTCCATCTGCCACCTGGCACCCACGCCGACCGCTTCCTCGGGCAGCGGGGAGGACACGTGCTCCAGTGCCTGCCGGCTGCTCTGCATCGCCTGGCTCATCTGCGGGTCCATGCCGGCCGGCAGGGCCAGGTCGAGGCGCAGGTTGAGGCCCCGGTCGTCCACGGCGAGCGTGCCGTGCGTGCCGACCGTCTTCTTGAGCTCGGCCTCGAGCTGGCCGCGCGCGCTTTCGAAGATCTTGTCGCCGCCGGGCAGGAGCTCCGCGGAGGTGATCGCGAACCTGCACAGCACCTCGCGCTCGCCGAGCTTCTCGGCCACGGCCAGCTCGTTCTCCATGTGGATGGGCGGCACCTGCATCCGCATGTTGTGCCCGGCCAGCCCCATCTCCATGGCCATGGTCATGGTCAAGCCGAGCTTCTCGCGCGCCGACGGCGACAGGCTGTAGCGCAGGACCGTGCGCGGCTCCTTGCCCGGCTCGAGGAGAACGACGGTGGCCGGCTGCGCAGTGCCGGGGCCGACCGGGGCCGCGGTGAGCCCGACGGCCGGGGTCCGCTCGGCTTCCCCCGCCGGCGCGGGCGCGCTCGGGGACCGCGCCTCACCCTTGCAGGCACCGATCGCGAGCGCCGCGATCGAGACGGCGGACAGGAGCCGCGACAGCCCGCCCCTGCCGCGCGCGCGATCGAGTTCGGCGACCATGCGCCGGATGATAGCCGATAGGCGAGAGAGCTTGCCGTGCGTTCGAGTTCGAGCCGCCCCGGTGGGCAACCGGTCGCCCGTCAGGGCCAGAGGCCGAGCTCGAGGTTGGACGTGGCCACCTTCTGGATCGCCGCGATGAAGGACGCGGTGCGGAGGTCGGGCGTCTTGTAGCGGTCGCGGGCCTCGCGGATCTCGCCCAGCGCCTCGATCATCGTGTCGTCCAGGCCCGAGCGCACGTGGTCGAGCTCGCTCGCGCCCTGCCCGGCCGTCGCCCACTGGTCCTGCTTGAACTTCTTGCCGGTCATCTCCTCGATCGCACTCATCATCTGGCCGCGGCGCTGCTGATCGATCCGGCGCGACATGCGGCCGTAACGCATGTGGGCCAGGTTCTTGCTCCACTCGAAGTAGGACACGGTCACGCCGCCGGCGTTGATGAAGATGTCGGGCAGGACCGCGACGCCGCGTCGAGTCAGGATCTCGGCCGCGTCCGCCGTGGTCGGGCCGTTGGCCGCCTCCACCACGAGGCGCGCCTGGATCTTCTCCGCGTTCTGCGCCGTGATCTGGTTCTCCATGGCCGCCGGCAGAAGGATGTCGCACGGGTAGGTGAGCACCTGCGCGCCCTCCTCGACCAGCTTGGCCCCGCCGAAGCCGCGGATCGTCTTGTTCTGGGTGAGGTGCTGGCGCACCCCCTCGACCGACAGCCCGGCCTCGTTCCATAGCGCTCCGTCGCGCTCGATGATGCCGACGATCCGGCAGCCGTCCTCCTCCTGCAGGAACTTGGCCGCGTGATAGCCGACGTTGCCGAGGCCCTGGACGATGATCCGCTTGCCCTCGAGGCCGCCGTCGAGCTTGCACGACGCCACGTCGGCCGGGTTGCGGAAGAACTCGCGCATCCCGTACTGCACGCCGCGCCCGGTGGCCTCGTTGCGGCCGCGGATGCCGCCCTGCGAGACCGGCTTGCCGGTCACGCAGGCGAGCGGATCGATCTCGTGCGGGTTGAGCGTGGCGTAGGTATCCGCGATCCACGCCATCTCGCGCGGGCCGGTGCCCATGTCGGGGGCCGGCACATCGACACCCGGACCGATGCAGTTGCGCCAGAAGAGCTCCGCGGTGTAGCGCCGGGTCACCCGTTCCAGCGTCTCGGCCGATTCCGCCCGCGGGTCGATGCGCACGCCGCCCTTCGCCCCGCCGAACGGGACGTTGACCAGCGCGCACTTGAAGGTCATGAGCGTGGCCAGCGCGACCACCTCGTCGGCGGTCACCTCGAGGTCGAAGCGGATGCCGCCCTTGACCGGCTTGCGGTGGAAAGAATGCTGCGCGCGATAGGCGTCGATGAGGCGCAGGTCGTCGCCGACGCGGATCGGGATCCGCACGTGAAGCATCACGCTGCACGACTTGATGCGTTCGGCCAGTCCGCTCGGCAGCGCCAGGTAGCTGACTGCCTTGTCGTACATCCGGTAGACGTTCGCTCGGAAGGTCGACATGGAAAAGATCGTACTCGATGCGCGTGCTAGAGTCCTGCCGGTGAGCGGCGACCTGCGGTTCACCCAGATGCTCGGGTTCGAGCTCGATCGCGAGGCGCCCGACGGGCCGACCATCTGCGTCAATGTCACTGCCCTCCACAAGAACGGGAACGGTGTCGTGCACGGCTCCGTGATCCACGCGCTGCTCGACACCGTGATGGGGATGCAGTGCTTCCGCGCAGCCGGCCGGCAGCCGGTTGCGACCGCGGAGATCTCGGTCCGCTTCTTGCGACCCGTCGTCGACGGCCGCCTGGAGGCACGCGCACGCGTGATGCGCGCCGGCAGGCGCCTCCTGTTCGTCGATGGCGATGTGCGTCGTGAAGGCGAGGTGGTCGCGGTCGGCCAGGCCACCTTCGTACCGGTCGCCGCGCGCGCGAGCTGCGGCACCTGATTGCAGATCGGGCGCTGCCGGGCATTTTCCGTCCATCGCCGCGCCCTGTTGCCGTGTGGGAGGTTGTGCGAAGAGAGCTCACCCTTGTCCGGATTCTTCCGGTTTAAGCGGGTTAATACCCCCTCCGTGATCACTTCACGCGACAGTCCGACCTGGGCACTGTCATACGACTGCAACCATGTCGTCCGCGAACCGCTCGACGCCTCCCCGCGCCACGCCGCCCGCCGGCAGCGTGCCTGCCGCGCGCCCGGTGGTGGGTCCTGCGACGATCCGGGCACTGCCCCCGCCGCCGCTGGCGGCGCAGGGGACGCCGCCTGCCGGGTCCAATCTGGATTCGGACACGATCATGGGCTACATCGCGCCGCTGGCGCCCGGCCCGGTCCACCACCCGATCCCGGAGGACCTGCTCGCCCCCGGCACGCAGGTCGGTGACTACGAGATCATCGAGCTCATCGGCGCCGGCGGCATGGGCTCGGTCTACGCCGCGCGCTATCCGGCGATCGAGCGGCGCGTGGCGATCAAGGTCATCGCCAGCCACCTCTGCCGCGACGCCAGGGTCGTGCAGCAGTTCGTGATCGAGGCGCGCGCCGCCAATCAGATCGACAACCGCCACGTGGTCGACATCCACACGCTCGGCACCCTGCCCGACGGCAGGCCTTACCTCGTGATGGAGCTCCTGCGCGGCCAGACCCTGAGCCAGCGCCTGCGCTACGGTCCGCTCCCGGTGGGCGACGCGGTGGAGATCCTCGAGCAGATCGCGGAGGCAGTGGAGGCGGCCCACGCGGTGCCGATCGTCCACCGCGATCTCAAGCCGGACAACGTCTTCCTCGAGGTCGGCTCCGACGGTCCCGAGGTCAAGATCCTCGACTTCGGCATCGCCAAGCTGGCCGGCGAGGCGACGCCGGGCACCGAAAGCCACGCGCCGGGGCGGCTGGGCGCGACCGGCGCGCTCATCGGAACGCCGAACTACATGGCGCCGGAGCAGGCGCGCGCGCAGCTGGTCGGGACACCGGCAGACCTGTACGCGCTCGGGCTCATCGCCTTCGAGATGCTGGCCGGCCGGCCTCCGTTCGAGGCGGACAGCGCGGCGGAGATGCTGGTGTGTCACCTGCACACGCTGCCGCCGAGCGTGAAGGACGTGCGTCCCGACGTGCCGGCCGCGCTCGACGACCTCGTGGACCGGCTTTTGGCCAAGGATCCGGGCGAGCGGCCGACCGCCACCGACGTGCGGGCGACCCTGCGCGCGCTCTACACGCGCAAGTCGTATCCGAGCCTCGTGCCGCAGGTGGACCTGCCGTTCCGCGAGCAGGTGCGGCTGTGGCTCAAGCGCCCGAGAAACCGCGTGCTGCTGGCAGCCCAGATCGTGATCGGCGCGCTCATGCTGGCCGCGTATCTCTTCATCGGCGGCGACCACGAGCCGCGGAAGGCGGGCGAGGGATCCGCGGCCGCGGCAGTGCCCGCGCCGGCGGGCGGGCACGTGGCGCTCGATGACGGCACGGCGTCGCCGGCGCCTCGTGCGCCCGCTGCCGCTCCTTCTGCGCCGGCGATTCCCGCGACCGGGTCGCCGCCCGCGGCCGGGACCGCGCTCCCCGCGCAGCCGGGCGCGCGGACAGGCGGGGTCGCTGGCGCGCTGGCGCCGGCGCCGGAGCGTGCGGCGCCGGAGCGTGCGGCGCCGGGCGGTGGAGCCGCGCCGGCGCAGGTCAACCGCGACGCGCCGATCCGCGATCCGTTCTGATCCGATTCCGTCCCGAATCTGCGATCCGCTCGCCGACTCGAACCCGCCGACTCGAATCCGCCGCTCGACTCGACTGCTCCACTCGCTCAGACTGCTCCTCCCGACTGCTCCTCGACTCGCTTGCTCAGGCTTCACCTCATGGCTCATCGAACGACTCCCCTGTTCATCGCCGCCGCGGTCATCGCCGTCGCGGTCGGCTCGAGCGGCTCGCTCCGCGCGCAGCCGGCCAGGCCGGCACCGGCCGCCGCGAATCCGTCGGCGGCCGACAAGGAGCGCGCCCGCCTCCTCCACGCGGAGGGGCTCCGCTCCTACGAGGCGGGAGATTACGGGCGCGCGATCGCCGCCTATCGCAGGGCCTACGCGCTGGTCCCCGCGCCCGGCATCCTCTTCAACCTGGCGCACGCATACCGGCTGCGCGGCGACTGCCGCCGCGCCAACCGCGCCTACCGGAGCTTCCTGCACGCGGCGCCGAACTCGCCGGAAGCCGCGGTGGCGCGGGAGCACATGCGCGCGCTTCGCACCTGCGTCGAGAGATCACAGAAGGCGGATGCGGAGCGGATGTCGGGCGCGGGCGCGACCGCGGCTTCCGCGCCGGCCGCGGCCGGCGCGCCCGCGACTCCGTCACCTCCGCCGCTGCCGGAGGGCAGCGCGGCATCCGGCGCGAAGGTGAGCGGC
>WNGB01026233.1_pt1 | contig 13065 bp, 12 predicted proteins | sample 5400681 | NCBI WGS metagenome assembly WNGB01 (sample SAMN13153367, study PRJNA577476) | soil metagenome | isolation source: 115 cm soil or saprolite under grassland replicate 2 | place: USA:California | collected 2016-06-15 | reverse complement strand
GGTTCGCGGAGGCGGGTCAGGGGTTCGACGGAGTGCTGGACCGGCGGCCCGAGTACCTGCCCGCCCTGGTGGGGGCGGGCTCGGCGGCCTTCCGGAGAGGGGCGGTCGAGGAGGCCCTCGGCTACTTCCGCCGGGCGCACGTGGTGGCGCCGGACGACGCCCGGGTTCGCCGCCGCCTCGGCGAGGTCAAGCTTCAGGTCACGGAGCGGCGCGTGGCCACGGCCCAGCGCGCCCTGGAGGAAGGGGACAGCGGCCGCGCCATCGAGGAGTACCGGGGCGCCCTGGACGCCGCACCCGAGTTGGCAGGGGTGCGCCTCGAGCTCGCCCGGCTGCTCGTGGATGCGGGAGACGCGCAGGACGCGGCGGCGGTGCTGGAGGCCGACACCCGGGAAGACCGGCAGGTGATGCTGCGCCTCGGGGAGATCCTGAGCGGCCTCCAGGAATACCCGCGGGCGCTCGCCGTCTACGGCCGGCTGCTCGCCCGTGATCCCCAGGATCCCGACGCCTTGCGCCGATCGGGGGAGGCCCACGACGCCTACGAGCTGCTCAAGATGCCGGAGGAGTACCGGCGGATCGCCGGGGCCCCGAGTCGAGGTCACCGCGCTTTCCCGGGTGAAGGAGCGGGAGCCCAAGGTCGCCGTCGACATCTCGGGCTCCTGGGCGCGGGAGCACATCGCCGCCGTCCTGGCCCTCGACATCCTCGACGTTTATCCGAACCACACGTTTCAGCCCGCGGCGACCGTGCGCCGGGGGGACCTCGCACGGGCGGTGGGCCGAGTCCTCGACCTCGTGGCCTGGCCGGTCTCGGCCGGCCCCCTGCCCACCGACATGGCCGGCACCCATCTCTACTACGACCGGGTGGTCCGGGCGGTGGGGGCCGGGCTCATGGACCTGACGCCGGACGGCGCTTTCGAGCCCTGGCGCCCGGTGTCGGGCCGGGAGGCCCTGGACGCCGTCGAGGCCCTCGCGCGCCTGGTTGGCCCCTGAAAAACTTCCCCCCGAAGGCCGGACGTTCGGGTATGCTGTAGCATTCGCGAGTGGTCACGGAGGGCGCCATGGACGAGCGAGAGCTCCTCAGGTCCGTTCCGCTCTTCTCCGAGCTGACCGATCAGGACATCACGAGCCTCGCCCGCCTCGCCACCCGGAGGCGGTACCCCAAGGACACCGTGGTGTTCTTCGAGAACGAGGCGGGGGACTTCTTCTTCACGATCGTTCAGGGCCGGATCAAGGTCACGATCCTGGGCGACGACGGCCGGGAGATCATCCTGAGCATCCTCGGCCCCGGGGACTTCTTCGGGGAGATGGCGCTCCTCGACAACGAGCCACGCTCCGCCACTGCCATCGCGGTGGAGGACGCGGAGCTCCTCTCCCTCCATCGCACGGACTTCCAGAACACGATCGGGGACAACCCCTCCATCAGCACTGCCCTCATCAAGATCCTCACCGCGCGGCTCCGGCGGGCGAACCACCAGATCTCGACCCTGGCCCTCCTCGACGTCTACGGCCGCGTGGCTCGGGTCATCCTGGACATGGCCCGGGAGGAGGGGCGGCGGCTCAAGGACGGGCGGATCGCCTTCCGGCGCGCCACCCACCAGGAGATCGCCAACCGCATCGGGACGACCCGCGAGACCGTGACCCGCATGCTGAAGGACCTCGAGCGGCAGGCCCTGATCCGGGTCGACGGCAAGGAGATCGTCCTCCAGCCCGATTTCGAGAAGGCGTTCGACTAATCCGCGCGGTCGACGCGCACGCGCCAGCCGCTCCGGGGCCGGAGCTTCGGGGCCTCGAGACGGAGCAGGCCGTCCTTGAACTGCGCGGTGACCCGGTCGCCGTCCACTTCCTCGCTCAGGCTGAAGGCCCGGGAAAAGGGGCCGTAGTGACGCTCCATCCGAAAGAAACGCTCCGGGCGCGCGCCCTTGATCTGCCGCTGTCCACGCACCGTCAACTCGTCGCCGTGGACCTGGATCTCGATGTCGTCCTTGTCCAGCCCGGGTACCTCGAGCTCGATGAGGAAGGAATCGGCGGTCTCGTAGACGTCGGCCATGGGTAGCCAGCCGGAGGCGGGAAGGCCGGCCTCGTCCAGCCTTTCGCGGCTGAGGCTGGTCTCGAAAAGGCGGTTCATGCGCTCCTGCAGCTCGAGCAGCTCCTTGAGGGGGTCGGTCCGGAGAGGCATGAGAAGAGTCTAACTCAGCGGCCCAGGCGTTTCCTGAGCTCGGCCAGGAGGGCGAGGGCCTGGATCGGGGTGAGCTGGTCGGGGTCCGCCCGCCGCAGCTCCCCGAGCACGGCCTCGTCCTGGGAGGAGAAGAGCGCAAGCTGGCGGCCCCCGGGCGTGGGGGCCACCCCCTCGTCGGAATGGGCGAGGCGTGGCCGGCCCTCGCGGTCGAACTCGGTCCGCTCCAGGTTGCGCAGGATCTCCTGAGCGCGCACCACCACCGGAGCCGGGAGCCCGGCCAGCCGCGCCACCTGGATCCCGAAGGAGCGGTCCGAGCCGCCCGCCTCGATCTTGTGCAGGAACACCACCGACTCCTGCCACTCGCGGGCGGTGACGTGGAGGTTGCCGACTCCCGGCAGGTCCGAGGCCAGGTCCACGAGCTCGTGGTAATGGGTGGCGAAGATCGTTTTCGGCCCCTTGGCGTCGTTCGCGATGTGCTCGGCCACCGCCCAGGCGATGGAGAGCCCATCGAAAGTGGCGGTGCCGCGCCCGATCTCGTCGAGCAGGACCAGGCTGCGTCGCGTCGCGTGGCGCAGGATGTGGGCCGTCTCCTGCATCTCGACCATGAAGGTGGACTGGCCGCGCAGGATCTGGTCCGAGGCCCCCACGCGGGTGAAGATCCGGTCGAGGAGGCCCACCTTGGCCTCGCGAGCCGGGACGAAGCTGCCCATCTGGGCCATCAGGGCCACGAGGGCGGTCTGGCGCAGGAGAGTGGACTTGCCGCCCATGTTGGGCCCGGTGAGGATCAGCAGCCGCGGCTCTTCATCCCCCAGTCGGAGGTCGTTCGCCACGAAGGGCTCGGGGAGCAGGCGCTCCATCACCGGGTGACGTCCCTCCCGGTAGAAGAGCTCGTCGCTGCGCGAGACCCGGGGCTTCACGTAGTCGAACCGGCAGGCCGCTTCCGCGAGGGAGGCCAGGACGTCGAGGACCGCCACCGCGCGCGAGGTCTGCTGGAGCGGCCGCGCCGCCCCCGCGACCCGGGACCGGAGGTCCTCGAAGATCTCGACCTCCCGCTCCAGGATCCGCTCGTCGGCCCGGAGCACCTTGTCCTCGTACTCCTTCAGCTCGGGGGTGATGAAGCGCTCCCCGCCCGCGATGGTCTGTTTGCGTACGTAATCCGCGGGGACGAGGCCGAGGTTGGACCGGCTGACCTCGATGTAGTAGCCGAAGACGCGGTTGAAGCGGACCTTCAGGGATGCGATGCCGGTCTTGGCCCGCTCGCGCTCCTCGATGGCGGAGATCGTGGTGCGGCCGCCGCGGCTTCGGGCCCGGAGATCGTCCAGCTCGGCGTCCACGCCGTCGCGCACGAAGCCTCCCTCGCGGAGGGTTGGGGGGGGAGAGTCCACGAGCGTGGCTTCGACGGCCTCCGCGACCCCCATGGGCGGGTCGAGATCCTTGAGAAGGGCCCGCACGAGGGGAGCGAGGAGCTCCGTCAGGAGGTCGGGGACGCGCGCCGCGGCGCGGAGGGAGGCCGCGAGGGCGGCGAGGTCACGGGGGCCCGCGGTGCCCAGGGTGATCCGGCCCAGGATGCGGTCCAGGTCCTGCACCCCGGCCAGCACCTGGTGCAGCCCGCCCCGCTCGAGGGTACGGAAGGCCAGCTCCTCGACCGCGTCGAGGCGGTCCTGGATGCGCTCCAGCTCCACCAGCGGGCGCAGGATCCACTCCCGGAGCAGCCGGGCCCCCATGGCGGTGCGCGTCTCGTCGAGCACGTCGAGCAGGGTCCCCCGGCGGCCTCCGTCGGCCATGCTCTCCACGAGCTCCAGGTTGCGGCGGGTGAGCCCGTCGATCACGAGCACGTCCTCCCGGCCGCGGGTCAGAAGGCCGGTGACGTGGGCCAGGTCACGCTTCTGGGTCTCCCGCACGTAGCGCAGGGCGGCGCCTGCGGCCGAGGTGGCCCGGGGCAGGGCCTCGCACCCGAACGCCTCCAGGGTCACCGCGCCGAACTGGGCGAGCAGCTCGCGCCGGGCGGTCGCCGGATCGAACCAGCGGTCCTCGCCGGTGGCGCGGGGGATCGCGGCCTCGGGCTGGGTGGGGTCCTGGAGCCAGGGCGGCAGCTCCGCCCCGCCCCGCACCAGAACCTCGCGGGGCCCGGTGGCTCCGATCTCGTCGCGCAGGCGCTCCCACCGCGACGGCCCGTCCCACTCCGCCGCGAAGAACTCCCCGGTCGTGGGCTCCAGCCAGGCCGCCCCCAGGCCTGTGGGGCCGGCCTCGATCGCGAGCACGAAGGAGGTCTCGCCCGCCTCGAGGGCCGAGGCCTCGAGCTGGGTGGCGGGAGTGATCACCCGAACCACCTCCCGCTTCACCACCCCCTTGGCGGTGCGCGGATCCTCCACCTGCTCGCAGAGGGCTACCCGGAAGCCCTGCTTCACCAGGCGGGCGATGTAGGCGGAGCCGGCGTGGTAGGGGACCCCGCACATGGGGATGGGGTTCCCGTCCTTGTCCTTCGAGCGCGAGGTCAGGGCGATCTCGAGGGCCCGCGCCGCCACCACCGCGTCCTCGAAGAACAGCTCGTAGAAATCCCCCATCCGAAAGAAGAGCAGGGCGTCCGGATGCTCGGCCTTCATCCGGTGGTACTGCTGCATGGCGGGCGTCTGGACGAGGGGGGCGGACAAGGTCAAGCTCGGAAGTATAAGCTAGCTCCTTGCGCATCGTGGCCGTGGACACGACGACTCCCCGGGGGAGCGTCGCCCTGCTCGAGGACGGCGAGTCTCGAGCGGAGGTGCGCGTGAGGGCAGCGGACAGCCACTCGCGATGGCTGGTCCGAGCGATCGCCCTGGTGGTGGAGGGCCTCGGCCTCGCCCCGGAGGACGTGGACGCCTGGGCGGTGGCGACCGGCCCCGGCTCCTTCACGGGCCTCCGGGTGGGCCTCAGCACGGTCCAGGGGTTGGCCCTCGCCGCCTCGCGTCCCTGCGTCGGGATCTCCTCGCTCGAGGCCCTGGCCGCCCTGGCCCGGGGCTCGGCCCCCACCATCGTCGCCCTCGTCGACGCCTTCCGCGACGAGGTGTATTCGGGCGTGTACGACGCCGACGGCCACCCCGCGGGGGAGCATCGCGTGGGCCCGGTTGAGGCGGCCCTCCACGGTCTCGCGGGTCGGGTCGCGTTCGTGGGCGATGGAGCCCATCGCTTCCGCGTGCGGATCGAGGCGGGGAAACCCGACGCCATCTTCCCGGTGGTGGAGCCCTGGCTGGCCGCGACTCTCGGCCGCCTTGCGACGTCGCGGGTCGCGGCCGGGGCGGGCACGGCCCCGGAGGCCCTGCGACCCGCGTACGTCCGGGGGGCCGACATCCGTAAGGCGATCCCGTGAGGCGTCCGCCCCTCCTGCTCGAGGCCGCGGGCGAGGAGGACGTCGAGGCGCTCGTGGAGCTGGAGCAGCGCTGCCAGAGCCATCCCTGGCGCGCGTCCAGCTTCCGCGAGGAGATGGGCGACCCCGCGCGAGGAGCCGTCATCGTTCTCCGGGCTCCCTTCGAGCCGGCCGAGCGGGGGCGCGGGATCGTCGGCTACTACGCGTACCAGGTGGTGGCAGACGAGATGCACCTCCTCAACCTCGCGGTGGCCCCCGAGCACCGGCGAGCGGGACTGGGCGGGTTCCTGCTCGCCCGAGCCATCGAGCAGGGCTCGCGCCGGGGGGCGAAAGGCGTGTTCCTGGAGGTCCGGCGCAGCAACCGGGTGGCCCAGGCGCTCTACGAGCGCTTCGGCTTCCTCACCCTGGCGGTTCGGCGCGACTACTACGCCGACCCGCGGGAGGACGCGCTGGTGCTGGCCCGAAGGGTCCTTGTCCTGGGGCCGCCGGCCCGCGCGACGGCTCCTTGAAATCCCCAGGGCGATGGTGCTACCGTCCCTTCTGGGAAGGGGAGCCGCCGCGACCCGCCCTTCCCGACCATGCACCCTCTGACCTAGAACGCTTCTCAAACAGCGACAGGAGGCGCCGATGTCCCAGGACCCGGTCTTGCTCAGGGACGATCTCCTCAAGCAGAACGAGGAATACCGCCGGCTGGATGCGCAGCATCACGAGTACGAGAGCCGCCTCAATCTCCTCCTCGACAAAGCGGTCCTGAGCGACGAGGAGCAGGTCGAAGAGGTCACGCTGAAGAAGAGGAAGCTCCAGGTGAAGGACCGGATGCAGCAGATCGTGCGCTCGTTCCGCGAGGGTGCGCTCCACCCCTAGGCCGGGGACTCGGCCGCCCGGTTGAGGCGGCGTGTCTCGGAGGGGGACGCCGCCGCCGGGCCAGGGGCCCGAAGGCCGCCGGGACCCTCGTCTCGACCAACCGAAGGAGACCACGTGAACAGCCCCCGCCATTTCCGGCGCGGCGCATCCATCCTGCCCAGCCTGTTCACTACCGGGAACCTGTTCCTGGGCTTCTGGGCCATCATCAAGACCCTCGACGGCCGCTTCGCGGAAGCCGCCCCCCTGCTGGCGGGCGCGATCGTGCTCGACCTCCTCGACGGCCGCATCGCCCGCCTTACGGGGACCGCCAGCGAGTTCGGGGCCCAGCTGGACAGCCTCTCCGACGCGATCTCCTTCGGGGTGGCGCCCGCCCTGCTCGCCTTCCGCTGGGCCCTCGAGGCGGTCCCCCGGGTGGGCTGGCTGGCCGCCTTCCTCTTCGTGATGTGCGGCGTGCTCCGCCTCGCGCGCTTCAACGTGCAGCGCCACGTGGTGGACGCGCGCTACTTCGTCGGGCTGCCCATCCCGGCGGCCGCGGGCCAGATCGCGGCCCTCGTGTACTTCTTCCCGGAGGCGATCGAGGCCAGGGCGCACGGCCTGCTCGTGCTCGGGGTCGTGGTCGCTCTCTCCTTCCTGATGGTGAGCACGCTGCGATACTGGTCCTTCAAGGGGATCGACCTGCGGCGGCGCCGGAGCTACATCAATGTGCTCGGGATCGCCCTGCTGTTCCTGCTCATCGCCGTCCATCCCGAGATCATGCTGCTCGCGGCATCGTGCCTCTACACGCTCTCGGGACCCGTGCTCCACGCGGCCGGCCTCTTCCGCCGCCGGAGTGGTCCCCCGCCGGCCGTGGTGGCGGGGGAGGCTCACTGAGCGCGTGAGCCGGCCCGCGCGCCCTTCGGTCGGCGTGGGCGGAGTGCTGATCCACGACGGGCGGGTGCTCCTCATCCGTCGGGGCAAGGAGCCGCTCCGTGGACGGTGGGTCATACCCGGAGGAACGGTGGAGCTCGGGGAAACCCTCGAGCAGGCGCTGGTGCGCGAGATGGCGGAGGAGACCGGCCTCCGGGTCGAGCCGGGGTCGCGCCCGAGGAGCTCCCCGCCTATGACCTTCCGGACAAGGCGCTCGAGGTGGTGAAGGACGCCTTTGCTCGGGTCGGCCGGTCGACGGGACATTTGCCCCCGACCACATGAAGCGGTATCCTAGCTAAAGCAGTTTCTCGGTGTTTGGGGCCTAAGTCCTCGTCGGGGGGGCAGAATGAAGACGCGGAACCGGACGCGACTGGCAAGTGGCTTGGCCATGGTGGTGCTTCTCGGCGGCGCCGTCGAGGCGGTTGGCCTCCCGAAGGCGACTTCGCGGTTGGGCAGCGACGCTCAGGGAACCCGCCTCCACTCCTTCCTGCAGCGGACCACGAAATACGTGACGCCCGAATGGGGCTCGGACCTCCACCGCCACGTGGGGCCGTTCCCCGTGCACTTCTACGGCTACGTCAGCGGACGGCTGGGGTTCTAGGGCCGGTCCTCCGTAGGGAGCCAGAGGCGGGCGCAGGTCGGCCCGTCCGGGGGGCTGTCGAGGGTGACTCCGCCGCCGTGGTCCTCGGCGATCTTCTTGACCAGGGCGAGGCCGAGGCCGCTGCCGCTGGTCTTGGTCGAAAAGAACGGCTGAAAGATCCGGCTGCGCACCTCCGGGTCGAGTCCCGGGCCCGAGTCCTCGACCTCGAGCTCCACCCGGCCGGGGCTTCGTTGCAGGCGCACGGCGATCTCGCCTCGCTCGCCCACCGCCTGGAGCGCGTTCTCCACCAGGTTCAGGACGGCCCTCTCGAAGAGCCGCTGGTCGACGGGAACCCGAGGGAGGGCGCCGTCCAGCTCGAGGCGGAGGCGCACCCCCTTGGGCAAGCCAGGCAGGTAGGGGGCGACGGCGCTCTTCACGATCGGCCCCAGCTCCTGGGGCTGAAGCACCGTGGCGGGAGGGCGCGCGAAGGCCGAGAACTCGGTGACCAGGCGTCTCAACTTTCCCACCTGCCGGAGGATCGTGTCGGTGCAGGTCGCCAGGGTTGCCGCGAAGTCCAGTGAAGGATCCCCGAACACCCGCCGCAGATGCTCGGCCGAGAGCTGGATCGGGGTCAGCGGGTTCTTCACCTCGTGGGCCACCTGGCGGGCCATCTCGGCCCAGGCCGCGAGCCGGTTGCTGCGCTCGAGGTCGCGCCGCTGGCGGTCGAGGTCACCCGCCATCTGGTTGAACGACTCCACGAGCTCGCGGAGCTCGTCCTGCGCGCTCGTCCCGACCCGGGCCTCCAGGTCGCCCGCGGCCACCCGCCGGGTCGCCCGGGTGAGGTCCCGGATGGGCCCGGAGATGCGGCGTGCCATCGAGTGGGCCAGGGCGGCTGCGAAGAGCAGGAAGGCCACCGAGGCGAGGCGGATGTTCCGGTCGAGGTCATCGAGGGTCGCCTGGACCTCGCGCTGACGCAGGGCGAGGGGGATCGACAGGATGCCGACCTCGTCCCGCCCCAGCTTGACGGGGACCGACACCACCAGGGTCGAGAAGCTGCCGATCCGCTCCGTGCGCAGGAGGGAGGACACCTGCTCGAGGTTCAAGGCCCGGAAGACCGGCCCCGGGACCCGAGGGGTGAGCAGGCCCGAGGAGTACAGCTCGCGCTTGCTCGAGGCGAGAAGGCGGCCGCGGCCGAAGACGTCGACGTCGTTGCGAATGAGGCTCCCGACCCAGACCAGGGCGGGATCGGTGACCGGCTGCAGGACGGCGGCTTCTCCCCGCCGGGAGACCACGAAGTCCTCCACCGCCCTCTGGGCCACGGCCGCGCGCTCCAGCGCCTGGTCCTCGGACTCGTGCAGGAGCCGGTCGGCCACGAAGCGCCGCACCACCACCTCCAGCACGGCCACCGGGATGATGGCCGCGGCCACGAACGCCACGAACAGGCGGAGGGCGAACCGCTGGCGCACGGTCGCGAGCAGGGAGCTCAGGGTGAGACTCGGCCGGCGAAGCACGGTACGCAGGAGCAGGAGCGCGAACAGGACGGAGAGGGCCAGGAGCAGGAGCCCCGCGAAGGCTTCCACGAGCCCGGCCAGGGTGCGGCCGCCGTCGGCGCGCGGATAAGCGAGGCCGAAGGTGGACTGGCCGTCGGAGAAAAGAAAGGTGTGGTGAAGGCGCTCGTCCAGCGGCAGGGTGGCCCAGAGCCCGGCCGGGTTTCGGCGCACGCGCTCGGCGAGGTCGGGGGAGAGCGCCGGCGGGCGGTCCGCGGAGCTGAAGGCGATCCGGCCGGCCGTGTCGTACACCAGCAGCTCCACCGGCCGGTCGCGGGCGGGGGCCCCGGTCGAGGAGCGGAACAACAGCGAGTACGGATCGCGTCCGGGGACGAACGGCAAGTTCCAGAGGTCGTCTCCTACGTAGAGGTGTACCGCCCCGTGGGTCTCTCCGTGATAGATCAGCCTCCGGCGGGCATGGAGGACGGCTCGCTCCGCGCTGAACAGGCTGAGCCGCTCTCGCGCGACCTTCCAACCGGCGTCCGCGGGCAAGCCGCGGGGCGGTTCGAAGCTGGGGAGGTTGAGGGCGAAGCGGCTGATCACGACCCCGGCCGCGTCCTGGATCTCGACCGCGGAGGAGAAGCCAAGGAGGGCGAGGTCGGTGGCCGACCAGGTGGCGAAGGCGAGCTCGTCGAGGCCGAGCGGGTTGGGGCCTTCGGGGGCGTCCTCGAGGAGCTGCAGCGCGTCCACCTTTGACTGGGCCTCGCTCAGCACGAAGGCCCGCCATTGGGGCTGGCGCAGGATGAGGGGGGCGTGGTCGCGCTCGATCTGCAGGCGGACGCCCTTCTCGCCGTAGTGGGCCAGGCCGGGATGGAGCAGGAGGGCGAGCACTCCGACCGCGCCCACCGCCAGGCCGGCTCGGCCCTCGGCCGAGGCCATGCGGACCCGAGGCAGCCAGGCGGGGTGGGTAGCCGCGAGCCACCACGCGAGGACCACCAGAAGGACGGCGGGAACGAGGGGCAGGCTCACCGCCTTGCGTGGCCAGAATGCGTCGGCGAGGAAGAAGAACGTGATGGCGCCGGCGAAGACCGCCACCCGCGCCCGCCACCCGCGCGGGAACGGACCGCCCATGGTGAGGACACTGGCGATCAGGACGAGGCCGGTCGCCATCACCAGGAGAAGTGCTATCTGCAGGACGGCATGAGAGGCGCTGGGGGGCAGGAGGGTGATGGTCTCCAGGTCGAGGGGGCTGCTCCCGCAGGTGTCGGCGATCCCGACGAACGTGGCGGCCAGGAGGGGCAGTGCGAAGAGCCCCCCCAGGAGGGCGGGCAGCGGGCGGAAGCGGTCGGGTGCCCGGGCGAGCGCGCGTTCGAAGAGCAGGGCGGCCAGGAGGAAGGTGCAGAGGGCCGTGAGCAGGAGGTCGAGGGGGCTTCCGAGCAGGGGTCCGAGGAGCGTCGACGCGTAGAAGTCCGGTGAGAGCAGGGGTGAGGACGGGTCGGGGGCCGGCCAGCCCAGGACCAGGGCGGCCAGCCGGCCCAGGCCGAGGCCCAGGAGCAGGCGCAGCCTCGGGCCAGGACGCCGAGCCCCTGCGGTCCAGAGGAGAAGGGCCAGCCAGACCAGGGCCGCGGTGCCGCGGCGGTAAAGACGACGCAAAGCGTCCTGATGCTGCTCTCGGCCCGCGACCGACGCACGAGCGACCGCCAGCAGGTGGCCGTCGGGCGCCGTGAGCGGTGCTTCGAGGGTTCCCGAGGGGGGCGGCCCGTGCGGTGTGTCGTCGCGGGCGTCGAGATAACGGACCTCGAGGCCGGGCTGGCGGCCGGCGATGAGGTCGTAGTCCGAGAGGTACTGATTCCGGATGTGGCGTTGCACCTGCACCGGGAGGGCGGCGGTCGCGAGGCCAATCGTCCCGCCCGCGCCGCGAACGGGGGCGGTGGCGACCAGGGTCGTGGTCACGCTCCCCGCCAGGACGAAGACCCCTTGCTCGTAGCCGGCGACCGTCTCCAGGCCGCGCAGGTCCGCCCCCCGCCCCGTCCAGGCCAGGGTGGAGACGGGAAGGGCGTGAACGGCAAGGGCTGGCCCCTCGTCGCGCGCGGCGGCGAGCGCATCGAGGCGGGCGAAGAGGCGGACGAGGGCGGAGGGACCACCTGCGAGGGCCGCCCGGGCCTCGGGGAGCGCGGCCACCCTATCGGCGGCGGACACGAGGTCCGCCACCAGGCGGTCCTTGCGCGATTCGGCGGCGCGCAGACGGGCGCGCAGCTCTTCCTGGATCGGGGCTGGAGCACCCTCGGCGACTCGGCGTACGTGGATCTCGCCACCGACGGCGAGGAGGACGGCCGCGATTGCGCAGGCCAGGGACGGCCCGTGGCCCGCGCCCCGTCGCGGGCCCGGGGTGGGAGGGCCCGTCGAATCGGAGGGGATGAGCGCGCCCGCGATGGCCTCCGGAGCCTCGGGCTGCGGCGCTTCGAGAGCGCCCGGGCTCGGGTCGCTCAACGCGAGGTGCGGATCTCGAGGATGCGCCAGTCGCCCTTCTCCTCGCGCAGGGTCAGCACCACGGTCTCCGAGATGTCGTCGCCCCCGCGCCGAGGCCGACGCACCCAGCGCCCCCGGGCGAAGGCCGTGCCGGGAGTCGACTCCGTCACATCGTCCGTCCGGAACATGAGCTCGCGGGTGGCGTAATCCTGGAAGACGCGGGTGAAGAGGACTTGGAGCTGTCCGGAGGCGTACCAGCCCTGGCCCTCGGTCAACTCCTTGAGTTCCACTCGGACCTTGCCGGAGGTCGCGAACGAGGGGCGCAGGGCAGTGGCGTCACCTTCCCGAAAGGCACCCTCCACCTGGCGCAGGCGCATATCGAGGCGGTCGCTCGCCCGCGCCCCTCCGGCCACGAGGGCGGCGGTGAGGGCGAGAGCGGCCGCCCGCCCGACGGCCAGGCGCACCGACATCCTCGGATGGTAGACCCGCCGCTCCGCCACGGTCAACGGTCGTGCACACAAGGTGCCAGATGGATCTCGTTGCGTCGGCGCGGTTTCCCGAGGGATTGCGTCCCCCGCCGGAGACGGTGACCGTCCCCCGCCGAGACCGGCAGCGTTGCGTCTGGTCGTCGGGGAAGGAACGATTGTATCGGGAGGGATGGGGTGGGGGGTCGATTAACGATACAGCATCCAGTAGATCACGACCCCGGTGACCGAAACGTAGCCCCAGAGGGGGAGCGTGATCCGGGCGATCCTGCGGTGTGCGTCGAACCGCTCGCGGAGGGCCCGCAGCACCGTGGTTCCCACGAGGGGAACGATCGTGACCGCGAGGATCGTGTGGCTGACCAGGATCGCGAAGTACAGGGTTCGGAGGGCCCCCTGGCCGGTGAAGGGGACAGAGCCGACCTGGAAGTGATAGACGAGGTAGGAGGTGAGGAAGAGGGCCGAGCTCACCAGGGCCGCGACCATGCAGTTGCGGTGGGCCTTTGCGCGCCCCGCCCGTATGAACGCGTAGCCGGTGGCCAGCAGGAGGGCGCTGGTCGCGTTGAGACCGGCGTTGAGGACGGGAAGGTCGGAGGCGCCCATGCGACGGGAACGTTTCAGCGAGGCAGCAGGAGGAAGCGGAGCAACCGGGTCACGAAAGGAGTGATGCGGGCGCGGAACAGCACGGTCGCCACCGTGCCGAACACGAGATAGGGGGCGAAGAACATCACGAGGATGGCCGTGTTCAGCTTCTCCGACATCTG
>WNGB01012190.1_pt1 | contig 13065 bp, 15 predicted proteins | sample 5400681 | NCBI WGS metagenome assembly WNGB01 (sample SAMN13153367, study PRJNA577476) | soil metagenome | isolation source: 115 cm soil or saprolite under grassland replicate 2 | place: USA:California | collected 2016-06-15 | reverse complement strand
GATTGGCGCAGGACTTAGTCAAGAGGCAACAAAAACCGCCGATCATGGACTCTTCACACCCGGGGACATCAAATGGATGGATGCGCCCAACGCGCTTCCCGCAGGGGCGAAGCTCGCTGTGCTGGAGGGAAATCCATTCAATCCCGGACTGTATACGATGCGGCTGTCGATGCCTGCTGGTTACAAGATTCCGCCCCACTGGCACTCGAAGGTGGAGCATGTCACGGTCATCTCCGGCAAATTCAATCTTGGCATGGGAGAAAAGTTCGACGAGTCGAAGGGCAATGCCATGCCGGTGGGAACTTTCGGCTTTCTTCCGCCCCAGATGAAACATTTCGCCTGGGCATCGGAAGAGACCGTCATTCAACTTCATGGCGAGGGGCCGTGGGAGATCAACTACGTCAATCCCTCGGACGATCCACGAAAGAAGGGCGATTAGTTCCATTAAGGCGAGCGGCCATGAAACGGCCGCTCTGCCTTTAAAGATTTGATCGAGGATGACTGCGATGATCTTCAAGCAATTTCTTTATCACGATACCGGCTGTGCTGCTTACGTCTTCGGATGAGCGGGGGAAGCCCGGGCCGCGGTCGTGTGCCGAGTTCGCAACCGCGAAAGGCATGGAGATCAAGTATGTCATTGACACTCATATCCAGGCGGACCACCTTTCTGGCGGTCGAAGCCTGTCCGAGAGAACCGGTGCTCAATACTGCCTCCACATGTCGGCTGATGTTGGCTTTCCTTTTACTCCACAGGCTGACGGTCAGGAGCTGAACCTGGGAAACGTAACAGTCAAAGTCCTTCACACGCCGGGCCACACGCCAGAGAGTATTTGTCTCCTCGTAACTGATAAGACCAGAGGACCGGAGCCGTGGTTTCTGCTTACCGGTGACACCCTCTTCGTTGGGGCGGTGGGTCGACCGGATCTCCCGGGGAGTGCACAGGAGAATGCCGCACACCTGTACGACAGCTTGAAAAAGAAAATCCTTGAGCTGCCGGAAACTTTGGAAATCTATCCGGCTCACTTTTCCGGCTCGCTTTGCGGAGCGGGGATAAGCGGAAAGCCCATGTCGACGCTCGCCTTCGAGAAGCGGTGGAATCCGACCCTCAATTTGGACCGATCCGGGATCGTCGAGAAAATGACGAGCGGGATGCCTCCGAAACCTTTTGCGATGGAAGCCATACTCCGCACCAATCAAGGGCGTGCTTGAGTATATGGACTCCACCGGCGATACGCATGGCTCCGTTGTCCTCGGTCTCCGCGCTAACCTCGAACAGTTCAGCTTGCTCGTCCTTATTAACGCCTTCGTCGGCGGAATGGTGGGGCTGGAGCGCACCGTTGTTCCTCTGATCGCTGAGCGCGAATTTGACCTGGCCTCAAAGAGCGCGATCCTCTCTTTCATCGTTGGGTTCGGCATGGTCAAAGCGCTCTCAAACCTGCTCGCTGGAAGTTATTCCGATGTTGTCGGACGCAAGAGGCTGTTGGTCACCGGGTGGCTCTTTGGCCTGCCTGTTCCATTCATGGTGATGTGGGCTCCCTCGTGGGGCTGGATCATGGCTGCTAATGCGCTGCTTGGTATCAACCAGGGATTGTGTTGGTCCATGACCGTTATTATGAAGATCGATCTTGTCGGACCGAGGCGCCGAGGCTTGGCGATGGGGCTCAACGAGTTCGCCGGCTACGGCGCAGTAGGCCTTGCGGCGTTCGCGTCGGGTTATCTGGCGAGCAGATACGGACTGCGTCCCGTGCCCTTCTACCTCGGAATAGCATTCGCGGCGCTCGGATTAATCCTTTCCGTGGCGCTCGTTCGAGATACCACAGGGCATGCGAGATTAGAGGCGCGAGACCATAAAATGATAGGGGCGCGCAAGCCGCCTTCGTTTAGCGAAGTGTTCGCTAAAATGAGTTATCGTAACCCAACTCTTTTCTCCGTGAGTCAAGCAGGGCTTATCGACATAATTCAGATTGAACACATATCGTTTTCGCTTAGAAGAAGCAATTTGTATGAGGCTTTCGGCATCCGGAACGGAGGGTACTATCTTGTCCGACCGGACATGTATATCGCCTATCGGAGCACCAGATTTGATGAGCAACACCTGAAAGCGTTTCTGGAGAGCATTGGTTTGAAGAGAATAATTTAGTCACCGGTTTCTTGAAGCAGTTGGTGAGTTATAGAACGTAGGCCCATTGTTTATGAATTTGGGCTTTAACGATCGAGTCTCATTTGAAAGCTCTGGTGGGCTAGGCTGGGGTGACGTCTCTAAGACCTCGGGCAGGGACCGATCAGAGCCATCGACCAGAGGGGAAGAACAGTCCTCGATAAACCGCAAACACTCGGTCCCAGAAATAGAGCTGGGCCACCACGCGACCAAGGGGAAAAAGGGTAAAAGGGGAACCGGGAATGCACATCGCTGTTTTCCCGTTCCCCCTCTTACCCTTTTCCCCAGTTCTTAGTAGCGCCAGTAATTCTTGATTCGCTCTTCCAACAGTGGAAAGGGAACGTAGTCGGCGGTCCGCCCGGAGCGGCGCAGCTCTTCAACCATTCGCATCGCCCCGTCAGCATTTCTTGTGTGGACCAAAATAGTGGAAGCAGGTTGAAGTTCTGGGTGAGCAGCTAGCCAGGAAGCGATAGCATAGCCGGTGCGCTCATCGTCCCGGCTGGAAGAGGTGTAGTGTTCCGGATGAAGATCATGGTCCAGGAAGATGGCGTCATAACAATTTGCACTCAAGAGTTGCTGCGCTTGTTCGACATTATCGGCTACGTCAACAAAATCACCTTTAAAACGCGCCGAAAACCATCGATGCCTTCTCGTGTCATCGTCGAGGAGAAAAACTCGAATTGGATGGCGCTCGGCCTTTTCTCTGCTGAGACCGAGTTTAGTGAGCAATGAATGTAACAGTTGCATATCTGTCTCGATCAATCCTCCGCTATAACAATAGTCCACCCTTGTCAAATTTGAAAACTGTGCTTTGCCGATAAGGGGGAACATTACGTTAGTTAGGGTGGCAGCAGGCAAAAGCATCGGCGGATCGGGTAGGCGCTGGAATCTTTTCCTGAAAAAGCCCACGCAAAAGTGTTGAACTCCCACTTCGCACGAATTAACACCCGCGATCATGGTCATTCATTGCGTCCACTTTTTGCGATGCTATAATCAAAAACGATTCGGCTCAGTTAAGGAAATCTGGTTTGTCGGTTACCACTTCTACTTCCACAATGTCATCCGATAACTCTGACAAAAAGATCATACGAATGGTGAATAGTCTTCACGATATCTCAGGATCGCAAGCAAACGCTGATGAAGTGACGAGACCTGAGAATATGGTTTGCCAATTCTGCTTTGGCACCGGCACACGACTCGAGGCGGATGAGGAAGGCACAAAGGGAACTGTAAAGGCTGCTGTCATTTGCGACTGTCGTCGCTTGAATAACGGCCTTAGATTCCTCGATGCCGCTCGCATCCCACCTCGCTTCCGCGAATGTTCCTTTCACAACTATTATCCCAAAAACGATTCACAGTATTTCGCACACAGTTTTGCGTCCAGATTGGTTGACGAATACCCGGCTGTTGAAACCGGACTGCTCTTTATGGGCACAGTGGGCGTGGGCAAAACCCACCTGGCTATCGCCGTGCTGAAGGAACTGATCGAAAAGAAGGGCGTCGCTTGTCTGTTCTATGAGTCAGGCTCACTACTCAAGGCCATCCAGGACTCTTACAACCCGGTATCGCAAACTTCAGAAATGCGCGTGCTCGCTCCAGTATATCAAGCTGAGGTTCTAGTTCTCGACGAACTTGGCGCTACCATGCCGACGAACTGGGTGCGCGATACGATGTACCAAATAATTAACACGCGTTACAACAACAAGAAACTCACGATCTTCACCACCAATTATTTAGACGGGGCTCGAACAGTTGGCGAGGGAGTCTCCGACACTGCGGACGTAAAACGTAAAAGGACTTTCGCTGCCGAGCGGATTCAGGAGATGACGATTCTCGAAGAGCGTATCGGAACGCCCCTGCGCAGCCGCCTATACGAGATGTGCAAGAAGGTTATGATCGAAGGAGACGACTATCGCAAGCGTATCGATCAACGATGATTTGACCCTGCTGCGACCCAGGGCCAGGCCAGATTAGCGCGTGTCTATGGAGGAGTGGTGTTCAGACGTTTGTCGATGAAGTCCTTGAACGTCTGCCGTAAACTCGGTTGTATCTCGAAAGCTTTTTCAAAGTCGCGAATGGCCTCAGCCTTTTTGCCTTGTAGCGTTTCTATCACTCCACGACCGGTAAAGGCCTGCGCCAAATTTGGCTTGAGGTTAATAGCCCTGGAGTAATCTGCTAGTGCCCCATTCAAATCCTCTTTAGCTTGCCGGACTGTTCCCCGCGCATAATAAACCCCAGCGTCCGGCTTCAATTCAATTGCTTTGCTGTAGTCGGCGATTGCGCCCTCAAAATCTCGCTGTGACTGCCGTACCTGTCCGCGATTGATGTAGGCATCAACGAAATCCGGAGCAGCCGTCAGGGCTGAAGTGTAGTCTCTGACGGCGGCCGCATTGTCTTCCTTTGCTTGGTAGGCGGCGCCACGATTGTAATAGGCTATCGTTAGCTTTGGGTTGAACTCGATCGCTTTTGTGTAATCGCTGATCGCCCCCTCAGTATCGCCCTTAGGCCTCCTTGCGTTCCCACGATTGTTATAAGCCATAGCAAATTCGGGCACGAGCTGAACGGAACTACTGAAGTCTGCTATGGCTGCGTCATATTCGCCTTTCTGCATTTGCACCACGCCCCGATTGAAGTAGCTTTCGACGCTGCGCGGATTGAGTTCAACTGCTTTGCTGTAGTCATTGATTGCGCCATCCAGATCATTCTTTTGGAGTTTGATGTTAGCGCGGTTGTTATAGGCGTCGGCTAGACGAGGATCTAGCGCGAGTGCCTGATCGTAATCAGCCAGTGCGCCTTCCAAGTCGCCTCTTTCCTGTTTTTGAAGGCCACGGTTGTAATAGTCGCTGGCTTTCTCGGATCTTTGCCCGATCGCCGGCACTACAAAAATAGTGAAGGTGGCGAGCGTTCCAAGAAACTGTATAACCAGCAACTTGCCGAATTCGTGAGATCGCTGTTTGTTAGTTTCCATAAAGTGACGAAGCGACCGTGGCAGTTTTAAGTGTTTGAGACCGCTATGTATAATGCTTCGACTCCACTTCGGTCAATTGTTAAAGCAGATTCGTTTTCTTGATGCCCAAACGCACTGATATCCACAAAATCTTGATCATCGGCTCGGGTCCAATTGTTATTGGGCAGGCGTGCGAGTTTGACTACTCCGGCACGCAAGCTTGTAAAGCGCTGCGCCAGGAAGGCTACCAGGTCGTGTTGGTGAATTCTAATCCAGCCACGATCATGACTGACCCCGAAACTGCTGACGTCACCTATATCGAACCGCTGACTGTCGCAGCCGTCAGCGCAATCATTCGGAGGGAACGGCCCGATGCCTTGCTGCCGACTGTCGGAGGCCAGACGGCGCTCAATCTTGCGATCGCGCTCGATGACTCGGGAGTTCTTGAAGAGTGCGGCGTAGAAATGATCGGCGCCAAGCGAGAGGCGATCCGCGTTGCCGAAGATCGCATGCTTTTCAAAAAAGCGATGGATGAAGCGGGCCTGCAAATGCCGCGTGGTGGGTTCGCGAAGTCCTGGTCCGAAGCCGAACAGATTGTCGGGTTGACCGGATACCCGGCGATCATTCGTCCTTCTTTCACACTCGGAGGCACCGGCGGCGGCACCGCTTACAACCCGGAAGAGTTTGACGAGATCGTCCGCGCCGGGCTGGCCGCCTCGCCCATGCACGAAGTGTTAGTTGAAGAATCGATTCTGGGCTGGAAAGAATTTGAGCTGGAGGTGATGCGCGACCTTGCCGACAATGTCGTAATTATTTGCTCGATTGAAAACTTCGATCCGATGGGTGTACACACAGGCGATTCCAACACGGTTGCGCCGGCCCAAACACTTACCGATCGCGAGTACCAACGGATGCGAGACATGGCGATTGTCGTCATTCGCAAAGTTGGCGTGGAAACCGGCGGCTCGAATATTCAGTTCGCTGTGAACCCGGAAAACGGCGACATCCGTATCATCGAAATGAATCCGCGCGTTTCGCGCTCGTCTGCGCTTGCTTCCAAAGCTACTGGATTTCCCATCGCGAAGATCGCGGCGAAACTCGCCGTCGGTTACACGCTTGATGAGATTCCCAACGACATTACCCAGAAGACGCCGGCCTCGTTTGAACCCACGATCGATTACGTTGTTGCCAAGATTCCCAAGTGGGACTTCGAGAAGTTTCGTGAAGCAGAAGACGTGCTGGGTACACAGATGAAGTCGGTGGGGGAAGTGATGGCGATAGGCCGCACTTTCAAAGAGGCGCTTTTTAAGGGCCTTCGCTCTCTGGAAGCGGTCAAGCCGCTGCGCCTGGAAGACATCTCCAGCGATGAGTTGCAACGCAAACTGGCGCGCCCAAATTCGCAGCGTTTTTCCTACATCACCTACGCGCTACAACACAATTGGCCGATCGCCGAGATTTATCGTTTGTCGCGCGTGGATCCATGGTTTCTCGAACAACTTCGGGAGGTCATGGAAATCCAGAAGGGAATTGAAGGGCGCAAGCTGGAGGACATTGAGCCGGAGCTCCTGCGATCGTTCAAGGAGGTTGCACTATCGGATCGCCGTCTCGCCTATCTTACCGAGAGATCGGAAGATGAAGTTCGTGAATACAGAAAAAGCCTGGGCCTCGTTCCGGTCTACAAGCGGGTTGACACTTGCGGCGCCGAGTTTGAATCGTTCACTCCTTATCTCTATTCGACTTACGAAACTGAAAGCGAAGCGGCGCCTACCGATCGCCGCAAGATCATGATCCTGGGTTCCGGTCCAAATCGCATTGGCCAGGGAATCGAGTTTGATTATTGCTGTTGTCACGCCTCGTTTGCTCTGCGCGATGCTGGATTTGAAACCATTATGGTCAACTGCAATCCGGAAACAGTTTCTACTGACTACGACACTTCGGATCGTCTCTACTTTGAACCACTGACTTTCGAAGACGTGATGAATATCGTCGACGTAGAGAAGCCCGAAGGAGTAATCGTGCAGTTTGGAGGGCAGACTCCATTAAACCTGGCGATGCGCCTGCACCAGGCAGGTGTTCCCATAATTGGTACAGCGGCAGACTCGATTGATCTCGCTGAAGATCGAAAACGCTTCGGAGCCTTACTCAAAGAGCTGGGTATTCCACAGCCGGAAAACGGAATGGCGGCCACGGGTGAAGAGGCGAAAAAGGTTGCCCGGGAAATCGGTTATCCAGTGCTGGTGCGGCCCAGTTACGTGCTGGGCGGCCGCGCGATGGCCATCGTTTATGACGAGGAGAGCCTCGATGAATATGTGCGCACCGCCGTCGGCTTCACGCCTGACCGCCCGGTGTTGATAGATAAGTTTCTCGAGCGTGCGGCCGAGTTTGACGTGGATGCTTTGGCCGACGAAAACACTTGCGTCATTGCTGCGATACAGGAGCACATCGAAGAAGCAGGAATCCATTCGGGCGACTCATCCTGCGTTCTACCGCCAGTGAGGATCGATCCGGAACATATCGAAACCATGCGCCACTACACACGTTTGCTGGCAACGGCGTTGTCAGTCCGCGGGCTGATGAATATTCAGTTTGCGATTAAGGATCACCGCGTTTATGTACTTGAGGTGAATCCCCGCGCGTCGCGGACTGTGCCGTTTGTTTCCAAAGCTACCGGGGTTCCCATCGCGCGCATCGCGGCGCTGGTAATGGCTGGACAGGCTCTAGCGGATTTTGATCTGCCGGACAATTTGACCGTCAGTCGCTTTTTCATCAAGTCGCCGGTGTTTCCCTTTGCGAAATTTCCCGGAGTTGATCCGATCCTCAGTCCGGAGATGCATTCAACCGGCGAAGTGATGGGAGTGGGTGAAACGTTTGGCGAGGCCTATGGAAAAGCAATGACGGCGGCGGGCTTGTCACCGCCGCAGGCCGGCCGGGCGTTTATCAGTGTGAACGATGCCGACAAGGGTCAAGCTGTTGTTCTGGCGCGCAAGCTGGCGCGGCTTGGTTTTGAACTAATGGCGACGCTGGGGACTACAGATCGTTTGCGAGAGGTTGGCTTGAAAGTCGAGAGCGTCTTTAAGGTAAACGAAGGGCGTCCGAATATCGTCGACCACATCAAGCGGGGCGAGATCGCGTTGGTCATCAACACACCGTTGGGCCGCTCCTCCCACTTCGACGAGCAGGCAATTCGTCGCGCTGCTTTGCAATATAACGTCCCCTGCGTCACCACGATGACGGGCGCGCAGGCAATCGTTGAGGCCATTGCTGCAGACGAGAGCGGAGGCGACGTCAAGGTTAGGTCGTTGCAGGAATTGCATGCGGTAAGCGCGTCAGTGAGGTAATCGGCATCCGATACGTTTCGTGGGAGATCTATTTGGAAATCAACAGCGCCGAAACGATTAGAGAGGTACTGGAAAACTGTAAGACGATTGCGGTCGTCGGTCTCTCTTCCGACATAAATCGACCTTCGCATGGTGTTGCTTCATACATGAGGCGGCGAGGCTACAAAGTGATTCCGGTAAATCCTAACGAGACAGAAGTGTTCGGCGATAAGGCTTACCCATCACTTGCGGATGTACCGGACGTAATAGATCTGGTTGATATCTTCCGCCGGTCAAGCGAGGCGGGGTACGCGGTTGATGACGCAATCGCGGTCGGCGCAAAAGCGGTATGGTTGCAGGAAGGCGTGATCGATCAGGCCGCAGCGCAACGGGCGCGAGACGCCGGTCTGCTTGTCGTCATGGATCGTTGCTGGCTGAAAGAGCACGCCCGTGGGGAGATAGTAAACAGTAAACAGTAGACAGTAGACAGTAGACAGTAGACAGTAGACAGAAGGCAACCTGCGGTAGGCGCGACTTCACGCTGAAAGCGTGACATATAGTAGCCAGGGGTAAGCGGAGCGCCACCCCTGGATCATGCACACCCCAAATCCTCTTCGCCCTGAAGGGGCGAAAGAAACGCTTTGATTAACCGCACCCAGCACCATTGTTGGGCGGCTTAATAAGAATCAATGTCAACTCAAATGCGCGCAGTAGTCATCACCGTCAGCGACGCCTGCTCACGCGGCGAACGCAAAGACGCCTCGGGCGAACTGCTTGTCCAACTCCTTCGCGATCTTGGCGCAGATATTATTGCGACAAGAATTCTCTCCGATGATCCAGGTCCACTTACTGATGCGCTCAGAGAATTTGCTGACTCGAGCAGTATCAATCTAATCGTGACAACCGGCGGCACTGGCCTCGCCCCGCGCGACAACACGCCCGAAGTGACACTCGCTGTCATCGAGCGCGAAGCTCCTGGCCTCGCCGAGGCAATGCGCATCGAGACACTCAAGCAGACACCCATGGCAATGATCTCGCGTGGCGTCTGCGGCATCCGCTCCGGCACCTTGATCATCAACCTGCCCGGTTCACCCAAAGCCGTCCGCGAAAGCTTCGAAGTAATCAAGCCTGTTCTTAGCCACGCCATCGCTCTCCTTACCGGCTCCCCCGGAGGTGACTTGCACTAAAGTGGGAGCAGGAATATCACCATCGATTCGGCTGTTACAGATATTTCGCTCAAATGGAGTCGAAGACAAGGCCTTCGCAGACTCTTCGTTGACATTGATCACCACGACGCTTAATATTTTTGCGAACGCCATAATTTACAAACGCATTCTTCGTTAGCACTTTCCCCGAGAGCTCGATTGAGTTTCGACAACTATGCTGCTGCAAGCGACAACAGGAATAACGACGACGACTGCGCAAAACATCGGTTCGCCGGTTACGGCGTATTGGCCGATAATGATTTTCTTCGTCGTGGCGATTGTCTTTCCTGTTTTGCCGATTGTCCTGGGGCGGTTCCTGAGGCCCGCGATGTACGGCAAGGGAAAAATGCGTCCGTATGAATGCGGCATCGATCCGACCACAGACGCCCACTCGCGCTTCACCGTGCGTTACTACATCGTCGCGATGTTGTTTTTAATCTTCGATGTAGAGACGATCTTTCTTTTGCCCTGGGCGATTATTTTCATGGGCGACGATTTCTCGTTTACGAAATTCGCGCTGGTTGAGATGTTTGTCTTTATCGCAATACTGCTTGTTGGTTATTACTACGCCTGGCGCAAAGGGGCGCTGGAATGGGCTTAAGGGCAGGGTGGAGGGATGAGGGATGAGGGTGGAGGGATGAGGGATGAGGGTGGAGGGATGAGGGATGCTGATCGACAAGATTTGAGAAAGCGAACAAAGGAGTTCGCCCTCCGCATTATTAAACTATATGTAGCTTTGCCCAAGACCACAGAGGCGCAAGTTTTGGGTAAGCAAGTATTGAGATCCGGCACCTCGGTTGGTGCACATTATCGAGAGGCTTGTCGCGCAAAGTCGAATGCGGATTTCATTAGCAAGATAGAAGGCGCCTTGCAAGAACTCGACGAAACTCTTTATTGGCTCGAGCTTCTTGCTGAAGCAAACATTATTGAATCGAGCCGACTTGACTCACTCGAAAGAGAAACCAAAGAGTCAATTGCGATGTTTGTTACGATGGCAAAGGGTGTGAAACAGAGGAAGGTGGCAGTTGTCATCCCTCATCCCTCCGCCCTCATCCCTTAACTTTATGGCTGAACACGAAGAAGGCTTTTTACTTACGAGATTCGATTCGCTGATGAACGCGGTACGGCGCACTGTCGGCGCCAAGGCCATGGACATCGGCGCACCGGTGGTTAATTGGGCGCGCGCTTCGGCGCTCTGGCCCATGACCTTTGGTTTGGCTTGTTGTGCGATAGAAATGATCGCAACTGGAGCCGGACGTTTTGACATCGATCGTTTCGGCGCCGGCGTCTTTCGTCCGAGTCCGCGCCAAAGCGACTTGATAATCATTGCCGGCACTGTCACTTTGAAGATGGGACCGGTAGTGCGCCGAGTTTACGAGCAGATGCCGGAGCCGAAATGGGCGATTGCGATGGGCGCGTGCGCATCGACCGGCGGACCGTTTGATTCTTACTCCACGATGCAGGGCGTCGACCGTTGTATCCCGGTTGACGTTTACATACCCGGCTGTCCACCGCGACCCGAGGCGTTGCTTTATGGCTTGATGCGTCTGCAGGACATCATCAAGCGTGAAGCGCCTTCGGCTTACATTTTCGAATCAGACGGCACCGTTCATCGCACGCAGGAGTTGGGAGATCCGGACGATGTCGGAGGTGACCGCAGTGAGGATGCGGAACCGGTTACAGCGGGCGCCATTTAGAGTCCTGCTTGGGTTAACTCGTTTGTCGACACTTTTGCAGGGCCTCGTGTTTTGTATAACAGAGCAGTTTCATTTGAGGAGCGTCTTCCAGAGCTCCGTGGAGGTTCACTAATGAAGTCAAATATTTCCAAGCGATTGATTTCGCTCGCGGCAGTAATGGCCATGCTCACAATGCCGCTCATTGTTCAGGCGCAGAGAACGAAGCCGCGGCTTAGGCGCGGTGCTCGTCGGACGACCGTCGTTAGGCCGTTAGTGCCGGTTGGCACAAACCTGAAGGTCCGTCTTGAAGATACGCTCTCCAGTAAAGAGAATCGGGTCGGAGATCGATTTACAGTTACGGGCCACGTCAGTTCGATTCAAAAATCAGGAAAGGTTAAGGGCCGGACCAGTATGAATCTGGACTTTGATTCGATCCGGCTTAGCGATGGTCGCAGCGGGACTTTGCACGGCTACGTCACACGCGTCTATGGCAGCGACTCCGGGCGCGCAGACAACGAAGGCGGTGTCGAGTCTGGCAGCCGCACGAAACAGGCAGTGAAGCGTGGGGCCATCGGTGCCGGCGCCGGCGCAGTCCTGGGCGCAATTGTCGGTGGCGGCAAAGGCGCAGCTATTGGATTGATACTTGGTGGCGCAGGTGGCGCGGGCTCACTCGCGGTGCAGGGAAGCAAGGAATTGAAGTTGGAATCCGGGACCGAGATGGTCGTGCACGTCACGCGGTAAAAAAGTCCAAAGACAGCTTAGCTCAACCCAAAATTACCAGGCGCAAGGACACCTTCAACGGTGTTCCTTGCGCCTTAGTTTCTGGATGCCGGAACCTCCACCCGTCACCTCAGGCGTGCCGACAAGAACCCTCCTTCCCAGAACCTTCAGTTACACTAGCCGCCGGTAATTTAACGAATTCTTAGGGAAGAAAACTCAAGGCTGCTCCGTCTAACGTCTGTTAGGACAATACGGAGGAGCCGGATGGAGCAGCGCGCGGTAATGGCGGAACCAATTGTTGATGAGCGCGTCATCGAAGCCTGTCAGGCTGGCGACCGGGAGGCCTTTCGGCTGCTGTTTGAGGAGTACAAGGACCGCGTGTTTTCAATCGCAGTGTATTCATTCAACGGCGACGAGACAGCGGCAAGTGACATATCGCAGCAAATCTTTCTCAAGTTGATGACAAGCATTGGCCAGTTTCGCGGCGATTCGGCTTTCAGTACCTGGCTCTATCGGCTCGTAGTTAATGCCTGCACTGATGAGCAGCGAAAGCGCCGGCGCTTTCTTCCGTTTGGGGAATTGACCCCGATGACAAACGTTGAAGAAAGAAGACCGCAGGAGAAGCGTTACGCGAAGTTGGAAATTGCTGATTCAGTAAAGGCGGCTATCCTGGAATTAAAGCCGAAGCTGCGTTTGCCGATTCTGCTCAAGTACGTTGAGGATCTTTCGTACGAGGAAATCGCCGGCGTGTTGGGTTGTTCCAAGGGCACAGTGGCGTCGCGCCTTAATCGTGGTCATCAGGCGCTGGCCCGGAAGTTGGTCCATCTGCGGCAGGAAGTTGCTGAGTAGGACAGTCGTTGCAAGGCAGGTTTCCTGCCTGTCAGTCAACGCCCGCCTGTGCTGATTGTTCAAGTTGTTTTGGGAGACTGGAGATGTTTTCGAAGCACGTTACTAAAGAGTTATCGGCCTACTGCCATGGCGAAGTCACAAGCAAGCGCTCGCGGCAGATTGCCGAACACCTGATCGGCTGCAATCGTTGTCG
>WNGB01045870.1_pt1 | contig 13068 bp, 13 predicted proteins | sample 5400681 | NCBI WGS metagenome assembly WNGB01 (sample SAMN13153367, study PRJNA577476) | soil metagenome | isolation source: 115 cm soil or saprolite under grassland replicate 2 | place: USA:California | collected 2016-06-15 | reverse complement strand
GGGCGGGGGAAGGAGCGGCGATGCTGACCATCCGGCGAGACAAGGAGATCCACCGCGAGGAGGGGGGCTGGTTCACCGCCCGCTGGCACTTCTCGTTCGACCACTACCGCGACCCTGACAACGACGGCTTCGGGGCGATGCGGGTCTTCAACGACGACCGGCTGGCTCCGGGGGCGGTCTGGCCGTTGCACCCGCACAAGGACGTGGAGGGGCTCACCTACGTGGTGGAGGGCCGCTTCCGGCACGAGGACTCGGTCGGCGGCCCGCCGGGGCCGCTGCCGGCCGGGGCGGTGCAGCGCATGACGCTGGGGTCTGGCGCCTGGCACTCCGAGCAGAACGACGCCGACGACGCGCCGATGCGGTTCATCCAGATCTGGATCCTGCCCGACGCCGCTGGCCTGCCGCCAGCGGTCGAGCAGCGGGTCTTCAGCCGCGACGATCGGGCCGGGCGGCTGCTGAAGGTGATCGGCCCGGAGGGCGGCGAGGTCGTCAAGATCCATCAGGACGCCGGCGTGTACGTCGCCTCGCTGGCCGGCGGCGAGGAGGTGGTCCACCGGGTGGGCCGTGGCCGCGGCGCCTACGTCTACCTGATGGACGGCCGCGCCAGGTTCGACGGGGAGCCGGTCGCGACCGGCGACGCTGCCAAGGTCACCGGGCAGCCGTCCCTGACGGTCAGCGCCGACGACTCCAGCGAGCTGATCCTGGTCGACGTGCCGATGGAGTTCGAGCCGGTGGGGGTCTGGGCCGGGCGGACGCGCTGAGCGGCCATTGGCTGCACAATACCCGGGTCCTGTCGGCCGCCGACCCGAGGAGGACCCCGTTGCAGGGCGACCCGCGCATCATCGAGCTGCTCAACGAGCATCTGACCTTCGAGCTGACCGCCATCAACCAGTACTTCCTCAACGCGAGGATGTGCGAGAACTGGGGCTACCTGCGGCTGGCGAAGCGGCACCGCGAGATCTCGCTGGAGGAGATGCACGACACCGAGGAGCTGATCGACCGGATCCTGTTCCTGGAGGGGCTGCCGAACCTGCAACGGCTGGGGACGGTCAGGGTGGGCGAGTCCCCGATCGAGCAGATCCACCTGGCGGTCGAGCTGGAGCGGACCGCCGTGCGCAACCTGGGCGGCTACGTCGCCACCTGCGTTGAGCTCGGCGACCAGGGCACGCGGGAGTTCCTGGCCGCCATGATCGCCGAGGAGGAGCGGCACGCCGACTACTGGGAGACGCAGCAGGCCACCATCGAGCAGATCGGCGACGCGCACTACCTGGCGCAGCAGGTCCGCGACTAGGGTCGGTCCCCGGAGAGCGCGAGCCTCGGGGCCAGGTCGTCGCCGGCGGCCGGCGCCGGCGGTGCCGGGGCGTGCTGGGCGAGCAGCTCCTGGATCAGCGGGCAGCAGCCACCGCAGGTGATCCCTGCGCCGCAGCGGCGCCCGACCTCGTCGAGGTCGCACGCGCCCGCGGAGATCGCCTCGCGGATCTCGCCGTCGGTGACGGCCCGGCAATGGCAGACGAACATCGCCAAGACTTTAGGCCTCCCTAACTCCGCGCACAAGAGGCAGCCGCGCATCGGCGTGGTCAGTGCGGCTAGTGCTCCTTCAGGCAACGTTTGCCCGGTTGGGCGATGCTTTCTGATCCTCGCCAGCCGCAGAAGCGGGCTCTGCGTCCAGCGAGCGACACCCGGCAGCCACGGCTGGCGCTGCGGGGTGGCCCGGGGCCGGGCAAGACCTACGCTGCCGCCGGTCGTGCAGGTGGCGGCGTCGGTCACGCCGTGCCGGCACGACACCGGCACGACGGTGCTCCACCAGCACTGGAACGCCCATGCTGGTGCGTCCGCCGCCCTGCTTGGCGGCGATGTTGCAGGCACCCACCAGATCCCGATGCCCATGGAACCCACAATGGGGACAGCGGAACCGGCGGCCCTTGGGCTTGGGGACGCGGTGCTGGCAGACCGGACAGGTCGAGCTGCTGCCACGCTCGTCCACCAGCCGTACCACGATCCCCGCCCGTTCGGCCTTGTCCTTAATTGCCTGCACAAGATGGGTGCGGCGCCACTGCCGCAGCCGCAGATTCTGCACCTGACCAACATCCCGCTCGGTGATCCCCTTGGGATCACCGACCACCAACATGCTGACCCGATGGCGGACAGCGAACTCGATCACCTGCCTGGCGGCCGCATGCTGGCCCTGGTGAACACGCCGGCGATGGCGCGCCTCCACCCGGCGAAGCTTGGCGCGGTGGCGACGCCAGCGACGCGAACCGCGCTGCCCCGGTTTGGGTGCCCGCCGGGCCGCCTTGGCCTGCCGCGCCTGCTGGTCGTGCAGATGCAGCCAGCCCTCGGCACGCAAGGCCCTGCCGGAGACCAGCAGCCCGGCCTGCTCGGTGACGACGGCGTAGGGGTGGATGATCCCGAGGTCGACCCCGGCAACCCGACCTGGATCAAGGTCATGCTGTTCGGTGGAGACGGCGGCGGTGACCGCCAGCCACAGCCGCCCGCCATCGGCCAGCAGGGTGACCGCGCGGACCTGCTCGGCGGGGTACGGGATGGGGCGTGCCAGCCGCACCCACAACTCCGGATAGCCCTTGGCGACCGGCAGCCGCACCCGCCGGCCGTCCAGTTGGAAGGTGCCGTGGTAGAAGCGGACCGGGACCAGAGCGTGCTTGCGTCGCGGGAAGCGGGTCTGCTGGCCGTCGCGGCGGCGCTTGGCGGCCGCAAACCAGGCGTCGGCGTAGCGGCGCAGCACCGACCGTGCCCCCACGATCGACAGCTCGCCGAAGCCGTCCTTGTTGGTAAGTTGGCGGCACAGTGCCTGGTAGTTGGTGATCGGCGGCTGGCCGTGCCGCTGGCGTTGCCGGTTGCCATCCAGCAGGCACGCCCAGACGTCGCCGGCGGCGCGCAGCAGCCGGTAGCAGCGGTCGGTCTGGCGGCGGGTGGCGCGCAGGCGGATGTTGGCGGTGCGGTGCACCAGCCCAGCGGTGGACGCAGTGGTGGTCATTTTTGAGTGCTCGGAACAGCTGGCGCGCGACCGCGCGCTTCAGTCCCCTGAGTCAAGTTGGGAGAGCTGCAGCTCGAAGAGCGGCGGTGTGCAGGGCGGGGTTGTAGGGGGTGGCTTGTTGCCAGCAGGCCCAGATGACCCGGAGCCAGGCACGCGCGACGATGCGGGTGGCGTGAGGGTTGCGTTTGCCGCGGGCGCGGGCGTTGGCGTACAGGCGGCCGGCCCAGGGTGAGGCCAGCCGAGAGTTGTGCGCGAAGGCGGTCAGGGCCTTGCGGGCTCGACGGTTGGCGGCCCAGCGGAAGTAGACCCCGTTGGTCTTGCCGGAGGCCTTGGTGACCGGCGCGGCGCCGCACTCGGCGGCGGCGTGCTCGGCGTTGTCGACCCGGTCCAGGATCGGCCCGACCTCGGCGAGCAGTTGGGCGAGGTTGATGGTGCCGACCCCGGGCAGCGACGCCAGCAGCTTGGCGCGTGGATGGCAGGCGACGCGCTTGGCGATCGCCGCCTGGAGGTCGGCGATGGTCGCAAGCAGGGTTTGGAGCAGCTGGACCTGGCTGCCGATCAGCAGGGCCAGGGTGGCCGTCGGGATGCCGACCGGCGCGGTCGGCGCCGAGCGCAGCCTGGCCAGCAGCACCGCCGGTGGCTTGCCGCCGCGGTAGCTGTGGCGTCGGCAGAAGCTGGCCATGCGTGCCTCGCCCAGCCTGGCGGCGGCCTGGGGGGTCGGGTAGTCGGCCAGGAAGGCGAGCGCGATCGGCGACGCCAGCCGGAAGAAGACCGCCTTGGGTCCGGGCCAGTGCGCATCCAGCAGGGCGCTGAGTTGGTTGCTGGCCGCGGTGCGGGCGCGCAGGTGGTCCTCGCGGAGCCGCACCAGGGCCTGGAGCTCCTGGAGGCCCGGGTCGGACCGATCCAGCCGGCGCAGCACGGGCACGACCGGGTGCCCGGCGGCCAGCAGGCGCTCGACCACCAGGCCGCTGGTGCGCTCGATGATGACCGGCAGCGCGGCGGGCTCCCCGCGGCAGGCCAGGCGGTCCAGCGCCCCCGCCAGGTCCTGCTCGGTGTGCCGGAACGCCCAGTGGTCAACCACCGCGCCGGCGTCGTCCAGTACGGTCACGTGGTGGGTGGCGCTTGCCCAGTCCCAGCCGACGAACATCTGGCCTCCCTGTGGAGTCGCTGCGTGACTCCGCAGGTTGGTTGAGGCCCTTGTCGCCGGTTCTTCATTGTTCGGCCCTCGACGGGGCGGGTCCCTGACGCCGGTCTTCAGGGCCTCGGAGCGTCAGGGGCGGCAGAACTGAAACTGGCCGTCTGGCGGCACAGCAACCAGGCGTCCCCCGACGCCTACCGAGGAGCCATGACCCAGGGCTCCGGGTCACAGCCCCGATACTCGGCCAATGAAGCAACGCGTGAACCGGACCGGGCAAACGCTGCTGGATGCGGTACTAGCGGCCGAGCCGGGACAGGTCGATCGCCTCGTTGGCGGCGGAGGCGTGCAGGCCGGGACGGGGGCCGCCGGCAAGCACGTAGACGACCCGGCCGACCGCGACCACGCCGAGGCCGTGGCGCGGGGTCGGCAGCGGCGGCAGGGAGCGCCAGCGGCCGGCCCGCACGTCGAACGCCTCCGCCTCCGGGAAGGTCGCCTCCGCCTCGCCACCCACGGCCAAGACCGCCCTCGACCGGCGGCGGAGCGGGCGCCGGCCGCTCCCCCGCCGTGCACGCGGCGACCAGCAGCGCTGCCGCAACGCCGACGACCCGCAGCCTGCCCATGCCGCCAGCCTGGAGCCCGGCGCCGGCCGATGCAAGCGGCGGCCTTCCGACCGGGGGGGCAACAAGCGCCCCCCCGGACCCCCCCGGTTCGTCTGGCCCCACCGTCCCCCCGGGTCCCGGGCGGGTGCCGTGGGTCCGGGGGCGTTACGCTGAGCGGTGCACCGCTGGAGGCGCCGGAGGAGGCGGAGGTCAATGAGCATCTCGAGCAACGAGCAGGCGGTCGTCGACGCGGTCATCCCGCGGCTGCTGGTCGGCGGCGAGTGGCGCGACGCCGGCGCGGGCGGCACCTTCCCGGTCGAGGACCCATCGACCGGCGAGTTGCTCTGCCAGGTGGCCGACGCGCGACCCGAGGACGCCATGGCCGCGCTGGACGCCGCGGTCGCCGCGCAGGGCGCCTGGGCCGCCCACCCGCCGCGGGAGCGGGGCGAGATCCTGCGCCGCGCCTACGAGGCGATCAGCGCCCGCGCCGACGAGCTGGCGCTGCTGATGACCCTCGAGATGGGCAAGCCGGTGGCCGAGTCGAGGGCCGAGGTCGCCTACGCGGCCGAGTTCTTCCGCTGGTTCGCGGAGGAGGCGGTCCGCATCGACGGCCGCTACGCGGTCGCGCCCAACGGCGCGGGCCGGCTGCTGACCATGAAGCAGCCGGTGGGCCCCTGCGTGCTGATCACCCCGTGGAACTTCCCGATGGCGATGGGCACCCGCAAGATCGGCCCGGCGGTGGCGGCCGGCTGCACCATGGTGATCAAGCCGGCCGGCCTGACGCCGCTGTCGATGCTCGCCCTTGCCCAGATCCTCCAGGAGGCCGGCCTGCCCGCCGGGGTCCTCAACGTGGTCACCACCTCCTCGTCGGGGGCGGTGATGGAGCCGCTCATCAAGGACGGGCGGGTCCGCAAGTTGTCGTTCACCGGCTCCACCGAGGTCGGCCGCAAGCTGCTCGCCCAGGCGGCCGACAACGTGCTGCGGGTCTCGATGGAGCTGGGCGGCAACGCGCCGTTCCTGATCTTCGACGACGCCGACCTGGACGCCGCCGTGGAGGGCGCGCTGCTCGCCAAGATGCGCAACATCGGCGAGGCGTGCACCGCGGCCAACCGCTTCCACGTGGCCGAGCCGCTGGCGGCCGCGTTCGCCGACCGCCTGGCCGAGCGGATGGCGGCGCTGAAGCTCGGCCGTGGTACCCAGGACGGCGTGCAGGTCGGCCCGCTGATCGACAAGAACGCCGTCGACAAGGTGTCGGAGCTGGTCGGTGACGCCATCGACAAGGGCGCCAGGGCGGTGGTGGGCGCCCGGCCGGGCGACGGGCGAGGCTACTTCTACCAGCCGACGGTGCTGGCCGACGTGCCAGCCGATGCCAGGGTGCTCAAGGAGGAGATCTTCGGCCCGGTCGCCCCGGTGGCCGCCTTCGACTCCGAGGAGGCGGCCGTGGCCGCCGCCAACGACACCGAGTTCGGGCTGGTCGCCTACGTCTACACCGCCGACCTCAAGCGCGCCTTCCGGGTGGTTGAGGCCCTGGAGACCGGCATGGTCGGCCTCAACCAGGGCATGGTGTCCAACCCGGCGGCGCCGTTCGGCGGGGTCAAGCAGTCCGGCTTCGGCCGCGAGGGCGGCGCCGAGGGCATCGACGAGTACCTCGAGATCAAGTACGTGGCGATGAACCTGTGAGGTGAGCGCGTGGCGGGGCCGCTGGAGCGGCCGGCTGGCCGCCCTGGTCCTCGGCGCCCCGCTGGCCCTCGCCTTCCCCCGCCCTGGCCTGTGGTGGCTGGCCTTCGTCGGGCTGGCGCCGCTGCTGCTGCTGGCCGCGGCCGCCCACGACCGGCGGGAGGCGGCGGTGCGCGCCTGGCTCGGCGGCACCGGGTTCTTCCTGGCGGTCAACCTGTTCCTGGCGCCCAAGGTGGGCCCGTTCATGGTGCCGCTGGCGCTGCTGCTCGGCGCGCTGTGGCTGCCGCTCGGCTGGCTGGCCTGGCGGCTGCTGGGCCGCCCCACCGTCGGCCGGCTGGCCGCGGCGCTGGCGCTGCTGCCAAGCGTCCTGGTGGTCGGCGAGGCGGTCCGTTCCTGGGAGGGGTTCGGTGGGCCATGGGGGCTGCTGGGAGCCAGCCAGTGGAACCACCCGCCGACCCTGGCCGTCGCCGCCCTCGGCGGCGTCTGGGCGGTGAGCTTCCTGCTGGCCGCCGTCAACGTCGCCGTGGCCGCGGCGGCGCGGCCGGGCGGCCCGGTCACCGTCCGGGCCGCTGCGGCGGCCACCGCGGTGGTGCTGCCGCTGGCCGCGCTGGCCTGGTGGGCCTGGCGGCCGGCGCCGCCGCCGGCGGGCACGGTGCGGGTGGCGCTGGTCCAGCCCGGCGTGATCTCCCCGGTCGAGGCCCGCTTCCAGGCCAGCGAGCGGCTCAGCCTGGCGCTGCGGCAGGGCTCCGGCGGCCCGGTCGACCTGGTGGTGTGGGGCGAGAGCAGCGTCGGTCGCGACCCGGCCGCCCACCCCGGCGACCTGGCCCGGCTGGCGGCGGTGGCCAGGGCCGCCGGCGGGCCGGTGCTGGCCAACGTCGACGCCCAGCGCGGCCGCGACGGCGGCATCTACAAGACCGCCCTGCTGGTCGGCCCCTCGGGCGTGCTCGGCAGCTACGACAAGATGCGGCTGGTGCCGTTCGGCGAGTACGTGCCGCTGCGGCCGCTGCTCGGCTGGGTGACCCGCTTCACCGACGCGGCCAAGGTCGACCGGCACCGCGGCCGCCGGCTGGCGGTGCTGCCCGCCGGCGGGCTTCCCCCGCGGCGCCGGCCTGATCGTGGTCCAGACCGCCGACACCACCTTCCAGCGCAGCTGGGGTCCCGACCAGCACGCCAGCCTGGCGGCGGTGCGGGCGGTGGAGGCCGGCCGCCCGGTGGTCCAGGCCGCCATCAGCGGGGTCTCGGCCGCCTTCGACGCCCGCGGCCGCCGGCTGGCGTGGCGCCCGACCTCCTGGCGAGGCGTCGCCGTGGTCGAGCTGCCGGGCTCCCGCGAGCGGACCCCCTACGACCGCGCCGGCGACCGGCTCCCAGCGGCCTGCGCCGTCGCCCTGGCGGCCGCCGCCGTCACCGCCGCCCTGCGCCGCCGCACCGCCGCGTGAACCTTCGGCAAAGAAGGTCGCACATTACCAAGACCACGGGATCCCTGAGGCGATCAGGTCTGACGTCAGGTAATGTGCGACCTTCTTTGGGGGGCCGCGTTGCGGTCGCCGTGCCTGCTACCCTGCGGTGACCGACCGAGCGGTTTGGCACCCAAACGGGGGTGGACCGGCATGGCAGCGCCGATCCGACGTATCGGGATCCTCACCAGCGGTGGCGACGCTCCCGGGCTCAACGCGGTGATCCGGGCCGTCGTCAAGACGGCCGAGGTCGAGTACGGCTGGTCGGTCCTCGGCATCGAGCACGGCTTCGAGGGGCTGATCGGCAAGCCCCGCACCCGCACCCTCGACGGGGCCGCCGTGGCCGGGCTGCTGCCCCGCGGCGGCACCATCCTCGGCTCCACCAACAAGGGCCATTTCGCGGCCATGCGGGTCGACGGCGAGCTGGTCAGGGACCCGGCCCCCTACAAGGAGCTGGCCTCCAACACCCGCCGGCTCGGCATCGACGCCCTGGTGGTGATCGGCGGCGAGGGCAGCCAGGGGATCGCCAGCGAGCTGGCCCAGTTCGGCGTCCGCGCCGTCGGCGTGCCCAAGACGATCGACAACGACCTGTTCGGCTGCGACCAGACGTTCGGCTTCGACACCGCCCTGACCGTGGCCACCGAGGCGCTCGACCGGCTGCACACCACCGCGGCCAGCCACGACCGGGTCATGGTGCTGGAGGTGATGGGCCGCGACGCCGGCTGGATCGCACTGCACTCCGGGCTGGGCGGCGGGGCCGACGTCATCCTGATCCCGGAGATCCCCTTCACCGTCGAGGCGGTCGCCTCCAGCGTGCTGACCCGCGAGTTCCGCGGGTCGAGCTTCTCGATCGTGGTCTGCGCCGAGGGCGCCGTCGAGCGCGGCGGCGGCCAGATGTACCAGGAGGGCACCGGTACGCTCGGCGGGGTCGGCGCCCACGTGGCCACCCAGGTCGGCAAGGTCACCGGCAAGGACGCCCGCGTGGTGGTGCTCGGGCACCTGCAGCGGGGCGGCATGCCGACCCCGTTCGACCGGATCCTGGCCACCCGCTTCGGCGCGGCGGCCGTGCGGGTGCTCGCCGAGGGCCGCTACGGCGAGGTGGTGGTCAGCCACGGCACCGAGATCGGCACCATCGGGATGCCGGAGTGCGCCGGCAAGGTCCGCACCGTCCCGCCGGACTACGAGATGGTCCACACCGCCCGCGGCCTTGGGATCGGCTTCGGCGACGAGGAAGAAGAGGGCCTCACCCCAGAGCCGCTGGCCTGACGCCGGCCAGCGATCAGCCGCCCAGCGGCGGGTTGTTGGGGTCGTCGTGCTGGGCGAGGGCGGCGCCGAGGAAGCGGTAGGCCCATTCCTGCGCCAGCGGGCGGGTGTCGCAGAACACCACCGGGACCGTCGGGTAGCGGACCGCCAGCGCGCCGAGCAGGTCGGCGACGAACCCCGGCTGGACGTGCTCGAGCCGGAACACGCTGGCGTAGCGGTCCTCGACCGCCACCGCCGCCCGCGGCAGGGCGGCCAGCTCGGCCAGCAGGTAGCCGAGGCTCCCGTCGACCACCGAGCTGGCCAGGTCCGCGAGCGTCTTGCGTTCCACCACCGCGGCCAGCTCGCCGCCGCCCGGGACCTCGACCGCGTAGTCGCCCGCCGGCAGCGCCCGCCGGACCACCGTCACCTCCGGGTGGCGGCTGAAGCGCCAAGGGTAGCGCTCGCGGCTGTCGACCAGGATGGTCAGCTCGGCCAGCCTGGAGGCCCGCCGTCCGGGCACCCGCACCCCCGGCCGGGCCGCGCGGGCCGTCCGCGGCGACTGCCAGAAGATCACCTGGCGGCCCCGCGTCCGCGTGAACACCAGCTGGGAGCGGTGCTCCCTGGGACGGTCGAGCACCAGGTCGATGGCGGCGCCGCGGCGCCGGCAGGAGCGGACCGGGACCTGCTCGACGATCTGGACGCGCTCCGGCGGCTCCGGCCATTCGCCGTCGGCCGGGTGGCAGTAGACCGCGCCGGTGCGCGGCCACGGCTCCCGCGCCTTGAGCACCAGGTCGCCGTCGGGCAGTGGCAGGCGCACCAGGAACGGCAGCCGTGACGACGGGTCGGGGTTGCGCGCAACCGTGAACACGCCGGCGGAGCTCATCCGGCGATCATCCCACGGCAGCGCGGGTCAGCCGCGCAGGCGGGCCCTGGTGGCCTCCACGTCCATGCCGTGCAGGCGCAGCAGGTTCTCGCCGAGGATCTTGCGCTTGGCCTGCTCGGTGAGCTGCGGGTAGCCGTAGCCGTCGACCAGGTCCTGCGGGAGCTGGAAGTCCCAGAACGCCTGCAGCGCCCACCTGGGGTGGAAGATCGGCGCCTCGCTGCCATAGATGATCTTGTCCTCGCCGCACCAGAACAGCAGCTTGCCGAGCACCTCGGCGAACTGCCTGGGGGCGCGGACGATGAAGTTGATGGTGGCGGCCAGCGACGCGTACAGGTTCGGGTAGCGGATCAGCTGCCAGCAGACCTCGTCGATGAACGGCAGCCCGACGTGGAAGATCACGAAGTTGATGTCGGGGAAGTTGGCCGCCGCCCCGTCCATGTCCCAGGTCTGGGTGTGCTCGATCGGCTGGGGGCCGAGCGGCACCCCCTTGTGGACGCCGATCAGGTTGACCCCGAGCTCCTGGGCCTTCTCGAACACCGGGAAGGCGACCTGCGGGTCGTCCATGCGCCAGGGGAACGGCCGGCCGTAGTCGTAGCGGACGTTGTAGAACTTGAACGCCTTGGCGCCGAACTCGCCGACCTGCCGTTCCATCAGGTCGATGGCCCGGCGGCCCTCGAGCGGGTTGACCGAGCCCCAGAAGACCGTCCGGTCGGGGTTGCGCCTGGCCAGCTCGGCGCACTCCTCCCAGGGTGACAGCCCGTCCCTGAACAGGTCGGTGAGCGGCAGCGGCATGGCCACCAGCATGTCGGTGTCGCTCTGCCGGTAGACCATCTCGTCGATCTCGTCGAGGGTCCACTGGCGCAGGAACTCCTCAGGCGGCAGTACCGTCTGCCCCTCGGGGGTCAGGGCCGCGTGGAAGGCGTACAGGTGGTTGTTGAACATCTCCCCGGCCGGGCCGAAGGCGTTCTTCTTCTGGAAGTTGAAGACGTGGGCCACGCCGTCGAAGACGATCGCGTCACCGATCATGCCCGTCCCTCCTGTTGGCTGGTCGGCAGGGCGTTGGGATGTGGCAGGAAGCGGAGCTTGCGCCTGGCGTCGTCGGAGAGCCGTTCGGTGGTCCACGGCTCGTCCCAGACGATCTCGACGTCGGCGCCGGCAAGGCCGGGCACGGCGGCCACCCGCTCGGAGATCATGCCGACCAGGTTGGCCGCGAACGGGCACCAGCCGGTGGTCAGCAGCAGCTCCACCCTGGCCTGGTCGCCGTCGACGGCGACCGAGCGGACCAGCCCCATGTCGACCACGGAGATGCCCTTCTCCTGGCAGCATGGGTCGTAGACGCCGCGGAGCGCCTCCATGACCGTGGTCTGGGCGTCGGCCATCTCCACCTCGCAAGGGGGTCGGCGTCCTTGCCGCCACCATGCGCCCGCCCCGGCGGCGGCGTCAAGCCAGCGGCTGCCGCCCCTCGACCAGGCCGTCGCGGAAGGCGAGCTCCACCCCGAGGGTGCGCAGCAGCCGCAGCATCGGCCGGTTGGTCGGGTCGACCAGGTAGACGAGGGTGACGACGCCGGCGCGGGCGGCGGCCGGGCGGAGCGCGTCCAGCAAGAGGCGCCCGATGCCGCGTCCCTGGAAGCGGTCGGTCACGGTGACGGCCACCTCGGCGACGTCCGGCTCGTCGGGAAGCCGGATAGAGCGGGCGATGCCGGCGCAGTCCTCGCCGACGCTGGCGACCATGGCGACGTGGCTGCTGCCGTCCACAGCGGCCAGCCGCCGCACGGTCGCCTCCGACAGCCGCGGCATCGGCTGCAGGAAGCGGCGCGACCTGGACTCGGCCGACAGCCCGGCGAAGAAGCGCGCCACCAGGTCCCGCTCGCCGGGACGCAGCGGCCGCAGCCAGACCGTGGTGCCGTCGCGGGCGAGCCTGACCGGACGATCGGCGCGCGGCTCCGCGGTCAGGGTCGGTGGTGGCATGGCCATCGGGGCCTCCTCGGTGGTGGGTCCTCCCCTACTGAGGCTCCGGGTGCGGCTGCCGGGGCGCTGCCGCCGCGCTGGCGCGGCGCTGTCATGGTGGGTAGCGTGCCCACATGGCCTGGCGAGGAGGCTGCTCGTCCCCGTGACCGTGCGGTTTCGCGTGCTCGGGCCGGTCGGCCTGCACGGCGCGGACGGGAGCCCCTTGCCGCTCGCCGGCGGGCGGCAGGGAGCGCTGCTGGCGGCCCTGCTGGCAAGGGCGGGCGAGGTCGTCAGCGCCGACCGGCTGGTGTACCTGCTGTGGGGCGAGGCGCTGCCGGACAACCGCTGCCGGACAACCCCGCCGGGGCGTTGCACAACCAGGTGGCGCGGCTGCGCCGGGCGCTGCGCGCCGCCGGCGGCGACGGCCGCGAGCTGGTCACGCGGGCGCCCGGCTACCTGCTCGCGGCGCAGCCGGCCGAGGTCGACGCCGGGGTGTTCGAGCGGCTGGTCGGCCGGGCCGCCGCGGCGCCGGCCACGGAGGCGGCGCGGCTGCTCGCCGAGGCGCTGGCGCTATGGCGAGGACCGGCCTACGCCGGCTTCGCGGACCTGGAGGTCGCCCAACTGGAGGCGATCCGGCTGGAGGAGGCGCGACTGGTGGCGGTCGAGCGCCACGGGGCCGCGCTGCTGGCCGCCGGCAGGGCCGCCGACGCGGTCCCGGGGCTGGAGTCGTTCGTGGCCGAGCACCCGCTCCGCGAGGCAGCAAGGGTGACCCTGATGCGGGCGCTGTACGCGGTGGGGCGGCAGGCCGATGCGCTCGGCGCCTACCAGGACTACCGCTCCCGGCTGGCCGAGGAGCTGGGGCTGGAGCCGTCGCCGTCACTACAGCACCTCCAGGCGCAGGTGCTGCGGCAGGAGCTGCCGCAGCGCGAGGATCCCGCCGCGCTGACGGCCGCGCCGCCGTCGGGGCTGGCGAAGCTCCAGGTCCGCTACCTCACGCTGCCGGACAACCCCGCCGGGGCGTTGCACAACCAGGTGGCGCGGCTGCGCCGGGCGCTGCGCGCCGCCGGCGGCGACGGCCGCGAGCTGGTCACGCGGGCGCCCGGCTACCTGCTCGCGGCGCAGCCGGCCGAGGT
>WNGB01035829.1_pt1 | contig 13068 bp, 11 predicted proteins | sample 5400681 | NCBI WGS metagenome assembly WNGB01 (sample SAMN13153367, study PRJNA577476) | soil metagenome | isolation source: 115 cm soil or saprolite under grassland replicate 2 | place: USA:California | collected 2016-06-15 | reverse complement strand
GCGCCGCGCCGGAGACGTTGCCGGCAACCGCGCCCGAGAGAGCGATCTGCGGCTCCGGCGAGCTGACGCGGACACGGTACGAAAGGACCTCGATTTCCGCGCCATCGACCACGCGCGTATAGAGGGTGCGGTAGGTCTCGGCGAAGGCTTCGGTCAGTGCGGGCAGGCTGGCGGCCGCGAGCGCGCCTTCGGGCAGCCGTACCATGATCTGGTGGAGCTGGCCGACCAAGCGCATCTCCGCGTAACGCTCGATCTTCACGACGGCGTGGGCGACGCCGGCCGCGTGCAGGCGGCTGCACGCCAGGGATTCGAGCTCGGCGAGATTCGCGTTGGCCTGCGCCCAGTCGGTGCCCTTGCCGAGCGGCGTCAGCACGCTGCGCGATTGCTCGAAGGCGAGTGGTGCGGCGAGGAAGCCCAGTGCCGAGGCCGCGCCGGAGGCGGGCGGAATCAGCACCTGGCCGATGCCCAGCACGCGCGCGACGCGTACGGCGTGCGCCGGGCCGGCGCTTTTCGATGAGATGCACACGGGCAGCGCCGGCCATCGCCTCGCAGACCACGGCGTGGATGCCAGCCGCCGTCTCGATCGCCGGCAGGCCGAGTTTTTCGCCGAGCCGCGCCAGCGCCGCTTCGGCCGCCGGCTTGTCCAGGGTCATGCTGCCGCCGAGGAAGAAGCCCGGATCGTAGTAGCCCAGCAGCAGGTTGGCGTCGGTTACGGTGGCCTCTTCGCCACCCTGGCCGTAGCAGGCAGGACCGGGCGCAGCGCCGGCGCTGCGCGGGCCAACCTTGAGCAGACCGGTCTCGTCGAGGCCGGCGATCGAGCCGCCGCCCGCGCCGATCTCGATCATGTCGACCACCGGCGCCTTGATCGGCAGACCCGATCCGCGCCGGAAGCGTCGGACGCGCGCGGTCTCCATCATCGGCACGACCGCCGCGCGGCCGTTCTCGATCAGGCAGGACTTCGCCGTCGTGCCGCCCATGTCGAAGGCAATCGCGTCGGGCAGTCCGGCCTCGCGGGCGAACAGCACGGTGGCGAGCGCACCGCCGGCCGGGCCGGACTCGAGCAGACGAATCGGGAAAGTGCGCGCCACTTCGGGCGCGCAGAGGCCGCCGTCCGACTGCATCAGCCGCAGCGTGCCGGCGAAGCCCAGCTCGTCCAATTCGCGCAGCAGGCGGCCGATGTAGCGATCCATCAGCGGCTGCACGAAGGCATTGGCGCAGGTCGTGGCGAGACGCTCGTATTCGCGAATCTCCGGTGCCACTTCCGACGACAGGCTGATCGACACGTTGGGGAAGGCGGCACGCAGGATGCGGCCGGCCGCCTGCTCGTGCGCCGGATTGGCGTAGCTGTGCAGAAAGGACACCGCGATCGCCGAGCAGCCATCCGCCACCAGGCGCGTGCCTTCGGCCAGCACCGCCGCCTCGTCGAGCGGCTCCAGCACGCGGCCGTCATAGGCCAGGCGCTCAGTGATCTCGATCCGCCGGTGCCGCGGCACCAGCGGATCGGGGAAGCGCAGGAACAGGTCGTAGATGTCGTAGCGCTGCTCGATGCCCAACTCGAGCACGTCGCGGAAGCCGCGCGTCGTCAGCAGGCCGAGCCGCGCGCCGCGGCCTTCGATCAGCGAATTGGTGACGAGCGTGGTACCATGCAGCAGCTCGCCTACGTCGGAGACGGAGATGCCCGCCGCGGCGCAGATGCTACGGATGCCCTCGAGTGCCCCGTCGGCTGGATCGTTCGGCGTGGTCAGGCACTTGTGCAGCGAAATGCCGCCGGTCGTCGAATCGAGCAGCACGAAGTCGGTGAAGGTGCCGCCGATGTCGAAGCCGAGCCGATAACGTGCGGCAGATGGATCAATGGCCATGTCTTTCACCTTCCGACAAAAGCGGAGAACACAGAGTCACGCAAATCCTGTGCCGCGACAGACGCGAGGTACTCGCTGTCGGGCGCACCGTTTTTGGCCGTTTTCGCCGTTTCATTGCGGGCTCATCGCACTGCGTCCGGCTTGAACGCGGAAGAGGCGCAGCACAACGCCCGCCGCACCAAGGCGAAGCCGGTCATTGGATGATCCGCGAAGCTGACAAGACGTGCCAACGATGAGCGTCCATTATCCAGAATGGCCCTAGCCACCAAGCAAATGATCGAACAGGAAGACGCGATCGCCCGGCGACAGGCGAGAGGACAGAGCGACGACCTTGCCGTTCAGCGCAGCAGCATAGACATCGTGCTGCGCGCCCAGTTGGACCGCGAGGTCCTCGACCGTCGCGTCGTCGGCCACCTGCAGGACCATCGAGCCCGCGCCTTTCGGCACGAAGCGGCGAAGATTGCCCCACATGGTGACGCGGACTTCCATCAGTCGCCGTCCGTCAGACGGCCGAGGGCGATCCTCTCGGCGGTGATCGGCAGCGTCCGGACCCGCACGCCCGTGGCGACGGCGATGGCGTTGGCGATCGCGGCCGGCGGCTGGATGCAGGGCGGCTCGCCGACGCCCTTGGCGCCGTAAGGGCCGTTGACGCTGGGCTTCTCGATCAGGATGCACTCGACCCGCGGCATGTCCATCATGGTCGGCATCTTGTAGTCGGTGAGGTTGGCGTTCAACACGCGGCCGCCGTCGTAGACGATCTCCTCGCTCAGCGCCTGGCCGATGCCCTGGGCGACGCCGCCCTCGATCTGGCCCTCGATGTAGGTCGGGTTGATGGCGAAGCCGACATCCTGCGCGACCACGTAGCGGTTGATCGAGACCTCGCCGGTGATCGGATCGACCGACAAATCGACAGCATGGGTGTGGAAGCTGTGACTCGTCCAGGCCGGCAGCGGATGGTGTTTTACGCGGTTGGGATCGAAGGTTGGCATCGGCTGGATCGCGGTGCCGTGCGAGATCAGCCCGCCGCCGGTGCGCTGCGACAGGCCGGCCACCTCGGCCAGCGACATGCGCTTGTCGCCGCTCACCACGCACTTGCCCTCGAGCCGGATCGAGTCGGACGCGACGTTCCACAGCGGCGCCACCAGCTCGCCGATCTGGCGCCGCAGGTCCATGGCGGCGGCGATGCAGGCGTTGCCGACCGAGAAGGCCGTGCGGCTGCCCTGCGCACCGTAGTCGTACGGCGAGAGGTGGGTGTCGACGTCGGTCGCATTGATGTCAGTGAGATCGACGCCCAGCTCCTCCGCGAGGATCTGCGCCGCGCCGGTCATCGCGCCGCTGCCGAGCTCGACGGCGCCGCTCACCACGGTCACGGTGCCGTCGGGATTGATCTTCACATAGACGCCGGACGAGCCGCCGGTGGTGAGCCACCACGAGCACGCGAGCCCCTTGCCGCGGCCGGCCCCTGGCCGGCGATCCTTCCAGCCGATCGCGTCGGCGGCCTTGCGCAGCGACTCCTCGATCGAGACGCTGGTCAGCGTCTCGCCGGGTCGGCGATCAGGTCGATCTGCGATTCGACGGCGAAGTTGGCCATCGGCCCGGCCGGCGCGCGGAACGAGCCGGTCGATCCCTTGTTGGTGTAGACGGCGACGCTCTCGAAGGCGAGATGCGGCGTGCGGTACGGCCCTGCCAGCACCTGCAACGCGATCGCCGCGGTCGCCGGGCCGGAATTGGCGTAGGCGCCGCAGTCGAGCAGCACCTTGCCCTGGCGCGCGATCAGCAGACCGTCCTTGCTGACGCCGGTCCTGAGCGTGATCACGGTGGGCTGGCGCGGATAGGCGTCAGTCAGCTCCTCCTCGCTGGTCGTCATCAGCTTGACCGGCCGCTTCGACTTGCGCGCCAGCCAGGCCGCGAAATGCTCGACGCCGACCCGCAGCTTGCCGCCGAAGCCGCCGCCGATGCCCGGCACGACGACTCTCACCTTGTTGGCCGGCAGGTCGAGCACCTCGGCCAGCATGTTCTTCATGTCGAAGGGCAGCTGGGTGTTGCTCCAGACGCTGACGTCGCCATTGCCGTCCCAGCTCGCGATAGCCGTGCGCGGCTCGGTATAGCCCGGGTGCACGTGCTGTGTCGTGAAGCGATGCTCGTAGACGCGGTATGACTGTGCGAAGCCCGCCTCGACATCGCCGTCGCCGAGCTCGGAACGGCCCGAGACGTTGCCGTCGCGATCGAACACAGGCAGCGCCTGGTAGTGCTTCATCGCCTCCTCCATGTCGAACACCGCAGGCAGCGGCTCGTACTCGATCTCGATCGCCCGCACCGCGGCCTCGGCGATCTCGAGGCTGGTCGCGGCGACGGCCGCGATCGCCTCGCCGCGGAAGCGCACGATTTCGTCGGCGAAGATCGGACGGTCCTTGATCGCCGTGCCGAAACGGATCTGCGGGATATCCTTCGCCGTCAGGATCGTGCGCACGCCGGGCAGCGCCTGCGCCTTGGAAACGTCGAGCCGCACGATGCGGGCATGCGCCTCGGTGCTGCGCAGGATCTTGCCGAACAGCATGCCGGGCAGCGCGAAGTCCGCGGCGTAGACGTGCCTGCCGGTGACCTTTCCGATGCCGTCGATGCGCTTCAGCCGCTTGCCGGCGACACGGTAGTGGCGGGCGCTCATGAGGCCCTCCCCGCTTCTTCAGGCCATGAATTCATCTGCCGGGCCGCGGCGATCACCGCGTCGACGATTTTCTGATAGCCGGTGCAGCGGCAGAGCGTGCCTGACAGGGCCTCGCGCACCTCGGCTTCGCTTGGCACACGGCCATGCCGCTCGTCGAGGAACGACTTGGCGGTCAGGATCATGCCCGGGATGCAATAGCCGCACTGCACCGCGCCATGCTCGATGAAAGCAGCCTGCAGCGGATGCAGATGCTCGGGATCGCCCAGCCCCTCGATGGTCGTGATCGAACGGCCTCTGGCCTGCTCGGCCAACAGGATGCAGGAATTCACCGCCTTGCCGTCGAGCAGCACAGTGCAGACGCCGCACTCGGCTTCGAGGCAGTTCTGCTTGGTACCGGTCATGCCGAGTTCCTGGCGCAGCACGTGGAGCAGCGTCCAGTGCGGCTCGACCATGAGCTGATGGCTCTCGCCGTTGATCGTGAGATCGAGCGCCTGGCGCGTCATGGGCCACCCTTTTCAATACGATCCGCGCAGGCTGCCAGCGCCCGCTCGACCATCGCCGCCACGAGCAGCTTGCGGTAGCGCGCCGAGGAGCGGACATCGTCGATCGGCGTCGCCGCGGCGGCGGCGATCCGTCCGGCTTCGCGGAAGGCGGCGGCGCCCTGCTTCGCCACCAGCGCCTCCGCCTCGGGGACGCGCACCGTGCGCGACGCCGCGGCGCCGATCGCGATCCGCGCCTTGCCATCCTTGACCAAGTGAGCCGCGACGCAGATCACGGAAATCTCCATCGCCTTGCGCCGGCCGGCCTTGAGGAAAGCGGTCGCACTCGCCGCCGGCGGCTTGTCGAAGCGCACCGCGGTCAGGATCTCCTCGGGCCGGCGGTCGGTGCGGCCGCGCTCCACGAGGAAACGATCGAGCGGCATCGACCGGACACCGGCCGAGCCACGCAGATCGACCGTCGCATCGAGCGTCAGCAGCACCGGCACGAGGTCGGCCGCCGGCGAAGCATTGACGATGTTGCCGCCGACCGTGGCGATGTTGCGCACTTGCCGGCCGCCGATCACGGCCGAGGCCTCGGTCAGCGCGATGAGATGCTCCTGGAAGCCCGGATAGGTCACCACGGCGTCGTGCGTTGCCATCGCGCCGATCACGACCTCGGTCGGCGTCTCGCTGATCGTGTCGAGGCCGAGCCCGGCGAGGCTGATCAGGTGGCGCGGCGCCGTGCGTCCGCGATTGATCTGGATGATGAGGTCGGTGCCGCCGGCCAGGAAGCGCACCGCCTCGCCCTGCTCACGGGCAAAGGCGATCGCCGCGTCGATCGTCTCGGGCCGATGGAAAGCGAAAGCCATCGTTCATCCCTTCACGCGCGGCCAGATCTCCTGGCCGAGCGCGACCAGCGTCTGCTCGGCGGTCGTGCCCTCGCAGGGCAGCGGCATGACCAGGAAGGAATCGACACCGGCGGCCTTGAGATCCTTCATGTGTTGCGCGACCTCGCCCGGCGTGCCCGCCAGGGTGAAGGCATCGACATGGCGGTCGGTCACCAGCGGCAGCAGCGGCGCATAGGGCGCGGCGCCGTCGGCGTAGCGGACGTTGGCGAACGGCGCGATCTGCTCGTCGGTCAGGGTCAGGCCCTGCTTCTCGGCGGTCATGAACTTGAGCCGCCCGGCGGCCAGCATGCGCGCCACGCCCGGCCGCACGCCGTCGCGCGCCTTCTTGCCGTCGACGTTGATGCAGGCGTTGAGGCGCGCCACGACCTTGACGGCCGACGGGTCGCGGCCCTTGCGCCTGGCGCCCTCGGCCAGCACAGCGCGGAAGGCCTTGACTTCCTCGACGTTGCCGCAGCCTTCCATGATCGCGCCGTCGGCGACGCCGCCGGTCATGCGCTGGCCGAGCGGCCCGTTGCTTGCGACATAGACGGGGACGTCAGCCCGCACCGGCTTGAAGGAGAGCTTGCCGTTGTTGAATGAAACGACGTCGCCGTGGAAATCGACCGATTCACCCTTGAGCAGCGCGCGGATCACCTCGATTGCCTCACGCATCGCCGCGGCCGGTTTCTTGCGAACCACGCCGAGCTCGACGAAGCCCGAGATGCCGGCGCCGATGCCGAGGATCGCGCGCTTGTCGGAGATCTCGTCGAGCGTGGCGATCGCCATCGCGGTCAGCGCCGGATGGCGGGCGAAAGGATCGGTGACACAGGTGCCGAGCTTCACCCGCGTGGTGTGCTGGGCGAGGATCGCCAGGGTCGAATAGACCTCGCGGTAGAAACGCTCGTCGGCGACCCAGAGCGCATCGTAGCCGTTGGCCTCGGCGAGCTTGGCGCGCTCGACCATCTGCGGGATCGGCACGTTGCCCAGCATCAGCAATTCGAGAGACATGTCGGCGGCTCCTTACGCGGCTTCGTTCCAGGACGGCGCCGAGAAGGCGGCGAAGCGCGGGGCCGTCCAGTACTCGTCATCGAATTTGGTCCCGACCTCGCAGCCCGCCCGCATCAGCAAGGTGACGATGCGCGACTTCTCGTTGGCCGAGATCATGGCGGCGGAATAGGAGATGCAGATCGAGATCCGCTCGCTGGTTTCGCGATCCTCGACGCAGACGGCGATCGACTCCACGCCGGGCAGGCTCTCGTCGGTGGCCTGCGACCAGCCCTTCTCGCGTACCATCGCGAGCGCAGTCAGGAGATCGTCGATGGTCTGCGGCGCGTTGGGCGACGGCGGCTGCAGCGGGGCGGGATAGAGCGTGCGTACCGCGTCGTCGTCGAGGCGCGCCAGCATCGCCCGGCCGGTCGACGAGCAGAAGGCCGGCAGCCGGTCGCCGGGCGAAGTCACCACGCGCAGCGGCTTGCTGCCCGGCCGCATCCGCAGACCCAACACATCAGTGCCATCGAGGATCGCGACGTAGCCGGTGTGGCCGGTCGTCTTGGCGATCCGCGCCAGCGTCTCGTCGGCGACCACGCTCAGAGTCGAATTGACCCGATGGCGCCGCGAGGTCTCGAAGATCAGGTTGCCGACGCAGTAGCCGGCGGCCTGCTCGGTCGCGGCGAGGAGACCGGTCTTGGCCATCGCCTTCAGCAATCGCGACGAGGAGCTCTTGGGCAGCGCCAGAAGCTGCGCGACTTCGGTGACGGACAGCACGCTGCGGTCCGGTGTGAACAGCCGAAGCACTCGTGCGACGTTGCCGACCGAATTCATGACCGATCTCCACGTTCCATTTTTGTAAGCCTAACGATCTATAATTGGAACCGATCAGATCGTAAATGGCCTAAATCCCGCACTCACATCGGCTGCATGCGTTTCTGTTCCAAAAAATGGACGATCGATTGACAACACTGGAACGCTATGGATTGAATGGCGCGGGGCTCCTGGAGGGGGATGACGATGGGTATCAAGGCAGATCGGCGCACTTTCCTGAAACTTTCGTCGGGAGCCGGCGCAGCCGCGCTCGGCGGCTTCGGCGCGATGCCGGCGCAGGCGCAGGCCGGCTCGACGCTGACCGTCGCCTGGGACACCGATATCGACAGCCTCGATCCGCACGTCTTCAAGTCGGTCGGCGGCTATGCCGTACAGTGCAACCTGTACGACCCGATCGTCTCCTGGAAGGTGCGGCCGGTCGAGGGCGCCAAGGGCGTATCGCGCTCCTTCCCCAACGAATTCGACGGCAGCATCGCCGAATCGTGGGCCTTCGAGCGCGACGGCGCGACGATTGTGCTCAAGATCCGGCCAGGCATGAAGTTCCCAAGCGGCCGCCCGGTCGATGCGGCGGCCCTCAAGTACTCGCTCGACAGAGCGCTGCAGTCGCCGGGCTATATGCGCTTCATCATGCCGCGCATGATCCAGGTCGCCAAACCGGAGCAGATCGTGGTGCGCGATCCGACGACGGTCGCCCTCGACATGAAGGGGCCGACACCGCAGCCCATGGTGCTGAACTTCCTGTCGCTGATGACGATCACCGCGCTCGACCCGGAGCTGGTGAAGCCCAACGCGACCGAGAAGGACCCCTGGGCGGCCGACTGGGCCAAGCGCAATCCGGCGGGCTCGGGCCCCTACACGCTCGCCGCCAACACGCCCGGCGTCGAGGTCGTGCTCGAGGCGCGCAAGGACCATTGGCGCGGCGTGCCGCAATTCCAGAAGATCGTCCTGAAATTCGTGCCCAACGAGGCCGACCGTGTGCTGCTGCTCAAGCGCAAGGCGATCGACCTGGTGATCGGCCGGCCCGGCCTGTCGCCGCGCAACATCAAGACCTTCGAGAACGAGAAGGACTTCCGCATCGTCACGGTACCGGACACGACCTGCCACTGGCTGGCGATGAACCAGACCAAGAAGCCGCTCGACAACGTCAAGGTACGCCAGGCGATCAACTACGCCATCCCGGTCGCGGCGATCGTGCCCAACGTGCTGATGGGCTACGGCTCGGCCATGAAGTCGCCGGTGCCGGCGCTGACCCCCGGCCACGACGCCAGCCTCTCGCCCTACAAGTACGACCTCGACAAGGCGAAGGCGCTGATGAAGGAAGCCGGCGTCACGACGCCGGTCGTGCTCGACCTCGCCGTGCGCATCGGCTGGCAGCCGCACGAGGAGGCCGCCGTGTGGATCCAGCGCGAGCTCGAGAAGGTCGGCTTCAAGATCAACATCACGCGCCAGACCGACGCCACCTTCCGCCAGCTCGCGACCAAGGGCGACATGCAGCTCTCGATCGAGACCTGGCAGTCGTGGGTGAATGACCCGTTCTTCCATCTGGTGCCGCTGTTCCACTCGACCTCGAAGGGCACCAACACGGCGTTCTACAACAACCCGGCCCTGGACAAGATCCTCGACGAGAACTACCACGAGCCCAACCCGGAGAAGCGCCTTGCCGCCGCCAAGGCCGCCCAGAAGATCGTCATCGACGACGCCGTCTGGGGCATGCTCTGGTATGACAACTGGACGCGCGTGATGCGCAATGACCTGGTCGGCGTCGAGAAGCGCTGGGACACGTTCGAACGCTTCACGTCGCTCAAGACCGGCTGAGGCCGCAGCCAGTACAGTGGGGTTCCTCGGTTATTTCCTGCGCCGGCTTTCGCTCGTCATCCCCACGCTGGTGGGCGTCACCATCATCACCTTCACGCTCACCTACGTGCTGCCGGGCAATCCGGCAGTCGTGAAGGCGGGGCCCCTGGTCTCGCCCGAGGTCGTGAAGGAACTGGAAAAGGAGATGGGCCTCGACCAGCCGTTCTGGGTGCAATACGGCCGCTACATCGGCGGCGTCCTGCACGGTGACCTGGGCAACAGCGCCTCGACCGGACGGCCGGTGCTCGAGGACTTCCGCCAGACCGCGATCGATCATATCGGCCGCATCGTCGGCGTCGCGGGTGTCGCCATGCCGACCTTCTGGACCGGCCTTCTGGGACTCTATGTCTTCTTCTATCTGCTCGGCGTCGCGCCGCCGCCGCTCGGCCGCCTCGGCTCCGGCATCGAGCCGCCGCACGCGATTACGGGCCTCTATGTCATCGATAGCCTGCTGACCGGCAACTGGAGGGCGTTTGGATCGTCGCTGCACCAGCTGATGCTGCCGGCCTTCACCCTAGGGCTGAGCGTCATGGCGCCGATCGCCCGCATGGTACGCTCGACCATGCTCGAGATCCTCGAGTCCGACTACATCAAGGCGGCGTGGGCAGCGGGCATCCCGCGCCGTCGGGTGATCTATGGCGATGCGCTGGCCAACGCCCTGATCCCCGTCATCACGATCCTGGGCATTGTGTTCGGCTTCCTGATGGCCGGCAATGCGGTGGTCGAGAGCGTGTTCGCCTGGCCCGGCATCGGCAACTACGCCATCACCTCGCTGATGACCAAGGACTCTGGCCCCATCCAGTCCTTCGTGCTGTTCGTCGCCATGCTCTACGTGATGGTCAACTTCGTCATAGACATGGTCTATGGCCTGATCGATCCACGCATCCGGCTCGAGTGATGGCCGATACAGCCGGTTCACCGATTCCCCTGCAGAAGCCCGCGCCCAGCCCGATGGGCTTGGTCTGGCGGCGCATCCGGCGCAACTGGTTGTCGACGTCGGCGCTGGCGATCATCGTCGCCATGATCCTGGCGGCGCTGCTGGCCGACTGGATCGCGCCCTACGAGCCCGACGCCACCGATCCCGAGGCGGCCCTCCAGGCGGTGTCGCTTCACCACTGGCTCGGCACCGACATTTATGGCCGAGACCTGCTCTCGCGCATCATCTTTGCCGCGCGAGTCGATCTCACCGTGGCGTTCGGCGCGACCGGGATGGCGCTCGTCATCGGCTCGGCGATCGGCGCGGTCGCCGGCCTCTATCGTGGCATCGTCGACCTGCTGATCATGCGCTGCGTCGATTCGGTGATGGCCTTCCCCGCCTTCATCCTGGCGATGGCGATCACGGCGGCGCTCGGCAACAGCGTCACCAACGTCCTGATCGCCATTTCGATTACCCAGATCCCCAACTATCTGCGCCTGATCCGCGGCGAGATCTTCCGCATCCGCGAGATGGAGTATGCCGACGCCGCGCGGGTGGTCGGCAATCCAGCATGGCGGATCATGTTCATCCACCTGCTGCCCAACTGCCTGCCGCCGATCATCGTGCAGGCGACCCTGGCGATGGGCTATGCGCTGCTCACCATGTCGGCGCTGTCCTTCATCGGCCTCGGCATTCAGCCGCCGCAAAGCGAATGGGGCTCCATGACCGCGGAAGGCGCGCAATACATCGTCACCGGCGAGTGGTGGCTATTCCTGTTCCCCGGTCTCGCCATCATGCTGATGGTGCTGTCGTTCAACCTGATCGGCGACGGGCTGCGCGACTTCCTCGATCCGCGCATGCGGGGCGTGCGATGAGTGCGGCCTCGGTCGTCGACGTTCGCGAGCTCACCGTCCGCTTCGCCAGCGACCATGGCGAGATCGAGGCGGTCGACGCGGCGAGCTTCGACGTGCGCGAGGGCGAGATCCTGGGCCTCGTCGGCGAATCGGGCTCGGGCAAGACGGTGACCGCCACCGCGATCCTGCGCCTGATCCGCAAGCCCGGCCGTCAGACCGGCGGGAGCATCCTGTTCGGCGGCCGCGACCTCTCGCAGTTGACCGAGGAAGAGCTGCAGCAGATCCGCGGCGCCGAGATCGCCATGATCTCGCAGACGCCACGGACCTCGCTCAATCCCTTGATCACCGTCGGCGAGCAGGTCGCCCGGCTGTTCGCGATCCACACCGGCCTGTCGCCGGCTGCGAGCCGCAAGCGCGCGCTCGAGATGCTGACCCTGGTGGGCATTCCCGAGCCCGAGCGGCGGGCCCGGCAATATGCCCATCAATTCTCCGGCGGCATGTGCCAGCGGGTCATGATCGCGATGGCGCTCACCACTTCGCCGCGCCTGCTGATCGCCGACGAGCCGACGACGGGTCTCGATGTCTCGACCGCGGCGCGCATCCTCGACCTGCTGCGCGAGCTCGGCACTCGGACCGGCGCCTCGATCCTGCTGATCACCCACGATCTCGGCGTAGTCGCCACGACCTGCCAGCGGGTCGCCGTCATGCATGCCGGCCAGGTGGTCGAGGTCGCGCCGGTGCGCTCGCTGTTCCGCCATCCCGCGCATCCCTACACCCGCGCCCTCGTGCGCTCGATCCCGCGCATCGATCGCGAGATCGTCATGGAGCCGGTGCCCGGCTCGGTCCCTTCCCTGCTCAATGCGCCGGCAGGCTGCCGCTATGCCGGCCGCTGCCCATGGGTCGAAGATCGCTGCCGGCGCGAGAAGCCCGCCATGACCGCCGTGGCGCCCGAACATTTCGTCGCCTGCTTCGCCGTGGAGGATGGTCGTGCCCCCGCTGTGTGAGGTCGCCGATCTGAAGACGCATTTCCCGCTGCGCGGCCCCGCAGCGTGGCTGCGCGCGCTGCAGGACGGCAAGCCGCCGGTGGTGCGCGCAGTCGACGGCGTGTCCTTCAGCGTCGCCGCCGGCGAGACCGTCGGGCTGGTGGGCGAGTCCGGCTGCGGCAAGTCGACGGTGGCGCGCACCCTGGTGCGGCTGGTTTCGCCGACGTCCGGCAGCATCCGCTTCGACGGTGCGGAGCTCACCGCGCTCTCCGACAGCGACTTCAACAAGGTCCGGCCGAACCTGCAGATGGTGTTCCAGGACCCGACCGCGTCGCTCAATCCGCGGCTCAGCGTGCGGCGCATGGTCGGCGAACCGTTGAAGCTGCACACCGCGCTGAGCGCGGCCGAGCGGCGCGACCGCACCGATGCGGTGCTCGAGGAAGTCGGCCTCGGCGCCGACCTGGCCGAGCGGTATGCGCACGAGCTGTCAGGCGGCCAGCGGCAGCGGGTCAACATCGCCCGCGCGCTGGTGACCAACCCGCGCCTGATCGTGCTCGACGAGCCGACGTCCGCGCTCGACGTCTCGCTGCGCGCGCGCGTGATCCTGCTGCTCGAGGAACTGCGCCAGCGCCACGGCCTTTCCTATCTGTTCATCTCGCACGACCTTGCGACCGTCCGCTATCTCGCTTCGAGGGTGGCCGTCATGTACCTCGGCGTGATCGTCGAGGAAGCGACCGCCGGCGAGCTGTT
>WNGB01014416.1_pt1 | contig 13070 bp, 11 predicted proteins | sample 5400681 | NCBI WGS metagenome assembly WNGB01 (sample SAMN13153367, study PRJNA577476) | soil metagenome | isolation source: 115 cm soil or saprolite under grassland replicate 2 | place: USA:California | collected 2016-06-15 | reverse complement strand
CGTTTGGCATCGACGGGCGCCTGATCGAATTCGTGGTCGACCGCAGCCACCTCAAGCAAGGCCGCTTCACGCCCGGCAATCACCTGCCGATTCTTCCGCCAGAGGCGCTGCTCGAACGCCGGCCTGGCTACGTACTCTTACTGACGTGGAATTTTGCGGCCGAAATCCTCGCCCAGCAAGGCGAATTCCGGCGACGCGGGGGAAAGTTCATTGTGCCCGTGCCCGAGGTGGCGGTGGTCTGAGTATGCGTGCAACACGCGATTTCCGTCCCGCTGCAAGGAGCGCGAGTTCGACTTGCGCAAACAGCGCCCCTCATCCGGGGTTTCGCGCGACGGTGCCGATATTGCCGAGCTTGAGGCCTACCAATGGTGCATCCCCGGCCGGGACGAAGCGCTCCGGCAGGCCGAACACCGTCAAGGCAGCCCCCATCAGGAATGGCAGCGGGAAATAGTTGGTCGTCTTGATGGTCTCGATCACCTCGAACCCGCTTGCCTGCAGAAGCGTGGCAAGCGAGCGCTGCGAAAACAGTTGGGGGTGTTGCAGCGTGTAAGGCGGCCATCGTCGCCCCAAAACGCGGGCCAGCACCGACGCGCAGTCGTGCGTCACAATCAGAACGACGCCGCCTGGCTCCAAGCTCGCTTTCACCTCGCGAAGAAATTCCTTCGGCTGCAGTAGATGATCGAGCACGTGGATCATCACGGCGGTCGACACACTCTGCGCAGGTACGTGTGAAGCGCGAAAAATATCGGAATTGATCGTGAAGCTCAGCCCGCGAAAATTGTCGGCCAGGGATTGGTGCACCTCTCGATTCGGTTCGTACAGCCAGAAGTGACTGAACGAAGCACCCTCTGCGAAGCAGGAGGCAAACAAGCCGATGTCCGGACCTATTTCCAGGAAATTTCCCGCCATTCGGCTGTGCCGACGCAGAAGACGTACATAGTTCTCCTGCGTGCGTTGGCGCGCCGCCAATGGAACAGAGACCATGTTTTCTGCTTGACGGCCATAAAGTCCATCGAGTTGACTTTGCCGATAATAGGAGCGGCAAAACAGAGCGCCGCATTTCGAGCACTCGAAATAGGTGAAGAAAACCCGCGCTTGCGTATAGCCGGACAGGAATGAGCCGTGACGATCAGCGCTTAACGCCTCCGCTGGCGGCGAAGAGGCAACGCGTCGTTCGGCCTCTGCCGCCGGCGCGTCGCAGCACGGACAAAACTCGACCTGCAAATAATCGTCGACGTTGGACGGATGTCGGGCGCCGTCAGATTTCAACTGTTGAACGTAATTCATGGCCTGGGCACGATCCCGATCGCTGAAATTCGGACTATGAAGAGGCACGCTGCCCTTGTAAAGCTGGCGTGCAATGACCAATTGCGACCGCGCTTGTTGTGCAAATTCGCGACGGGCTTGGCAGAGATGGATCGGCAAGTCGTGTTACTTCCGCCACCGCGGGGACCAGTGCTGCGATGGTTCCCAATTTGATACAGGTTTGATCTATCATATTGAAACAATTGTTCAATTTGGAGTCTTGGGACCGGGGAATTTTCGCATGAATCGGGGTATAGTGTTGCCGTCCTCAGCGAAGGTCGGCGGATAACGACTGAATGTTTGCAGCCGGAACCTCGGTTCATCCTGACCTCGCCGCGGCCCTGCGCGATTGTCGGCGCGCGTTTGCCGGCGTGGCGCTGTTTTCCGGCGTCGTCAATTTGCTGATGCTCGCCGGCCCGCTCTACATGTTGCAAATCTACGATCGGGTGTTGAGCAGCCGAAGCGTGCCGACGCTGGTCGTCCTCTCGGTTTTTCTTGTCGGTGCTTACGCCTTCCAAGGCGCGCTTGATCTCATCCGCTCGCGCGTGATCGTGCGGGCAGCAGCCCTGCTCGATCAGCACCTCGCGGTTGCCGTGCATGGGGCGGTCATCCGCCTCGCCATAGCGAACCGGCATCCGACCGAAGGGCCCCAGCCGGTGCGCGATCTGGACCAGATACGGGCCTTTCTCACCGGCGCGGGCCCTATTGCCGGTCTGTCATGGTAGAGGCCGGCCGGCGCGGCGGCGAGACGATCGTTGCCATGGGGATGGCGGGATCGTTGGCGCAGCGCTGGGCGGGGATCAACAACCGCTATATCGCCGCCGTGGCCCGCCTCAGCGATGTCGCAACCTCGTATGGCAGCACGTCGAAGGTGTTACGGCTCTTGCTGCAGTCGATGATCCTGGGCCTCGGCGCCTACCTCGTGATCAGGCAAGAGTTGACCGCCGGTGCGATGATCGCCGCCTCGATCATGATGGGTCGCGCGCTTGCCCCGATCGAGACCACCATCGCGAACTGGCGCGCTTTCGTTGCAGCCCGCCAAAGTATTAGACGGCTCTCCGAGGCGCTCGCTCGCGCCGCCCCGAGATCTGCTGTCACCGCTCTGCCCCCGCCCGTGCGCAGCCTCGACGTCGAGCAGCTGACGATCGCAGCGCCGGGAACCCCGACGCCAATTGTCACCGGTGTGCACTTCAGCCTCAAGTCGGGCGAGGCGAGCCAATGGGATCCGGAGCTTCTGGGTCGACACATAGGATTTGTCTCACAAACGGTCGAGCTGTTCGACGGAACTATTTCGGAGAACATCGCCAGGATGGCCGTCGCGCCGGATGTCGACAGCGTGCTTCGCGCGGCGCAGGCCGCCGGCGCACATGACCTGATCCTGCGGCTCCCATCCGGCTACGACACCAAGGTCGGTGAGGGCGGGGAGGCACTCTCGGGCGGGCAACGGCAGCGCATTGCGCTCGCGCGGGCCCTCTATGGCGACCCCTTTCTGGTCGTGCTCGACGAGCCCAACGCGAATCTCGATAGCGATGGCGAGCTGGCCTTGCACCAAGCGATGCTGGCTCTCAAAGCGCGTGGAGCCATCCTCGTGCTGATTGCGCACCGGCCGGCAACGCTGTCCGCGTGTGACCGGCTGCTGGTGCTTGCCAATGGCGTGCAGCAGGGTATTGGTCCGCGTGACGAGATCTTGCAAAAGCTCTTGGGGCGTCGGGTTCCTTCGCCGGCAGCCGGCAATCTCAAGGTCGTCAGCGATACAGCGGGTGGAGGCCAGTCATGACCGCGCAGGATCCGCGCCGCACCATCCGTAAGCTTAATCTTATTGGCTTGGGCATCACCGTCCTGCTCATCGGCGGCGTCGGCGGCTGGGCGAGCACCGCCCAATTGGCGGGCGCCATCATTGCGCCGGGTACGATCGTGGTCGAATCAAACGTCAAAAAGGTGCAGCATCCGACTGGGGGCGTCGTCGGGGAAATCCTGGTTAAAGAGGGCCATGCGGTTGAAGAGGGGCAGCTCGTGCTGCGACTCGACGATACGGTGACGAGAGCGACTTTGGGCGCGGTCCGTTCACAGCTGGACGAGTTCATGGCAAGGGAGGCGCGACTGCTCGCGGAACGCGACGACTCCGATGCGCTGACCTTTCCGACGCAGCTGGCGGCTCGCCGCGGCGACGTGTCGGTTGCGGCGGCCTTTGGCGGCGAGGAGAAGCTTTTCGAATCTCGGAAGACCGCGCGGACCGGTCAGCGGGCGCAGTTGCGCGAGCGCATCGCTCAGCTCAATGAAGAGGTTCGCGGCCTTTCCGCGCAGGTCGCAGCGAAGGAAAGCGAGCTGGAGCTGATCGGGAAAGAGTTGGTTGGAGTGGCCGAACTTTACAAGAAAAATCTGGTCTCCATCTCCCGCTACACCCAGCTGCAGCGCGACCAGACGCGGCTGCAGGGCGAGCGCGGCCAGCTCACCGCCGACATCGCCCGCGCGCGTGGCAAGATCAGCGAGACCGAACTGCAAATCATCCAGGTAGATCAGGATTTTCGCACCGAGGTCCTCAAAGACTTGCGCGAGAGCCAGGGAAAGATTGCCGAGCTCAAGGAGCGGGTCACCGGCGCCGAGGACCAGCTCAAGCGCGTGGACTTGCGCGCACCGCAGGCGGGCACCGTGCATCAACTTGCGGCGCATACGGTGGGCGGCGTGATCAGCAACGGAGAAACCATCATGCAGATCGTCCCGCGCGCCGATGAGCTCGTCGTGGAGGCCAAGGTGGCGCCCTACGACATCGATCAGATCGCATTGGGCGCTACGGCGACTGTACGCATCATGGCCGGCAACCAACGCACCACGCCTGTCATCAGCGGCCGAGTGGCGCGCGTGTCCGCCGACATCGCACGCGAGCAACAGCAACAAAATTCCGCCCAACCGGGTCAACCATATTATACGGTTCGCATTGCGCTGCCGGGGGAGGAGGTCGCCCGCTTGAAGGACATTCATCTTGTTCCCGGAATGCCCGCGGACGTTTTCATTCAGACCCACGAGCGCACCCCGCTCCAATACCTGCTCAAGCCGCTTCAGGAGCAGATTGCACGGACCTTCCGTGAGCGATGATGGCCGCGGCGAAGACCCCTAGACAGCCTGCACGGCGCCAACCAGTCAACGTCGGGAAATCCGCGGATATTTGAGCGCGTTATCTCAATCGTTCTCGCTTCGAGATTTCGAGATCACCCGTTATCCGTCCCCGTTTCCACTTGAAACGCTAAGCGGCATGAGATTATTGATCGCAAAGCGAGCTGTGGGACAGATAGACTGAATTCCCGGAGAGGTGCGAACAGTACTCATGCGGCTTGGAGCGGCGAGCGTCGACTGGCGTTCATCGGGCGCCCAAGCGACCATCTTAGTGATTTCGACAATGGTCGTCGCGCTGTGGGTCTACAACAAGCCTATCGTGTTCAGCGATGAGAGCTTTGCATACATCGATTTGGCACGCGAGCTGCAACAGGGAAAATCGAGCACTCTAAATTTTCTGCGACTTCCGGTCTTCCCAGCGATTCTGTGGGCTTTTCACATCACCGATCTCAGCCACTCCGTGTCTGGACTCGTCTTCTTTCATTCTTGTCTCGCGGTCGCATCCTGTTGGCTATTCTATTTGACGGCGCGACTGTTGCAGCCGCGAGGGGCCTTCATCCTCTCCCTGGTTTTTATCGGCTCGCTGCTTCCGTTTCTCCAGGTCAAGCACATCATGATCGAGCAGACCTTCTTTTTCGAAACCACACTCACTCTCTACGGGCTGGTCGGCTATTTGGTGGCGCGTACCCAACGCGAGGCGCTCACCTCGATCACGATTTTGGGCATGGGCACGGCGCTGATGATGCTGACCAGGCCGCAAGGTGCTTATGTTGTTCCGGTCCTCTTTGGACTAGTTGCTGTGCTGGCTTGGCGGCGCGTGCTGATGGCTTTCCTGAGCGCCGTGCTGGTCGTCGGGGTGGTGTGGTCGGTTCACGTAATCGAAAAGCGAGCATTGGCGGGTTCGGAACTCTCCAGACCCAGCTCCGAAAGTTCGCGCGGGACCGGTAGGGTGGCGCTTTTTACCTTTTTTCTGGAGGATGGTTCAATGCCGACGATAGAGCGGCTATCCCTCGAAAAAGTGCTTAGGATGTACTTCGACCCTCGGCTCCTTGCAGTACCACTACATCCGAAATTTGATCCTGGGGTTTTCAGTCCGCCGCTTTCGGATGAAATCGCCGCCGCCGGCGACTATGCCGGCGCAACAAATACCGATCGAGCGATTGATGATAATCTGCGCTGGCTCATGCGTGCGGCAATCATTGTTGCACTCGTTACCCTTCCCATAGCATTTCGATACTCGACTTGGCGTGTTATGGTCGCTTTGCTCGTTTTCGGACTCTATCTGAATGTTCCAGCCCTCCTCGGCAATAGCCCGCTATTTCGGCACGCGATTTATGCCATTCCGGTGAACCTATTGTCCGCGTATGTGGGTATCGTGGCATTGGTTTGGACCTTGGGTGAGCGTTATCTGAAAAAACCCGCGATGGCCGGCATCTGATCGATCTGCCGGCGGCGAGCATACCAACATGGCATCTCCTCGCTCGCGCTACACGCTGCTGATTCCCACCTTTAATCGGCCTGCCCATTTGCGCAGCTTGCTCGGCTATCTGTCTGCACGGCGTCTCGAATATCCCATCCGCGTCCTCGATACGAGTTCAGGCGACGCACTGTCGCAAAACCGCGAGACGGTGAGCCGGACAGCGCTGGACATCGTCCACGACATCTACGATCCCGCGATGCCGGTCCACAAGAAAATTGGACTGGCAGTTGCATCAGTCGAGTCGACTTATTGCTCCCTTTGCGCCGACGACGATGTCCTGTTCACGGACGAGTTGAACGCGCTTTTGGATGTCCTCGATGCGGACCCCCGCTTGGTCATTGCGCATGGATACTACGTCAACTTCAAACCCGCAGAGGATTTCGACATCTGGTACACGGATTACTCGGCGCCCTCGATCGTCGCCGAAGACGCATTGAAACGGATTGTCGAACAGATGAGCGATTACCAGGCGATCTTCTACGGAATTCATCGCACCGCCACAATGCAAGCCATCCAGCCGCCGGTCGACCGCGTCAAATCGCTTTGGGCGAAAGAGCTGCTGAGCTCCACTCTGGCCTTGATCGCCGGCGCGATGTACCGCGCGCCGCGCTACTACATGGCACGAAATACGAATCCATCGATCGCAACCGAAGGATGGCACCCACATCAATTCTTTGCCATGGAGCCAACCGAACTTTTTCGTGAATATGCCGACTATCGTGCCGTGGCGCTTGAGCATCTGATGGCCGATGCTCGCTGTCGAGCGATCTACCGGCCGGAGCAGATGCATCGCGTTTTCGATCTCGTCCATCTGAAATATCTTGCGCCAATGCTCTCTCCGGGCGTCATGAACTATCTGATCCAGCAATCTCTGCTCCCGCAGACGACGTCGCGGCAGATCATCGAAGGCATATGGAATACTTTCGTGCCTCCATATGCCCGGCCAGCCGGGGGGCTGAAGCACCACCTGGCTCAGACGATGACGCTATTGCGTCCAAGCAATGCATCAAAGGCGTTCCATCACTTTCGCCGTCTTGCCGGTATTTATGCCGAGCTCAAATTCGGCGGTAAATTCGATGTTTCGTTCAACTCTGCATTCGACACTATGACAGTCAACCGCAAGAGGCGCGATGGCCGATCGCGCCGCTACGTCATATCGAGTTCGCTCTTGGATCAGAAATTTGCGGACGGCGGCCAAGTAACGGCACCGCACCTGCGAAGTATTATCGGCCATCTCGACGATTACGTATAATCTGCGACCGCGACAGGCGAGGATCTATGTTGGCAAGCCAAATCGACAATCATCAGGCGGAGCCCGGCGCATTGCTGGGGGTTTTCGATTTTTCCTATCAGCATTATGCGCTCGGGGACCTGCTTACGAATCAGATCAACCTCGCTGTCATAGCGATCGAGCAGGCGCTACGGCACATCGATCTTGTGGTTATGGTCAATCCGGAGAGGCCTTCGGCGCGCCAGCAGACGTTCATCACGCGCAGCAACTACATTGCCCATCTTGACAATGTCATGCCGGTCTTTGCGTGCAATCCGCTGTTACGGTCGTTTCGGCTCATTCGTGACCTGCAGACGTTCAATTTCTTGATTGCCCTGCAGCACCGAAACCGCCTGCCAATGTGGCCGGATCTGAAGAGCCACCTCAAAATGCGGCAGGATTTTCCGATTGATCACCGGCGCATCAACGCTTTTCACGCGCGCCACGGTTATGTGCCACAGCTTTCGGCCCCTCGCGGATACGAGGCTTGGGCGCGCCATTTTCACGATACGGAGTTGGACCGACGCCCCCTCGTGATCATCAACCCGCGTCAGAGTTCGTTGACGGAGGCTCCGGCGGTAACTTATCGAGACGCGCCGCTGACGGCCTGGCATGCCTTCATCGATGTTGTCGCAGGGCGATGGCCGGAGGCTTTGTTCGTGATGGTCGGGGGCTTTCAGGAATGGGAGCACCGGCTGCTATACCGTCGCAACGTCTTCATCCCACGCGCCTGGGGCCTTCGGCTCGCGCACGAGTTGGCGCTGCTGAAAATCGCCGATGTGTTTATGGGGACATCGAGCGGATTTGCCACTTTTGCAACCTTTACCGACATAGCCTATGCCATCGTGAACGTTGAGCACAGCTTTGCGCGCCCCGCCGAAGTTCGTCTCGGCGATCGGCATTTTCCTTTTGCAAAGGCAGATCAGCTCCTGACTTGGCGGCAGGAAACCACTGAGGATTTGTTGGCGCTCTTCGAAGAAGTCTATTCAAGCGCGTTCGCCGACCGCGCATTAGAGCCGCGAACAAAGATCTCGACGGAAGACGAGGGCTTCCAGCGGTCGAACGGGCGCCTATGATTCGTCGCCTCCTGCTCGTCTCCTATAGGCTTGCGGAGCCGTGGATTCGGCACCCGAATTGGATGGCCCGCCGCCCCGCTCAAGTCGTGGTGCTCGCGATCGCGACGATTTGGCTTGTATTGGCGCGGGACGAGAAGGCGAAGCCCGATGCGTCAGAATTGATCGATGAGCTTGCCCGTGAATTCTGGTCCTCGCCAAAATTGCTCGAATTTCTCAACGGCCCCGCAATCGGCCAGCCGATCGTCGGGCGTATCTGCCGCATCTTGTTGTTGCGGCTCTCGGTCGCTGCGAAACTGCGTGAACGCGCCAGCGCCAACGACCGCAATTTCGCCTTGCGCCTCAGGGGGCCGATTGACCAAAGGTCGCTGCGAAACCTGTTGGCTTGGCAGGATCACGTTCTCCCGTCGTACCTGCGGCAGGACGACAATCGCCAGGCGGACGTCGCGTTGATCCTGACGGGCAGGTCCGCCAACGAGGCGCGGCTCTTCGATCTGCTCTCGGTCGCGCTCATGCTCGAGCGATTTAGCAGCATTGCGGTGTTCTGGGACGAAGAAACCGCCCTAGCCGAGACATCAATTCTAATGTCGGACCGAGAACTCGGCCGCTGGCGCGCCGCCGAACCGACCAATGATCTGGACATGATGACGCGTGACATCATTGGCCAAGTCGAGCTTCACGATAGCCACGGCGGCATCAAGCTGCTTCCGCATGGGCGCAAATATGCCAATGACTTCCTCAAGCTGGCTCTGCCGGGCCGGTTCATCATTGCGGTGGGGTTGCGCGAGCGCGAGGACGGCACGATCGAGCCGGGCGAACTGGACTTCTGGCTGGCCCTGATCGAGTCGCTGTGCGCCCGCTATCCGCGGGCTGCCTTCGTGATGCTCAATCCTCTCTCCCCCTCGCAATGGCGAGAGTGGCCGGCTCAGCTGCGGTTTGCACGCCATCAGGGGCTGAATCTTCAGGATGCCATCTGTCTCGCTCAGATCGCTGATGGCTACCTTGGCGTCCTCGACCTATTTGGCCTTGCGGCCCATTCCGCTGGCCGACCCGGTGTTTACGTTCCGCTCGAGGATCCGCCGCCCACCGAGAGAGGAGCTGCAAACAACGCCCAGATCATCGTTGCCAGCCGCAATCGTGCGGACATTGAGACGGCGGTGAAGAGCTTTCGCGGTTTCGCTTGCATCCACGGAGGCTGAATCGGATGGCTTGGCTCGGCCGGAGATTGGGTGCCGTAGAGCCAGCAGGCTGTGGCTCACGCTAGCAGACTTCTATGTCGCGCCGACGCGCGAATTCGTTGCATTCCCCTCAACCGATCTTGTTTGCGTCGGCGTACCAATATAGGTCGCGATGACTTCATCGACATTTCCCGATGCGGCGATGCGGCCATACTCGAGCATGATGCCGCGATTGCACCATTTGCGCAGCAAGTCCGTCGAGTGCGAAGCGAGTACGAGGATGCTGGAGCTGCCGACGAATTGCTCCATCCGCCGCTGCGCCTTGTCCAGAAAGCGCGCGTCCCCCGCCAAAAGCCATTCATCCATCAGCAGGATTTCGGCGGGCATGGAAGTCGAGATCGCAAAGCCCAATCGCACCAGCATACCGGCCGAATAAGTGCGTGCGGGCATGTCGATATAGGGACCAAGCTCCGTGAACTCCACGATCTCCGCTACGCGCGAACGCATCTCGCGTGGATGAATGTTCATGTAAATCCCGCGCAACATGATGTTCTCGCGGCCGGTCGCCTCCGGATTGAGACCCAATGAGACGTCCAGAAGCGCGGAAATTCGGCCCGACGAATAACTCTCCCCCCGCGTGGGAGAGTAGATGCCCGCGAGCACGCGCAGCAGAGTTGTCTTGCCGGCGCCGTTCGGCCCGATCAAAGCGACGCGGTCGCCGTCCTCGATGTCCAGCGTCACGTCATCCAACGCACGTACATTGATGCGATCGGCGGCATCGCGTGCCAAATTGCCCTGCGTCGTGGTGGCGACCAGCATTTTCTTGAGCGAGCGGCTGCCGCCCTGATAGATCGAGAATTCGACCGAGAGATTGCGCAAGCGCAGAAATGCCATGCTTAGATCCAATATGCGATGCGCGGCCGAAATTTGACGAAGAGCAAGAAGGTGACGATGCAGCCGATGACGGTGACGATCAGGAGTACCGTCCACGAATAAGCGAGCGGCGCACTGCCGAGGAGTGGCGCCCGCACTACGTCGACGGCGGCAAACAAAGGGTTGAGCGGCAGTGCCTGCATCCAAATTCCAAGCGCCTCCGGCGGCCAGAACACCGGTGTCACGAAAAATAATACTTGCACGAAATTCGTCACGATCGGCGGCACGTCGCGATAGCGCGCGCTGATCATGCCTAGCAGAATGCTGACCCAAATACCGTTGATCGTGAGGATGGCAAGCGCCGGCACGATGATGAGGACGGTCCAGCCCACCGGCACGCTGAAAATCAGCAGCACGAATGGGACGATCACCATATTGTGCGCCAAGACGATCAGATTGCGGTATACCCCCCGCCAAGCATGCACCGAAAACGGCATGCGAACCTGCGTGATGATGTTGTGTGCGGAAAGGAAGGTCTGGCAGCCTTCGATGATCACCGTCGAAACGAAATTCCAGATCACCAACCCGACCGTCAGAAAAGGCAGATAGCGGTTGATCTCCATGTTGAACATGCGGGCGTAAATCAGTCCCATGGCAGCGACCATGATGACCATGCTGATGGTCAGCCAGAACGGTCCCAGTAACGAGCCGCGGTAGCGCATCTTGATATCCTGCATCGCCATCGCCGACCACATCCAGCTCTTGGATATGCCTTCCACCAGATCACCCCATGCCGCCTCCGTGCGGGAGACGGGCCTTGGCAAGTCAATGCTCACTCGAGGCTCCCGCGGCTCGCTATGTTGCCCACCATGATGGCCTTTATAGAAGGATTGCAAGTTCCCGACGCAAGGCAGCCGACTCGTCCGGGTAGCGGAGGGTGCGTCTTAGACCTGGTGGACGCTCAATTCTGAATAGACTCGCGGCTCGTCAAACTGGCTGAACGCTGGAAATGCGGGAACCTGCCGCACAAAAACGGTGTCACTTGACGCGATCAGGCGCCTCCACTACGGCTTCGCATGCATGCCCGCGCGCCGCGCTAACCACCTATGGCGAGGCAAGGGACATGGTCAATCGATAGCAAATTCCGCCGATGCGAAACCGTTGCCCGCGTCTTTGTTGACCGGCTGTGTTGCATTGGCGCGATGAATGACTTGCGGGGACGCTATGCTTCCTGAGATTAGTCCTTGGTCGGCGGAGCAGGGGTCGGCTGACGCCATCGAAGTCACTTTCTTGGTCCCTTGTTTGAACGAAGAAGAAAACGTGCTTGGCACGATCGAGATGATCACGAAGACAATGGACCGTGTCGGCTGTTCGTACGAAATTCTGGTGTTTGACGACGGCTCGCAGGACAATACGTCGGGTGTGGTTGCCGCGTATCAATCGGCAAACCCGCAAGCGCCGGTCCGACTCTTCCGGAACAAGGTCAATCGCGGCTTGGCCTATAATTTCGTGGAGGGAGCGTTTCAAGGACGCGGCCGCTATTATCGTGCGGTTCCGGGCGACAATGTCGAGCTTGCGGAATCCCTTGAAAAGATCATCCGTGCCCGCGGCACAGCGGACATTATCGTGCCCCATTTCGTCGAGATTCGAAACCGACGGTTGCGCCGCAAGATCATATCCAAGCTCTATACCCATGTTGTGAATCTGGCGAGCGGATATCGACTCGCCTACTACAATGGCAACCCCTTATATCTGCGGGCGCACGTGCTGCGCTTCCACGTGGAGTGCACAGGCTTCGGCTATCAGGCGGAATTTCTCACCCGTCTCATCTCCGAGGGCGCAACTTTCAAGGAGATTCCGCTCATCTCCTACGACCGCGAGGGATCCGCCGCCATCAACATCAAGAATCTACTGTCGGTCACCCACTCGCTTCTTACTATTGCGCTCCGCCGATTACGCATTGTCCTCTTCGATTGACCGCGTGGCGTCGCTCAGCCGATAACCAGTTCAAATGGACAGGGGAACATAGCGCCCGGTGCACCCTCATAGCCAGTGGAGTTCCGGATTCCGCTTCGGGTCGCTCATTTGATTCGTTTGAGCCAGCCGTCGGGCCAAGCCGTGATCGTTCGGTCGAGGCCACTTTCATTGAACCGCCATTTCGGCTCCTCGAGAACGAACTCGGGATGGCGCGCCGCAAATTCGCGCGCGGCCTGGGTGGGGTTATCAGAATTCCATTCCGCCTTGCCGCGAGGAGTATCGTGTACCAGTCCCATGATGCCGTCGGTCGCGACGATGTATGAGCCGAGGCTGACAAACGGCGCGTAGGCCTCGAGTTCTTTGAGGACATGGGCCTTTGCGTGACTTGAATCGAGGATCACCATGACCTTGTCGCCTGGGCGCACGAGCTCGTGTACCCGCGCCACAACTTCCGAGCTGGCAGAATCTCCTTCGATGAGAGCAACGTAACTTGCGAGTTCGTGGCTTTCGATCGCCTTTCGGTTCTGCGGACGAAGTTCGATGTCGATCCCTATTGCGCGACCTTCCGTGCCCATGGCCTTGAACAGGGAAGCGCAAAAGATCAGCGAGCCCCCGTGTGCTACTCCTGTCTCGACGATAACGTTAGGGCGCAACGTGAAGATCGCCTCCTGCAGCCGCACCAAATCCTCTGGATGCTGGATGACGGGGCGGCCGAGCCAGGTGAAAGTGTAGGAATATTTTTGGTTCCAGCCGGTCTTTAGCCACAACTCCGAGACCAGCTCGAAAGCCTCCTTGCCATAGAG
>WNGB01010193.1_pt1 | contig 13070 bp, 12 predicted proteins | sample 5400681 | NCBI WGS metagenome assembly WNGB01 (sample SAMN13153367, study PRJNA577476) | soil metagenome | isolation source: 115 cm soil or saprolite under grassland replicate 2 | place: USA:California | collected 2016-06-15 | reverse complement strand
CATCCTCAGCTCCCGGGGGAACAGAGAGTAGCCGTGCAGCCACTGGACCATGATCCCGCCATCCGCCAGCCGCTCTCTGGCCAGGCGGTAGAAGTCGCGCGAGAAGAGGTTCGCGACGCCGGCCATCCACGGATTCGATGGCTCCGCCGAGATTGCATCATATCGTTTGGTCGTGGCAAGGATAAAGTTTCGCCCGTCTCCGATGACCAGCCGGACGCGCGGGTCGCGAAGCGCATGGCGGTTCTCCTGCGCGAAGAACCGCGATGCCTCGGCCACCGCCGCCTCCAGCTCCACGACGTCGATCTCCCGGACGGCGGGATGCTGGGCGACGGCCCCGACCGTGACGCCGCTGCCCAGACCGATCACGAGGACCCGCTCCGGTCGAGGATGCAGAAGCACGGGCAGGTGGCCGAGCATGAGCTGGGTCGGCATGTCCAGGCCGTTGCTGGCGTCCACCTTGCCGTCCACCCTCAGCGACGTCGTGCGCGCCGTGCGCTCCACTGACACAGTGGAGTTCATGCCCTCGCGGTAGAAGAGGAGCTGCTGCGAGGCGGCATCCTGACGGAAGCGTCGCACCGGGTCGGCGTCGTGGATGAATCTCTGCGCGTAGATCGAGACGCCTCCCGCCATCACCTGGCGGTCCCATCGGGGGAGCAGCGTCACCCCGGCTGCGAAGAGGAGGACGACCACGGAGACGATGGCCGACCTGCGCCAAGCAGCCGCGCCGCCGGCCGATGCCAGAAGGATCGCGGCCCCCACCGCGACATTCACCGCCGCGCCGCCGATCATCGAGGCCTGCACGCCCAGCGACGGGATCAGCGCGAACCCTGCCAGCAGGGCGCCCGCGATGGTGCCCACCGTGTTGGCCGAATACACGCGTCCGACGTCGCGGCCGAGGCGCGTGAGCCGCCTCGCGCAGAGCTGGATCGCGCAGGGGACCGTCGCCCCGAGGAAGGTGGTAGGGACGATCATGGCGAGGAAGCTCAAGGAGAACTGGGTCAGCAGGGCAGTTTGGGCCGACGGGGACAGGCGCCGCATGATCATCAGGACCAGGTCCGGCATCCGCCCGAACACAGGGATAATCAGGAGGGCGGTGAGACCGACGCCGATCTCGAGCCAGCCCAACAGGCCGGCGCCCTCGGTCCGCCTGCCCCAGATCCTGGCGAAGAGGAAGCTGCCCAGCGCCAGGCCGACGAGGAAGGTCGTGAGCATGGCGCTGAAGGCATAGATGGAGCTGCCGATCACGAGGCTCAGCGCCCGCGTCCACGTGATCTCGTAGACCATCGAGGCCGAGCCGGAGAGGCCGATGCCACCGAGAACCAGCCAGAGCACCGGAGGGGACGGCCAGCCTGCCTGGCCCTCCAGCACGCCGCGGTCCGGGCCCAGGGCGGGCATCGCGGGGACCTCGCCCGACTTCGGTGCCCACCGGTCCGCGGTCAGGGCCCAGATCCCGACCGCGAGGTTGACGGCCGCCGCGAGGATGATCGTGAACTTGACCCCGAGGGCCGGCAGCAGGGCGAAGCCAGCCGCCGCGGCGCCCAGCACCGCGCCCCCGGTGTTGAGCGCGTAGAGGTCCGCCACCTTCCGCCCCAGCCCCTCGACCCGCCTGACGAAGAACTTGCTTATCACCGGCAGCGTCCCTCCCATGAGGGCCGTCGGGACGAGGAGGATGAGAAAGGTCATCGCGAACTGGGCTGCGATCAGGGCGGGGAAGGCAAAGCCTAGCCTACGGTACGACCAGAGATAGACGCCCTGAGCCTGCGCCAGAAGAAAGGGGATCGCGAGAGCGTACAGGCCGATCGCACCCTCCAGCAGGCCGTAGACCTGCAAGGGCCGACCCGTGCGGTCGATCAGCCTGCCGAGCAAGGCGGCGCCCAGAGCCAGCCCCGCCATGAAAGCCGCCAGCACGGTTGTGATGGCGAATACCGTGTGGCCGAAGACGAGGCCGAGCATCCGCGTCCAGACGATCTCATAGACCAGCCCGGCCGCCCCCGAGAGAAACAGGCACGCGTAGAGGGAGACCGGCACGGCCCGCCGGACTCCTCGCCCGACCCGCGAGTCAGCCATCCCTGGAGCCCGCCGGGAGACCTGGCCCCTCGTGCCGGGCGCTACCTCTTCCGCGCGCTACTTCTTCAAGGAGCGGATAAACTGGATGAGGGCCCAGCGATCATTCTCCGGGAGATGCTTCCACGGGGGCATGGGGCCGCGGCCGTTGGAGATCTTCCAGAACAGCTCGCCGTCGGTTTCCTCCTGCACGCGGCCCGAGGTCCAGTCGGCCGGCTTGGGATTGAGCGCGGCCGCCGCGACGCCGTCCCCCTTGCCTTTGGCGCCATGGCAGGACACGCAGTTGATCTTCGCCACCTTCTCGCCCTGCTCGACGGCCTTCGCGTCAGCGGGCAACGGGCTCTTCTTCTCTTTTTCCGTGGCGGGGGCGACCCAGGGCGCCTGGGCCAGGGCGACTCCGCCCAGCACCAGCCCGGCTAGGAGACTGAAGGCAGCGGCGTACGATAGCAGCGATGAGCGCATCGGGTTCCTCCTTTGGGGTGTTCAGCTGGGTTATTGGCTCGCAGCCTGGAATGTCTTCCGAATGAAGAGGATGACTCGACGGGTGTCCTCCGAGTTCAGCACCCCGCGCCACGGCGCCATGGCCGTGCCCGGCCTCCCGCGAGCGATCGACTCGGCCATTTCCTTGTCGCTGATCCGCGCCATCTCCTGAGCGTTGGTGAAATCGCGGGGACGGGGAGCCAGGCCCTGGCCGAGGGGCGTCCGGCTGTCGCCCTTCTCGCCGTGACACACGACGCAGTGCTGCCGGTAGATTCGCTCACCCACCAGGGCGTCGAGGCCCGCCCGGCTCATCCCGGCGGGCAACGGCTGCACGAGGGTTCGGATGTATCGCATCACGTCGATGATCTCCGCCGGGCTCAAGAGCTCTCCCCGGCCGCCCATCGCCGTCCCGGGGCGACCCAGCTTGATGGCCGAGTACATCCGGCCGTCATCGAGCCGAGCCATCTCGATCGGGTCGGCGAACTTGCGGGGGGGAGGCTGGAGGACCTTCGCCGGCTCGGTATCGGCCCGGCCCTCCACGCCGTGGCAGTACGAGCACTCCCTCAGGTAGATGCGGCGGCCCACCTCGATGCTGAGCTGCTCGGCCGAGAGGGTGGCCGCCCGGGGCGGCGCGAAGCTATGAATATGGTCGATCACATCGCCGATCTCCGTCTCGGTGAGCACCTGCCCCCAGGCGGCCATGCCCGTCCCCGGCCTGCCCTCCTTGATCGCCTGGTAAATCCGGTCCACGGTCACCCGCGCCATCTCCACCGGATCAGCGAAATTCCGCGGGGACGGCTTCAGCATGCGACCCACCGGGGTGTCGGCCCGCCCGTCCACTCCATGGCAGACCGCGCAGCGAGCCTCGTAGAGCGCCTTGCCCCTCTCGCGCGACGACTGAGAAGGAGCTTGGGCGGCGAGCGGCAGCGCCCAGGCGAGGCTGACCACGAGCAAGACGAAGCCCGAGAGCCGGTACCCTCTCACTCCATTCACCCCGCTCTCATCAGGACGGTTCCCCGGGGAGCCTGACAAGAACCCTCTGAAGACCGGATTGTAAGCCGGGACCGGATCCACGTCGAGCGCGAAGATCGCCTCGCCCGCCGCCATGCGGTCGGTGTCCGAGAAGACCGTGCGCCGACGGCCCATGGTCTATCGCACCACGTGAGCGGCCGCCGAGCGAAGCGAGGGAAGCTGCAAGCGCAGCTTGCGGGCGGCCCGCTCGCCGTGGTTGTTGGACGGGTCCTCAGCGCCCAAGGACAACATCGATTCCCGAGAGCACCAGTTCGAGCTTGGTTCTGGAGAGCTTCCCGGTTCGTTCGGTGAGGTCGATCTTGTCCAGCGTCACAAGTTGGGAGACGTTGGCGACCGACTCCCTCGGAAGCCCGGTTGCGCCCGGCGGCAAGAGCACGTTCCCGGGCGCGCTCGCCCACTTCACGTTGCTTGTCAGGGCAACGCAAACGACGGTCGCGACTCGGCTACGGTTCAGCGCATCGCCTTGTACGACCACCACCGGACGGCGGAAGCCAGGCCCGGAGCCCGTCGCCTCCGGCAGGTCGGCCCACCAGATGTCCCCTTGCGATATAGTCACCAGTCACGACGCTTCAGGATGCGGCGGGACGCCGCGCGCACGAACTCATCTACCGGTTCGCTGATCTCGGCCAGCGCTCGATCCATCCCCTCGGTCACACGGTCAGGGGCATGACGGGCCACGTATTCGGCGAGAGCTCGGCTATACACCTCGCTTCGGGAGCGCTTGGTGCGCCGTGCCAGTCTCTCCGCCTCTTCGAAGACGTCGTCCGGGACCGACACCGCTATTTTCATACCCCGAGTATAACCGATTTACGCTCCCCGTCAACCGCGCCCGTCCGTCCAACGCACCGCTCGGCGGCCGGCAAAGCCGGTCCGCTGAAGCGGATTGATGGACGGCGACACGGTACAGTACACACGTGAAGGTCGGGCACTCGTAAGGAGCCACGAGAGTGAGGCGTCCGCCTCCGGCAACGCGCAGAAGCGACGGCGTTCGTTGGGCAGAGAGTTCGCCGCTGCGGGTGCTCTCCATGGCCCTGCCTAGGCATCTGCTCTCGCCGATCGCCCCCCGGTCGCGGTCACGCGCCCCCCTGGGGGGCCCGGTCGCTTCCACTCCCGACCAGGCCCCCATAGGCGGGCTTCACACCCGGTTCACTTGACGTGGCACTTGAGGCAGATGTAGTTCGTGTCGTTCCCCGATATCTTCCCGCGGAGAAAGAGGTCGTCCACGGCCGCCTTGTTGTGAGGATCGTGGCAGGACGAGCACTCCATTCCGGTCTTCGCCGTGATGGCCCCGGCGGTGATGTTCCCCGAGCCGTCGTCGTTGAAGATGCGAATCGGAGTCAGTGGGGTGGCCTGCCACTCGGTGAGGATGGCACCGTCACCGGTGGTGGTTCCGTTGTACGTGTTCTTGGCGTTGTTGAACGGGTACGGCATGGCCACCGGGTGGTTACCGGCTAGGTTCCCGCCAAAGCCAACGTTGAATGTGTCCCCTTGGCCGTGCTTCGTGCTGTCGATCACACTGGGCTTACCTTCGCCAAACCAGGCGACATCGCCGATCGCGACGCTGCCGTCGTGGCAGCTCAGGCACTTCGCCGTCGGCCCCTTGTAGGTATCACCCTTGAAGGTCGGAAACTTCGTGCCGGCCGTCGTGGCGGGCACGTCCCAGGAGAAGGTATTCGTGGATAGTGTGTGGTTCCACAAGAGAAGAGTCTGGAGGCCCTTGTGCGGGGTGTGGCAGAAGGTGCAAAGACCCGTGGTAAAACCTGTCGAGGCCGTCTTACCTGAGAAGTCATGAGCGGTGTTGGTGAGTCCGGCGCCGGGCGCCTGTGCCCACGCGGCGGCCGGCGCTAGGGCGGCGATAGCCAGGATTACCAAGAATTTCGATGCTCTCATTTCGTATCACCTCCGTCTGTTGGAAGCGGCCCCTTCTGTCGTGACTTCACAACGGCTTCGTCGTTGCGCGCTGAATCACCCCCCTTTGTGCCGGCGGCGGGCTCGAGGAAACTGTCCTCCGCCGCCGTGTTCACGAGCCGGTACATCTCGACGCGGTGGTTGAGATAGTCGGCGACATAGATCTGGTTGTTCCTGTCGATGGCGATGGCGGTGGGGTTCTTGAGCATGCCGGGAATCGGGCCGCGGCCCCCGAAGAAGAGCAGGACCTGCCCCTTCTGGTTGAAGATCTGGACATTGCTCCAGCCCGAGTCCGCGACGTAGACGTTGCCGAAGCTGTCGAGCGCCACGCCCTTGGGCTTGTCGAACATTCCCCACGCGTTGCCGCGCTGGCCGAAGCTCTTCACGTACTTGCCCTCGGCGTCGAACATCTGGACCCGCGAGTTGAGCGTGTCGGTGACGTAGAGGTTCCCGCTCTCGTCGACGGCGAGATAGGTCGGGAAGAGGAACTGGCCGGGCGCGTCGCCCTTCTCTCCGCCGATCGTCCCGACCAGATCCCCGCTCATGCTGAAGACCTTGACGGTATGCTTCTCCGATTTTGTGTGGCTCGTATCGGCGACGTAGATCCTCCCGTGGCGCCGGTCGATGGCGATGCCGGTCGGGCGCTCGAGGCTCGGATCGGTGATGAACGTGAGCTTCTTCCCCTGCCGGTCGAAGACGCTGATCCCCTTCTTGAACTGCTCCACGACGTAGAGCCGCTCCTGGCCGTCCAGGGCGAGGCCGACGGGCTGGCCCAGAGGCTCCTTCTCCCCGAGCTTGGTGAATGTCTTCTGGCCGAAGTCGAAGATGAACACTGCGAACTGAGCAAAGTCCGAGACGTAGAGACGCTGGCCGTCGTCGGAGACCGCGAGGCCCATGGGCTCCGCGACCCGGTTGGGCGGCGGCTTCTCTCCGGCCAGGAATGCGACGAGGCGCTCCGAGAAGGTGGTGTCCCTCTCAAGATTCTCGGCGCTCACGACGCTCCTGACGAACTCGATCCGTGGCTTGAGGGGCGGCGAGGGCCAGACGAGGCGTACCTCCTCCTTCTGCGGAGCTGTCGCGCAGCCTCCCAGCAGCAGGAGGAGGCCCCCTCCGATCCCGCATACCACCCCAACGCTGCCTCTCCGCATGGTCGAGCCCCTCCTTGGCGCTCAAGCGGGTTGCAAGGGACGTTCCCCGGTTCGCAAGTCAGCCGCACGCTTGTCGCCGAGCGTAGTTACGGGCGGATGAGGGGAAATCAGCAGCCGCGGAGCGGGGGGCCTGGGGAAAGATCCCCAGACAGGTGGGGAAAATTCCCCGGCCCCGTTGCTCGTCATCTGTGTGGGCCGGGCTCACCCGGACCTCCTCCCCAGTGTGGACTCGGGCTCCTCATCGCGGGCGGGATCGAGATCGAGCATGGTCGTCTTCCCCACATACGGCGTGATGGTGGTGGTCTGGAGATCGGGGAGGCGCTTGACGAGCCGTTCGATCTTGCGCACCTGGTCCTCAGCCTCGGCGATCGCTCGGACCTGCTCCGGCGAGCCGGGGGACATCTGCTTGAGCACCTGGAGGGCTCCCAGGATGCCGGTGAGCGGGTTCAGGATCGAGTGGTGCAGGCCGACGACGACCTGACCGACGGCCGCCAAGCGCTCCTGCTCCACGAGCTGAGCCTGGGCCTCGAGCAGGGCCTTGTTGGACTCCTCGAGCCGGCTGATCGCGCGCAGCTCGCCGGCCGAGGCCTTCCAGACGACCACGGCCAGCGCGACGTAGAGGAAGAGCCCCATGACGCTTCCGCCGGCCCAGATGCTCCGCTGGGTGCGCCGGATTCCCTGCCCGAGGGCGCTCATGTCCTTGTAGGTCTCGATCACGCCGGACACCTGCGAGTCCGCCCCGAGCACGACCGGAACGTACGCCTCCGCGACGTAGCCTCGCGTCTGCTCGAACACGTGCTCGGCTCGGTCGGGCGTCCCGAGGACCGTCATCACGCGACCCCCGAGGGCGGCGCGGAGATGCGGGCTGCCGGGAAACCTCACGCCGATGAGCCGGGGCTCATTCGACCAGATGATCTGCCCCGTCCGGTCGTAGACCTTGATCCGGAAGACGCCAGGCAGCTCCTCGAAGAAAGTCTGGAAGTCCCCCGCCCGCGTATCGAGGGCCGACTCGAAATCGCTCGCGGTGAGGTGCTGTCGCGCCTGGTGCTGGACCACCTCGGCCATCTGCATCTCTTCCTGGGCAAGCACGTAGCGCTCGAAAAAGCTCCCGACCAAGAGCCCGGCCAGGACCACGACGGCGCCGACGAGCGCCGCGCTCATCAGGAGAAACCAGTGAAACCGCCTCACGCCCCCCACCTCATCTCCCGCGATCCCGCGGTGGGCGGTCCGGCAGAGCTCGAGCCGCATGGCTCGAAGTGCCGGAGCTTTGCCGCCGGAGAGGCATGCGGGTAGTGGCAGCTCACGCACGACAGCTTTCCCGGGCCCGGGCGGTGCCTCAGGCGCCGTCCTCGTCCCCGCGTTGCCCCAGGTCGAACTTCTTCGCCCGGTAGCGCAGCTCGTCGCGTGTGAGGCCGAGCAGGCGGGCGGCGCGGGTCTGGTTGCCGTGGGTGGCCTCGAGCGCCTGGCGCACGAGGTCGCGCTCCAGGTCCTCCAACACCAGGCCCGTCGAGGGGAGCTGGAACCGGGGGATCTCTCGCGGCCCCTCGCCCGAGCGATCGGCGATCTCCGGCGGCAGGTCGCCGGGGACGACCTCTCGGGAGTCCGAGAGGATCAGCGCCCGCTCGATGACGTTGCGCAGCTCGCGCACGTTGCCCGGCCAGTCGTACCGCATCAGCAGGCGCTCGGCCTCGGGGCTCAGCCGCGGAAAGGGCTTCTTGAACTCGCGGCCGTAATGCTCGAGGAAATGCCGGGCCAGGGGCCCGATGTCCTCCCGCCGCTCCTTGAGCGGCGGGATCGTGATGGTGACGACCTGGAGCCGGTAGTAGAGGTCCTTCCGGAAGGAGCCCTGATCGACCGCCCCCCGGAGATCCTTGTTGGTGGCGGCGACTACCCGGATGTCGACGCTGATGTCCTTCGTGCCGCCGACCCGCCGGAAGCGCCGCTCCTCGAGCACCCGCAGCAGCTTCGGCTGCAGCGCCGGCGCCATGTCGCCGACCTCGTCGAGGAAGATCGTGCCGCCGTGCGCCAGCTCGAGCAGCCCCTTCTTCTGCACCTTGGCGTCGGTGAAGGCGCCGCGCTCGTGACCGAAGAGCTCGGACTCGAGCAGCGGCTCCGGCATGGCGGTGCAGGTGATCTCCATGAACGGCTCGTCGGCCCGCGCGCTCTCGTAGTGGAGGGCCTTGGCGAGCAGGTCCTTTCCGGTCCCGCTCTCGCCCTGGATGAGCACCGTCGTGGTGCCGCTGGCGGTGACCTTGCGGGCCAGCGCGATGATGTCCTGGATCCCGCGGCTCCGGCCGACGATGCGGTCGAAGTGGAACGAGTGAAGGTGCTTCTCGCGCAGGAACTCCACCTTCTGGCGTAGCTGCCGGGCCTCCAGGGCATTGCGGAGCGTCACCGCGAGATTCTCGAAGTCGATGGGCTTGGAGATGTAGTCGTAGGCCCCGAGGCGCATGGCTTCCACCGCCGTGGCCACGTCGGCATACGCCGTCATGATGACCACCGGGATGTCCGCGTGGGAGTCCTTGATCTGGCGGAGCACCTGGATGCCATCCGTATCCGGCAGCTTGAGGTCCAGCAGCACGAGATCCGGGGCGTCTTCGCGCACCGCCGCCACCGCGCCTCCCCCATCCTCCGCCGTCTCGACGTCATAGCCCGACCTCGCGAGCGTCTGCTCGAGGGACCAGCGGATCAGGCGTTCGTCGTCAACGACCAGCACCTTGGGTGGCATAGGTCTCGCTCCTCGCTCCGTCATCGGGGAAACTCGCCGGCAGCGCGACGCAGAATGTCGTGCCTCGGCCCACCGCGCTGTCCACCGTGATCCGGCCTCCGTGTTCCTCGACGGCCCGGGCGGCGATGGCGAGCCCGAGTCCTGTCCCCTGGGCCTTGGTGGTGAAAAACGGCTGGAAGACGCGCCTGAGGTGGTCCGACGGGATCCCGGTGCCGGTGTCGGTGAACCGGATCTCGACCGAGCGCTCACTGCCGGGATGGGGCCGGGTTTCCACCGTGAGACGTCCCCCGCGAGGCATCGCCTGCCTGGCGTTGACGAGGATATTGAGGAACGCCTGGTGGAGGAGGTTCGGGTCCACCTGGACGAAAGGCAAGGATTGGTCCAGGCGCCGCACGATGTCGATCCGTTCGTGCGGCAGGAAGCGCAGGCTCTGCTCCACGAGCGCGTTGATCTCCACGGCGATCCGCTGCGGCCTGGCCGGCCGCGCGTGCTGGAGCAGATCGGTGAGGGTCTTGTTCATCCGCGTGATCTGAGCCTGGACATCGGAGAGCAGGGCGCGCCGCTGGTCATCCGGTTCGAGCTGGCTGCCGAGCACGTGCAGGGCGCCCGAGATGCCGGCGAGCGGGTTCCTGATCTCGTGGGCCAGCCCGGCGGCCAGCTCCCCCAAGGTCGCGAGTCGGTCCGACCGTATCAGCTGCTCCTGCTGCCGGTCCAGCGCGCTCTGGCGCCGGCGCGCCTGCTCCCCCACGACTCCCATGCACAGGCCGACGAGGCCGAAGAACGTCAGGCGGAGCGCGAAGGCCGGCATCGGGGGCGGCCAGTCCCCGGCCAGCGCGTAAAGCCCCCCCGCCGCTCCCGCGGTCACGAGGCCGGTGGGGAGGCCGAAGTAGAACGCGTGGAGCGCGAGTAGGAGGATGAAGGCCAGGTGGAGGTCGCTCGCGAACCCCCCGGTGATCCGCACCAGGAAGAAGACGAACAGGAGGTCGAACACGAGCGCGACGCGATACAGCCGATCGATGTGCCCGGGACGGATGGCGTTGGCCGCGTAGAGCATGACGGTGAATCCGAGGAATGCGCCGAGGATCGGGAGCCGGGGCGCACTCGCCGACTCGCCCGCGAGCGTCCACCAGACGATGCCGGCCGCGAACGTCGCCGCGCGTAGTCCCAGGAACCACCGGTCCAGCGGCTCGAGCCCCAGACGAGCGCCCCACCGTTGCAGTCGCGCTCCGATCGACCTCATCCGCGTCGCCCATCCGGGTGCTTGATCTGCCGGCAGCAGAGGATCACGCTTCTGCGCGCGATCGCTTCGTTTGAAGCCATCGGGTGGTGCGACATGCGAGTCCGATGCCAGGGCGCTGCGCGAGACGGATCGCCTTGTCCGGCGCCTAGTTGCGCTTGGTCCGCGCAAACGAACTAGGCCTAGCTGGGGTGAGACTGGCCCACTTCTGGGGAAATTTCCCCACCTGGGTCTTCGGCTTTCTATGCGGGCCTGTTTCGCACGTTTCTCCCCGCTCCTTGGGTGCCCACGACCCCGACCGTTGCTGAAGCCGTACCCGCTGGGGCAAATGACCACCGAGGGGAAATCCCGTGGGCGATCCACCGGATCACTCGGCACGCGGTTCGTGTGGGCCGCCTCCATCATGACGCAACATCCTGTTTTCTTGGATGTTCCTAGCTCGATCGAGAAGCTGGGGAGGCTCGGCACGAACCTTGCGCAGAGGAGGGACATCTTCGCGGATCCCCCAAAAGGAGCCAGAGCGAATGCTCGACGGACTAGGCGTAGGCCGGAGCAGCCGGAAGAGCAGTCTCGTCATCCTGCTGGGCGGGGAGACCGCGCTCCCGCGGGAGCGCGGAGCCTCCGGAACCTCACCTGAAGCCGGAGCGGACCCTTGAGGCTCGAGCGCGAACTCGAGGCCGCCACGCGTCTCGCCCTCGATGCGGGTGCCGCGTTGCGCCGTCATCAGGCAGGGGTGCTGGAGGTGAGCTACGAGACACGCGGAGCGCCTGTCACCCTCGCCGATCTCGAGGCCGACGCCATCATCCGGGACGGACTCAAGGGCGTGTTCCCGGACGACGTGGTCTTCTCCGAGGAAACGGCGGACTCCCCAGTCAGGCTGTCGCGCCCGCTGGTGTGGATCGTGGATCCGCTCGACAGCACCAGCAACTTCATGGAGCATGGCGACGAGTACAGCGTCTCCATCGGCCTTGCTATCGAGGGCCGGGCGGCGCTGGGCGTGGTCTACAATCCGGCGCGCAACGAGCTGTTTGCCGGATACCAGGGTGCCGGCGTGACGCTGAACGGCTCTCCCGTGCGGGTAAGCGACGTGTCGGATCTCGAACGCGCCCGGCTCACCGCCTCCAGGAAGGAATGGCGGCGGCTCGGCGACTTGGCCACCACGCTGCCGATCATGCCCGTGGCCGGCATGGCCTACAGGCTGGCTCGAGTAGCGGCGGGGTTAGATGATGCGGTCTTTTCGGCGGAACCCCGGACGCAGTGGGGCACGTGCGCCGGCGTGGCCCTCGTGCTGGCGGCGGGCGGCCGCGCCAGCCTGCTCGACGGGGGCGAGATCCGCTTCAACCGGCCCGAGCCCAGACACCCGCTCGGGATGGTGGCGTCCGGTCGGGGCCTGCACCGCCTTCTCCTCGAGACGCTGGGCGACCTCCTCTTGCCGAATTCCTGCCCCCCCAATGGGCTGCACCCATGAGTAGCCCGGGGCGCGTGCGCATCGCCTTCCTGCTCTTGACCCGATCCGGAAACTCTGATACACGGAACGGCTGTGGGTGAAGTTCGCGTTCAGGTGGTCGTCGTAAATCCCCGGACCGGCGCACGGTCAGAGGAGATCACTGCGCTCGTGGACACGGGTGCGACCCTCACCGTGGTGCCGCGAGATGTCCTCCAACAACTGGGGATCCAGACCATCCGCCGGGTTTCGCTCGTCCTGGCTGACGGACGGCGAATCGAGCGGGAGGTCGGTGAAGCCCTCGTCCAAGTGAACGGGGACGCCGTGCCCTCCCGCATCGTCTTTGGTGAATCGGGTGATCCCGTCCTTCTAGGGCTCACCATCCTCGAGCAGCTCGGTCTGGAGGTGGATCTCGCCCAGCGCCGGCTCGTCCCCACCGATTTTCTCCTGTACTGACCGACCGGATTCCCGTCCCCCCGCTTCGCAACGGCTGCCCTACGCGATCCGGAGCCGGCCTGCATCAGGGCGGAAGCTGGCGCTTCACCTCGAAGTTCCACTTCCAGATCTGGTACACCGGCGGATAGACCAGCAGCTCCAGCAGGAAGGAGGTGAGAATCCCTCCGATCATGGGCGCGGCGATCCGCTTCATGACGTCAGAGCCCGTGCCGATGGCCAGCATGATCGGAACCAGGCCCAGGAACATGGTCGCGACCGTCATGAACTTCGGCCGGAGGCGCTTGACCGCCCCCTGGAGGATCGCCTGCTGCAGGTCGGCCAGGTTGCGGAGGCGGCCCTCCCGCTTCGCCTGCTCGTATGCGAGCTCGAGGTACAGGAGCATGAAGACCCCGGTCTCGGCGTCCACGCCCAGCAGCGCGATGAGGCCGACCCACACGCCGATGCTCATGTTGTAGCCGAGCAGATAGAGGAACCAGACGGCGCCGATGGCGGAGAAGGGCACCGCCAGCACGATGATGAACGTCTTGGTGAAGGATCGGGTGTTCATGTAGAGCAGGAGGAAGATGAGGAAGA
>WNGB01010192.1_pt1 | contig 13070 bp, 10 predicted proteins | sample 5400681 | NCBI WGS metagenome assembly WNGB01 (sample SAMN13153367, study PRJNA577476) | soil metagenome | isolation source: 115 cm soil or saprolite under grassland replicate 2 | place: USA:California | collected 2016-06-15 | reverse complement strand
GACCATCGTGGTCTTGCCGGCCCCGTTGGGGCCGAGAAGCGCCAGGATCGTGCCCTCCTCCACGGCCAGGCTCACCTTGTCGAGCACCAAGTGGTCGTCGAACGACTTGCACATGTCCTGGGCGACGATCCCGCTCGCAGCAGACACGCTTGTCATGGCGTTCTCCCTCCTTGCCGTGTGGTCGAGTCGCCGGGAAGCTCGCCCGCGGCACGCAGCGCCTCCCGTTGTGCTTTCCACTCCTGCTCCAAGACCGGGAGCCGCACGACCAAGAAATCGGAGAATGCCGCCCACTCCAACAAGATCGCTTTCCGCTCAGGTGGCGCCTCGGCCAGCAGGCGCAGACCCTCTCGGGCGAGCTCGGCCATCTCCCGGTACTCGGAGACGTCGAAGCCCATCGCGTGGGACGACGACATGTCGATGCGTACCCGGTCCATCCGCTCGCCCGCAGCCCGGGAGCGCTGGATGAGCCCGAGGTTCTCCAACACGTTCACCGCTCCGGCGATCGCGCTCCGGCTCGCCAGCAGGGCGTCGGCCAGCTCGCTGATGCTCTGCTCGCGCGGGTCGCACACCGCCAGATAGCCGATCAGCCGGCCCACCATCGGGGCCATCCCGAAGCGCCGGGCATAGAAGCGCCCGGCATGGTCGGCGAACGTGATCTCACCGTCACTTGGCATGCCACCTTCATACACAACATCCTGAGATAACACAAATTCGTGGTATCTCAGTGTGGTGGTTCGCCCGTCAGTCACCTCCTCGATGGGCTGGCCAGGCTTGGGGCGCGTTCGGCCCCAAGGCAAGGCCACCAGGCCGGGCGGCCCGGAGCCGACATCAATTCGTCGCCGGAGCACGGCGATGGCCAGACTCGGCTAGACATCGCTGGGAGCATGGGCGAGCGCCGTACCCAACTCGTCAGGTGGCTGACTGAGCACGGCGCTGCGTCCGCAACGAAGCCCGCGCCCCCAGTCGTAAGCAACTTCGAGTTCGCCAAATCCGTCCGCACAGTGGTCGGCTGGTCACGAATCCAGCGTCTCAGCTGCGACCCGACCGCGGGGACGGGTCTTGCCCGTACGAGCGATGTGCGCGGACACCGTGGTGCGGTGGATGCCGTAGGTCCGTGGCAGTTCGCCCACCCACCCGCCGGCCTCGTAGTCGGCCAACAACCCTTCGACCTCGGCCGGGGACAGGCGCCGCTGGACGCAGCGCAGCTCGCGGACGTTCGGTCGTACTTCCCCTTGATCTTGGCCAGCCGTTCGTACTTGGCGGGGCCGTAGGCGGCGCGCACACGATCTTCCCCGAACTCGGTCATCGCGTTGACGTAGCTGCCGGCACCGAGGGAGTGCCGCCGCAGCGCCTCCCAGAACGAACGGGCCCATTCGCGGTCGGCGGTCGTGTGCGTAGCCGAGCCACGTGGCCGGGAAGCGCGCGCCGACGGTGGCCCGCGCCAGCTCGACTTCACCTCGAGTACGGCCGCATCTCCCTCGACGGCCCGGACGAGCAGCCCGTATGCCAGGGTCGGCCGCGCGGATAGGAGTGCCGAGCTCGCGGGCGCGGGCGAACGCCGCCAGCGCCTCGGCGCGTTCCTCGAACAGCAGGGCCACCACACCGCGCGCGCCGCCGGTTGCGTAGGCGGCGATGTCGGCGTCGTCGGGTGCCAGCTCGACCGCCCGGCGCAGCCGCTGCTCCATTTCGGTGCGGCGTCCGGCGAGCCCGTGCGCGACAGCCTCGACTGCCGTCGCCGCCGCTACGGCCTGGGTCGCCCCCAGCGGCGCGGCCAGCTGCCGTGCCTGCTCGGCGGCCGCGAGCGTCTCCGGGATGACGTCGGTCATGACATGCAGCCCGGCGAGGTTGATCAAGATGCTCACCGCAGTGTCCAGGGCGCCAACCCGGACCGCCAGTTCGTGGGCCCGGCAGAGCCGGTCGCCGCGCGCATCGCGCATCATCTCCACGGTGCCGAGTTCGTTCAGCGCCCGCAGCCGCCACAAAACCAGCCCGGCCCGCTCGGCCACCGCCAGCTCCTGGCGAAGCACGCCGACCGCCGCGGTCAGGTCCCGGGGACGCACCGACATGGCGAGCAGCCCCACCGCCTCACAGCTCAGCTCCGGGTCGCCGGCCTCCCCCGCCGCTGCGACCGCCCGCCCGGCGAGCCGGCCGGACAGGGCGAGTCGTTCCGCGCTGCCACCGCCGATCACGGCGGCGGCGCGCACGATGCACAGCTGGGCGGTCCGGCGCGGGCTAAGGACGCCGAGCCCGCCAACGGCGTCGAGGTGCCGCTCGGCATCCCCGGGGGCGCCAGCGCCCACCGCCGCCCGGGCCAGCAGCAGGTGCACGGCCGCGGTGAGGTCCCGATCGTGCGCCAGGTCGTCCAGTGCCTGTGCGCCGACCACAGACAGATCGTCGATACGTCCCGCCACCGCGAGCAGCTCGAGCAGCTCGAGCCGGACAGCGCCGGCCAGGTCAGTTGGCGCCACGGCCAGCGCCCGCAGCACCAGCGGTTCGGCGGCCGCGGTCGCGCCGGCGGCCCGAGCCGCCCGGCCAGCCCGGCGCAGGGCCTCCACCGCCCACTGCGGCTCCCCACCCTGGATCCACAGTCACCCAGCCGCTCGGAGATGACGCCGGGGCCTGAGGCTTCCAGCGTCTCGGCCGGGCGGCGGCACAGCTCGGCCCGGCGGAGATGGTCCAGCTGCGCCAGCACCAGCTCACGAATCAGCGCGTGCCGGAAGGCCAGGCGCCCATTCACCGGCGTGAGCAGCCCACGCGCCCGCGCTGCGGTTATCGCGTCAGCCACGGCCGGCGGCGGAAGGCTGCTGACCTGGCCGGGTAAGCCAGCGTCCACCTCGGTGCCCAGGACGGCTGCTGCTTCCACCATGCCGCGGGCCGCAGCGTCCAGGACGGCCAGCCGGCCAGAGATGATCTCAGCGTAGCGCAACGACCCCGGGTGCCCCGCCACGCCGACCAGGTCTTCCACGAGGAGCGGCAGGCCCCCGGCGTCCCGGCGCAGGCCGGCCATGATCGCCGCCGGAGCGGTGTCCACGCCGAGGCACGCGGCGGCCATCGCGGCGACCTCGCTATCGGCAAGCGGCGCGAGGTGCAGGTGGGCGGCGTCCCGGGTGACCGCGGAGCCAAGCCCGGACGCCCCCGGCTCATCAGAGCGCGCGGTGAGTACAACTGCCACAGGGAACGCGGTGACATGGTCAGCCAGGTACTCCAGCACGGCCAGCGTTTCACGGTCCCAGTGCATGTCCTCCAGCACAAGGACGGCGCCGCGTTCGGGGGACAGCCAGCGCAGAATCCGCAACATCGCCTCGGCGAGCGCAACCGGCGGCGCCGGCACCGCCGGAAAGGCCGGGCCGGCCGCCCAGTGCGGCACCAAGGTTCCCAACGCGGGAAGATAAGGCGCCAGGGCCGGGTCGTCTGGCGGGCGGCGGTCGCGCAGCCCGTCCAGCAGCGCCTCGCCAAGCGGCCGCAGCGGCGAGACCCGATCTGTTGGCGTCGAGCGGCCTGCCAGGACGACGTGGCCCTGCTCGCGTGCCCCCGTGGCCGCCTCGGTGACCAATCTGGTCTTACCAACACCCGCCTCGCCAGTGATGACGACGCAGGCGCCACCACCGCCAGCCGCCCGGCTGAAGATCTCCGCCAGTGCGGCCAGCTCTTCATCCCGGCCGACAACGACGGGACATCGCATGCCCGGAATTGTCGCAGGCACCCCTGCTCAGAAGGCATAGGCGCCCCTGGCCGGGGCCAGCAGCCAGTCATACCGCACTCCCCATTGCCCGATCGTCATCCAGGCGCTTCAGCGGCTGCACCGTGATAGTTTCCAGTTCCGATCAGGCCTGCTGACCAGATCACGCCAGTAGGCCGGGCCGGGTGGGGTAACACGTGCTTCAGCCGATGAACGGCATCGACGGCAGAACCGGATCTCGCGGTGCCATCAGCAAGAAGGCGCTCCATACTCCGTGACGCAGAGTCCAGCCGGTCTGACGTGGCTGACCGCGGTGCCCAGATCCAGTCGTTCTGTGCGGCCCGGCCATATGGAACCCGTCACCGACAGGTAGTATGGAATCGGCAGGGAGGTCTGTTCGTTCTCGAGGCCTCGTCGCGCAGCCATTGTGCTCACTTTGCGTGGCCAACGCCATCAAGTACCGATGCCGGTCGCCCGCGCCGGCGATGGCAGTTGGAGCATGGGACAGTCACGACGGGTGAGGCCACATGGATGTTCGTTCTGCCCCTGACGCTCAGAACGAACATCCCTGCCACACCCAGCAACACGGGGCTCCCCGAGGGCAGGACACCCTGAAGGATTGCAGCGGCTGATCAGCAGTGGCCGGAACGCGCTGGCCCGCGGGTCGATTCTGTCGCTGCTGGAGGCCGCCCACCGTCGGCCGGTGAGCCCGCCCGAGCCGGTGATAACCGCCGGCCAGCGGCTGCCTGGTTACAAGGCCGCCTTCGAGGACGCTCGATCTTCCTCTCGATGCTGGTGATGACCCCGCTCGCCGACCGCTTCACCTTCCACCGGGGGGCCATCGCCTTGGCCACCAGCACCAGGAACACCCCGGTCACGGCCTGGTCGTCAGCCAGGTACTGCCCGGCGATCAGGTGCTTGCGCTCGCCGGGCTTGCAGTAGATGACCGGGACCCGGCGGACTGGCCCCAGGCCTGACGCGGCGACCGAACCGGCCCGCCATCCGCATCAGGCGGGTGTCGTCGAGGTGCTCGCCCGATCCGCCGTGCGCGCCCGCCACCAAGTGCGGAACCCGCCCGGCGAGCACCCGAACGCGGAGAACGCGTTGAGCACGATCCGGTCCGCGCAGTCGTAGCTGCCCGTCAGCAGGTCCGCCTATCGCACGCTGAGGTCATCGGCCACCCGCCGACCGTAGGGGAGGCGCGCGCATCACCTCAGCCGCACTGCCCCCGAAGGGGCCGCCGATTCGGGGCGAAGTCTCTGAATCGGCATAGTACCTTCAGAGCCGTGAATCTCGAGAGGTTTGTCGGCCGGACCGATGCGCTGGAACTCCTGAGCGGCATGACGGCCGCCCTGTCAGCGGGCGTGGGCGGCGCCGTGCTGGTGGAAGGCGAGCAGGGAATCGGGAAGACCGAACTGCTGTGGATCAGCCTGGCAGGCACGTCCGGGCACCGGCTGTTGTGGGGCGCCGCCGATGAGCTCGGCCTGCCCGTCCCGCTGACCCTGATGCGTCAAACCCTCGCGAGCGTGGATACCGGGCCACCCGGCGGCAGCCCGGATGCGGACAGGGCAGCGGGGGTGTTCGCGGGCGATCCCGTGCTCGCGGCAGTGGAGGGGATTCTGGCAGCGGTGGACCGGCTGTGCGCGGCATCGCCGGTAGTGCTGGTGGCCGAGGATCTTCAGTGGGCTGACGAGGCGAGCGTGCTGGCCTGGTACCGGCTGAGCCGGGCAGTGAGCCAGCTTCCGCTGCTGGTGGCGGGATCCGTCCGGCCCGGGAATGGCCGCAAATACCTGGCAGGGCTGCGCCGGAGCCTGGCGGCCCGCGGTGGCACGGTGATAGAGCTAGGCCCGCTGGCGCAGCCCGACATGGACATCCTGGCAGAACAGCTTGTCGGGGGGCGGCCAGGAGAGCAACTGGCCAGCCTGATGAAGTCGGCGGGGGGCAACCCGCTGTACGCACGGGAGCTTGCCGACGGGCTGATGCGGGACGGGCGGATCCGGGTCGAGGCGGGCGTTGCCGAGCTGACCGGCAGGCCGGGGCTGGCACGGGTGCCGGAATCAGTCTCGGCGGCCATCGCGGGACGGCTCGCGCACCTGGCCGAGGACGTGGCCACAGTGCTGCGGTGGGCAGCAGTCCTGGGCCAGGAATTCTCACTCACCGAACTGGAGGTCGTGACCGGCCGTCCGGCAGGCGACCTGATGGACATCATCGTCAGCGCGCAGGCGGCCGACGTGGTCGCCGATGCCGGTCCCCGGCTGGCGTTCCGCCATGGCCTGATCCGCCAGGTGCTCTACGAGCAGACACCGGAGCCGCTCCGCACCGGGCTGCACAGGCAGGCCGCGCAGGCCCTGGCCGCCGCAGGCACCGCGCCTGAGCGGGTGGCTGCCCAGCTCGTTGCCGCGCCCGTTCCCGGAGGGGGGCTGGTCCGCGCGGAGTTCGCCGGCACTGGCAGGCCGGGCACGGGCGGGAACCGGGCAGCGCCGTCGCCGGCGGAGGCGGCGCAGCCCTGGGTGCCGGAGTGGCTGGCGCGAGTCTCGCCCGTCCTGCTGTACCGTGCCCCGCAGGTGGCTGCCGACCTGCTGCGTTCGGTTCTGGGCCAGCTGGCCGATGATGATCCCCGGCGCGGCCAGCTTGAGGCAAGCGTGCTCACTGCCCTGTTCCTGCTCGGGCGGGACGCCGATGTCGAGGAGGCCGGCCGCCGGCTGCTCGCCGAGACCAGTGACCCGGACCGGGCCACGGACATCAGCTGGCTGGTCGCCTACTCCATGGTCCGGGCTGGGCGAGCCGTCGAGGCCCTCGCTGTCCTGGGCGAAGCCCGGGCCCGGCCCGGGATCAGCACTGCACTGGACGCCCGGCTGAGCGCCTTGCACGGCCACATACTGGCAGTAGCGCTGGGCCGGATCGACCAGGCCGCCGAGGCGGCGCGGGCGGCACTGGCTGACCCGGCTGACGACCCGGTCGCCCCTGGCTACGCGCATTATGTCCTTTCCTCGGTGGCCTACATGCGCCGGGACGGTCACGCCCGGCTCGAGCACGTCAATCAAGGGCTCGCCGCCCTGGGGAACGACCCTCAGCTCACCGACCTGAGGCTGGTGCTGCTGGCCCAGCACACTAATGTGCTGGCCGACCTGGACCGCATTGACGAGGCGCTGACCTCTGGGCGGGAGGCGGTTGTCCTCGCCGAGCGCGCGGGCGCCCCCCGCGTGTTCTGGGTCCGCACACTGCTCGCGATCAACTATTACACCTCCGGCCTGTGGGATGACGCGCTCACCGAGGTAGAACCCACCGTCGAGCGCGAGTACCCCGGCTACATCGGGTCCTGGGCGCACGCGCTGGTCGCGCTGATCGCGGGGCACCGCGGCGACCAGGCCAGCGCGGCAGAGCACCTGAGCTTCCTCCCCGACGCTGCCGGATGGGTGAAGACGGCGGGACCCCAGAGCCTGCATGGCCTGTTGCTGGCGCGAGCGGTCACGGCCGAGCAGCGCAGCCCCCACCAGGCCATTGCGGTACTCGCGCAGTGCCTGGAGCCGACCCTGGGGGAAATGATGCCGATGAGGCACACTCTGCTCCCGGACCTGACCCGGCTGGCACTGGCGGTGGGAGACACCGGGCTGGCGCACGCGGCTGCCGACGCGGCCAGTCAGGAGGCGCAGCGCGAGCAGCTGGCGTGGAAGCAGGCCGCCGGGGACCACTGCCGCGGCCTGGTCCAAGGGGATGCGCAGGCGGTGCTGGCGGCAGCGGACTACGCCAGCGCCGCGCGCCGGCCTCTGGACTATGGCCAGGCCGTGGAGAATGCCGCCGCCATGGCGGCAGCCGACGGGGATGAAGCCCTGGCCCGGGACCGGGCTGCGGACGCGGTGCGCCATTATGCCAGGCTGGGGGCGCAGTGGGATATCAGCCGCACTGCCGCGCGGCTGCGGGCATACGGTATCCGGCGCGCCCGGCGCAGCTACCGGGAGCGCCCGGCCACCGGCTGGGCGGCGCTCACGCCGACCGAGGTCAAAGTCGCTCACCTGGTCGCGCGAGGCCTGTCCAACCCTGACATCGCCGCCGAGCTGTTGCTGTCCCGCAACACCGTGCAGACCCATGTCTCGCACATTCTGGCCAAGCTCGGAGCACGCTCGCGCGTCGAGATCATCCGGCTGGCAGCGGCCCACCCGCCGTCGGCCGGAGCACGGTAACCCCGCCTGGCAGATGCGGGCAAGGGCGAGGGCAAATGTCGTTCGTCACTCAGTCGCGGATTGCGGTCACAGGCCGGACTTCCGCAGCTGGTACGCATATCCGTGCTTGATCACCCTGGTTTTGCCTGGTCAGAGACGCGGAAGGGTGCCTGAAACGTGGAAGCGCGCAGGCACACGAATCGCGGCGTGTTGTGCGTGCCGAGAATCGCATCCACGGCTCTGACCAGCAGAGTTGCTCGCCCGGCGCTCGGCTCGTGATGATCACCGGTCATGTGCCTGCGGTTCGTGTTCCTCTTGATCACTCGACTAGCCGCGTGGCTGCGGCTGTCCCGGCCTGAGGAGACGTGGAAGACCGCCGAAATCTTGATCCTGCGCCACCAGCTCGCCGTCCCGCAGCGGCGGCAGCCGCGCCGCCCGAAGCTGGCCTGGGCGGACCGGGCCCTGCTCGCGGCGCTGCTCGGCGTGATACCGAACGCCCGCCGCTATGGGCTGCGGCTTCTGGTCACCGGCCTGGCCGCCGTTCCTGCGCTGCCAGGCCGAGGCGATCCTGGCATGCGACTTGTTCAGCGTCGACCTGCCCGACGGCACCCAGGCCTACGTTTTAGAAAATATGCGCCGCTTCGCGGCGCTGCCGTAGGGACGAAACTGGGCACTGCGGGGTCCGCTCGCCGAGGGGGACGGCGGGCGGTCCGGTGGTTTGCGTGGCGGGTTGGCTGACAGGTAGGCGCGCGGGTGGCCAGGCTTGAGCTGGCGTGCCGCCTGCCGTCACCGAATGGCTATGGTCCGTTCGAGGCCGCGTTTTAGTTTGGTGCTGGAGCCCTGTGTCGGGTACCCCCGTTGCTGCTGGGTGCGCGTGTGTCAGTCTCCTGTGCTGATGGTGGGGCTCCGGCGGGCGGCTCGCCTTCCCGTTGTTGCGAAGTGAGCCGTTGCAGGAGGCGGACGAGCCGATGAGAGTGATGTATGAGCGGGTGGCCGGGATCGGACGTCCACAAGGACATGATCAAGGTCGGGATCCGCGCGCCAGGGCACCGGGCGTGGACCCGCAAGAGTGAGGTGCTGGAGTACCGGACCTTCTACGGGGTGTTGCAGACGATGGCCGCCGGCCTGCGCAAGCGGGGCGTCACCCACGTGGTGATGCAGGCCAGCGGGGTGTACACCGAGCCGGTGTATTACGCGCTGATGGAGCAGGGCTTCGAGCGGGTCGCGGTGATCAACCCGGCGCACGCCAAGGCGCTGCAGGGGCACAAGACGGATGCGAAAGACTGCCTGCGGCTGGCGGAGTTGTTCGAGTGCGGGCTGCTGCGTGGCAGTTACCTCCCGGCGCAGGATCTGATGGATCTGCGGGACCTGACCCGGTGCCGGATCAAGACCGTGCAGGCCCGCACCTCGGAGATCCAGCGGCTGGCCAAGGCGCTGGAATCGGCGGGGATCAAGCTCGACTCGGTGGTGTCAGACCTGACCGGCAAGTCCGCGACGGCGATGATCGAGGCCCTGATCGACGGGGAGCGGCGCGGGCGGGGTGCTGGCGGACCTGGCGATCGGCCGGATGCGCACCGTTGGCAAGCTGGCGGATCTGTCCCAGGCGCTGACGGGCCGGTTCACCGAGCACCACGCGGCGCTGTGCCGGCTGCACCTGGACCGGATCGCGCTGTCCGGCACGGCGGTCGACGGCCTGGAGCAGAAGATCGCCGTCAAGGCCACCCCCTACCAGCGCGAGCTGGGCCTGCTGAAATCGATCGACGGGTTCGGCGATGCGGTAGCCCATGCCTGGCTGGCCGAGATCGGCCCGGCCCCGCATGAGTACTTCGGCCGCCACGAGAAGCTTGCCTCCTGGGTCACGCTGTGCCCCGGCAACTACATGAGCGGCGGGAAACGCTCGCACGGCCGCACCGGCAACGCCGGCACCTATATCAAGCCGATGCTCGGGCTGCACCATTACCATCACCCCCGCGGAGGCTGCCTGACGACCAGCACCATGCCCTGCCTGGCCGTTCCCGCTGACCGCGGAATCGCTGTCACACGCTCTGCCCGCATTCAGCGGTCCCCAGCGCCGCACATATAACACCACGCCCGCGCCTTCGTGCTCTGGACCACCGCACGCGGTCACACCCGCGACGTGGACATCCCCCGGCCCGTCCGCAGCGAGCTGCTCACCCAGATCGAAGATGACTACCGGTGGGCACTGGTCCGCGGCCTGCTCCACGACGACAGCCACGCCACCGAGGACCGGGTGACCGGGCTGCTCGTGCTGCTTTACGGGCAGCCGCTGGCCCGGATCGCCCGCCTCACCCGGGACCAGGTCACCTGCACCCCGGCGCGGGTCCAGCTGCTCCTCGGCACCACTCCCCTGGAGCTGCCCGCGCCCCTGGAAGAGCTCGTCCGCCACCTCCTCAACCGCCGTCACGGACGCGCCGCCGTCGGCCGCACCAGCGACCACCCGTGGGTGTTCCCCGGAGGGGCACCAGCACATCCGATCTCCACCGCCCAGCTCAAAGCACGGCTCGCAGCCCTGGGCATACACGGCCGCTCCGGACGCAACACCGCTCTCATTGACCTGGCCGCCAGGCTCCCGCCGGTCGTGCTGGCACGCCTCTCGGCATCCACATCAACACCGCAGGAGCCTGGGCGGAACGAGCAGGCGGTTCATCCGCTGCCTACGCCGCACAGGTGTCCCACAGAGGGACTGTAATTTCAACGGTGTAACTCCTGACAAACGAGGAGACACCAGTGACAGATGTGACAACCGGCCCGGACCGGGGCGGCGCTGAGCTCCCGGCGGCCGATGAGCAGCTGCTGCGCGAGCTGACCGAGCGGGCCCGCACCGGCGGGCTGAAGCTGACCGGCGAGGGCGGCCTGCTGGGCAGGCTGACGAAAATGGTGGTCGAGAGCGCCCTGGAAGGCGAGCTGGACGACCATCTCGGCTACGAGAAGAATGACCCGGCCGGCCGCGATGGCGGGAATTCCCGTAACGGCCACCGCGCCAAGGCTGTGCTCACCGATACCGGGCCGGTGGAAATCACGGTGCCGCGGGACCGCGATGCCAGCTTCGAGCCGAGAATCGTCGCCAAGAGACAGCGGCGGCTGACGGGGGTGGATGAGATGGTGATTTCCCTGTCGGCGAAGGGGCTGACGCACGGGGAGATCTGCGCGCACCTGGCCGAGGTTTATGGCGCCGAGGTTTCGAAGCAGACGATCAGCACGATCACTGACCGGGTGATGGAAGGAATGGCGGAATGGCAGAGCCGGCCGCTCGATCCTGTTTACGCGGTGGTCTTCATCGACGCGGTTAACGTGAAGATCCGCGAGGGCCAGGTCGCCAACCGGCCTATCTGCCTGGCCCTGGGTGTCACCGTGGACGGCGAGCGTGACGTGCTGGGACTGTGGGCCGGCGAGCATGGCGACGGGGAGGGTTGTGGGACTCCCACGGGTTCGTTTGGGCGCATTCCCGCTGCTGCCTGAGGAAACACACCCGTGCGGGTGCTCGCAGTATTCGAGCCGGGACGTTAAGTTACCAGGCGCTGCCTTGAGAATACTGGCGGGGGGAAGGTGTGCGCGTGGCGGGGGCCCGGCTTCGTGTGATTACAGGTCAGCTTGTCCCGGCTGAGGTGCCGCCGGATCCGTTACGGTTCCAGGCTGAGTGCGTGGAGGCGTTCGTCGCCTCGTGGACGGCGCGGGGATTTGCGGCCACGACGATCGGCAACGACGCCGCGCTGCTGGAGCGGATGCTGGCCGCGCTGGGCCGCCCGGCGTGGGAGGTCACCGCCGAGGACGTGGACCGGGTAGTCGGCGAGCTGGCGGCTGCGGGCCGGGCGGTGTCGACCCGCCGCAACTACCTGCAGGTGTTCAAGGGCTTCCACCGGTTCCTGGAGGCCCGCAAGGCCGCCGAGATCGAGGCAGCGTTCGGTATCCGGCTGGCCTGCCCGGTCGATGAGTTCAACTCCGCCCGCCACGTCAGTGACGATTCCCCGGCCCAGGAGCCGCCGCCGGCGCCGGAGCGGGTCAGCGACTTCTTCGCCTTCCTCAAGACCAGGATCGCGACAGCGCGCAAGTACGCGCCAGCCGCCCGGGATTACGCCCTGTTCCGCACCTTGTATCACGCCGGGACCCGCTGCGAGGAGGCCGTCTTGCTCGACATTCCCGATGCGCACTTCGGCCGCGGGCCGTTCGGCAAGCTGCACGTCCGGTTCGGCAAGGCCGCCCGCACCTCCGGGCCGCGGCCGCGGTGGGTGCCGATGCTCGATGGCCTGGACGTGCTGCTGCGCTGGTTCCTCGATGACGTGCGCGGACGGTTCCCGGCCTCGGCCGTGCTGTTCTGCGACAAGTCCGGCGGGCGGCTGTCGCCCGGCACGGTCCGCAACCGGCTGCGGCACCTGATGAGCCTGGAGGGCCGCCCGCAATCGGACTGGTTCACCCCGCACGCGCTGCGCCGGGCATGTGCCACCCACAACTATGAGCGCGGCATGGACCTGGTCGCGATCCAGCAGATGCTCGGTCACTGGGCAGTGGCCTCCACGATGCGGTACGTCCGCCCGTCGGAGACGTTCATTGAGGACGCCTACCGGCAGGCGGTCTCGGCCGCCCTCGCCGAGCTGACCGGAGGTGAATGAGCATGCGGATCACCTGGAAGCTGCGGATGGCCGCCGCCCAGCGGGAGGTCTGGACCGGCGCCCAGCTGCGGCGGCTGCTGACCGAGCGGGCCGGGCTGGAACTGTCCTCGGCGTCGGTGTCGGCGCTGTTCACCCGGCAGCCTTCCCAGATCAAGCTCACCACGCTGGCGGCGCTGTGCACCGCGTTGCAGTGTGATCCGGGCGATCTGTTCGACATCGACACCACCCCCGCCGAGCGGCCCGCCGGGCCTGTCCCGGTCGCGCGTTGCACCGCCGGGAGCGAGGCGCGGGCCGCGCGGGGACGCTCGATGCCGCCGATATGACGGGGGCGCCGGTGACCTTTGGTGATTGCGCCCGCTGCGGCAGGCGCGTGGGCATCCAGGGCCGTCAGCACTGCGCCCGCTGCCACTACGCGCTGGCCCACCGCCCCGTCAAGCAGGAATGCCCGGGCTGCGGCAAGCAGCAGGCCCTCGGCAAGGCGACTGGCCGGTGCGTGCTGTGTTCTCGTGTCTGCGTCCGCTGCGGCCACCCGATCGGGCGCAAAGGACGCGAGCTCTGCCGCACCTGCCGCGCCAAGGCCCGGCGGGCGGCTGCTCAGCAGCC
>WNGB01010191.1_pt1 | contig 13073 bp, 18 predicted proteins | sample 5400681 | NCBI WGS metagenome assembly WNGB01 (sample SAMN13153367, study PRJNA577476) | soil metagenome | isolation source: 115 cm soil or saprolite under grassland replicate 2 | place: USA:California | collected 2016-06-15 | reverse complement strand
CAGGTCGGCCTGGGCCTGGTCGATGCGCTGGCGGAGCCGCTCGCGGGACTCGCTGGCGGCGGCCTGCACCGCCGACTTGGCCGCCGCGACGCGCTGCTGCAACTGGTCCAGTTTTGCGGAGAAGTCCATACTTCCTCCTCGGATTGCGCCGATCGCCGGTCTTGCTCACAACGGCGCATCAGCTGCTTTCCCATGTAGTAAGTCGATGGTTGTAGTAAGTCGATGGTCCCGGCGTCTCGGTCTTGGTCACCCCCCTCTGTTCGGCCGGTCGGGTTCTTCGCCGTCAAGCATCGGGCGGGGGCCTGCCACGCGGCTGCCACGCCAGGCCGGATCGCTGCCACGACCGGCCTACAGCCGCCGATCCAGGCCGGTCGCCCGCTCGGCGACCGCGGCCAGGGCCGGGGCGAGCAGCGCGCACGCCACCACCAGGACCCGGATGGCGGCCGGAAGCGTGACCAGGCCGAGCCCGGTGCCAGGCGGCGAGGCGGCCAGCAGGACCGCGACCGCGGCGGCCGCGGCACCCCACAGCAGGAAGAAGACGTTGTCGCACAGCGCCAGCCGCGGCGGGCACGCAACGTCCAGGCCACCGCAACGTGACCAAGCAGCCAGGTGGCGACGGCGGCGGCGTCGTAGTCGACGCCGTCCCCCGCGGGCGAGGAAGACCGCCGCCGGCCGACCGATAACCATCGAGCCATGACCGGCTACAGCGGGTCCGCACCCACCCTTTCCACCCCGCCTGGAGGAGGAAGCTCGCCCTCGCCGCCGAACGCCCGCAGGGCGCGCACCCGTACCTCGTGCCACCCGAGCACACGGCCAAGGCACGCGCGCAACTCGGCCACGACCGCTGGTTACTGCCTGAACACGGCGTTGCTCTTGAGACGAATCCGGCCGACACTCGGGCGATCGCCCGGCGGACCTCGCGCCCGAGCTTGGCCTGCCCAACTACACCAACAACCTACGCCGGCTCGGATTCACTGACGACGACTTGGCCGCGGGAGGCGGCGATCGTCTCGTCGACGCCCTGTTCGCCTGGGGTGACGTCGCTCAGGTCGCGCGCCGCGTCCAAGACCACCATGACGCTGGGGCCGATCATGTCTGCGCCCAGGTCTTTGACGCCGATCCGTATGGCCTACCGATGAGGCAGTGGAAGCAGTTGGCAACAGCCCTGCTCTGAGTCTGCGGTGACCGCCAGGCTGTGACGCGTCGGGCAGCTGTGAGAAGTTTCTACGGTTTCAAGGCCGGCCCTGCGGGCGGCCTGCGGCCGCCCTGGCCCCATGCGACTAGCAACGGTGGCGCGACCAGCCCCACCGCGCTCACCCCGCCCCGGCGATGAGCTGGCCGAGCCGGATCGAGGTGCTGAAGTCGCGGCTGATCCGATTCTTGGTCACCGCCCAGGCGATCCCGGGGGCGGTGTCGCCGCAGGCGAAGCTGCCGCCGACGCCGCCGACGCCGAACACGGTCGGTGCGTTCTGGCGGTCGCCACTGGGACCGCCGATGGCATAGCCGAGCCCCCAGGTGGTCGGCATCCCGAACACCTCGTCGATGCCGCTGGAGGAGACGGCGGTCGCCTCGGCCAGCCGCTCGGGCGGGATCAGCCGGACGCCGTCCACCTCGCCGAGCAGGGCGGCGTACATGCGGGCGATGGCCCCGGCGGAGGTCTTGCCGCCGGCGGGGATGTCGGCGGCCAGGGTGTCGGGCCGGTTACCGAACTCGGCGTTGGGGAACAACTCCGGCGGCGCCGCCTTGAACATCGGCAGGTCGGGCGGGAGCGAGGCCATCATCTGGGCGGCCTGCTCGGCGGCGCCCGGCTCGTCCTCCAGCCGGGCCAGGCGGTGGTGCTCGGAGGGCGGCATGCCGAACCACAGCTCGTCGGCCACGCCCAGCGGCCCGGCGACCTCCTCGCGAAGGACCTGGGAGATTGGCTTGCCGGTGGCGCGGCGGACCAGCTCCCCGACGATGTAGCCGAAGGTGTAGGCGTGGTAGCCGACCTTGGTGCCGGGCTCCCACCACAGCTCGGCGTCGGCGACGGCGGCGCACATTTTGTCCCAGTCGCACAGGTCCTCGACCGTGGTGTCCAGCGGGATGCCCGGCACCCCGGCCGTGTGGTCCAGGACCTGGCGCACGGTCACGGCCTCCTTGCCGTGGGCGGCGAACTCGGGCCACAGCTCGGCGACCGGCGTGTCGTAGCCGAACAGGCCGCGCTCGGCCAGGATGTGGGCCACGGTTGCGGTCGCGCCCTTGACGATCGAGAAGTTGTAGAACACGGTGCCGGCGTCGACCGGGCGGCCGCTGGCCGGGTCGGCGACCCCGGCCACGGCGTCGACCACCTGCTCGCCGTCCCGGTAGACGGCGACTTGGACGCCCCGCTCGGTCCCGGACTCGACCAGCTGGTCGATCGCCTGCTGCACCTGCTGCCGGAGCTTGTCCATGCGAGCCTCCTTGTGGTGAGGGGAGCCGGGCGCTCATCGCGGGGGCGGCAGCCGCCGCACGCCGATGCGCCCGGCCTGGCCGGCGAGCACCCGGCCGACCACGGCCGGCTCCACGCCGCGGCCGCGCAGGTCGGCGACCAGGCTGCCGAGGATACCGGGGGCCACCGACAGCAGCAGGCCGCCCGAGGCCTGGCTGCCCATGTTCCTGGAGCCGGAGGACCCCCTGCTGGCCGTGCCCTGCGACGAAGAAGAAGGCCAGTGCCGCCGGGATCACTGTTCGGAGAAGGCTGCCTAATGTACGTCACCCCGCCGTCCTCGGCCCGGCGGCGCCCGCTCACCAGGGCTTCACCCCGGCCGGATGGCGGGCAACGAATCTCACCACGACGACCCGGCCGGCACGAGCCTCACGATGGGCCGTCCTGGAGCCGGACGAGCCGCACCGAGCAGGAGGAACCGATCTGCTGAGCGCCGAGATCGGGGCCGTCTCGGGGCCGTGGGGGGAGCGAAGAAGCAGCCGGAATCCAAGATCAGGCCATGCCACCGAGGCAGCTCATGCCACTGGTCGAACGTTAGTCCGATCCTTCACATGGCAGAGGCCACGAAGTCTCGATTCCGCGTTTCGGGTGGTCACGGTTCAAGCATCTTCGGCGCTACATGGTTCCGACAGCTCGTCGAGGAAGTCGGGCTTGAGGTAGCGCACGAACGGGGTCACCTGCGCAAGGTAGTCCCGAAGCGTGGAAAAGAAGATGTATCGGCACAGGTCCACCAGTGGAGGGGACAGCCGCGCAAACGTCGGCCGGTTGACCTCGGCGAAGACCTTCTGCCGCCGATCATCGGGGGCAACCATGAACAGGGGAATGTTGAGGTTGGGCTGCATGGCGATCAGATCCGACATGCGCAATAGCCCGAGTAGATGAACGTGGTGCTCTCGATCTCGAAGGCGGCCACAGCGCGATCCGGCGCGCGGCGTGCGTCTTGGTGTCCTTTTCCAGCAGCTGGCCGCCACGCACGATGAGGTTGCGCACGATCAGCAGCTCGCCCGCGTTGAGATCCACGTTCGACCATCGCAGGGCGCACAGCTCGCCGCGGCGAGCGCCGGTGGTCCCCGCTAACAAAACGAGATGGCGAAGTCCGGGTCGGCCTCGTAGACGGTTTCCAGGAGCTGGGAGAGCTCCTCCGGGCCGGGCGGACGGATGTCCGTTGGGCCGGGGCGCGGTGGGCTGGCAAGCGCTGCGGGGTTGGCGGGGATCCACCCCCAGCGGGGGGCCTGGCCGAGTGCCCGCCGCAGGATCGCGTGGACCTGGCGCACGGTGGCCGCCGCCAGTGGCTTGCCGCTGCTGCCACCCCGGGCGCGCAGCGTGGTGTAGAAGCGGTTGAGGGTCGCGGTATCCAGGCGGCGGAGCGGCACGTCGCCGAGCGCGGGCAGGATGGTGCGGTTGATGTAGCTCTGGTAGGTGACCCGCCTGCTCCAAGCGAGATCGGCCACCTCCAGCCAGCGTGCAAGCAGCTGCGCGACGGTCGCGTCGGTGGGTGGCCGCTTGCCCACGTTGATCTGGTTGAGCAGGCGAGCGCGGAGCGCTTGGGCCTCGCGCTTGCTCCGGGCGGTGCCCGTGAGGTTGCGGCGCTTGCCGGTGATCGGGTCATGGCCGGCGTGGACGATGACCTGCCAGGCGTTGACGCGCTGGCGGATGTAGCCCTCTGCCATAGGCAGAGGTAGACCGTTGACAGGGGGTTGACAAGCAGGTCGGGCGGCGGAGGCTTGAGCCACGAAGTGCCTGCTAGGAGGCGGTGCACCCAGCTTTACACAACCGAACACCCTACGATCAGCGTTTCCGCTGGTCAACGGCCCGGTGATCCATCTGCCAGGGCATCACGGCAAGGTCCGCCGCGACGGATACCGCGCAGACCGGCCGTGACGGCGGCGGCAGGCATTCGCAGGTTCGGATCGTAGGCAGGGCGCGTCCCAGACCTGCGAACCGCCGTGCGCCTATCCGCGCAGGTCAGGCTGGCGAGCAGGCCGCCCTGCGGGCGCCGGGTCACACACGGTCACCCCGCGATCGTCGACCTCGAACTCGCAGCCCTCCTCGAGCGCTGTGCGCAGTCGCGCCCGCCCGCGGTGGATGCGAATCTTGGCGGTCGCCACCGAGATGCCGAGCACCTGGTCCACGCCGGCGGGAAGGTCACCCGCCCGGCGAGCTGAAACGCAACCTCATCTACGTGCTGGTCGCCGAGCGGCCAACGCCGCGGTGGTCAACTACCACCACCGGCTGCCGCTGACCCAAGCGTTCGGGCCGGGCACCCTGTCGAGCTCCGACGGGCAGCGGTTCCCGACCAAGGGCCGCTCGATCACCGCCCGGGCGCTGTCGCGCTACTTCGCCCGCGGCCAAGGCATCGCCGCCTACACCCACGTCTCCGACTAGCACGCCACCTTCGACACCAAGGTGATCGTGGCCCCGCGCCAGAAAGCCACTACGTCCTGGACGGGATGTTGGGCAACGCCACCGACCTGCCGATCGCCGAGCACGCGACGGATACGCATGGCGCGACCCTGGCCAACTTCGCCCTGTTCGACCTGGTCGGCAAGCAGCTGTCCCCGCGGGTCCGTGACCTTGGCAAGATCACCCTGTACCGCACCGGGCCCCGCGCGGCCTTCACCAGCCGCTACCCGCACGCCGGGCCGCTGCTGACCCGGCGGCTCAACACCGAGCTGCTCGGCGCCTCCTGGGACGAGCTGCTGCGGGTGGCCGCCTCGGTGAAGTACGGCCACGCCACCGCCGCGCTGGTGGTCGGCAAGCTGTGCTCGTCCAAGCGCCAGCAGAATGTCCTGACCGCGGCGATCAAGGAGTACGGGGCGCTGCGGCGCACCATCTTCGCCGCCCGCTACTTGGCCGATGAGACTACCGGCGGCGGATTGCCCGGCAGCTCAACAAGGGCGAGAACCTGCACGCCCTGCGTCGCGAGCTGGCCTACGCCGGCGAGGGTGCCGTCCGGCGCCGGCACCACGAGCAGCAGACCGAGCAGATGTGGTGCCTGACGCTGGCGACCAACGCGATCGTCACCTGGACCACCGAGTATTACGGGCTGGCGATCGCGGCCCTGCGCAGCGCCGGTCGCGTGGTCGACGAGGAGGTCGTGGCGCGCTTGTGGCCCAGCCACCACGAAAACGTCCACTTCTACGGCACCCACTTGGTCGACGTCGACGGGGAGCTGGCCAAGCTCGACGCCGACGGGTATCGGCCGCTGCGCATCTCGCCGGTCGGGTGAGCGCCAAGCGGGCACTGCGCACCGATGACCACGGGTAGCAGGGCTGCCCAATCCGGCCGGCGGCTCCCGGCCGCCAGGTCGATGTCCCCGTGCGATAGGAGGTCAGCCGTGGGCCAGTGGCCAGCAGCACGACGGCCCGTCGCGGGCCGGGCCGCCGGTCATGGCACCACGACCAGGCGTTTGCCCCGCAGATCGGTGCGCTGCCAGGCGGTCTCGATGTCGGTCAGCGGGACTTTCTCCACGTCGAACGTGAGCTCGCCGGACTGCGCCCACTTCACGACCTGCCTATATACCTCGCCCATTGTCTCCGGGCCGAGTCCCTTGGCCACGCCGTAGATCTCGACTCCGGAGGTGCGCAGGCTCTCCGCGGCAAGAGTGAGCTCGGTCCCGGCTGCCTGGCCGATCTGGATCACTCGGGTCGGCTTCGGGAACGCGAACGATTCCGGGACCAGCGAGCGCAGCAGGATCTCGGTGGGCCGGCCCCAGAGATAGTCCACAACGACGTCGTAGCCGTCCCCCTTGGCGTCGATGTACGCCTGCGCCAGCGCCTCGTCGGAGACAGCGGTGTTGATCACCGTGTCGGCGCCGAGGGCCTGCACCTGGCGCAGCTGGCCGTCGTCGCGGCCGGTCGCGACGATCCGCCCGGCGCCGAGCAGCCGGGCCACCTTGACCGCAAGCCGCCCGGCGACCCCGGTAGCGCCCTGGACGAGCACCGTCTCGCCAGCTACGAAGCCTGCGGCGGTCTTGATGGACATGCCGGTGATGGCCGTGCCCAGCACGGTCGCCACCGCCAGATCGATACCCTCGGCGATCGGGACGAACGAGTTGCTGGCCACCACGGTCTTCTCGGCGAGCGCGCCGTAGGGCGGGCGAGGGTCGCCGAACCCGACGAGGGTGCCGTCCGGCAGCGCGCCGATGCCGTCGAAGGCGGGGATTGCCGGCAACCGGGCGATAAACTTCTTGCTCGCGTAGTGCTTGCCGGCCGCAATCAGCTTGTCGACGTTCTCGACGGCGACCGCCTTCACGGCGATGATCACCTCACCCTCGCCGGCCACCGGATCCGGGAAGTCCTCATAGCGAGGGATGCCACCAACCTTGTGCAACACCGCTGCCTTCATCACAGCTCCTGACCGAAGAAGGCGGCGATCCGGCGCTGCCATGCCACCAGCATGCGAGGCGGACGGGTGGACGAGTGGTTCTGCCTGTGGTTCTGCCTGTGGTGCTGCCAACGGTGATGCGCGACGGAGTGATGCCACGCCCGGCCGTGGCGGACCTTGCCCTGGTGCCCGGCCGGCCGCTCGGCGTGCGCGGGAACCCCGGGAATGCGATGGGTCGCCCAATGCAGGAGGCCGCGGAGCGAGTGGCGGAGCGAGTGCTCGTCTGTCATCTTCACCCTCCTATGACGTACGACGTACGCATGCAGGACATACGTCTCCCTCGGCTCTATCACCGATAGAGGCACTCTAGCACTGATAGAGTGGAAGGGGGAGAGAGGAGCTGCCGAACTTGACGTTGGACCGACAGCGGATCGTCACTGAGGCCGTCGCGCTGCTGGACGCCGAAGGTCTCGACGGCGTGACAACACGCAAACTGGCCGCGCGGCTCGGCGTGCAATCGCCGACCCTGTATTGGCATCTGCCCAACAAGGCGGCCCTGGTCACCGCGATCGCCGAGGCGATCCTCGAGCAGCAGTTCCCCGAGATATCGCCGCCCGAGCCCGATGAACGCTGGCAGGACTGGCTGATCGGCCTCGCCGAGCGGCTGCGCCGCGCGCTGCTCGCCCACCCCGACGGCGCCCGGATCATCTCGGCCGCCCAGCTCTCGCTGAAGATGGCCGGGATCTCCGAGGTGGCGATGAGCACCCTGGTGGCGCGTGGCATTCCGTTGCGACAGGCCCGCATCATCGTGCTGACGGTGGAGCGCTTCACCGTCGGCTACGTCCTAGAGGAGCAGGCCCCCCGCCCGGACACGGAAGCGGTGAAAGGCTTCGACATGGCCGTATTCACCGCCGAATACCCGACCGTGGTGGCCGGCATCACCGAATACTTCCAACCCGGCCGCACCGTCGATGACCTGTTCCGCGATTGCCTGGAACTGATCATCGAGGGCGCCACGGCAAAGTCCAGCCCCACATCCTGACCTATCCGACGCTGATGTGGCTTCCGAGAACCTACATTCTTGGAAGTACACCCCCGCAATGACTTCCGAGAACGCGGCCGGCGGGGTCGGCAGGACCCGAAAACAACTTCCGAGAACACGCAGCCGACCTCCGGGCCGCGACGCCGGGGGCGCGCGCCCGTCGCGTTGCCGGTCCGGCTGGAGGCCGTCCACGCCGGCTACCTCACCAAGCTCGCCCGCGCGCCGCTTGCCGAGCAAACCCGCCGCACCTACGCCTCCAAGGTCCGCGGCTACCTCGCCTGGCTCGCCGAGGCCGACGTCGACGGCGACCCGCTCACCAGCCCCGACGCCCGCGACTGGGCGGTACGCGACTACCGCACCGACCTCGCCGCGGTGCTCAAGCGCGGCAACGCCACCGTCAACAACGCCTTGGCCGCCGTCGACGACTTCTATACCCGCACCGGCCTCGGCCCCGCGCGAGCCGACCGGCTCGACCTGCCCCACCCTCGCGCCCCGCGCGCTGGACGACAAGGCGATCCTGCGCTGGCTGCGCGCCGTCCGCTCCGCACCCTCCGCCCGCGACCGGGCGCTGGCGTTGACGCCGTTCTACGCCGGCTGCCGCATCGCCGAAGCCGTCCGCCTCGATCTCGACGACATCGCCCGGTCGGCCCGCAAGGGCACCATCCGCTTCTACGGCAAGGGCGGCAAGCCCCGCGAGATGGAGCTGCACCCCGAGCTGCGCGAGGCGTACGCGGACTGGATCGACCGAGAGCGCCCCGGCTGACCCGGCGCCGCCACCAACCCCGCCGTGTTCCTCAATCACCGCGGCGGCCGACTCTCCGCCCGCGCCGCCAGCACCGTCTTCAGCTCGATGCTCAACACGGCCGGGCTCGACGACCACGCCACCGCGCACGTGCTGCGCCACACCTTCGCCACACGACTCGTCCGCGGCGGTACCGACCTCGTGGTCGTCGCCGACATACTCGGCCACGCTTCCCTCGACCAGATCAGTAGCTACACCCTGCCCACCACCGCCGACCGCCGCGAAGCCCTCAAGCACCTTCCCGTCGACCGCTGACCAGCATCACCGCCCAAGATCAACGGAAGCGTTGGATTTTCTCCGTTTACTACCGGCACCCCCAGACGCGCGTGGGAACGGCGCTTGTGCCACCACAGCCACGCGGCCGCCAGAGGCAAACGTCGCCCTCGGCCAGGCCACCAGCACCGAGGATGCCTCAGACGCCTGGTCGGACTTCGGTCGCAGGCCTGTCGGGTCCGTGTGGCCCAGGTCAACTCACGACCGATAGTCGCGTGACAGCTGCGTGACGGCTGGCTGACAGCTGCGTGATGGTGATGGCTGCGTGATAGTTGCGTGATAGTGCGCCCGGAGGGATTCGAACCCCCGACCCGCGGATTAGAAGAATCTCACTCGTTCCGGCTATTTCCCCTGCTCAGTGGCCATCTTGAGCACCTTGCCCGATCCTCGGGTCCGCGCTGGGTCCGCAGCGCGTTCTGTTGCGGCCTGGTGCGCGGCATCCATCCGCTCGGCGAGATGCTCCAGCCGACCCTTGAACAGGTGGGTGTAGACCTTCAGCGTCACCGAGGCATCCGCGTGCCCGAGGTGCTCCTGGACCTCCTTGGGGCCGGCGCCCTGCGCGGCCAGGATCGAGGCGCAGGCGTGGCGTAAGGCGTGGAAGGTCGTGTCCTCCGGCAGGCCGGCGGCGGCCACGGCCGGCTCGAAGGCGCGGCGTGAGAAGTTGCGATGGTGCAGGGCGCCGCCCCGGGGCGCGGTGAAGACGCGGTCCTTTGGGCCGTGCGGGCGATCGGCGAGGTAGGCGCCGAGCTCGTCGCAGAGGAACCGGGGGAGATGCACGTCCCGCTTCCGACCACTCTTGGACCGCTCCACGTGGACCGCGCCGCGCAGCAGGTCGAGGTTGCGGACCTCCAGCTCGACGACCTCGCTCCAGCGCATCCCCGAGTAGGCCCCGAAGCGCACCAGCACCCCGTAGGGCGCCCGGATCGCCTCGGCGAGCGTCTCGACCTGGTCGGCGTCCAGGAAGCGCCGCGCGCCCGTCTTCACCTTCGGAGGGTCGACGCCCAGGGCGCGGTTGGCGGCCAGCATCTCGCCCTTCACCGCGGCGCCGAGCACGCCGCGCAGCACGTAGTAGGCGCGGCGTGCTCGGCTGGGGGACAGGCGGCTCTTGGTGTCGGCCAGCCACTCCTCGATGCCCAGGGTGTCGATCGAGACGACCGGCAGGGCGCCAAAGCGGGGGAGGACCCACACGTCCAGCAGGCTGCGGTAGTCGCGCCGCGTTTGGTGCCCGAGGCCCTTGGTGGTGGCGTACCAGCGCTCGGCGACCACGCGGAAGGGCGTCCGGCCGGCGTCGGGGTCGACGTAGGAGCCCTTGAGCTTGTCGCCCTCGATCCTGGCCAGGAACCGGTCAGCGTCGATCTTCCTGGTGAAGGTCTTCGAGTGCTCCCGGCCGGCCGGGTCGCGCCAGCGGGCCCGGAGCGTCTCGCGGTCGCCCTCGGCGCTGATCCAGCGCGAGCAGCCGCAGTCTTTGACCGTGCAGACGCCCTTGGCGCTGCGGCCGTGCTTGGCGAAGCCGTGTGCGCACCCGGATCGGCCGCACGGCTTGCGGTGGTGCTTCTCGACGTGGCCCATCCTCGGCTACTCCTCGCTGTAGCGGTTCGTGCTTGACCGTGCGATCACGAGTATGGCACGATCCGCCGTAACGAGTGTGAATCTCAAGTTATTCACAAGGGAGGGTGAGTCGATGCCCAAGGCGGAGGTCGAGCGACTGCTTACGGCCGAGGAGGTCGCCGAGCGGCTTCAGGTGAAGGTCGAAACCCTTCACCAGTGGCGTTGGAAGGGCAAGGGCCCGAGGGCCGTCAAAGCGGGACCGAAGTTCGTGCGCTACCGGCCGAGCGACGTGAACGAGTGGCTCGAGGCCTACCTCGAGCACGACCAAGAGGAGCCGGCGCAGACGCCGCCCGCCGCCTGACCGCCGGCGCAGGCACCGGGCTGCCCCCCTCCGAGGAGGTCCTCACATGCCCATGCAGAAAGGGCGCCGCTCAGGCGCCCTCTCCGCACCGCATCGTCCCCAGGATGACCTCCTGCTCATCGCCAACCCCGATGACGACTGGGCCCCCTGCGAAGGCCACCCCCCATACGCCACGGCCGGGTTCGTGGGGTGCAGCGACCACTGGCCACCACCCGCCGACGACCCACCCAACGACCACAGCGCCCGCCTGGCCGAGGCCTCGGCCATCCTCAGCACCCTGAAGGCCGCTCCGGCGCCCGCTTCCTTGGAGCACACCCCCGAGCCGCAGATGGCCGCCCCGTGACGGCCACCCAGCGCCCGCCGCTCCCGCCGGTCTGGGAGCACCTCGACTTTCTCGCCGAGTTGGAGCACCGCGAGATCCACGTGCCCTGGAGCAGGCGCTCGTTCGTGGTCCGCTGCCCCCTGCCTGACCACCAGGACCGCACCCCGTCCTGCTCGATGACCCAGCGGGACAGGGCCTGGCTGGTCTGCTGCCACGGCTGCGGGTTCTCCGGCGACGGGGTCGACCTGCTCGCCGCGCTGGACGGGATGACCACCTCGGAGTGGCTCCGCCTGCGCGCCCAACGGGCAGCGCCCCTGCCCGTCCCTCGCCGGCGCCCCCCACGGCCAACGCCGTCGTTCCGGCCGCTGTGCAAGCTGGAGGAGCTGGCCGGCTACCTGGACGCCTGCCATCGGGCGCTGCTGGACGGCGCCGACAGCGGCGCGGCGCGGCGCTACGCCCGCCAGCGGGGCCTGACCCCCGAGGAGATCCGCGGCTGGCGGATCGGCTTCGGCGTGGCGACCAAGCTCCCCAAGCTGGGGTGGCTACAGGGCCGGCTGGTGTTCCCCTGCCCCGGTGGGGTCGAGGCCCGCGCCATCGATGGCTCGAAGCCGAAGTACCTGGGCGCGAACCTCCTGGTCGAGCGGAAGCTCCCCTTCGCGCTCGACCAGGTCACCCCAGCGGCGGGCCCGCTGGTGCTGGTCGAGGGGGTCTTCGACGCGCTGGCGTTGCACCGCGCCGAGGTGCAGGCGGTCGCGCTGCGCGGCAAGCCACTCACGGACCAGGCTGCCGAGCAGCTGGCCGCCGGAGGGTTCACCTCCGGCTACATCTCGCTGGACGCCGACGCAGCCCCCGCCGCCGCGCTGGAGATCGGCCGGACGCTCAGCCGTGCGGGGATCGCGCCGTACTGGGTCCGGGGGCCTCAGGGCGTCAAGGACTGGGGAGAGCTGCTGGCCCGGCCGGTCGACGAGCTGCTGGCCGCGGTCGCCGAAGGGATGACGCTCCGGTGAGTGGCCCCAACGGGAAGGGGAAGCTGACCGAGGAGCAGGTCAAGGCTGAGCTGGCGGGCCTTGCTGCTGAGCGGAACGGCCACCGTCCGGCGAAGAACGCAAACGGCCGGGCTCATGACCTTGCCGCGCCCCAGCAGGGCGCTGCTGGCGCGGGCAACACCGCAGGCCAGGAGTGGCCGACGCTTGGCCAAGCCGCGTTCCACGGGCTCGCTGGCCGGGTCGTCAGAACCCTCGAGCCTCACACCGAGGCCGACCCCGCCGGTCTGCTGGTCTGTTTTCTGGCCGCCTTCGGCAACATCGTCGGAGCTGGTCCCCACGCCTCTGCTGACGCCAGCAAGCATCCCGCTCGCCTCAACGTCCTCCTCGTGGGCAAGACAGCGAAGGCCCGCAAGGGCACCGCATGGGCGAACGACCAGCAGGTCATGGCGCTCGCCGATCCAGCATGGGCCATGGAATGCGTGGTCAGCGGGCTGTCCAGCGGCGAGGGGCTGATTGCCGAGGTCCGCGACCCCGGAGAGGACCAGCTCGCCGGTGTGCCGGACAAGCGCCGTCTGGTGGTTGAGGCCGAGTTCGCCCGCGTGCTCAACATGACCGCCCGGGACGGCAACATCCTCTCGGCGGTCATCCGCGACGCCTGGGACCACGGGCGGCTCCGGACCATGACCCGGTTCGACCCGCTCCGGGCGACCGGCGCGCACATCTCGATCCTGGGGCAGATCACCGCTGAGGAGCTGGTCCGCAAGCTGTCGGACGTGGAGAGCGCCAACGGGTTCGCCAACCGCTTCCTGTTCTGCTGCGTGTGCCGCTCCAAGTACCTGCCCGATGGTGGCCGGCTTGACCGCGACGAGCTGGAGGGCCTCGCCGGCCTGGTTGGCCGCGCCGCGCAGAAGGCTGCCGCCATCGGGCCGATGCACCGCTCCGCCGCGGC
>WNGB01019316.1_pt1 | contig 13074 bp, 13 predicted proteins | sample 5400681 | NCBI WGS metagenome assembly WNGB01 (sample SAMN13153367, study PRJNA577476) | soil metagenome | isolation source: 115 cm soil or saprolite under grassland replicate 2 | place: USA:California | collected 2016-06-15 | reverse complement strand
AGCTCCTCAAGGGTGTCGGTGAAGCGCTTGCGCCGCGAGACCAGGGTGGCCTCGATCGCGCCCAGGCTGGACGCCAGGCGGCGTTGCAGGACCGTCCGGGCCAGGGCGACGCTGGAGCGGCGCCGGCCGGTCTGCCGCGGCAGGAACTCGTTGATGTAGCCGGTCACCTCGTCGTACAGGGCCTTCTCCGACGGCGACAGCTCAAACGGCTGGGTCGCGGCCCGGCGCTCGGTGAACAGCCGCTGACCATCGAAGCCGCGAAGCTCCTCCTTGATGCGGCGCGAGAACCAGGGACTGTCCTCGAGGGCGATCATCTCCCGGTCGAGGTCCAGGCCCACGAACTGGTCGGCGTCCAGCAGCCTGAGGAAATGGGCGAACTGGTCGACATCGCCCTGGTGGGGCGTGGCGGTGAGCAGGAGGAGGCGATCGCCCTCCCTGGAGAGCAGCTCGCCAAGCTCGTAGCGCTTGGTCTTCTTGACCTCGGTCCCGTAGGTGCGCGCCGAGCACTTGTGGGCCTCATCGACCACCACCAGGTCCCAGCGGGCTCGCAGGATCCCCTCGCGGACGTCCGGCTGCTTGGCGAAGTCAAGGGAGGTGATGATCTGCGGGAACCGGTCCCACACGTTCCCGGCCAGCGTGTTGCGGGCGAGCTCGGAGCCCACGATCTCAAAGGTCTCCTCGAACTTGGTGCGCAGCTCGTCCTGCCATTGGATGGTGAGCGGGGCGGGGGCCACGATCAGCACCCGGTCGAGGGCGCCGCGGAGCTTCAGCTCCTTGATGAGCAGGCCGGCCATGATGGTCTTGCCGGCCCCGGGGTCGTGCGCCAGCAGGAACCGAAGCCGGGTCTGCGGGAGCATCCGCTCGTAGACGGCCTCCAGCTGGTGGGGAAGCGCCTCGATCCCCGACAGGCTCACCGCGAAGTACGGGTCGAAGGCGTAGGCTAGGCGGATCCTGGCCGACTCCACGAGCAGGAACAGGTCCTGAGGAGGGACGAACCGGACCGCCGCGCGCTCTGCCGAGCGTAGGGCGGTCTCCAGTACCTCGGCCGGGACGGGGACCTCATCCAAGGCCCCGGCGCCCGTTCGGACCCGCAGGAAGACGATCCCGTCTGCCTCCGGCTCGGCGGCCTCGACAGTCACCGCCGAGGCGAAGTACCCGGGCAGCTGGACCCGGCGGCCGATCACCTGCCCCGCCACGCGGTGAGCCTCGGTCACGCCTGGTCCGCCTCCTCGCACGCGGTCCGCTTGGACGCTGGTTGGTTCGCTCGTTCTCCCATGGCAGCGCATCTTGACAGCCGGGCGAGGCGACCGGCAAGGTTGCTCGGTGAATCAACAGGCTGCTCGTTTCCGAACGCTGCCATTTCCTGCGAACATCGAAGAGGAGGCGGTCGAGGCCGTCCTCGCCTCCCTCTCCGAGGCCGCCGGTACTCTGGCTGAGGAGCTCGGACGCGACGTGCCTGAGCTCCCCCTCGTCGGGACCCTGAGCGAGGACCTCGCACGGTCCACTCGGTCGCTCATCCCGCGCTGGCGGCGGCTACCCCGATCCTCACCCTACCGAGAGCACGCGATCCCACAGGCGCTCGACCTCCTACAGCGCGTCTTCGAGGCGGCGGAGGCTGCCGGACCCGCGGCCCGCGACGCCGCAGCGATCGAGGATGAGGTCGGCGAACTCGTCCTCGTCGCGGCTCGACTCCAGGTTGGGAAGGCCCTCCGAACAGCCCGGCAGGGAATGTCGCTTCGGGCCGCGGCAGCACGCACCAGTCTCGCTGTCGGCTACCTCAGCGAACTCGAAGGCGGCAAGACCGGACTCCCGTCCGACGAGGCATGCCAACGGCTGGACGCGGCCTTGGCCACCAAGGTCGCGCCCATGGTCAAGGTGTCCAGCAACTCATTCAGGGGGTCAACGATGCCTTCGGCCGACCCTGAGCCGTGAGCACAGCCTGCCTCTGACCGCATTCATCGGCGTGTGACGAGTGGCGGGTCGGCGACCGAGCCGATGATCGGCGGCGCGCCAGCGGCGATATCGGCTGGCGGTCCCTGCACAGCAGGGCCATCCTGGCCGGCGATGTCGACCGAGAAGACGACGTCCCGGCTGCCCGGTCCCGGGTTCGCCGACCTGGAGCAGCTGCCCTGGGCACTCAGTCAGCGCGACCTGTTGACCACCGCACTCGCCGGCTGCCCGAGCGCGTCGAGATCCCACACGGTCAGCTAAGTCGCCACCGAACTGAGACGACAGCGCTGGTGCTATTACTGAGACACTGGAAGGAATGCCTGCTTAGCGCGTCCTCGGTCGTCACCGAGATTGAGAACCTACATAGCGGCGGCGGCGCTGCTGCGTAACCTGTGAGCTGGCGAGCAGCGCGTCAAGGCGCTCCTCGAACGCATCCTCCAGGTCCCCGTCTGCCCACTCATCCATCCTCAGTCGCGGGTGTCGATGACGAAGTCGACCTGGTCGACGAAGCACCAGCTCCAGTCCTCGCCGGGCTCCAGCGAGCGGACGATGGGGTGGTTGTCGCGCAGGGCGTGGCGGCTGGCGTGGCGGTCTGGGGAGGAGTCGCAGCAGCCGACCTTGCCGCAGGTCTCGCACATCCGCAGGTGGACCCACCAGCCGCCGGTCTTGAGGCACTCCTCGCAACCGGCGACGGGTCCAGGCGGCTCGGTGAGCTTGATCTGGTCCAGGTGGGTGCAGACAGCCATCATCTCTCCTTGACGGCGGTGGCCAGGGCCGCTCGCCCCGTGGGCGCCGTCGACGATCGGGGGCATCGCATCACTTTCAGTACCGCATCGGTGGATTCAGGTTAGAGGAGATGGAGGGCTCCTACCATGACCCCGTCATGCCTCTCGTAGCGTTCATGCCAGGGTCCAGCTGGCGGTCGAGTTACGGGCGGAGGGTGGTTGTTGGGCGCAGGTGACGACGATGTAGCTACTGCGTGGGCGGGCGACGAGTCGGAGGATCTGGTGCAGGAGACGTTCCTGCGCGCGTGGAAGAGCCTCGGTGGCTTCGAGGGCCGCTCGACGTTGCGGGCCTGGCTGTACTACCGCGCCTTCGCGATCACGGTGCTGCGGATCGAGGACGGCCGCATCGTGGAGGCAACCGCCTTCCACGACCCCGACCTGTTCGCGACGTTCGCCCTGCCCACAGCGTTGCCTCCGACGCACCGATGAGTTTGCGCGCGGCCCGCCGTCTCAACAGGACGCAACCAAGATCGATCGCGACGGAGGTGGGTCATGGGTAAGGTGCTGTACTCGGTCACGATGTCGTTGGACGGCTTCATCGCCGGCCACGGTGGTGACATGTCCTGGTTGACCGAGCACCTCGGGCCCAACCCGACGGTGGACGAGGTTGTCGGCAAGATCGGTGCTCTTCTCGTCGGCAACCGGACCTTCCGCGGCGACGATCCGTACAAGGGCACGACCAAGGAGGGCAAGCCGTTTGGCGGGGGGTGGACCGGACCACAGTTCGTGCTCACCCACCATGCCCCGGACTCGCCGGTGCCGGGTGTCACCTTCGTCGGTGACCTCGACAGCGGCATCGCCGCGGCCAAGGCCGCCGCGGGTGACAAGTACGTCAACGTCCTCGGCGCCAACACCGCCCAGCAGTGCCTCGACGCGGGTGTGCTCGACGAGATCCTCGTGCTCATCGCGCCCGTCCTGCTCGGCGACGGCGTCCGGTTGTTCGACCGCCCGGGTGGGACCAACGTCGAGCTCGAACGCCTCAGCCTGAGCCACACGCCGCAAGCGACCAACCTCTGGTTTCGCGTCGTCCGGTGAGCCGCTGCCGGGTGGCGGCGGATGACCGCCGCCACCCGCAGGGGAGGGTGCGCGTTAGCGCTCGTCGACGATTTCGCCGTCGATCGGGGTGTTGTCCCGGGTGAGGGACATCGCCTGGCGGGCCTCGGGGAACCTCGCCATGTCCGCCTGGGCCGCCTGCATCTGCTCGGCGGAGTCCCAGCGCCAGACGTCGGTGAAGGTCCCGTCCTCGAGCCGGGTGAGCCGGGCCTCGGACAGGCCGGGGTGGGCCGACCGGATGGCGGCGATGAGCTTGGCCCGCCGGGCGATCAGCTCGTCGAGGTCGGCCGGGTCGACGCTGTAGCGGTGGGTTCTGCTGACTGCCATGTCGATTCCTTTCAGGAGGTGGAGTCGAGCCACGCTTCGAACGTCGGGCCGGCGAGGGTAGCGTCCGGGCCGGGCAGGAGGGCGCCAGTCTCGTAGACGTCGCGGTCCGGGTCGGCCGGGTCACTCACGCCCTCGACCTTCACCGGGTCACCGCGTCGGGCCACCAGCAGGTTCGCTAGGTCGACAAGGCTCTCCTCCCGCGGGCCGGCGATCTCCAAGATCGGCACCCCGGCCGCTCCCGGTGCTGGCGCCGATTCGGGGTCGGTGGCCAGGTCGGCGAGTGCCTGGGCGACGGTCCTGGCGGCGACCGGCTGTGTGCGCATCCTGGGTACGTAGCACACCTCGCCCTGCCTGCCCCACTCCAGGAGCTGCGCGACGAACTCGTGGAACTGCGCCGCGCGCAGGATACGGACCGGGATCGGGCCCGACAGGTGCGCCCGCTCGTGGGCGACCTTCGCCGCGCCGTAGCCCGCGGTGAACCGGTCGCACCCGATGATGGACACCACGACCATTCGCCGCACGCCGGCCCGCTCGCCGGCCTGGTGCAGGTTCTGGGCCGCGGCGGTGAAGAACTCGGTGGCCGCCTGCTGCTCGGGCGAGGGCCCGGTGGCCACGTCGATGACGCACTCCACGCCGGCCAGGGCCTCTGCCAGACCGTCCCCGGTGACCACGTCCACGCCGCTGGAACGCGACATCGCGACGACCTCGTGTCCCCCGGCCTCGAACAGGTCGACGACGTGACGGCCGACCCGCCCGGTCGCCCCCGCTACCGCAACCTTCCTGGTTGCTTGCATGGTTGCTCTCCTCCAAGTGGTCGTCAGGTGCCTGTGGCCGTCACACCGGTTAGGTTTCATCGGTCACTGCTATGACACGGCGCGACGAGGGAATGTGACGGTGGACGATGGCGACCGGCTGGCGGAGCGGTTCGAGGCCAACCGCAGCCACCTGCGGGCGGTGGCCTACCGGATGCTCGGCTCGTTCAGCGAGGCCGAGGACGCGGTCCAGGAAGCTTGGCTGCGGCTCAGCCGCGCCGACAGCAGCGAGGTGGAGAACCTGGGCGGCTGGCTGACGACCATCGTCGCGCGGGTGTCCCTCAACATGCTGCGCGCGCGCAGGTCACGGCGTGAGCAGCCTCTGGGCCTGGGCGTGCACGTGCCCGATCCGATCATCAGCCACCAGGACGGGATCGACCCCGAGCAGGAGGCGCTGCTGGCCGAGGGGGTCGGGCTGGCACTGCTGGTGGTGCTCGACACGCTGGCGCCGGCCGAGCGGCTCGCGTTCGTGCTGCACGACATGTTCGCCGTGCCCTTCGACGAGATCGCGTCCATCGTGGGGCGCACCCCGACCGCGGCACGCCAGCTCGCCAGCCGTGCCCGCCGCCGGGTGCAGGAGACCGCCCCGGTTCCCGACGCCGACCTGGCCCGTCAGCGAAAGGTCGTCGACGCCTTCTTCACCGCCGCCCGCGGCGGTGATTTCGACGCGCTGGTCGCGGTGCTCGACCCGGACGTCGTACTGCGGTCCGACGGCGGCGCCGCGCGTCCGAGCGCCTCAGTGGTGCTTCACGGTGCGTCCGCCGTGGCCGAGCAGGCGCTCACCTACGCGCGGCTCTCCCCGTTCGTACGGCCGGCACTGGTGAACGGCGCCGCGGGCGTCGTCGTGGCGCCGCGTGGACGGCCGTTCTCGGTCATGGGCTTCACCGTCAGGGACGGAAGGATCGTCGCGATCGACTCGCTCGCCGACCCCGAGCGCCTGCGCCAGCTCGACTTGGCGGTCCTCGACGGCTGACGAGCCAACCCGGCGCGAGCGCGGTCGTGGGGCCGCAACCCGCCCACGACGGAACTCGGTCACACCCGAGCGGCTGGGAGCGGACCGTCACAGGCGGCCGACGAGGGTCTCGCCGACCGTCTGGATGAGCTCCTCCATGCCGGAGCCGTCGGCGCTGGGCGGCTGGAGCACCAGCCGGTGCACGCCCAGGTCGGCGTAGCGTCGCGCCGTCTCGAGGTCGATCGCTCCGGGCGGTGTGATGGTGATCTCGAGCTCGCCGAGGTGAGCTGGACGATCGCATTCGGCAGCGACCTTGCGGAGCCCGGCCAGCGCTTCTGCCGCCTGCTCCACGTCCAGGTACACGCCGTACCAACCGTTCCCGGTCGTGACCGCCCGGCGCTGCGCGGCTGCCGAGTGCCCACCGAACACGATCGGCGGATGTGGCCGCTGGAGCGGCCGCGGACGCTGGAAGACCCCGGCGAAGGAAACGTAACGCCCCTCGAACGAGGGCGCCGCTTCGGTCCAGAGCGTGCGCATCGCGGCGAGGTACTCGTCGGTGCGGGCGCCCCGGTCGGCGAGGGACACCCCCAGCGCCCGCAGCTCCGGCTCCACGTAGCCGACGCCGATGCCGACGGTCAGCCGGCCCTTGGACAGGATGTCGATCGACGACAGCTGCTTCGCCAGCAGGACCGGCTGGCGCTGGGGCAGCACGATCACGCCGAATCCGAGCCGCACCCGGGTGGTCACCGCGGCCAGATGGCTCACGGTGACCACGACCTCCAGGCGCGGCTGCTCACCGTCCTGGTCGGCGGGCAGGGCGATGTGGTCGCCGACCCACAGCGACTCGAACCCGGCCTCCTCCGCCAACCGCGCCCGACGGACCAACGTGTCCGGTTCGAAACCTCTCCCGCGCAGCAGCCCGTACAGACCGAACCTGAGTCCATCCGCCACGTCCGCTCCTTCACCCGATCCCGTGGCCGTGTGGCCGAGGCCAACGGTAGGAGCTGCCAAGCCATGTCACCAATGAATACTTCATCCATCTGGCATGCGAAATTCGCATGGCTAGGAGCGACCGCGCGGTGAGCATCCCTCCCGTCAGCACAGCGCCACGGCCAGGCGCGGTCCCGCCGCCGGTGTCGTCCCGGTCGCTGGCAACGAGCCAGTGGAGCTGCGACGACTCAGACCTGGGTGGTCTCCTCCGAGTCCGCAGGCTCGGAGGTGGTGAGGCCGGCGTCGGCGGGCTCTGCGGCGTCGATGGGCGCCGGTTGCGGGCGCAGCTGGGTCACGGTGAGGGCGAGGGCGGCGACCACCAGGCCGACGCCGACGGCCAGGGCGAGGTGGTAGGCGCCGGTCAGCGCGGAGGCTGGCGAGGCGCCGCCGGCGAGCAGGCTGGCGGCGCGCGTGGTGGAGAGGGTGGTGAGGACCGCCAGGCCGAGCGCGCCGCCGACCTGCAGGGTGGTGTTGGCCAGGCCCGACGCGAGGCCGGAGTCGTCCGCGGTGGCGTCCGACATCGCCAGCGTCATCAGCGACGGGAAGGAGAGGCCGGCACCGACGCCCAGCAGGATCATCGACGGCAGGATGTCGCTCAGGTAGTTGCCGTCCACCGGCGCGCGCCGGAGCAGCGCGAGCCCGGCCACGATCAGCGCAAGGCCGGGCAGCAGCGCCGCCCTGGCGCCGAAGCGCACGGTGAGGCGCGCCGAGAACCCGAGCGACAGCGCCCCGATTGCCAGGGCAATGGGCAGGAAGGCGAGGCCGACCTCCAGGGGACCGAAGCCGAGCACGCGCTGCAGGTACAGCGCACCAAGGAAGAACATCCCCAGCATGCCTGCGACCATGAGGGCGAGGACCAGGTTCGCCGCCGACACGATGCGTGAGCGGAAGATGCGCAGCGGAATGAGCGGGTTGGGGGTGCGCGCCTCGCGGACCACGAACGCACCGAGCAGCGCGAGCGCGACGGCGCCGAGACCCAGCGTGCGGCCCGAGCCCCAGCCGTGGTCGCTGGCCCCGAGGATGGTGTAGACCCCGAGCATCAGCGCGCTCACCACCAGGAGGGCGCCAGGCAGGTCGGCGCCCCGCTCCAGGCCGATGCCCTGGTCGCGGTCGAGCAGCCTCGCCGCCACCAGCGCCGTCGCCACGCCGATCGGGACGTTCACGAAGAAGATCCAGTGCCAGTTGATCGCCTGGGTGAGGACACCGCCGGCGAGCAGTCCGATCGAGGCCCCGGCCGACGCGACGAAGCTGTAGACGCCGATCGCCCTGGCCTGCTCGTCGGGCCGGGGGAACATGGTGACGATCATCCCGAGGATCACCGCGGAGGTGGTGGCGCCGCCGACGCCCTGGACGAAGCGCGCCCCGATCAGTAGCCCCGGGCTCTGGGCCAGGCCGCACAGGAGGGAGGCCACGGTGAAGGCGGCAAGGCCCGCCATGAAGATGCGCTTGCGGCCGACGAGGTCGCCGAGGCGTCCGGCGAGTAGCAACAGGCCGCCGAACGCGATCAGGTAGGCGTTGACGACCCAGGCGAGTCCCGACTGGGTGAAGCCGAGGTCGCTCTGGATCGACGGCAGGGCCACGTTCACGATGGTCTGGTCGAGGACGATCATGAGCATCCCCGTGCAGAGGATCAGCAGCGCGATCCAGCGGTCCCTGTCGCTCTTGCCCTGTACGGTCATCCGCGTGCTCTGGGTCATAGCTCGTTCCCTGTCGGCGGCACGAGACACGACCATAGCAGATGATCCTGAACGGGATCATCTCTTATGAAACTATTAGTAAACCACCTCGGCAGTGAGCCGCCCGGCGGTGCGGCAGGGATCCGGGGAGCGGGCTAGGCGCGCGGAGCGCGGCGCCGTACGGGATGGGCGCAGACGGCCGGCTCGGCGAGCCGACCGGTCACCAGCGTGGCGAGCGCGTCGAGGAAGGCCTTCCGCTGCCCAGTGGGAAGCGCAGCGAGCACGTCGGCGTAGATCCGGCGGGTGATCTCCTCGGCCTCGCGCACCTTGCGCTCGCCGGCCGTGGTCACGGCGATCACCCGTGCGCGGCGGTCCTTGCTGGAGGGCCGGCGCTCGGCCAGGCCGGCCGCTTCGAGCTCGTCGAGCGTGACGACCATGGTGGTCTTGTCGAGGCCGACCATCCGCGCCAGCTCGGTCTGCGTGAGATCACCCGTCATCGCGGTGGCGAGGACGTCGTGCGCGCGCGGCGAGATGCCCAGCCCCTCGAGTGCGGCCGTCAGCTCCGTCGTCAACGTGTAGCTCGTGTGCGAGAGCAGCCAGCAGAGGTTCTCGGTGAGCGGCCGCGGAGCCCCGCTCACCTTCGCCACCTCTTCGGTTCCTCGACTCATGGAGCCGATGCTAGCACCGATAGATCGCCCACAATACGATCTCGTACAAGATGATCCGTCGTCCGGAGGTTCCCGGAACGTACGGTCGCGCCGACCGCTGGTCGGGTCAGGCGACCGGCGCTCGGGCGAGCGTGACGCCGCGCTCCTCGGCGAGCCGTCTGGCCGCCGCGACCAGGGCGGCGTTGTCGGGGGCAAGGGAGCCGTCGGGGAGCCGGAGGGTGTCCTCCAGGCCGATGCGGACGTCCAGCCCGCGGTCGAGGGCGACTTCGAGCAGCGGCCAGGTGGCGGCCCCCATCCCGTGCAGCAGGAGCTGGACGCGCACGCCGGCGGCGCTCAGCACCCGCTCGGTCGCGTCCGCGTTGACCAGCGCGGCGGCCGGGTCGTCCTCCTGCGGCTCCAGCATGACGCGCAGGGTGCGGCCGGCGAGCCCGCTGCGCACCAGCAGGTGGGCGTCGTCCGGGTTCCAGAGTCCGGCCTCCACGCCGATGCCGCGCTCGTGCAGCACGCTGGCGAGCTGGACCGCGCCAGGCTCGCCGAGGTTCACGGAGGCGAAGTCGGGCGGGACGTGCCACTGCTCGATCAGGGCGAGGCGCCGCGCCGGGTGGGGTTCGATCCACGCGCCGGTGGTCAGGCCGACCGGGAGGCCGGGGCAGGCCGCCCTGATGCTCGCCACCGCGTGCCCACACGGTCCGGGCGCGAGCGTCTCCATGCCGTCCGGCCCGCGTGCGTGGACGTGCACGGCCGCCGCGCCGGCGGCGGCGGCCGCGGCGGCATCCTGGCCGACCTGGATGGGGGTGACCGGCAGGGCGGGGTGCGCGCCCTGCTCGCGGGTGCCGTTCGAGCACACCTTGAGGAGCACGGTCCGTTCCACTGGCGATCCTCCCGGGCGGCGACGGCGGGGCGCCGGCACGCCGGCTCGCCGCGGTACCTCCACCGGCGGACGGCACGCTCGCGTCGCAGTCTAGGCGCTCGGCCCGCCTGGCGGGAGAGGTCCGTGGTCAGGGAGCCGCCGACAGGCCCGTGCAGCTCCGCAGGGCGCGCCACGACGCCTGCGCACGCTCGGCCTCGGCGCCGCCCAGCGGGATCGGGACGCCTCCCGAGATGCGCGCCGGCGTCCAGCGGGCGCCGGTGACCGCCCGGCCCTGCACCGTGAGGGTGAGCACGCCCGACTCGGCGCCGAGGCCGCCACGGGCGTAGAAGACGAAGTTGCCGAGCCCGTAGCTGACGTAGGCGCATGGGACCCGACCACGACGTCGGCGCCGGCGGCGACCAGGCGCGGTGCGAGCGCGCGCTGGCGCGAGATCGGGCAGGTGCCGCCCTCCTCGCCCCAGTGCAGGAACACCACCACCGTGTCGGAGGTGCGGCGGACCGTGCGGACCGCGGCCAGCAGGCGGCTCTCCTGGTAGGCGGAGGCCAGCCCGGGCTTGCCCGGTCCGGCGCTCCAGGCGGCGGCGAGGCTCGAGTCGAGCACCTGGGTGGCGCCGATGACCGCGATGCGCTGCCCCTTCACCGTGGCGGCGTGGGCGCCGAAGGCCTGGGTGGCGTCACGGCCGATGCCGACCACCGGGAAGTGGGCCGCCTCGGCGGCCGCCAGGGAGTCCCGCAGCCCCGCAACGCCGTAGTCCTCGCCGTGGTTGTTGGCCATGGTGGCGACGTCGACGCCCGCGCCTTGCAGGGCGCGGAACGCGCTCGGCGGGGCGCGGAAGTTGAACTCCTTGCCGGTGGGGGCGCCACCGGTGGTCACGGCGGTCTCGAGGTTGACCATCGCCAGGTCGGCCTCGCGGAGCACCGACGAGATCGGCCCCAGCGCGGTTGCCGGGTTGCTCTCCAGACGGCTGCGGATCACGCCCTCGAAGTGCACGTCGCCGCCGAACGCGAGCGTCACCGGGGTCCCGGTGGGCTGGCGTGGCCCGTTCCCGGCCGGCTGCCTGACGGTGGTCGGCGTGGCGGTGGTGGCTGTGCCCGTCGTCGAGCTGGGCGGGTCGGTCAGCGCGCTCGGCTTGGAGCCGCCGGAGCACCCGGCGAGCAGGGCGAGCGCGAGGAAGGCGGCGAACGCGAGCGCGCGGCGTCGGCGATCGGGTTGGTGCTGACCTGACACGCGGGGCTCCATGGTCGGCGGTCGAGCGTCCCGAGGCAGTCGAAGACTCCCACGCCCGGACCGGAGGCTGCCAACTGGAGCCTCCCGCATCCCGGTCGCGCCGGGGTCAAGCCCAGGCAACGAAGCGACCAGGCCCATGGGCGGCCCGGCGCCCGCTCCATCCAGAACAGGTAGGGTTGTCCTGGAAGTCAGCTCGTTGCCGCGTGCAGCGCGGTCACCCGGCGGGAGGAGAGGCATGCCTGACTGGGAAGCCTGGTCGCGCGATCCGGATCGGCTCTCGCGGCAGCTCAACACCTCGGTGGCGCACCCGGCCCGCAGGTACGACTATTGGCTCGGCGGCAAGGACAACTTCCCCGCCGACCGGGAGGCCGGGGACGCGGTCGCGGCCGCGTTCCCGAGCGTCCGCGTCGGCGTGATCGAGAACCGCCGCTTCCTCTGCCGGGCGGTGCGCTTCCTGGCCGAGGAGGTGGGGATCCGGCAGTTCCTCGACATCGGCACCGGCATCCCGACCAGCCCCAACGTGCACGAGGTCGCCCAGTCCATCGCCCCGGAGTCGCACGTCGTCTACGTCGACAACGACCCGATCGTGCTGGTGCACGCCCGCGCTCTGCTGACCAGCTCCCCCGAGGGCGCCACCGCCTACATCGACGCCGACCTGCGCGAGCCCGACAAGATCATCGGCCATCCTGAGCTGCTCGGGGCGCTGGACCTGCAGCAGCCGGTCGCGCTGATGCTGGTGGCGATCCTGCACTTCATCGTCGACGCCGACGACCCGTACGGGATCGTCGCCCGACTCGTCGAGGCGCTGCCGTCCGGCAGCTACATGGTCGTCTCCCACGTGACCAACGACCTGATGCCGCCGGGGGTCTTCGAGCGCATCGACGCCGCCAACGTGGCGGGAGGGATCCCGTTCCGCTTCAGGACGAGGGACGAGTTCGCCCGCTTCTTCGAGGGACTGGAGCTGGTGCCTCCGGGGATCGGGGGAGCTGGTGCCTCCGGGGATCGGGTCGATCTCCGAATGGCGCGCCGAGGGCGAGGTCGAGCCCCGCCCGTCCGCCGCGGACACGGCCACCTACGGCGCCGTCGCCAGGCTCCCCTGAGCGGCCCGGCTCCCCGATCGGCCCTCCAGCCCCTATCCCGGGTGGGCCGAACCGGCACACCTGCTGGCTGGCGACGGTGCGTCCGGACGGCACGCCGCACGTGATGCCGCTCGGGGTCCTGTGGGTGGACGGCGCCCTCTACTTCAACGCCGGCGCGGGCACCCGCAAGGCGAAGAACCTCGCGCACAACCCGCGCTGTGTCGTCACCGTCGCCACCCACGACTTCGACCTGGTGGTGGAGGGCGCGGCGGAACGGGTGACCGACGAGGGCAAGCTCCAGCGCATCGCCGACGTGTACGCGGCCCAGGGATGGCAGCCGACCGTGCGCGACGGTGGCCTCTACGCTGAGTACAGCGCGCCGAGCGCGGGGCCGCCTCCGTGGCACGTGTACGAGGTGATGCCCGCGACCGTCTTCGCTCTGGGTACGGCCGAGCCGTACGGAGCGACGCGCTGGCGCTTCTGGTCCTTCCCGTCCTACCGCCCGGGTCGAGTTCCAAGCCGTGATATCTGCTTGTGTTACCTCCGCGACTGGCTCACTCTGCCCATAGTGGGATACCGTCGCGGGGACTCCAGAATGGACATTGCAACGTCGCCCGCCACCACGAGCGACGAGCCCGTCACCACGAGCGAAAAGCCCACCACGAGCGACGAACCCGTCACCAC
>WNGB01010186.1_pt1 | contig 13077 bp, 10 predicted proteins | sample 5400681 | NCBI WGS metagenome assembly WNGB01 (sample SAMN13153367, study PRJNA577476) | soil metagenome | isolation source: 115 cm soil or saprolite under grassland replicate 2 | place: USA:California | collected 2016-06-15 | reverse complement strand
CACGGCGCTGATCGCGATCAGCGCGTTGCGCAGGCTCGGCCCCAGAGCGCCGGCGATCGCCATGGCCAGGATCAGCGCCGGGAAGGCGAAGAACAGATCGGTGACGCGCATCACCGCCTCGTCGACCAGGCCGCCGACGTAGCCCGCCAGCAGGCCGAGCAGCGTCCCGATCGTGCCGGCGATCAGCACCACCGCCGCGCCGACCGCCAGCGAGATTCGCGCGCCGTAGAGCATGCGGCTGAAGATATCGCGCCCCAGCTTGTCGGTCCCCAGCAGGTGCCCGGGCGAGGGCGGCCGCAGCCCGGCCACTACGTTCTGCGCCAGCGGGTCGTACGGCGCGATTAGCGGGGCCAGCAGCGCCGCCGTCAGGAAGACCAGCAGGATGAGCAGCCCTGCGGCGATCGACGGCCGGCGCAGCGCGCGCCCGACCGCCACGCTACGTGAGTTGGTCTTGACAACTGGCTGTTGCTGCCAGATGGTTGTCATTGATGAGCCTTCTCTCAATTTATTTCTCAAACCAGCTCGCGGCTATATCCTCCCAGGTAGGATTCTGCGCCTCGATCAGAGCGATCTTCTTATTGCGTCTCCAACCTTTTAGCTGTTTCTCTCTTGCTATAGCTGAATTCACATCAGGCGTTTCTTCAAAATATACCAGTCGAGTGATATTATATCTTTCAGTGAAGCCTGGCATAACTTTATACTTGTGTTCGTAGACTCTTCGCTCAAGATCGTTTGTTACGCCTATATACAGCGTTCGCGAGACGTTAGTCATGATATAGACGTAGTACAGCATCTTCGCAATGCTCTCGCTGATCTATGGATACTCAATGTCATGTTGAGCGCAAGCGAAACATCTCGCTGCAAGCACGTGACTCCTCGTTGTACCATCGACGAGATGCTTCCCTCCGGTCAGCATGACAATGCGTAACATCGATTATCAATGAGCACCAACGTCATGTTGAGCGCAAGCGAAACATCTCACCGTGAGCGCAGCGTTCTTTCATCGTACCATCGACGAGATGCTTCCCTCCGGTCAGCATGACGATGCGTTTTCGTTGCACTTCATCGTACTGTCGACGAGATGCTTCCCTCCGGTCAGCATGACGATGCGTTTTCGTTGCACTTCATCGTACTGTCGACGAGATGCTTCCCTCCGGTCAGCATGACAATGTGTTCTCGTTGCACTTCATCGTACTGTCGACGAGATGCTTCCCTCCGGTCAGCATGACAATGTGTTCTCGTTGAGATCGGCGCCGTGAAGCGCTACCGCACCTTGATCCGCGGGTCGAGCGCGTGGTAGCCGATATCCACCAGCATGTTGACCACCGGGTAGACCACCGCGGCCACCAGCGTCACGCCCATCACGGCCGGAAAGTCCAGGCTGGTGGCCGAAGAGGTGGCGTAGCGGCCCAGCCCCGGCCACGCGAAGATGGTCTCGGTCAGCACCGCGCCGGAGAGCAGGCTGCCGAACACCACGCCCAGCGTGGTCAGCACCGGGATCATCGCGTTCTTGAGCGCGTGGCGCAGCAGCACCGTCTGCTCGCGCAGCCCTTTGGCCCTGGCGGTGCGAATGTAGTCCTGATTCAGCACCTCCAGCATGGCCGAGCGGGTCATCCGCAGCACCACCGCAGTCGAGAAGTAGCCCAGCGTGATCGCCGGCAGGATCAAATGCCACAGGCTGTTGCGAAACAGCGCCCAATCGCCCGCGATCAGGCTGTCGAGCGTGTACATACCGGTGACGCGGTGGGGTGGCTGGAGCACGGCGTCGAGGCGGCCCGGCCCCGGCAGCCAGCGCAGCCGGGTGTTGAACCACGCCAGCCCGACCAGCCCCAGGAAGAAGATCGGCAGCGAGCCGCCGATCAGCGCGAACACCCGCGCGCCCAGGTCGACCGGCCCGTCGCGGCGCACAGCGGCCAGCACGCCCAGCGAGATGCCCAGGATGAGCGTGACGACCATCGCCGCCAGCGACAGCTCGATCGTCGCCGGCACGAAGTCGCGCAGATCGTCGGCGACCGGCCGGCGGGTGCGGATCGAGACGCCCAGGTCGCCGCGCAGCAACCGGCCGACGTAGACGACATACTGCTCCCACGGCGGCCGGTCCAGCCCCAGCTGCTTGCGGTACGCCTGGATCTGATCCTCGCGCGCATTCTGCCCCAGCGCATTGGCGACTGGGTCGATCGGCACCAGCTGGGTCAGCGCGAAGGTGATGATCGAGACGCCGACCAGCACGAGCACGAGGCCGGCCAGTCTTCGCACAATAAATCGTATCATAACTTATCAGGCAAAAGGCAAGAGGCAAGCGGATACGCACCTCTCGCCTCTCGCCCCGCGCCCCTCGCCTTACTGCTTGCTAACCAGCCACAGCGAGATATTCGGCGTGTCGGCCAAGTCGTACTGGAAGCCCTGGACGTTCTTGCGCACGCCGTAGGTGCGCAGCGGCTGGTAGAGCATGGCGTATGGCCCTTCGTGCAGCACCCGGTCGGTGATCTGCTTGTACAGCGCGGTGCGTTTGGCCTCGTCCTGCTCGCTGGCGGCCTGCGCGGCCAACTTGGCGATGTCGGGCGCCTCCCAGCCGTTGCGGTAGGCGATCGACTTGGCGTCGTAGTTGGTGAACGGCGTGACGTTCCCGTCCGGGTCGGGGAAGTCCGGCCCCCACAGGATCAGCGTCAGCTGGCCCTTCTGCACTCGGTAGATGTTGAGCAGCTCGGACTGCTGGATGGCCTTGATGTTGATCTTCAGGCCGATCTGCTGAAGATCGCTCTGGAGCTTGGCCGCCAGCGTCTCCCACGGCACACCGCCCGGCGCGTTCGCGCCGGCCGTCACCAGCATCTCAAGCTCGGTGCCATCCTTGACGCCGGCCTTGGCGATCAGATCCTTGGCCTTGGCGATGTCCTGCTTGAACGGGTTCTCGCCGGTGTGGCCTAGATAGCCGTCGGGGATGATCTCCTGCAGCAGCTTGGCGTTGCCGTTCAGCAGGTTGTTGATAATCTCGTCGTAGTTGATCGCGTAGCGGATGGCCTCGCGCACGTCGGCGTTGTCCAGCGGCGGAACCTTGGCATTCATGCCCAGGTAGATCGCCACCTGCGAGTTGGCCTTGACGAGCTGGACGTCCGCGTTGCCCTCCAGCGCCTGGGCCTGCTCGGGGCCGAGGTCCTGCACGATGTCGGCGTCGCCGGTCTGGATGGCCGAGAGCAGGTTCGCGCCCTCAGTCACGTTGCGGAAGATCACGCGCTTGAGCGCCGGCGCCTTGCCCCAGTAGTTCGGGTTGGCGTCGATCACGTTCTGCGAGCTGCGGTCCCAGCGCTCCAGCACGTACGGGCCGCTGCCGGCCGAGTGGTCGTTCAGCCAGGTCGACCCGAAGTCGCTGCCGGCGTTGGGCTCGACGGCGGCCTTCTCGACCACCCCGGCGACAGTGAAGGTGATCACCGACAGGAACACTTGCGGGCTGACGGCCTTGGGCAGCGTGACCTCGAAGGTCTGCGCGTCGACCGCCTTGAAGCTGTCCTTCTTGAGCTGCGCGACGTCCTTCAGCAGGAAGGCCGGCGGCTTGTCCAGGTCGAGCGCGCGGCCCCAGGAGTAGGCCACGTCGTCGGCCGTGACCGGCTTGCCGCTGGCGAACTTGGCCTTCTCGTCGAGGCTGAAGGTCAGCGTCCAGGTATCGCCGCTGTCCTTGACATCCCACTTCTTCGCCAGCAGCGGCTTGATGCCGGCGCTGCCCGGCTCGAAGCTGACCAGCGTCTGGTAGATCTGGCCCTCGACCAGAATGCCGCTGAACTCATAGGCCACGGCCGGGTCCATCGAGATCTGATCGGAAAGATCGGCCGCGAACACCAGCGTCTCCTGCGGGCTGACATTCGGCGCAGCGACAGTAGGCTGCTCGGCGGCCGGCGCCGCAGTGGGCTGCTCGGCGGCCGGCGCCGCGGCTGCGGCCGCAGTGGGCTGCTCGGCGGCCGGCGCCGCGGTCGGCGCTGCGGCTGGCGCGCCGCCGCCGCAGGCGGCGAGCAGGACAGACGCTGTCACCAGGAGTGCCAGCGCACGGGCGAACGGGAAAGGTCGGGCCATCCTTCGGCTCCTTTCTGTGGGCGGAACATCTGATTCCATCGATGGGATCTGGATATTATAGAGAAGCCAGACCGTCTGTCAAGCGCCGTGGTATACTACAGGGCGAGAAATGCGGGCTTGAAAGCATATCGAGGTACATACGTGAATACGGCCACCACCGAACAGCTTGACCGCCTGGAGATCACCGGCCGCGTGCGCGAGGCGCTGCGCGACCTGATGGATATCGAGCGCTACCAGTGGGACGAGCGCGGCGCGCTGACGCTGCGCGGGCGGCTCAGCGGCCCAGCGGAGCGGCTCTACCGCGCGATCCGCGCCCGGCTGGAGTCGCTGGGCTTTACGCCGTTCCTGCGGCGCGACGCCGGCGGCGACGAGATCGTGGCTATACCCGGCGTGATCGAGCGGCGCGCGGCGCGCGGCGGCCTGCCGATCGCGCTGTTCCTGCTCACGATCGTCACCGTCATGATGACCGGAGCGCTCAACGAAGGGGCCGACATCTTCGGCGACCCACGCGCAATCGTGGCCGGCCTGCCCTTCGCCGCGACGCTGCTTGGAATCTTGTTCGCCCACGAGATGGGCCACTACGTCGTCGGCCGGCTGCGCCACGCGCCGGTCAGCCTGCCCTACTTCATCCCAATGCCGCCGGGCATCAGCATCATCGGCACGATGGGCGCGGTGATCGTCCAGCGCGAGCCGATGGAAGACCGCCGCACGGTGCTGGAGATCGGCATCGCCGGCCCGCTGGCCGGGCTGGTCGTCGCCATCCCGCTGCTGCTGTACGGCCTGGCAACCTCGACGATCGGCCCGCCGCCAGCAGGCACGTACATCCAGGAGGGCAATTCGCTGCTCTATATCACGGCGAAGTGGCTGGTCTTCGGGCAATTCCTGCCGAGCGGCGGCCTGGACGTGCAGCTTGGCCCGATCGCATGGGGCGCCTGGATCGGCCTGCTGGTGACGATGCTGAACCTGCTGCCGATCGGCCAGCTCGACGGCGGGCATGTCGCGTACGCGCTGCTCGGCCGCCACGCCGTCTATCTATCGTACGCGACAATCGCCCTCTGCGTCGTGCTTGGCGTGCTGATTCGCGACAACTATACCCTGGTCTTCCTGCCGCTGCTGGCGCTGCTGTTTGGGCCGCGCCACCCCCCACCGCTCAACGATATCTCGCGCCTCGACGGCTGGCATGTCGCCCTGGCGATCTTCGGGCTGATCGTCTTCGGCCTGCTGTTCATGCCGTCGCCGCTCACCGTCGTCAGTCCTTGAGGAGGGGCTTGGGGTTTGGGATGAGGGGTTTGGGACTTGGTCCCTGGTCCCTGGCCCCTGGCCCCTACCCCCTGGCCCCTGGCCCCTAGCCCCTAGCCTCTACCCGCTATACCCCATCCCCGACGAGATCGTGGTCATCAGCGGGGCGTCGTGGCGGAGCTGCGCGTCGACGATCTCGGCCAGCACCACGTCGTGGTCTCCGCCGGCAAGCCAGCCCTGCACGCGGCACTCGAGGTAGCCGATCGCGTCGTCCAGCAGCGGGCTGCCGGTCGCCGCGCCGGGGTGGTGGGCGAAGCGGCCGAGCTTATCGCCGACCTTGGCGTGCTCCTGGCCGAAGGCACCGGCCTGCTTGCGCTGCTCGTCAGCCATGAAGTTGAGCGCAAACGCACCGCTGCGCTTGATCACAGCGTAGGTGTGCGAGGAGTTCTGCATCGCAACCGCGACCATCGGCGGGTCGAACGACGCCTGCATAACCCACGTCACCAGCATGCCGCCGCGCTCGCCGCCCGCCTCGGCCGTCACGACGTACAGCCCGTAGGTCAGCTTGTTCAGAAGATCCGACTTGGCCTGCTCGTTCACCATCGTTCCTCCTTTACCAAGGCGGTGGCGGGCGAGGTGTGGGGGTGTGCCGCGCCCGCCCTCCACATTCCTGACCTACCGCCGCACCGTAGTGAAATCTCTATTCTCTGCGCACAAGAAACGCCAGCTCGGTCGGGAAGATGAATCGCTCGATCGCCCAGCCCTCGGCCTCGGCCAGCGCGCGAAAGCGCGCCTCGTAGCTGGAAGCCATGCCTTTGTCGCGTCCGCCCAGGCTGCGCGCCGGAAACGACACCAGCAGATACGGTGCGTCCAGCGCGCGCAGCAGGTCGCGGCCAGCGTCCTTCTTAAGCTGATCGAGCGGCGGAAACACCTTGAGCACGAGCGCCAGATCGACCGGCTGTCGCGGCGGATTCGAGATCAGGTCGCAGACCTGCGCCTGGCCACGGACACCGGCGATCCGGAAAAAGCCGTTCAGAAATTCGACCATATCCGCGTAGATGTCGCACGCGTCGTACGCGACGTCCGCGCCAAACGGCATCCACGGCAGCGCCAGCGGGTTCAGGCCGCACGCGACGTCCAGGACGGATCGAATCGGCCCAATCCCCGCCAGCGCCGTAGCGTAGAATGAGCCAAGGAACGGCAGCCGCTCGCGCGTCGAGGCATGGTGGCGCATGATCTCACGGCAGACCAATGCAAGTTTTGAGTTTTGAGTTTTGAGTTTTGAGTGTTCGTCACCCAACGGCCGGTCCCCCGTCGTCCGTCCTCCGTCGTCCGTCGGTTCTCGGTTCTCGGCTCTCGGTTCTCGGTCGTCCTCCGTCGTCCGTCCTCCGTCGTCCGCCTCGACCAGCGCGCTCAGCCACTCGTCATACGGCGGCCGCGCATCGAGATAGGCGCCGGCGACCTGGTGCAGCTTGTTCTTCGTGGCCTTGACCGCCTCCTTCAGAGTGCCGCGCGCCGCCAGCTCGCGCAGGCCGATGCCGCGGATCAGATCTTCGTCGATCGCCCCGTATTTCTGGCTGGCGCGCACCATCTGGATTAATTCAACGATGTCGACGGGTGACACTCTACTCATGAGCGGACCTACGTCGATCCGTAATGGGGTGGGGTGTGAGGGTGGGGCTGCGCCCCGCCCCCCACCCCCACCCACCACGGATCGACGGCAAAGCTACGAATCGCGCAGCGCATCCATCAGACGCATCATAAACCGCAGATTATGAATTGTCGCCAGCCGAAAGTACAGCGAGTCGCCGATCTTGTGCAGGTGATGCAGGTAGCCGAGCGAGTACTTCGCGCAGGTGTGACAGTCGCAGAACGGCGAGATCGGCGCGGCGGCCTTGATGTGCTTCTTGTCCTCGACATACAGGTAGGCGAACCAGCCGCCGTGCAGGCGGAAGCCGGGTCGAGCAGGATCGGCCGTGAAGGTGTAGAGGCGCCCGGCGCGGGCGTCGCGCGTCGGCAGCGCGCTGTCGAAGATCCCGTAGCCCATCGTGGCGCACGACACCACGCTCTCCGGCTGGCCGACCCCCAGCGCGTGCATCGGGAACTCGCGCGGGATCAGCGTGCGCGTGTAGCTCAGCATGTCGTGCAGCAGCTTGCCGTGTGCGTCGAGAGGCCAGCCGCCGTAGCCGTAGCCGTCGAAGCCGATCTCCAGCAGCGCCTCAGCGCACTGCCGCCGCAGCTCCTCGGATCCGCCGCCCTGCACTACCGCGAACAGCAGCGGCCGCGTGCCCGTGGTGCTGCGCGCGGCGCGCCTGCGCTGGCCCAGTAGGCGCTCGAATTCCTCTTTGCAGCGCCGCGCCCACCTGATCGTCCGCTGCACCGAAAGCTGCTGCTCGGCGAATGAGTCGTCCACGTGCGTGCAATCGTCCAGGCAGACAAGCACATCCGCGCCGTAGGCCATCTGAAGCTGGATGCTCTTCTCGGGCGTGAGCTGGAACGGTCGCGCGGCGCCCTCGGGCTGGAAGCGGATGCCGCCGTCGCTCAGGCTGCCGAAGCGCGGGTTCTGGCGGATCAGCGAGTAGGCCTGGAAGCCGCCTGAGTCGGTGACGATCGGCCCCGGCCAGTCGGCCATTTTGTGCAGCCCGCCAAGCGCCTGGATCGTCGACGAGCCGGGCTTCTGCATCAGGTGGAAGACGTTCATCACCAGCCCACGCACGCCGGCTACGCATAGGTCGGCCGTGTCGACCGCGCGAACCACACCCAGCGTCGCGTCGGGCAGAAACGCGGGCAGCGCCAGGTGGCCGTGCATGAGCGCTAACACGAAATCGCTGCTCCTTTGGACTCAGGCAGCCAGGCTGCCGCGCGCCCGGTTTCGTTCATTCAGGCTCATCATCCAAACCATCATCGCCATCCCGCGCATCCCGCGCTTTCCGATCGACGCCCGCTATCACGACGATATACTCGCCTTTTGGCTTCACAACAAGATCCTCGTTCAGCAGCGCCGAGATCGGGCCGCGCACGACCGTCTCGAACAGCTTGGTCAGATCGTTGGCGATCGCCGCCTCGCGGTCGCCGTAGATCTCGAGCGCGTCCTTCAGAAACGCCGCGATGCGGTACGGACTCTCATAGAAGATCAGCGTGTGCGGCGCCTGCCGGTCGACCTCCAGGAAGCGCCGGCGCGGGCCCGGCTTGCGGGGCGGGAAGCCGCGAAACGTGAAGCTGTGCACTGGCAGGCCCGACAGCACCAGCGCCATCACCAATCCCGCCGCGCCGGGGATCATCGTGACGTCGAGCCGCTCGTCGATCGCGCGGCGCACCAGGGTGTAGCCGGGGTCGGAGATACCCGGCGTGCCGGCGTTCGTCACGACCGCTACCGACTTGCCCTGCCGGAGCAGATCGACGATCCGCTCGCCGGCCTGCCGCTCGTTATGCTCGTGGAAGGCCAGCTGGGGCTTCTTGATCTCGAAGTGCTTCAGCAGCAGCCCGGTCTTGCGGGTGTCCTCGCTCGCGACGACGTCGACCGCGCGCAGCACGTCGAGCGCGCGCAGCGTCATGTCGCCCAGGTTGCCGATCGGGGTCGCGATCAGGTAGAGCATACAGATGATTCCAATGAAGGGTGGTGGTGTGGGGGCGGGGCGCGCCCCGCCCCCACACCACCACCCCTCCGGCAGCGGCGCACAGAGAGCGCGGCGCCACTTTCGCTTGCCCAGAGCCCGAATCCGATGTGCATTATACCAAGTATGCTATACTCTAGCACAGGAGCGACCTCGGCAATATCCTGAATTGATGGAGGAAGCCCATGGCCAACCAGCAGCAAGTCCCCTCACTGGTCATTCGGCAGTTCTGCGACAGCGTCGTCGACAATCTGGGCGAGAAGAGCCTGCGGCTGCTCTTCGTCCAGTCGGGCCTGCAGCACATCTACAGCGGCGGCGAGCTGCCGCCGGCCGACGACACGCCCTCCGCCACGGTCGAGGAGCTGAGTCGCCTGTTCGCCACTGCCTTTCGCATCTTCGGCGATAGGGGCGTCAGGCCGATCCTGCTGCGCGCCGGCCGCAACTCGCTGAAGCACTTCCGCGAGCACAACAAGGCGCTGTCGGCGCTGGCCGGCGCGGCGTTCAAGGTGCTGCCGACCGACGCGAAGATCAAGCTAGTGCTCTCGCGCTCGGCCAAGGTCGCCGAGGAACTGCTGCACACGTCGCATAAAACCTTCGACAACGCCGACGGCTTCTTTGTCGAGATCCTCGGCTGCCCCTACTGCGCCGGCAACCAGTCCGACCACGGCATCTGCTACTTCCCGATCGGCTTCTACGGCGAGGCGATCCGTTGGGCCACCGGCGCTACCTACCCGGTCGACGAGGTCGAGTGCATCGCGGCCGGCGGGCAGGTCTGCCGCTTCCGGATCGGCCGCGCGCCAGCCGAGTAGAGAACGCGGAACAGAGAACAAATACTTCACTATCTTTGTTTTTGTCCTTTGTCCACGGGTAGAACGTCAGAAAGAAGGTTAGAAGGTTGGAACATTCCAACCTTCTAACCTTCTTTCTGACGTTCTTCCAGTCACCCCCGCCAAGATGACTTTCGGCCTATTGCCCGCTGTGATGCGCTGCCGCTATACTGAGGCGGGGCATCGCTCCGCCGCATGCGAATGTCATTCCCAGCGGACTACTTGGCTTTCGAACCTGATCGACCGCATAAAAACGCAATCGTTCAATTTACAATCTGCACTCCGCAATCTGCAATTGCACTAGCCTAAAGGACTGACAATGCGCATCCTGCTCGACCAGCGCTCGCACGACGAGCTGCTGAGCAAGCCCTCCCACCCGCGCGACTGCTATGTGCGCAAGACCGAGTATCTGCACCATCTGTACGTCGACGGCGTCAAGTACCTTGTGGCGCGGGCAGTCTACGACTGCATCAAGCGCGCGCAGGAGGCCGGCGACCAGGACGCGCTGCTGCACCTGCTGCTCCACAAAGACGAGCTGGAAAGGCTTGTCGCCGAGGCGCGCGCGCGGGGCGTGAACCTGGCGACCACGCGCGCGCTGGGCGACCCGCCGCCCACCGACGAGGTGGCCATGCCCAGGCTCTCGAACACGTTCACGCCCGCGCAGCCGCAGACGATCGAGCAGACCGGGATCAACCGCACCTTCCTGTACGAGCACATGACCCGGATCATCTACAACCATGGGCGCGTGACCGGGCTGGACCTGTGCGAGGAGATGAAGCTGCCCTACCCGATCGTCGACGCGCTACTCAAAGATCTGCGCGGCCACGAGCTGGTCGACATCGCCGGGCAGCGCGGCTACGGCGACGTCAACTACGAATATATTCTGACGCCGCGCGGCAGCCAGGCAGCCGCCGACGCGCTGCTCAAAACGATGTACGCCGGCCCCTGCCCGATCACGCTCGAAGAGTGGATCGCGTCGGTCAAAGCGCAGACGGTCAAAGATGTGGTGGTGACGCGTCGCAACATCCGCGAGGCGTTCCAGGGCCTGGTGATCGACGAGTCGATCCTCAACCAGGTCGGGCCGGCGGTCAACTCCGCCTCGTCGGTTATGCTGTTCGGCTACCCCGGCAACGGCAAAACCACGATCGCCGAGCGGATCACGCACCTGATGGGCGACGACATCTTTATCCCCTACACGATCTACGCCGACGGCGCGATCGTCAAGCTGTACGACTCGATCGTCCACGAGCCGCCCAAGCGCGACTTGCCCACCGGCCTGGAGTACGACCAGCGCTGGATCAGGATCAGCCGCCCGGTCGTCATCACCGGCGGCGAGCTGACGCTGGATGGGCTGGGGCTGATCTACAACCGGGAGTCGCGGATCTACGAGGCGCCGTTCCAGATGAAAGCCAACTGCGGCATCTTCCTGATCGACGACTTCGGACGCCAGCAGGTGCGCGTGTTCGATCTGCTGAACCGCTGGATCGTCCCCCTCGAGAAGCGCTACGACTACCTGACCACGATGAGCGGCAAGAAGCTCCAGATCCCGTTCGACCAGCTGATCATGTTCTCGACCAATCTCGACCCGAACGACCTCGGCGACGACGCGCTGCTGCGGCGGATCAAGTTCAAGTTCGAGATCGTCGACCCAACCGAGGAGCAGTGGCGTGAGATCTGGAAGATCATGTGCCGCGTGCTGAAGGTTCCCTACGACGACCGGGGTCTCGACTATCTGGTGGCCAAGTGGTACAGGCCAGACAATCGACCGTTCCGCATGTGCCAGCCGCGCGACATCCTGCTCCAGATGATCTCGATCGCCAAGTACAACATGGAGAGCATCACGCTCAATGCCGATCTGCTCGACGCGGCGTGCGCGACCTACTTCACGAGCAAGGAGAAGAAGAACTTCGGCGCGAAGGTGCGGCTGGATATCTAAACTCCTACAGCACGTGATACTTCGTTACACTCCATCGACGGCCGCATCGCCAGATCCCCCTCCGCCACAGCGTTCCCAATCTCCCTCGGATACGGTATCTTTAGTGCGGCAGAATTGCGCTGCCGCCGTGATTCGCTATTCACGACGAGTGGCGCCTCGGCCAGCATCCGCGATCCTCGAAAGCCGGAGTCGAGACCTGCAACATAGTGAGAGCACAATGAAACGCTTCCCCCTGCACGCGAGCACGCTGGCACCGCTGATCATCATTGCTATACTGCTAAGCTTTATGCCGGTGCATCCAGCACACGCCGCGGCGATCACCGTCAGCACCTTCGACGACGAGCTGACCACGAACGGAAAGTGCTCACTGCGCGAGGCGATCGCCAACGCGAACGACGGCGGCCCAACCCCAACCTACCCCGATTGTCCTGCCGGCAGCGGCGCGGACACAATTGTGCTTAGCGCTGGCAGCTATGTGCTGAGTATTCCTGGCCCAGACGAAGAGCAGAACCAGACCGGCGACCTTGATATCCGCAGCAATATGACCATCATCGGCGCCGACTTGTATGCGACCACCATTGATGGTAACGCCGCTACGACGCTCGACCGCGTGTTCCACATTCATATCGGTACAAACGTCAGACTCAGCAATATGTCCATCATCAAAGGTTCCAGCAGCATAAATGGCGGCGGCATCTTGAACGAGCACGCTATGCTCACACTTTACCGCGTCGAAATAGGCATCAATAAGGCAATCAACAACGGTGGCGGCATTTTCAATGACGGCGGCACGCTTACTCTATCTAAGAGTATCATCGGCGGAAATTCTGCTGATGGGAATGGCGGCGGTATTGCGAATGATGCAGGAACCGTCGCGTTCGTCGACAGCAACACAATGAATGATAACTACGCGAAAGCCAATGGCGGCGGCATATTTAATAATCATAATCTCATCGTAGATGGCTTATGGCTTCATGATAACAGGGCTGATAATTCTGGGGCCGGGATCTACAGTTCGGGTATCACAACAATATCCAATAGCCCCATCCAAAGTAACAGGGCGGAGCTCAGCGGCGGCAACATCTACAGCGGCGATAGCGTCGGTCTCAGCTCATTGACCATTACAAATAGCGAAGTGCGAAATGGCTTGGCGAATGCGGATGGCGGCGGCATCTACAACGACGGCGGGTTGAGCCTGACCAATGTTACCATCACGACCAATCTGGCGTCACGCGGCGATGGTATCTTCAACGTCGAGGCCACGCAGCCGATGACGCTCACCAATGTCACTGTGGCCTACAACAACCCGTACAATGGGCACGCGGGCGGCGGCATCTACAACGCTGGCGCAGCGCTCACACTAAAGAACACGCTGGTGGCATATAATCGGCCAAACGAC
>WNGB01022694.1_pt1 | contig 13078 bp, 15 predicted proteins | sample 5400681 | NCBI WGS metagenome assembly WNGB01 (sample SAMN13153367, study PRJNA577476) | soil metagenome | isolation source: 115 cm soil or saprolite under grassland replicate 2 | place: USA:California | collected 2016-06-15 | reverse complement strand
GCGGCATCATCAGGGTCGGCGGAGTCTGGAAGCCCTCGACCAGGAGCCCGCATTCATCGTTGACCGAGAACGAGGCAGGCCCGCGCATGGTATCGAGGCCTAGCGGGCGGAGCCACTCGGCTGCCGCGGCGAAGAGCGCATCGGCGACAGCTTGCTCGTCCACGCACTCGAAGAAGCCGAAAAACCCTACCCGATCGCCGTGAGTCTCGTTGTGCAGCCGGTTCTGGATCGCCGCAATGCGGCCGATCACCTCGCGATTGCGTTCGGCGAGCAGGTATTCGGCGCTGCCGTGCTCGAAGAAGGGGTTCTTGGTGCGGGAGAGCAAAGTCGCCACGTCCCGACGCAACGGCGGGACCCAGAGAGGGTCCCGCGCGTGGAGCCGGTAGGGCAGATCGATGAAGCGCCTGAGATCCCTCTCGTCGCGCGCCGGTCTGACGCGCGCGGGTGCGGTCAGATGACCCCCAGTTCGTGACCAATGCGGGCGAACGCTTCAAGCGCGTAGTCGATCTGGTCGAATGTGTGCGTCGCCATGAGACTGGTGCGAAGCCGGCATTGGGTCGGCGCCACCGCAGGCGGCGCCACCGGATTCGTGAACACGCCCGCGTCGAACAGCTTGCGCCACATGAGGAAGGTCTGCTCCATGGCGCCCACCAGCACTGGTACGATGGGGGTCTCGGTGGGCCCGATCTCGAAACCGAGGCTCCGGAAGCCGTCCTGCAGCCGGCGGGTGTTGGCCCAGAGCTGCTCTCGCCGCTCGGGCTCCTGCTGGAGCACCTCGAGGGCGGCCAGCACGCCGGCGGTGTTGGCCGGAGGCAGCGAAGCGGTAAACATGAGCGGACGGCAGTGGTGCCGCAGATAGTGGATGACGCTTTCCGGGGCAGCCACGAATCCGCCGATGGAGGCCAGCGACTTCGAGAAGGTTCCCGCGATGATGTCGACGTCGTCGCCCAGGCCGAAATGCGCCGCCGTGCCATCGCCATTGGGGCCAAGCACCCCGATGGAGTGCGCATCGTCGACGGCGACCACGGCGCCGAACTTCCGGGCCACCCGCACCAACCCGGGGACGTCGACAATATCGCCTTCCATCGAGTAGACACCATCCACCACGATCATGGCGCCGCGCCCCGAGAGGCTGCGCTCCATCTTCCGCTCGAGGCCGGCGAGGTCACCGTGGTTGAACCGCTCGGTGTCGCCATAGGACATCTTCGCGCCATCCACGATGGAGGCGTGATCCAGCTTATCCAGATAGACCACTTCGCCCCGGCCCACCAGGCCCGAAATGAGGCCGAGGTTCGCCTGGTAGCCAGTCGAAAACACCAGGCACGACTCCTTGCCGGTGAACTCCGCAAGGGCGTGCTCGAGCTGTTCGTGAAGGTCCAGGGTGCCGTTCAGGAATCGGCTGCCGGTGCAGCCGGAGCCGTAGCGAGACAGCGCTCGTGAGGCCGCCTCGAGGACCTTGGTATGGTGGGTGAGGCCCAGATAGTTGTTGGACCCCAGCATGAGCCGTTTTTGACCTTCAATGACGACAACCGTGTCCTCGGACTCGGAAATCGGCTTGAAATAGGGATACAATCCCGCCGCCTGAACTTCGCGCGCCCTGGTAAACTGACGGCACTTATCGAACAGCGCGGACTGTTGCAGGGTCTGGATATCCACGGTGCCTCGGCTCGGGAAAGGGTAAAACGGGCCCCGAAATTCTTTGTCCAGAACGGCTTAAAGTACGCCGCTCAGGGGAACCACACAAGACTGTCACAGAGTAACAGCCGACGCTCGGAATACCAAAGCGGGCAAGGAGATAGCAAGGGCCGCGCCGCTTCAGGCGGGTAAGATTGCGACAGCCCGGGGATTGAGCGCAAAGCCTGGCTTGCCCGCCGCTTGGGAAGCCCGCTCTCCCCTCCGATCACTAGTTCGGGGTCATAGCGTTGCCCGCCGAAGCTGCAGCGCGTTCCCGATGACCGAGACCGAGCTGAAGGTCATCGCTGCGCTCGCGATGATGGGGGAGAGCAGCAGCCCGAAGGCAGGGTAGAGCACTCCCGCCGCGCATTGTGCTCTGACGCAGGCGCCGCGCTTTCGCGACCCCGCGCAGGTCCCCCTTGACGAGCGTGACACCTGCGCTCTCGATGGCCACATCCGTTCCCGTCCCCATGGCGATCCCCACATGCGCTTCCGCCAGGGCCGGCGCGTCGTTGATCCCGTCCCCCGCCATCGCCACGACCCGGCCCTCCACCTTCAGGCGCTTCACGATCTCGTGCTTGCGCTCGGGCACCACCTCGGCCTCGACCCGATCGATCCCGAGTTGCCGCGCGACCGCCTCGGCCGTCGTGCGGCTGTCGCCGGTCACCATGACGATTTGCACGCCGGCCTGGTGGGGCGAACCCTTCCCCTCTCACCTCTTACCTCCCACCGCTTCAGCCCAAGCCAGGCGGGAGCCGTCGAGCAACGCTCGGCCGTCCCGCCCGAGCTCCGCCATCATTTGATGGATGCAGTACCGTGCCAGCGCCACCAGTTTCGGTTCTGGCAGGATGCCGACCAGGGCATGGGTGAGGCCCGCATCTTCCCAGGTGGCAAGGTGATACCCCGAGCGTGAGGTCACACGGATCACCCGTGGCGGGAGGGCATCGTTCCCGCCGCGGGCGGGAAGGATATAGTAGGAGAGCGACTGGCCGTTGATCGCGTACTCCACCACTGCTCCCACCTGGTGGTTGACGAGAAGGGTGCGCGCGCCCTTGAGCCGGGCCTCCGGAAAGATTGGGATCTGGACGGCAAAGGGGAGCCGATCCTCCAGCCACTGCGCTACCTCCAGCGAGTCACCTGAGAATACTCCGCGGCTCGTCTGAGAGCGCAAATGATCCTCGACGATCGAGCTGAACGCATCGCTACTTGGCGTCACCCGTTTATGCATGGCAACGTACCCCAGCCAGGTGCCGGCCAGGAGGACCGTTGCGACCAGACCCAGACCCACGCGCTGGCGCCACGGCGCGGTAACTCGGGGCTCCGAGCCCCCGGTCCGGGCGCGCGCAACTGCCTTGAATAGGCGATCACGCACCTCGACCGGGGCGTTAGGGCGGGGCGCCGCGTCGCGAATCCGGTCGCTGACCCGCCGCATGTCCTCGAAGAACCGTCGGCACAGCTCGCAGCGACTCACATGCGCGCGCGCCTCGACCACCTCAGCCGTGGCTTCCCGTGGCCCCGTGTCCGGCCAGAGCAGCCTTCGCGCGCGTCCGCAGGTCATCATCACTGCTGCCTCCATAGTCGGGCCTCTTGAGCCGGAGCCTCGAGCGCGGTCCTGAGCCGCCGTCGGCCCCGGAACAGGCGCGAGGCGATCGTTCCCTCCGGCACCTGCTCCACGCTAGCCGCCTCACGCTGGGTAAACCCCTCGACATCGACCAGCCAGACCACACGCCGCAGTTCAACCGGCAATTCGTCCAGAGCGCGGGTCAGCTGCTCGCCCAGCTGCCGGGTGTCCGCCTCTTCGGCCGGCGAGCGCAGGGGAACCCATTCCGCGAGGGCCTCCTCGAACGCCCCTTCGTGGAGGTCGGCATCGACCAACTCGGCGCGCCGGCGCGCGGCCCGCAGCCGGTTGAGATGGGTGCGGGTCAGGATCGTGAAGAGCCAGGCCCGCGCGGCCGAGGCCTCGCGCAGTTGGTCGTAGTTGGTGAAGGCTCTGAGCACGGTGTCCTGGAGGAGGTCCTCGGCATCGGCCTCCTGGCCTTGACATAGCCGGAGGGCGGTCCGAAAAAGCGCGTCGAGGTGCTCGGAAAGCACCTCCTCGAACGCCCGAGGGGCGGAACGAACGCAGGGTCCTTTCAGGTTAGCCTCTCTCCTGCCGAGTTCGGCCTTCTCCCATTGAGACACCAGCCAGCGGCCAATCCTTCGCCCCCCCCATTGCCTGGGGAATCTCACGCGTGCGACAACGCTTTCTCCCTCGCTCCGCCGCCGTAGACCGCCCCGACGAGAGCCCCATAGACCAGATGACCCATGAGGCTCCCCATGATCATCGGGAGGTTGCCACCCGAAAATACCCCGCCTCCCATCATCGGCATTACGACAAGCTGGGCGACCAGGAACACCCCCAAGCCGTAGATCGCCCCGCTCACCGCGGGTCCCCCGGGAAGCCTCGCCGCGAACCAGGCTGCGTAGATCAATGCGAGCGTTAGTCCGACGACGACGTGCATCGCCCACCCGGCCGCGGAGCCGATGTGAAGGAAGGTCCCCAGCATGTCGCCGATCGGCATCTTGGGCATGCCCATCAGGGGTGCGCCCAGCATCAGCATGGTGATCGCCGCGGTGCCGATAGCACCCGCAACGATTCCTCGTCCAACGTTCACCTGAGACATTGCCTCGCTCCTTTCACCTCGTGGTCCGAGCGCCTCCAGGCAAAAGCGCCCCCATCATCCCCGCGCCGCGGTGATACTTGCAGCTGAACTGCAGGGGCTCCTTCCCCATCCTGAGCTTGACGGTGACGGTCTCTCCCGGCGCAACATCCCGGTCGATCGCCGGATCCTCGAATGAGATGTTGTGAAGCAGCCGGCCGGTGTTCTTCACCCGGAGCTCCAGCTCTCCCGTCGGCACACCCGTCTCGCAGGTGGGCTCGAAGTAGGAATCGCCGGCGTCGAGCGCAATCGTGCTCCCGCCGGCCGTGGCAACCCCGTGATCCGCGACGCTTCCAGGCGTGAAGCCGGCGGACGGCGGGCACTGCCCCGGCGACCCTGGGATGCCCGCCGACTCGCTGTGAAGCCCTGCGGACCTGACAGACGTAGCACCGGTCGGACGATACGCGGCGGCGAACCATCCCAGTATCCCCAGTGCTGCCACGAGGCCTGGGCTCGCTCGGCGGCTCACTTGACCGTCAGCTCGATGCTGTCCGCCACCACCGGCATCAAGGGCGCGTGGGCGTTGTCCGCCAGGAGGGCGATGAGCTTGTGGGTTGACCCAGGCTTGAGCCCTGCCGTCGAGGCCTGGAGCGTCCTCTCGCAGCTCATGGCGGCCATGGTCATCATCCCCATCATCGGCCCTTTCATCGTGTCGAAGTTGAGGTGCCAGTGGCCATGCCCCGGGACATCGGGCTTGCCCATCTCATCACAGGTAAGCGTGAAGCCCTGAACCTCGATCTTCACGGGAAACGATCCGGCGACCGTCTCTCCCGGCTTGGGGGAGAGGATCTTGATCGAGGGCGTCCCGGCGGGCGCGGTTGCCTTGGGAGCCGGCTGCGGATGGGTGGGCTCGTAGTCGATCGTTACCGAGGTGGCGTTCTTCTCGACTTCGGCATGATCGTTCTGTGCGGGGACGGCGGTGAGAGTGTGGCGGCCGGGCTTGACTCCCTCGAGCGATACGGCGGCCCGATCGCCGCAGTACATGTTTACCAGCGACTTATCCAGCAGCACGTGATAGTGGCCCGTGCCCGGCTGGTTCGGCGTGCCGGCTAAATCACATCGGTTCTTAAACCCTGCGGTGGCTACCTGGACCGTGACCTTGTCCCCGGTGATCGTGCTGCCGTCGGTGGGCGACTTTACGGCGACCTTCATGCGATCCGCCCCCGGCTGCATCTGCATCGCCATCTCTTCGTGCTGCTGGGCGAGCGCGCTCGCCGTCGGGAGGGTAAGCGCCGCGAGCACTAGCAGCGATTTGTGCGGTTGCACGTCGATTCTCCTGTGAGTGGTGGTTATACCGCCTATCCGTCACGAGAGGGCGCCGGGCCGTTCAAGGAACGAGGCCGACCATCCCCCGGGCGAGCCGTCTGGCCGGAGCTCCGCCGACCATTGTGTAAGACACCGGCAGGAGAGAAATCCTTCAGCTTTCAGAGCGGCGGTCTGCGACAGGCGGGTAGACGATCACAGGGGGAAGGCGTCGCCGCGGGCAGAGAGCGGGCCGACTGCTAAACCTGTATTGGCGGACGGGGCCGGTCACCGCAGCATATCCATTGCACGTGCATCACTTGCTGTATCGACGTCGCGCAAGGTCGGGAGGAGGGCCGGGCGGAGCCCCATCTCCCGCGCGCACGCCATGGTTTGCTCGAGAACCGCTTCCGTCGACCAGGCGATGCCGCGGAACAGCCGAGGGGCCGCCCTTTGTAGTCCGATCAGGTAGTACCCCCCATCGTGAGCGGGGCCGATGACCACGTCGTGCTGGTCGAGCTCCGCGAGCGCCCTGGACACGAGGCGCGAGTCGACCTCCGGGCAGTCCGAGCCGATCAGGATCACTCGGCGCGCCCCGTCGCGAAAGTGGCCCAGGAAGGCCGCCGCCATGCGCGCACCGAGCGCTCCCGGAGCCTGAGCCCGAAAGGCGCCCACTCCCAGGCCCTGCAACCAGTCACGGACCGCCCGCCGGGCGTCCGCCGGGGTGAACCACACGACTGTGTCGTACTCTGGGCTGACACACGCCGACACTACCCCGCGTCCCATGAGCCGGTACACCTCGGCCGCGCGGGCGGCGCCCAGCTCAGCGGCGAGACGGGTCTTCACCTGGCCGGGTGTGGGCGCCTTGACGAAGACACCGAGCACATCAGGCCGGTGCAGCCGGGTCGCCATTGCGCCAGCGCGCCAGCCGCACAGGGGACACGCCAAGGAAGTACAAGGAGATCAACGCCGTGTGCTTGAGCGCGGTGCGCAAGACGCCGCTGTCGCGATAGCGGCGCCCCGACGTGGTGATCGCCGCCGGCAGCCGCTCCACCCGAGTTCGCCGGCGCAGCGCCCGGATTATTGCGACGTCTTCCATGAGGGGCAGGTCCGGATATCCCCCGATGGCATCGAACAGCTCGCGGCGGACTAGGAGGCCCTGGTCGCCGTAGGGGAGTCCCAACAGCGCCTCGCGCACGGCTTGCCCCCGTTCGACGGCGTGTTTCCACCCGGGGGTGAGGTCGATCGCGAACCGGAACACCGCGGCCCCGAACCGGGCCGGTTCGCTGAGGGTACTGTGGAGTGACCGCCTGGCGTCTGGCGGGACTCTCGAGTCGGCATGCAGGAACAGGAGCCACTCGCCGCACGCCGCTCGCGCTCCGGCGTTGAGCTGGCGAGCGCGGCCCCGTGGAGCTTGGACGGCGCGCGCCCCGTTGCTGAGCGCGCACGCAACGGTCCCGTCGGTGGAACCCCCGTCAGCGACGACGATGTCCACGGGCACCAGGCGGTCCAGGACGCCAAGGTCGGCCAGGAGCAAGGGCAGCGCCTGGACTTCGTTCAGCGTGGGGATCACCACCGCGAGCCTCATCCAGCCCTCGTCAAAACGGGTACTCCGGTGCCCCCGGTCATGGCCCCGCTGAGACTCGCAGCGTCCGACGTACCCTCAGGTCGCGTGGAGGCACCCTTCGCGGGGTTGCTCAAGGCGCGAGCAGCCGATAGCTCGCGGCCGCGATCGCCGCCGCGATGGGCACGGTCACCACCCAGGCGAGCAGCAGCTCCCCTACTAGTTTCCAGCGGACCCGTCGCCGGTGCATTCCAACACCGACGATCGCGCCGGTCGAGACGTGGGTCGTGGAGACCGGAGCCGCGACCACCGACGCAATGCCCACAAGCGCCGACGTGACGAGGTTCGCCGCCAGGCCGTCATCCGGGGCGATGCGGGTCACCTTGTCGGCCAGTGTGTGGGTCACGCGGCGTCCCGCGAGGTGACTGCCCAGCCCCATTGCCAGTGCGACCATGGCAACCAGCGACCCGCTGCCGAACCCGAACGTGGGAGCCGCGGCAAGACCCAGCGCCAGGATCTTCGGCGCGTCGTGGGTGTGAGCGCAAGCTCGCGACGCTCGAGGCAGACACAGTAGCGGTTCAAGCGCCGAAACAGCAGCGTCACCGCCGGGAGGATCACGAACACGAGCGTCAGCGAGAGGAGCGGCGACACGGCGAGCGGGAGCGCGACCTTCTGGGCGACGGTTGCCCACTTCACGCCTGCGGGTCCCTCGGCCATGAGCCCGGCCCCGACTAACCCGCCGACCAAGGCATGCGTGGTCGACACCGGGAGCCCGGTGCGCGTGGCGAACACGAGCCACCCGATAGCCCCCACCGCGACTGCAAGGGGAAATGCCACCGCGACGGCAGGAGTGGTGAGCACTCCGCTGCCTGAAAACACCGTGACCAGCCCCCGAGAGACGAATCCGGCGCCCAGCGCGCCGGCTATCGTCCACGCTGCCCCCCAGGCCAACGCGCGCCGGTCGCTGGCGATGCCCGAGCCGACCAGCGTTGCGATCCCCTTCGACACGTCGTTTGCCCCGTTCGCGAAGGCAAGGCCCACCGTGAGGAGGACGAGCGCGACCGCGCCGAGCATCAGCAGCAGCCTCCATCGGGCCCGCAACACGCGTAGCCGGCGCGCTCCTCACCGGGTTCGAGAATCGCAAACATGTCGCGGTACGGTAGTGCGCTCAGTTTGGCCACCGTGTCGGTGCACACCTCGTAGGGCTCGTTCCGGGGGAAGAGGTGGCCTTCTTCATCGACGAACGCCTTGCCTGGCCCGAGATAGACGGCGCGGTGCCCCTGGTACACGCAGCCCGCGGTCTTCTCGTACTTGAAGCCCTGGACTGTCAGCGAGAAGAACGGATAGCCCTCGACGTCCTTCCAGTAGCTCTTCTTGATGACAGTGAGCCCGTAGAACCCTGCAAGCTCCAGCTGGGCCAGGAACTGGTCCTGGGTGAGCGCTCCCACCAGGCACTCGCCCCAGAGTTCCGGGTTCACTTTGAGGTGCGGGGGCACCTCCCGCTCGCTCACGATGTCCGAGATCACGATCCGCCCGCGGTCCTCGAGTACCCGCCACATCTCCTCAAAGACCCGCGGCTTGTCGGGAGAGAGGTTCACCACGCAGTTGGACGTGATGACGTTCACCGACCTCGATTGGGCCGGGATCTGCTCGAGATACCCCTTGCGGAACTCCACGGCGTCATAACCCAGTGCGGCGGCCACCCGGGGCTTGTTCTCATCGGCCACGGCGAGCATGGCGTCCGTCATGTCGACGCCGATGGCCCTGCCTGTTGGACCTACGAGCTTGGCCGCGATGAACACATCGATCCCCGCGCCGGAGCCGAGATCCACCACGGTCTCGCCGGGTTGGATGTTCGCGAGCGTGATCGGCGACCCGCAGCCGTAGAACCGGTCGAGCACCGCCTGCGGGATGTGGGCGACGGCGTCGGCGTCATACTTGGTCGGGCAGCACAGATCGGCCTTGGGCTTCTCGGCTGCCGCGCTGTAGTACTCGCGCACTCTGGCCCGGGGCTTGTCGACGTCGAAGGAGAGCACGCAGTTCGAGTGCAGCGTGAGCACCGGCTGCTCGGCGAGCGCGCCGTCCGCCGTGCCGCAGGCGATGGCCCCTTCGCCCATGGCATGGAGCACCAGGGGCGCGTCGTAGCCCGAGCGACGGTTCTTCCGGGCTTGCTTTTCCTTGCCCAGGGTCGTCATTACTCGCCGAACCAGGGCCAGCTGAATTGGGTAATAGGGGTCGGGGGCGAGCGGATCGCCGCCGGAGAAACACCAGGCGTGCTCCCAATCGCCCCCGCCGGTGAAGAACCGGAAGACATCGTCTCGTGCCGACGGCTTCCGTGCGACCGTGGCCGAGCGCAGTGCCCGCACCACAGGCGAGCGGTCGAGAATCGCCGCGAGGCCTTCGCACGTCGCGTCGCCGCAGAGGAGCGCCGGCTCGTTCGCCAGTGCTGCGGAGGGGTACACCTTGCCGTCGAAGTTCACGCACAGCGAGTCCCAGCCGCCATTGCCGAAGTCGTACTTCACCCCCGGCACTCCGTTCACGCGCCGCTTTACCACCTCGAGGTTGTCCAGCTGGACGCCGGCCTGCTCGGCCGCGTGAGCGGTTTGCAGCACCGCCGTGACGAGATCGGGCAGATCGGGGAAGAAGCCGTTGAGGCTCGCCGCGGCGCGTCCCCGTTTGTGGGTCCACATCAGATGCTGGCTCTTGGCGCCCACCTGCCGCGCGACCAGCGGCAGCTCGGGCAGTTCGGGCAGATTGCGCGTCGTGGTGACCGTCGTCAGCGAGACCTCGAAGCCCAGGTCGACGAGGAGCCGCGCTCCGTGCAGCGCCTTCCGGTAGGTGCCCGGGCCACGGATCGCGTCGCTGGTATCGGCGCGGGCCCCGTCGATTGAGACCTGGAAACGAACCCGGCTTCGGTCGAGTGCTTCGAGCCCCGAGCGCACGGCACCCCCGATCACGGTGGCGTTCGTGAGCACGATGACCTCGAGGCCCTTTGCCTCCGTCGCGTGCCGCAGCAAGGCGAAAACATCTTTGCGGATCAACGGCTCGCCGCCCGTGAGGTAGAGGCGCTCGAGCCCGAGCTCCGTCGCCCGGTTCACCAACGTGATTAGGACCTGCAACGGGAGGCCCGGATCCTTACCGGGGCCGGACGACACCAGGCAGTGCGTACAGGAGAGATTGCAGCGCAAACGGCGCGTCGGCGAGCATCCTCCCGCGGTCCAGCGCCCGGAGGAAATCGTGGACCGCCACCCACGCCCGGCCGGCCTCGAGCCCGCGTTCCGCAGCATAGCGGGCGACCAGCTCGCCGAACGTCAGCCCGCCGTGGGCGCCGGCGATGGCCTCAAGGAGCCGCCGCCCCTCCGGCTCGACCACGATCCAATTCGGTGCCGCCGGGTCGATGGCGTAGCTCAGGCCATCGTCTTCGAATAGACAGAGCTCGGGAACGTGGAGCCGCGTCCCCGATTCCAGAACTGCCACGGGATCCTCCAAGATTGGCTGTCGATACTCGTCTCGGGACGAGCCCGGATGTTTGCATCAAGCCGCGGCGACTCCCACGAGTTCCCGGCGAGAAGAGCCTCGGGCCGGCACTAGGGTCCGCGTGCGCTGCGCCCTCAGCACGGCGCCCTTACGGGACTAGGACACCGAGCCGGACCAAATCCGTCGCGGCATCAGGTTGGCCTCCGTTCCCAATCCGGGACACCAGGAATATGTTACTGCTGACTGTGCCAGGGCATGGCCGGATTCGGCACATCCCTGCTCCGGAGGCCTCGATGTCCCACGACAACCCGCTGCCGCGCCGCTCGTTCCTGGAAACCGTGGCCGTCGCGGCGGCAGCGCTGGCCGGCTCCGCTGCGACGGTCAGGTCGGAGCGGCTCCTCGCGCTCGCGCCGTCTGGCCCCGACGATCCGGAGATCCCCAACGAGGCGGTCGCCAAGATCTACCGCGAGCGGTTCGGCGGGCGCCCGATCACGCGGGCGCATGTTCAGCTCGATATGCCGGCGGTGGCGGAAGACGGCCGCATCGTGCCGGTCATTATCGAGAGCGATCTGCCGATGACCGCTGAGCGGTACGTCAAGGGCATTCATCTCATCGTCGATCACAACCCCGACGCGCACCTGGCCGGGTTTTATCTCACACCAGCGATCGGCCAGGTCTCGATCACCACCCGAATCAAGATGAAGCGAACGACGTGGGTGCGCGCCATCGTGGAAACCAACACCGGCGAGCTGTGGGCGGACTACGCCAAGGTGCTCGTCACGCTGAACGGATGCGGCTGACCATGGCAGGCAACGTAGGCGACGCGCGGCTGCGGGTTCCCGACCGGATCGCCAAAGGCGATGTCATCACGGTGAACTCCATCGTCTCGCATCCGATGGACACCGGCTTCTTCCGAACCAGGGATGGAGCTCCGATCCCGGCGTATTTCATCAGCGAGGTGGTGGTGACCTACGGGGGCGACGAGGTGGCCCGGTTCGAGTGGACGTCCGGCATCAGCCGCGACCCGGTGGTGAGCTTCAGCCTCAAGGCAGACCACGAAGCACCGCTTTCGATGACCTGGAAGGACAACAAGGGCGCGGTGTACAGCAAATCGGTGGACATCGCGTTCACCGCGGCCTGATTCCGAGCGACTTCTCCCTGCCCGCGACCGTCCTGCTCGCGCTCCATGCGGCTCTGGCCGGATGGAGCGTTTCTGCTCCAGTGCCGGCGAGCCCGCCGCTCTTCCCCATCCGACGGCTCGCCCATGGCATCTATGCGGTCATGGGCGACACGGGCCGCGGCTCCGAGGGGCGGGCCAATGCCGGATTTGTGGTCACCCGCGACGGCGTGGTCGTCATCGACGCCGAGGGCAGCCCCCGGGACGGAGCAACCCTGCTGCGTACCATCCGGTCCGTCTCACAGGGCCGCATCCGCTGGCTGGTGCTCACCCACCATCATCCGGATCACCACTTCGGCGCCGTCGTCTTCCGGAAGGCGGGCGCCAAGGTGATCGCCCATCCGGACGCCCGCACGCTGGCGTCGGAGGGAGGGCTCGACAACCAGATGATCGACTGGATCCGGGTCGTGGGGCTCGATGCGATGCGAGGGTTCGAGTATGCCGATGCGCCGGACCGGGCCGTCACTCGAGCGGACACCCTGCGGCTCGGCGGCCGCACGCTGATCGTGTTTGCGCCCGGTCCGGCGCACACACCGGGTGACCTCATGGTCTGGCTGCCCGAGGAGCGAGTCCTGTTCGCCGGCGACGTCCTGGTCGAGGACGGCGTTACCATGGTGGTTGACGGGAGCGCGCCGGCGCTGCTCAGGGCACTGGACGAGATCGATTCGCTTCATCCGAAGGCGGTCGTGCCGGGGCACGGCGCCCTGCCGGCCGAACCGGGAGTGCTGATCGAACGGACCCGCGCCTACATGACCCAGCTTCGCGGTGAGATGCGGGCGGCAGTGCAGGAGGGAGTCCCGATGAAACGCGCGCTGGACGCGCTTCCCCCGGCGGATGAGAACCGGCCGGTGTCAATGAACTCCCGCCGCCGCCGGAACGCGGCGCGGGTGTACGTCGAGGAGGAGAAGGATCTGATGGGGCTGGGCGGAGATTCGGCTCAATGAAGGCGGGCAGGCGGACAGGCGGACGGGCGGGCAGGCGGGCAGGTGGGCAGGTGGGCAGGCGGGCAGTACCGTGCGCTGGTCTTTTAGCCGCGGTGCTCCTGTCGGTCGGCTGCGCAACCCAGCCCGCGCCGGCCCCTCTGCCCGCCGGCCCGCCTGCCCGCTTGCCCGCCCTCATCTCCACCGGTCAGCTCGCGGAGTGGCAGCGCCGAGGGGAGGCGTTCCGGCTGGTCGACGTGCGGACCGATCCCTTTACCTACCTCAAGGGCCACCTTCCCGACGCGGTGTATCTGAACACCGAGAC
>WNGB01010181.1_pt1 | contig 13082 bp, 19 predicted proteins | sample 5400681 | NCBI WGS metagenome assembly WNGB01 (sample SAMN13153367, study PRJNA577476) | soil metagenome | isolation source: 115 cm soil or saprolite under grassland replicate 2 | place: USA:California | collected 2016-06-15 | reverse complement strand
ATCCGGCGCGGCAGGCTGTCGGCCTTGGCGGCAGGACCGCCCGCGAGCAGCCCAAGGGCCAGGAGCGACGCGGCGAGCGCGCAGCAGACCAGGGCAGCGCTCAGACGACGTGCGTGCATGGACCTCTCTCGGGTGCGGGGTCGTCGCAAGGCCACTGGCCCAGCCGGGGGAAGCGTGGTGCTGTTGCGGTCTCGGAGGAGAGCGCCCGGCCGGCCGCTCGCGTTACGGCAAGTAGCCGTCAGGTAGCCGGCCTGGCGCCGCGTCGGTGACCTGCGCGGCCGGTCCTCCCTGAGCTCCCCGAACATTCAGTCGGGCCATGCCCGCCTGGGGAGTCCCTCGAGCGCCGTGGCGTCAGGGGCCGGCACGAACCGAGCCGGCCGGCCAGGTCACGCCGGGCACCTGGGAGGCGACGTCGTGAAAGGTGGTCGCCTCCGGCCCGGTCAGCTCGTAGGTCTGCCCCTCGCTCGTACGACGCACAGCTGTAACAATTCGCATCGAGCCGCCGCTAACCAACCAGTGTGCGCGAAGCGCACTGCCGGAGCGACGAGACCGCTGCCAGTATCAGGGCGGCGCTCGCCCTGATAGCGGAGACCGCGTGAGCGTGCGCGCCGGGCCCGTCACCGTTTCACTCCTTGCCGTGCTGGTGCTGGCCGGGGCGTTGGTGCTCGCTGGTGCCGGCCCGGCGGCCAGCGCCGGCCCGGCCAACGACGCGTTCTCGTCCGCCCAGCCGGTCAGCGGTGCGAAGGGCCTCGTCTACGGCACCGTCGCGGGCGCGACCATCGAGAACGCTTCGGGCGTCTGCAACGAGCCCCAGAAGGCCTACCAGGACGGCGGCCCGTACGGCGACCGCAGCGTCTGGTACCGCTGGGCCGCCCCGGCCAACGGCTGGCTCCGCTTCGGCATCAAGACCTACGGCGGGTGGAGGGCCTACGTCGACGCGTTCCAGTTCCGCGGCTCGTGCTGGCGGCCCGACGCCGCTGCCTACACGTCCAGCCTGGGCGGCTTCGGGCAGCTGGAGGTCCGGCGCGGCCAGACGATCTGGTTCGGGGTCTACAGCTTCGGCGCGGCCAACGTCGGCACCTTAGCCCTCGGCTGGCGGCTGATCGCAACGCCGCCGCCGCTCAACGACCGGTTCGCCAACGCCGACGTGGTCTGGGGGCGGTACGGCAAGCAGTGGGGCGGGTGACCGACCTGGTGCGATGACGGTCGGGCGGACCGACGGATCAGCGAAGCAGTCCGGCGACGAGGTTGACGGCACCTCCCACGATCACGACGCCGAACAGGTACGACAGGAGGGCGTGGGAGCGCACGGTGCGCCGGATACGGGGATCGCGCACGGTCGTGTCGGACACCTGGTAGGTCATGCCGATCGTGAAGGCGACGTAGGCGAAGTCACGGTAGGTGGGAGCTACGAGGACGGGGACATCACCGGACGAGGAGAGGAGCCGGTCGCCGTGGCCGATGGGGTGGGTTCGGCAGCTGCCCTTCCTCGATCGTCGGCGGCTTCCTGCTGGACCGTGAAGCGGCTGCGGCTGCTCGACTGGCTTGAGCGGACTGCGCCGCACCTCGCCCCGGTCTACGCCGGGGCCGTGACCATGGTGTTCGACGGCGACTTCCCTGGCCGGCTTGTGTTCGTGTGGCGCCCACCGGCAGGCGGGAGCCACCGTGACGCCCGCCTGACCAGCGCCGGCGCCGGCCGGCAACGACAGCCCCGGGCGGGCTCTCCGCCAACGGCCGAACGGACCACCCGTCCCGGGACCCACGGCCGCTGTCGGGGCCGCGACCAAGGCGCAGGCTGATCGTGGGAGGTAGGGATCGCCCGCTCGCACGTTCAGGGAGGGATCGACATGTCGACGGCAACGAGGCAGGGTGCCAGGGGCATCGAGGAGCACCTCGGCACCGTCGGCGAGGCGATGACCGGTGAGGTGGTCGCGCTTGCGGCCGACCTGGCCGCCGACGTGGCGCTGCGCCGGCTGGAGGAGCGGAGGGTCTCGGGCGCGCCGGTCGTGCAGGCGGGCAGGGTCGTCGGGGTGGTGACGCTGCGCGACCTGCTCACGCCGGTGTCGGTGGCGCAGCCGGTGATGACCTCGGGGCCGTTCCTGCGCCGCGAGCACCTGCTCGCCCGGTTCCGGGTGGCCGAGCTGATGACCTTCGAGCCGGTCACCGCCCGCGCCGATTGGCCCCTCGGCCGGGCCGTCCTGGCCATGGACGAGGTCGGGGTCAACCGGCTGCCGGTGGTCGACGCCGACGGCCGGCCGGTCGGCATCCTCACCCGCGACGACGTCGTAAGCGCGTTGGCGCGCCGGCTGCGGACCGGCGGTCGGGCCGAGGGGACCGCACCAGAGCCGGAGCCGCCGCCGCGGCGCCCGGTCATCCTGCCCGACTGACTGCTGTTCCCGCCTTGGAGGCGGTGGCGATGGACCGCAGGATGCGTGTCATGGCAGCGATGGCGGGCGCAGCCGCCCTGCTCCGCGGTCGCTGGATGCGGCTGCGCTCGACCCGGCCGGCGAGGCTCGTACACTGTTGCGACCACTCGGGCGCACGCGCGTGCGCTACCTGCTCGGACCGGCCGGAGCGGTGCGAGCAACTCGAGCCGCTGCTCGCCTACCGGGAGCTGGGGTGCTGCGCCGCTTCCGGGCCTCGGGGATGCCGCTGTGGAGGTGCGCGATGTCACGAGTCACCGACTATCTGAGCGATCGCGACGTGGCCTTCCAGGTCCTGCCGCACGCGCGGGCGCTCACCTCCGTCGAGGAGGCCCGCGCGCTGGGCGTCGCCGCCGACGAGGTCGTCAAGACGGTCGCGCTGCTGGGCCGCGGCGGCTACGTGCTGGCGGTGGTGCCGGCCTCGTGGCGGCTGGACCTGCGCCTGGCCCGGGACCTGCTGGACGACCCGACGGTGCGGCTGGCGAGCGAGGGGGAGTTGCTGGTCGACTTCCCCGGTTACGAGCTGGGCGCGCTGCCGCCGCTGGGGTCGCTGCTGGGGGTGCGGATGCTGGTCGACCCGCGGGTGCTGGAGCACGAGGTGGTGATCATCGCCGGCGGCATCGAGACGGAGTCGGTCTCTGCCACGGTGGCGGAGCTGTTCCGCGACGAGCCGTTCCAGGTCGCGGCGCTGACCGGCGAGCACGACCCGAACGCCGGCGAGCCGGTCGCCAAGCCCGGGCGCTAGGCAGGCCGGCACAGGACTGCTGGCCCGCCCCAACGTCGGGTCACGTTCGAGGAGGCGCAACCGTGGCAGCAACCATCCACCACAAGGAAGCGAGCGTCGGCACCGGAGGCGCCGATCCCATCCGCGCAACCCACGGCGGCCAGCCGACGGCGCCTCGTCTCACCACCGAGCAGGTCTGGCACGAGCTCGCCAAGGCGTCGTTCGCCGTCCTGAGCCACGTCACGCCGGCGGGGGAGCCCCGATCCAGCGGCGTCGTCTACAAGACCGTCGGACGCCAGCTGTACGTGGCGGTCGCCCCCGACGGCTGGAAGGCCAGGCACATCGCGGCCAACCGGCGGGTCGCGGTGACCGTGCCGCTGCGCCGCGGCGGGCTGCTGTCGTTGGTGGCGCCGATTCCACCCGCAACCATCAGCTTCCACGCGACCGCGATCGTCCACCCGGCCGGCTCGCCGGCCGCCCGCTCGCTGTCCAAGGAGCTGGCGTCCCTGCTGCCGGCCGAGCGGCAGGCCTCCGCCTGCCTCGTCGAGTTCATCCCCCAAGGGACGTTCGTGACCTACGGCGTGGGTGTCCCCCTGCTGAAGATGCGCATCCCAGCCGCCGCTCGGGCGCGCATACCGGTTCGGACCGGCTCCACGGCTCAGTAGCGCAGCACCGCCGCCGGGAGCGGTGACGCGGGCAGCTCGTCGGGTGCAAGCACCCACACCGCCCCGCCGCACGCCACGGTCCGAGCGACCGCATGGTCGACCGCGGTCGCCCGCGCGTCGTCGGGCGGGGCGTCCTCCGCCGCACGTGGGCGGTGGAGCCGTCCCGCAGGACGACGTCGGCCTCTCGACGGCGAGGAGCGACGGTGGTCATCGGAGGCTCGCTCTTCGAGGTAGCCGCGGACCGTCGCCTTCGTCGGCGATGAGGGGGATCAGATGGCGTGGGCCCTGGCCTGTTGTGGCTCGATGCGGGTGTCGTCGAGGTCGTAGCCGAGCCGGTTCTCGACCCGGACGACGCCCTCCACGCCGTAGACCGCGCGGACCAGGATCGGGATCAGGCTGCGGCGCTCGCAGCGGCCTTGCAGGACTACCACGCCGCCGCGGACGGCCACATGGAACCGGTCGGTGCCCATCACCAGGTCGCGCCGGATGACGTCGTCCAGGACCTCGCGGTAGATCTCCTGGTCGGAGCGGAGGAACACCTTCAGCAGGTCGACGCGGCTGACGATGCCCACCAGCCGGCCCAGCGCGTCCTCCACCGGCAGCCGCTTGACGCCCCTGGCGTGCAGCCGCCGGGCCGCGTCCACCACGCTGGCGTCCCGGCCGATGGTGACCGCCGGTGCGGTCATCAGGTCGGCGGCGACGGCGCCGCGGGCCTTGGCCCGCCCGGCGCGCTGGCGCCTGGACTCGTGCCAGGGAGTCCGGCGCAGCCCGTGTGGGTACTCCTGCTTGAGGAGCAGGTCGGCTTCGGACACCACACCGAGCACGTGGCGGCGTTCGTCGACGACGGGCACGGCGCTGATGTCGTGCTCCGCCAGCAGCCGGACGAGCTCCTTGTAGGTCGTGGCGGGCGAGGCGGTGACGACCTTGGTCGTCATCACGTCCCTGACGTTGTGGCGCATCGAGATCGCTCCCTTTCGTCGGCAGGTTCGCGCGGCCGCGGGCACGCAGGTGCCACGGGTCACGAATGGAAGCCGGCCGGGCGCCGCTGGTGCGGGCCACCTGGCGGCAGCGCGGGGAGTCGAACCCCGCCTGATCGCCTGTCGCGGCGTCGGGCGCTGCGCCCATCCTCCTCCGGAGGTGCTCACCGGAACGCTGCCTACGCTCCCAGCATGAGGGTGGCGGCCCAAGCTAGGTAGGGGAGAAGGTCCCACCCCGGCGGTGACCTCTGGCGCGGTTCATGCGCCGGGAGGTCGGCATGCAGGACCTGGTCGCCGGACCGTTCCGCTGGACCGGCCAGCAGACCGGCCGGCACCCACGGCCCCGGGCGGTCACCCGACGCGCACGCCGAAGCCCGCGAGCCCGACCAGGCACCGTGCCAGGCGGCGGCGAGGGTGGTGGCCGGGTGGGCGGCGCCTTGAAGCTCCGGTGCCCGGCCCCGCGGCCAGGCACCGGAGGACGAATGGTCAGATGCGCGGCCAGGGCCACGGGCCGGGGACGGTGAGCTCGCGGTCGTCGACGTCGTAGGCGAGCCGGCTGTCGACCCGCACCACGCCCTCGACCCCGTGGACCGCCCGGACCAGCAGCGGGACCAGGCTGCGCCGCTCGCAGGCGCCCTGCAGGGTGACCACCCCATTCTCGACGCCCACCACGAAGCGGGCCGGGTCCATCAGGAACTCGCGCAGGATCACCTGGTCGCGGACCTCGTCGTGGATCTCGGCGTCGGGCCGGGCGAAGACGCGCAGCAGGTCCCCGCGGGTGACGATGCCGACCAGCCTCCCGGTGACGGTGTCGACCACCGGCAGGCGCTTGACGCCGGCGGTGTGCATCAGCCGGGCGGCCTCGTCGGCGGTGGCGAGCAGCCCGATGGTGACCGCCGGGCTGGTCATCAGCTCACGGGCCACCGCCCCGGCGGCCTTGGCGCGCTCCACGCGGCGCTGGCGGCGCTCGAACCAGGGGGCGTCCAGCCCCGCCTCGGGGCGTTCCTCCTTGAGCAGCAGGTCGGTCTCGGACACCACCCCGGCCACCCGCCCCGCCACGTCCACCACGGGCACGGCGCTGAACCGGTGGCGGGCGAGCAACTCGACGATCTCCTTGAACGTCGTCGACTCGTCGACCGTCACCACCTCGCCGGTCATGAGGTCCTGCACCTTGGTCTTCATCTCGCCCTCCTCACACCGCTACTGGCCTATCGAACGCCCACACCGGCCGGCCCGGAAGGGTCGACAGTCATCCCCCGACCGGGCCGCTCGGGCCTCGGAGCCAGGCGCCGACCGTCGCAGGTTCTCGGCACGGCGCGGCATCACGGAAGACGCGGGTGCGCATCGCGCTGACGACTCGAACCCGCAGCGCGCCGCCTCCCAGTCAGTAGGGGGAGGCCTGGTGCCCACGCCGGCTAAACCCTTACCGGATGTCCGGGGAGGGCGGGAGTACGGTGGCGGCGCGCCAGCCCCGGCCGGATCAAGTCACGACCAACGACGTGCGCACGATCAACGAGACGAGGTCTCGCGCTCTTGGCGGCCTGGTTCCAGGCCGCCGCAACCGACCCTGAAAGCGCGGGTCGTTGTCCTCGTGCGGCGCGGCCCGGCCGGTGGGAGGCTGCCAGAGGAGGTGGTCGATGATGACCGACCAACATGTGTCCCTTGGCGACCAGGACCTGCGGGACCGGGCGATCGCCAGGCTGAAGCAAAAGAGCGACTTCGATGCCCACCTGCTCGCCTACCTGGTGGTGAACGCCTTCCTGGTCGCGATCTGGGCGGCCACGGGGGCGGGCTTCTTCTGGCCGGCGTTCCCGCTGTTCGGCTGGGGCATCGGGGTGGTGTTCAACGCCTGGGACGTGTACTGGCGCAGGCCCGTGTCGGAGGACCAGATCCGCCGAGAAATGGAGCGGATGACCTAGCACGACTGTTTGCGCCGACCGTGGCCGATGCCGTCGAGCCGGCTCGACCAGAGATGCGGATGGGGCTTCGTGGCCTCGACGAGCTCGAGGTGTTCGCCCAGGGCGTCCGCAACGCCCACGGGTCGATGCTTGTGGCCGCTTCTTGAGGAGCCGTACGGAGCATCGCGGACAACCCGCAATGAGGGTGTCCGCGATGCTCGGTGCGCCCGGACGTTGACGGGGACCAGACATCGGCAGGATGTTCACGCCTGCCGTGGAGTCTGGTCCCGTTGTCATACGGCCCACGCTCGTCGCCGCCGCCAGAGCCACGGCGAAGCGGCTCAGCTCACCGGCGCCGCTTGGCCGCCGACAGCCGCAGGACCCCCGTCACGCGCAGCAGCCGCAGGCCCGGCCGCATCAGTGCCGGCACCAGCGCCATGCCCTCGCTGGTGTCGAGCAAGCGCGGATCGGCCAGCTGGACCCGCCGGCCGCCGCGCTCCAGCGTGCAGGAGCCGGCGGCCAGCACGTTCCTGGCCCAGTCGCTGCCGGCACCGTAGAACAGCGCGACGACGAAACCGCCGGCGACGCGGAAGGCGAGCACCGGGGTCCGGTAGCGGCGGCCGGACCGGCGCCCGCGATGCTCAACGACCGCCACAGGGGAGCCCCGCCGTCCGGCGAAGGTCCGGACGGCGGGGTTGAACAGCTCCCGGTTGAACCGGGCCAGCCGGTCGGAAAGCGTCACGGATGGATGGTACGCGCGCCGGTGGAGCGGTTTGGCGGCCCACCGGCCGGGTGGTGGCCTCGCATGGTGGTCGGGATGCTCGCCGCCGCCGCCATCTTCCTGACCATCGTGCAGGTCACGTGGGACGAGGCGACCGTCCAGTACCCGGTGCACTCGTTGCTCGTGGTGGCGGCCGGCATGACCGTGCCGCTGGTCGCCTGGATGCGCCCGCGGGCGGGAACGTGGTGGCAGGGTGCCTCGTGGCCACCAGCACCGCGTTGGTGCTGGTGGCCACGACCCCGTGGGTTGGGGACCCTCAGGTGAGTCAGGCGGCTTCGCTGGACGACCGCGACCTAACGGCGGTCACAGCAGCCAGCGGTTGCGCTGGACGAACGGCAGCTTCGCCCAGAGCCTGCCAAGGCCCCAGGTGTTGCCGGCGTAGGTCACCGCCACCGCGATCAGCGCCAGCGCGTAGACGATGTGGTAGTCGACGACCGGGTTGGTCGACATGCTCGGCGCCCCTGCCGAGGTGTGCTTGGCCAGCGGCCACTCCGCCGCCCACATCAGCAGCATCATCACCGTGCCGCTGGCGGCCGCGGCGCGCAGCGCCACCCCGAACAGCAGCGCGACGCCGATGCCGAGCAGGCCGAGCATGAACAGCCAGTTCGCCCAGGGGGTCCCTGCCCAGCTGTGGAAGGTCGACTCGAACGGGCCCATCTCCACGCCGCTCAGGAAGCCCTTGGTGGGCGAGCCGCCGTTGATCCAGGCCTTGGCGGACGGGGTTGCGTAGCCGAACCCGAAGGTCTTGTCCAGGAAGGCCCACAGGAACACGAACCCGACCGCCACGCGCACGACCGCCAGGACCTTCGCGGCGTGGGTGGTCATGACGGCCCCGTGGGTCGGCGCGGTCTCGGCGGCGCGCCGCGCTGGGAGCTGCGACGAGCCGTTGACCCGCACCCGCTCCTGCTGGATAGCCATGGTGTTCTCCTTTCGGTCCCTACCCCTGTAGCCTCGTCGGCTCGGCCGGCCAGGGCACGGGTCCAACGTCCCGAGACCGGCAGGCCGATGGTCCGCCAGGATCGCTTCGCGCCCCAGCGGCTGACCCGCCGGCGCACCACGAGCGCGTACACCGGTCCGCCCGCGGCCGTGGCGGTCGCCAGGCCGATCAGCGCGCCGCGCAGCCTGCCGATGGCCTCCTTGGGTCCTGGCTCAGGCGTGGATCGCGTCGAGGGTGATCCGCCGTGCGTGGACCCGGCAGATGACCCGCGTCTCGCGCGAACGCTGCGCGACGGGGTAGACGTAGCCGTAGTAGGCGGGGTGGCGGGTGTAGCTGCGGGTCAGCGCGTCGAGGTGGTCGAGGGCGCCGTCGGTGACCAGCTCCGCGTCGCCGCGGACCTGGATGAAGCGGGCGGTGTTGTCGGGGTCGACGACCAGCAGGCTGACCTTCGGGTTGGCGAGCAGGTTGCGACCCTTCTGCCGCTCCAGCGTGGTGTTGACCCGGGCGCACGCGCCGTCGACGTCGACCCACACAAGGCTCGACTGGGGCTGGCCGTCGCCACCCATCGTGGTGAGCACCCCGCAGATCGGTCGGGTCAGGAGGTCGAGGTGCGAGGCGGGGATCGGCAGCGTCCCGGGCGCGACCAGCGTGGTCATGGCCTTCACTCCGTCCCCGTCGCGTCGAGCGCGACGACGTGGCTCGGCCGGATCCGGCACACGACCGGGACCTCGGTCTGGGCGAAGCGCGCCGGGATGACGTCGCCGAAGTAGCGGACCGGCCGGCCGGCGTACTTGGAGGCGAGGTCGTCCAGGTGCCCGGCCGCGCCCGCCTCGGTCATCTCGACGACCGTGCCGCGGACCTCGAGGTAGCGCAGGGGCTGGCGCGGGTCGTAGCACAGCAGCGTGACCCGCGGATTGCGGCGCATGTTCCGTTCCTTGGCGAAGCCACGCATCGTGTTGACCCGCAGGCACTCGCCGTCGAAGTCGCACCACACCACCGAGGTCTGCGGATGACCGTCGGGCATGACCGTGGTCAGGGCGACGACCGGCGGGCACTCGACCAGGTCGCGGTGGGACGCCGGGATCTGGTCGGGCGCGTGATCGCTGCGCAGGCCGATGGTTCGCACCGCCCTCACCTCCCCGCGGTGGGAGCCTCGGCGGCCGGCGTGCGGGTCAGCCACAAGGCACGTCCGCGGCGATGAAGTCCCTGACGGCCTGCATGACCTCGGCGGGCTGCTCCATGTGTGGGTTGTGACCAGCGCGCTCGATGATCCGCAGGCGCGCAGCGGGGATCCCGGCCGCCAGTTCGAGCTGGTGCTCCGGCGGGAACACGAAGTCGTCGCGCCCGGCCATCACCAGCGTCGGCACCGTGACACGTGCTTGCTCGTGCTGGATGGTTGTCGCCATGACCGCCTCCCCACCGTGCTCCGAGCTACCTTGGGGCGAGACTGGCCCACTTGTTCACGATCAGTAAATGGACCAGCCGGCCGCGCCGGTAGCGGCGAACGGCAGGTGTCGATCGGGACCCTCGGCCGACCCGAAGCGGCACCGGTCACGCAACCGACAGCGGCAGATCCAGGACGTGCCGGTACGCCACGGGGGCGGGGCCTGGCGCGGCACCCAGCCGGGCGCTACTTCCCCGTGCCCGCATCCGCCACAGGCTCGGACGCAACCATGGCCGTCGTGTCGCGTGCAGGCGCGCCGCGCCACGCCCGAGCAGGATGGCCTCCACGAAGAACAACACCGAGAAGACCACCCCGAAGGGAGCGTCGAACGCCAGACCCTCGCCCAGCCAGAACGGCGTCAGGGCCAGCATCGCCACGCTCAGGAGGAGAAGCATGATCAGCGTAACCGTGGCGACAGTCAGGCTGCTCGCGGGATGGGAGCATGGCCAGCCTGCGCCAGGTCGCGGGGCCGCCGAGGGGAAGAAGAACAGCACGCCCGCGCCGGCAAGGTAGGCGTGCGCCACGCCGCCGATCGCCCGTGCCGGGCAGGGCCGCACGCCCCTACGCAGCCGAGGCGGTCGGCAGGACACTCGGTGCACGCCGAGGCGACCGCGGCGGCCGGTCGCCGGCATCACCGAGAGGAGTTCCCATGACCACCGCGCCCGCGCTCCGCCCAGGCTCCTCGATCCGGCTGCGGACACGCCTGCTCGCCGTGGTCTTGGCGCTGCACGGCGTGGCCCACTTCGCCGGCACCACCAGCAGCCTCGACCTCGTCGCCGCCGCGAACCGGTAGCCCACGAGCAACCCCATCCGAACGGCACCAAGACTCGGCAGCGATCGCGGCGACAGGAGCAGACCGATGAAGATCGACACGGCGCAAACAAGACCGACGACGAGGCAGGCACGGACCGGCCGTCGCCGTAGGCAACGGACCTTGGTCGGGCTGGAGCTGTTCACCGGCGTGGCGGGCGCCATCGGCGGCCTGCTGCTGGTCGCCGAGCCGGACGGGTCGCTGATGGACGCCAAGCTGTCGGCCCTGGCCGGCAGCCCGTTCTCGGACTGGCGCATCCCGGGCGTCCTGCTGGCCACCCTGGTCGGCGGCGGCTTCCTGGTGGCGGGCCTGTGGCAGTGGCGGGACGGGTGGCATGCCCGCGAGTTGTCGCTGCTGGCAGGCCTCGGCCTGGTCGCCTTCGAGGCGGTGGAGCTGGTCTGGATCGGCTTCCAGCCCCTCGAGGCGGTCTTCGGCGGCGTCGGCGTGGTCGTTGCAGGGCTCGCATGGCGGCTGCCCAGGCCGTGACCGATCGCCCCAACGATCGCCACCGGGTTCGTCCTGTTCGGCGCGGCCGTCCGCCGGGAGCTCGGCGGCCGCCTGGAACTGGTCCCCCGGCTGCGCCAGCTGGTGCTATGCCCCCCGTTTGGGCAAGGGCTGCCGCTGTGGGTCGATGACCCAGCGTTCGACCTGGCCAACCACCTCCGCGCCGTCCAGGTGGTGCAGGTGGCCGGCGACGTCCCACTGAGCGTGGCCGGTTTGTCCTACGACGGCCAGCTCAACATCGGGATCCAGAGCGACCCTGACGGCCGCCCGGACCTGGACGTATTCGCCGACGGCCTGCGCCGGTCGCTGGACGAGCTGGGCGCGGCCACGCCGCTCCTCCCGGGCTGACCCGAGCCGCCGGCCCAGATCAACTCCAGGTGGGCAGTGCAGGACTTCACGCCGGTTGATCCCTCTGGCTTGGATTGCGTTCCAGTCTTGTTCTTGTTATGGCCCGACCCGGTAGGGGCGCATCATCTCGTTGTCCTCGTGCTCGACGATGTGGCAGTGCCACACGTAGAGGCCGGCGAGGTCGAACTTCGCTTTGACCCTGGTGATCTCGTCCGGGTAGGCGATGACGGTGTCCTTGTAGCCGGTCTCCCAGCGCTCTGGCGGTCGAGGCGGTCCCTCGGACGGCTCGAGCGGCTCGCGGTCGACGACCTGGAACTGCACCTCGTGGATGTGGATGGGGTGGGCATCCTCGGTGAAGTTGTGAAGCTCCCAGACCTCGGTGGCCCCCAGCGCCGGGTTCTCCGTGATTGGGTCGTCCCAGCCAAGGTGGACGGGGTGCCCGCTCGCGTCGAGCGTGCCGAGCAGCGCGGCCCTCGGCCCCACCCCTTCAAGGACCGCGGAGTCCTCCTCGTTGAGGGAGACCCGCCGGGTGACGGTCGCCGGCCCCAGCGGCGTGAAGCTGGGCAGGGTGAGCTGGTCGGGGGGGACGCTGGTGTCCGGGGAGGCGAGCGGGACCACGGTGAGCTTCATCACCTGGCCGGTGGTGGCGGGGTCGGCCGGCTCGAACGCCGCTCCTGGTTCTCCGCCGCCGAACGGCTCGTCCGGCCCCTCGTTGATCAGGTACAGCTCGGTGCCGACCGGCATCCCGGTGAGGTCGACGATGACGTCGGCCCGCTCGGCCAGCCCCAGCAGGAGCTGGTCGAGCTGGACGGGCGCGGGCAGGAACCCGCCCTCGGTGCCGACCTGCCAGAAGGGTGCCGCGGCCCTGGCGGGTCGTGGGGCCAGGGGATCGGTGACGAGCTTGAGGATCAGGAAGCGCGCGTTGCAGCCGTTGAGGAACCGGAGGCGGTAGCGGCGCGGCTCGACCGCCAGGACCGGCCAGGTGCGGCCGTTGGCCACCATGGTGTTGCCGAAGAACTCCGGGTTGAAGATGGGCGAGATGTCGCTGCCGGGGATGTAGGGGCCGCCGAAGCCGTCGAAGAACCTCCGGCTGGCCGGGTAGAACAGGGACCCGTCACGGTTGAAGCTGCGGTCCTGGACGGCGATCGGGATCTCGTGGTACCTGGTGCCCGGCGGGTCGCCGAGCCGTGGGGCTGGCCCTGGCAGCACGCCGGCCGGAAGGTCGGAGGAGCCTCCACGGAGGAGGTAGAAGCCGGCCGGTCCGGCGTACACGTTGACCCGGGTCATCCCAAGGGTGTGGTCGTGGAACCACAGCGTTGCGGCCCGCTGGTCGTTCTGGTACTGGAACACGGCGGTACCTGGCGGCCACGCCTGGTGCCACTTGGCCTGGAACTTCCCTTTGAACTCGTCGTAGAAGCTGCCCACCCTCGCGTAACCGGCCGGAATGTTGGTGGCGTGGGGCAGGTACCAGGCCTCGGCGAACCCGTCGCTCTCCTCGGTGCTGTGCGACCCGTGCAGGTGGGTCACGATCGGCACCGGCCCGGTGTAGGGGCCGGGCGTCGTGGTGAAG
>WNGB01010180.1_pt1 | contig 13083 bp, 2 predicted proteins | sample 5400681 | NCBI WGS metagenome assembly WNGB01 (sample SAMN13153367, study PRJNA577476) | soil metagenome | isolation source: 115 cm soil or saprolite under grassland replicate 2 | place: USA:California | collected 2016-06-15 | reverse complement strand
CCTACACCATCTCCGACGGTGTTGCCACTGCTTCCGCGACCGTCTCCATCGATGTGACCAACCAGCCCCCCGTCGCCTGGGACGATTACTACCAGACGCTTCACGACCATGGACTGACAGTCACGAGCGCGAGCGGCGTGCTGGCCAATGACTGGGATCCCGATGCCGACCCCATCTCGATTGTGAGCAACACCAGCCCGACGCACGGGTCGTTGTCCCTGAACGGCGACGGGTCGTTCTCCTACACGCCCAGTGCAGGCTACGTCGGCCCCGACTCCTTCTCCTACACCATCTCCGACGGCATCGCCACCGCCTCCGCCACTGTCTTCATCGACGTGACCAACCAACCGCCGGTTGCCGAGGACGACTTCTACTCCATCCAGCAGGCTCAGGTCTTGACCGTGGCGGCCCCCGGCGTGCTCGGGAACGACTACGACCCCGATGGGGACACCCTCACCATCACCGCCAGCACCAGCACAGCCCATGGCGGTCTGATCTTCAACACCGACGGCTCCTTCGTCTATACGCCTGACGCCGGCTTCATCGGCCAGGATACATTTACTTACACGATCTCCGATGGGGCAGACAATGCCACCGCCACGGTGACCATCGACATCACGCCGGTCGTCCCGGACGCCATTGACGACACGGCCTTCACCAACGAGGAGACGCCCGTCACGATTGCCGTCCTGAGCAACGACGTGACGCCGGCGGGCACTACTCTCACCGTCGTCAGCTACACCCAGCCAGCCAACGGCAGTGCTACTCTCAACAACGACGGCACCATCACCTACACCCCCAACAGTGAGTTCTGCGGCACCGACACCTTCACCTACACCATCGCGGCGGCGAGCGGTGGGCCCACCGACACAGCCACGGTCACTGTTGATGTGGGCACTGTCGTTACCATCGCGGCCACTATTGATACCACGGAGGAGGGTAGCAACAACCCCGCCGTGTTCACCGTCTCGCGGACCGGGCCGACAACGAGTGACTTGACCGTCCTCTACACCATCAGCGGCGCGGCCAGCAACGGCACCGACTACGCCACGATCCCCACCTCCGTTGTCATCCCGGCCGGGGCAGCCAGCGCGGTAATCGAAATCTCTGCCCTGACGGATACGCTGGTTGAACCGCCCGAGGACGTGGTACTCACCCTCGTGGAGCCCTCAGGTCCACCGCACGTGTACTGCGTCGGCTCCCCCTCCAGCGCGACGGTCTGGATCACCGACGTCACCATCTACGCCACCGTGGTCAACTCGACAGGCGACGCCCCGGCGCTGAACCCGGCGCTGTACGGCGCCTGGACGGGCGGTTACAACTCGGAGAACGAACCCGAGGTCACGCACCGCTCCGCCATCGAGTGGGCGAACTATGAGCCGGGCAAGCAGACCATCCTGTTCAACATTCCCACGAGCGACCCCGGTTTCGACGGCCAGGGCTACACCATCCACGCCGGCTCGCCCTTCCCGGCAATGACCGGACCCACCTCGGTCAATGCCACGAGCCAGTTCCAGTGGGCGACCAGCGGCGGCGTGCCGGTGATCGAGGTGGCCTTCACCAGCCTCGTGTTCATGGCCGCCGATAGCAACCTGGACGGCGAAGCGGTGACGAACGCTGCGGGCGCCGGCGTCGTGGTCAACACCACCGGCGGCGTGACCATTCAGAACAACTTCATCGGCCTGACCCGGGCGGGGGCCATCGCCGGCAACGCCCTGGGCGTGCATATCAACAATGTCGGCAACACCAACGTCCTCAACAACGTCATCTCGGGTAACAACGGCGACGGCATCAAACTCGAAGGCGCGGGGGCGACGAACATCCGCATCCAGCAGAACAAGATCGGCACGAACAAGGCGGGTGATGCTGCCAAGGCCAACCAGGGCAACGGTGTCAACATCGCGGGGGGCAACGGCAACTTGATTGGCGGTCCCGGAGCCAACGATGGCAATGTCATCTCAGGCAATGTCCAGAATGGCGTGCGCATCGCCGGCAACGGCGCGAACACGAATCGGGTCGAGGGCAACAAGATCGGCACGGACGTCAACGGCAACGTCGCCATCCGCAATCAGGGCGACGGTGTGTTGATCGAGAACGGCGCCCAGCAAAACAAGGTCGGGCTGGGGAACGTCATCTCCGGGAACAAACTCAACGGCGTCCACATCACCGGCACCAACACCAACCTCAACCGCGTCTTCGGCAACCTCATCGGCACCAAGGCCAACGGCACGGACAGGTTGCCCAACGAGAAGGATGGAGTGCTCATCGAGGCGGGCGCCCAGCAGAACCGGATTGGCAGAACGTCCGAACTCAACGAGCGCAACGTGATCTCGGGCAACGCCCAGGTCGGCGTCCGCATCACCGGCACCAACACGAACAAGAACATGGTTGCCGGCAATTACATCGGCACGCAGGACGGCGGGCTAGCCGCGGTCGCCGGCCAGGCGCAGCAGGACGGCGTGGCCATCGAGAACGGCGCCCAGGAGAACGTGGTCGGCACCGACGGCGACGCCAGCAACGACGCGATCGAGGGCAACGTGATCTCCGGGAACACGCAGAACGGCGTGCGAATCACGGGCCGGGCGACCGGCGCCACCACCGCCAAGAACGTCGTTGCCGGCAACTACATCGGCACCGCCGCCACCGGCACCACCGCCGTCGCCAACACGCGGGATGGGGTGCTCATCGAGGCGCGGGCGCAGGAGAATCGCGTCGGCACCAACGGCGACAACGTCTCCGACATCTACGAGAGCAACACCATTTCGGGCAACGTCCTGAACGGCGTCCACATCACCGGCAGCGGGACGAACAAGAACGTCGTTGCCGGTAACCTCATCGGCACCGATCTCGACGGACTGTTCGCGGTCCGCAACCAGGGCGAAGGGGTGTTGATCGAACAGGCCGCCCAGCAGAACATCATCGGCGTCAACAGCGACGGCAGCGCCGGCGAGGCCAACGAGTTCAACGTCATCTCCGGCAACAAGCTCAACGGTGTCCGCATCAAGGACGCGAACACCAAGCAGAACGTCGTCGCGGGCAACTACCTCGGCACCGACTACTTCGCCAGCAACCCGATCCCCAACGAGCAGAATGGCGTGCGCATCGAGGCGGGCGCCTCGCAGAACCGGATCGGCACCGACGGCGACAACACCGCCGATACCGCCGAGCGGAATGTGATCTCCGGCAACACGTTCAGCGGTGTGAACATCACCGGCAACAATACCAACAAGAACACTGTCGCCGGGAACTACATCGGTGTCGATGTCACCGGCAACACCGCGCTGGCCAATCAGCATGACGGCGTGCGCATTAGCGACCGGGCGCAACAGAACGTCATCGGCGTCAACGGCGATGCCAGCGCCGGCGAGGCGAACGAGGGCAACGTCATCTCCGGCAACACGCTCAACGGAGTGCGCCTCGGCCTGGTCCAGGGCGCTACCAACTTCCCGGTTCAGCAAAACGTCGTCGCCGGGAACAAGATCGGCACCGACGCCGCCGGCAACAACGCAGTGCCCAACGTGCAGGATGGGATCCGGATCGAGGCCGGCTCCCAGCAGAACCGCATCGGCACCGACGCCGATGGCACCTCCGACACCCTGGAGCGGAACATCATTTCGGGCAACACGCTCAACGGGGTGCGCATCGCCGGCCTGGGGAATGCCAATACCGGCGCCAACGGGACCAACGGGAACATCATCGCGGGTAATTACATCGGTACCAAGGCCAATGGCACCGCCGACCTGGGCAACCAAAGGTACGGCGTGCGCGTCGAACTCAAGGCCAGCAACAACCGGATCGGCTCGGACGATGACGGAGTCCGGGACGATGTCGAAGGGAACACGATCGCCTGGAACGGCGTCGCGATGGCTCTGAAGGGGCACGGCGTCTCGATCGACTCGGGGACGGGCAACCGGATTAGCCAGGACTCCTTTTTCGACAACCGCGGCCGCGCGATTGACCTGAACGATGCCCCCGACGCTCAGCTGGGGGCGGAGTTCCACATCAACCGCGTGGGCATCCCCGGGACGGGGGCGAACAAGTCAATGGACTACCCGGTGCTGACCAAGGCGGTGTTCGCGGCCGGTGCCGCTCCCAGCCTGACGTGGACCCTGGAGGCGACCCCCGGTCGCCAGTACCTGATCGAGTTCTACAGCAACACCGCGGCGGACCCCTCCGGCTTCGGTGAGGGGAAAACCTTGTTCCGGACCGACGCGGTGACGACCGGCGCGGCCAATACGAGCAACCGGGGCAAGGCGTTCGTCACATTCGCGTTGCCCGCCGGCAAGCAATTGGTTTCGGCGATTGCCATCGACAAGCTGAGCGGCGACACGTCGGAATTCTCGATGGTGGACACCGACAGTGACGGCCTCGCCGACGAGTGGGAGAACAACGGGATCGACATGAACGAGGACGGCGTGATCGATTACGTCCTCGCCGGTGCCAATCCGCAGTTCCGCGACGTGTACGTCGAGGTCGATGCCATGACGCCCACCGCCGGCGTCTTCTCGATCCCGGCCAACTTCAACAACGTGATCGCGGCGTACGCCGCCGCCCCCGTCCGCAACGCCAACGGAGCCAATGGCGTCGATTTGCACGTCACTTACGACGAGAAGAACCTGGTCAAGGCAGCGTGGACCCCGGCCAATGCCTGGCCCAACTTCCTTGTCCTGAAGGCCGCCAAGTTCGGCACGCCGGCGGAGCGTGCCAATGCGCTGGGGCTGAAGGCCAAGCGACTCGTTAGCCGCTATGCGATCGTGGCGCACTCCATTGGGGGCGGCGCCGCGAACGGCTGGGCCAACCTTGCGGGGGCGGGGCTGCCGGGGAATATGTTCATGATTGCGATGGGCGCCCAGGCAGCCCCCGGCGGCGGTACGGGTGGCACGCCCAACGAGCAGGAGGGCACGTTCATGCACGAACTCGGCCACACCCTGGGCCTGCGGCACGGTGGCGACCAGCAGGATCCCGGCCCGGACGGCATTCTGGACACCGCCGACGACGGTCCGCTCGACTTCCGCTTCAACTTCAAGCCGAACTACCCGAGCGTCATGAACTACCTGTGGCAGCAGCCCATGGCAGCCTGGCCCATCTTCGCGGACTGGAAACTGCAGTATTCCGAGGGCACCTACAATGCCCTCAACGAGAACGCCGGGCTCAACGAGAACAACGGCATCGGCGGCGTGGCCGGCAAGAACACCGCGTCCGGTCTCCAGGTAACTCTCCCGAACGGGAAGATCCAGTTCAGCGCGCAAAAGATCCCCGAAAACGGCAAGGCCGACTTCAACGGCAACGGGGTTCTGGGGGACAACGGGGTCAAGATGGACCTGAACGCCCTCACGGCGCCTTTGCTCAACGGCGGTACGCAGGTGTTGACTCCGGCCCAGGCCGCACTGGTCCTCCGCTTCGACAATCTGACGGACTTCAATGACTGGACGGGGTTGCAGTACTACTACTGGGAAAGCCGCGGCACGGCTCTCGGCATCGGTAGCCTCGGTGCCGAACTGTTGGGCTCTGACTTCGACGAGTTCAGCCTGGCCTTGCAGGATGCCCTCGCCAGGAGCGCCCGAGCCGACTTCGGCATGGCAACGTCGCCGCTGGCTGAGAGCCCGGACGAGTACCACCTCGGCACCGACCCATTCGACCCGGTCCTGGGCGTCGGCTGGCGCAAGGGCACCGTCATTCCGTTCGACCGCGGCGTGGGCGACGACCTGACGCGCGACGGCGTCCAGACCGACGACGCCGAGTTCGACATCACCATGCCCGAGGGGTCTTACAACGTCGCCATCATCTCGGGCGACCCCACTCAGGGCCAGGGCCCCGTTGAGGTTTACCTGCAAGACAAGCTCGTGGACACCTTCTCGACCGGGGTTGGTCAGTTCCACGAGGCCAACTACATGGTCTCCTTCGATAACGACAACAACCTGGTGCGCCTGCGTATCCACGGTCTGTCGGGGCCGGCCTTCCTCAACGCCTTGACGGTCACCCGCGCCGGCTCGCTGCCGTCCGCCGAGATCCGCGGCGTCGTTTGGCAGGACGATAATGCCGACGGACTGATCGAGCCCGGCGAGGTGCCGCTGGCCGGCAGCCTCGTCTACCTCGACGCCAATGGCAACGGCCAGTTCGACGCGGACGAGTCCAGCACCGAGACGGATGCCAACGGCCAGTACATCTTCACCGGCCTGGCTGCGGGCAGTTACCAGGTGAGGCTGAGCGGGTCCGACGAGGTCCACAAGGTCGTGTTGGCACACGGCCAGCCTGTGAGCCGCAACTTCGCGATCCGACCCCTGTCCGCAGTCGTCGCGGACGTGTCGGCCTCCTCCAAGGGCAGCTCCGCCACCGTCTCTCTTCTCGCGAACGGGCTCGAATCGCAAGGAGATTCGCTCACCGTTACCGGAAGTTCGCAGGGCGACAGCGCAACCGCACTTGGGTCGGAGAAGACCGTTCCCGATACGCCGAACGCTGGCGGTATCGGGTCCCAGGTCGTCACTTCCACCGCCAGCGAAGTGGCGGCCAGCCAGAGCCAGCAGGCGCCCAGGGTCGCCGGAACGGCGGTCGCGGCTGAGTCCCGTTCGGTCACCCTCGTGCCGAGCAGGCGGGATCAGCAGCCTGCGAGCGGCACCGCAGCGGCCAGCGTGGCGCAGGCAACCCAGACCAGCGAGCCGTCGCCGGGTGTGTTCCTCGTTGGGATACGCGGGGAGATTTTCGGGACAGCGCCCGCGGGGGTGGCTGAGTTGCAGGCAACGACGCTGGCCGGACTCGTCTTCCCTGCGACTACGGGGCTGGCCACAGACCCACAGTTCTCGTTCTACCTCAAGTCGCCGGTGCCGCTGAATCCCCCGCTGTCGAATCGCGTGGAGGGCACTGGCGGCGAAGGGCTCCCTGACCCGGAGACCGGAGACGAGAACGTAGCGCTGCCTGCGCCCCTCAACGAGGGTGAGGCGCTGGGGGAGAACGTCGGGATGGGAGCCCCGACCGAGTCGGGGATCTGGGGGTGGGCGCGTGACGCCTGCTTTGCGGACGGTTCCTGGGAAGACGCCCTTGTGGAGCAAGAGTCCCCAGAGTGGGCTCCGGGGCCTGTGGCTTCGTCGGCCGTGCTCGCGATGGCCGGTGGAATGCTGCTGGGGACGGTTCGCCCACCGCAGGTGGAGGAACGCGATCGGCGCCGTCGGCTCCAATCCGTGCGGTAGATTGAGAATGGTCCGACCCAGGGAACCTGGGTCGCGGGTCGCTGGGCGGGCGAAGGTACCCGCCCAGCGACGCGGACCATGGCGGCGCTTTCGCCTGTCCTCGCACCCTTGATCGCCTTCTCCTGCCAGTCCTTCAGCGTCGTTCGGCCTTGCTTGCGCACCAGCGCCGCGAATGCTTTGACCAGCCCCACCGCCTCCTCCACCTCGGCGCCCTTGATGGGTCAACCGGTGCGCCTTGCTATGTTGAGCCGCTGAACGGACGCTTCGCCCGTCGTCCGAAATACCCGCAGACCAGCGGGGAGCGCTGGCCTGCGGGAAGCAAGAGGAGGGCACGGCGGACACACCGTGGCTTACTTCGTCTGCACCCCGAGCTTCTTCAGGGCCTCGGAAGCCCGAGCCCGAATGGCGGGGTGGGAATCGTGAAGGGCGGCGGTGAGGTGGTTCCCTGCCACCGTGTGGAGCAGCGGCAGCGTTTTGCGGTGTTCGGCGGCAATCGTTGCCAGAGCGGTGATGGCCTCGCCGCGCACCTCGCTCTTCTGGTCAGCGAGGTCGCGGAGCCAGGCACTCAACGGCTTGCCCTTGTACCAAGTGGCCGCCGCGACAGGAGAGCGTTTCTTCAGCGCCTCCAACGTCGGCGCCTTCTCGGAGCCCTTGCCCGGTTGTCCCGTTCCCTTCGGGGCCGCCACCGGCCGAAGCGGGTTCTCGATGACCACCCAGACGGTCGCGTCGGGCTGGCCCACGCACTGGTTGCCCCAGCCGTTGTCGCGGTCATAGTAGCCGTTGTCGGTGTAGGCGTCGCTGTAATTCGGATAGCCCTGATCGACGTAGCCCAGGACGAGGTACGGGGTGATGTTACGATCGACGGGGAGGCGTCGTCCCCACACATCCCAAATGCGGTGCAGGTTGCCTCCGGTCGCGCCGAGGTTGGTCAGCCCATAGAAGCGCCCGTATTGCTGGGTCTGCGGTCCTTGGGGATCGACGTAGCGCACCCACGAGGGGTGGTTGCCGCCTCGGTTGGCGCAGCCCCAGGCGAACAGGGTCACGCGCTCCTGCTGGAAGAACCAGCAGCTGGGGTACTCCGTGCGCGGCTGGCGCACGTTGGGTTGATAGATCAGGCAGTAGACGGCGTAACTGCCGTCGGGACGGTAGTCGTACCAGAACTGCAGGGATTCCGCCCGCGCCGGCCGCGCCGCCACGAACAGGTCTCCAAGAACCGCACTGATCCCGATTGCCAGCAGCATGCCTTTCGACCGTAGCCATCGCATCGGAAAGTCCTCCACGGCAAGGGTGAGCAAGACGCGACCAGGCTGCCGAGACTGACCGCGTCCAGAGAAACCGTCGTGGCTCCGGGCCACAACGACGCGCGGCAACCGTACGCTCGATAGGGAACGCGCCAGGCGACGCGTTGTTGTCGTGGCCTGGGCTGGTTGCCGACGGGGAGCTAGACAGGATTTGCGCGCGAAACGAACAGTCTTTCCGAAACCGTCAGGCACAACCCACTTGTCACCGCCAGGCCACCTGGAAATAATTCGAGTAGCTCAACGGGCAGCGCTGGCTCGCCTGACCTTTCCGAGGAGCACATCCATGTCCGAGGAGGCCTCCTTCCGCGACCTGCTGGAGCGGGTGCGTGCCCGGAACGACGAAGCCTGTACCGAACTGTGGCAGCGCTACGAGCCGGTCGTCCGGGTGGCCGTGCGGCTGAAACTCAACGCCAAGCTCCGCCGGCTGCTCGACTCGTCCGACGTGTGTCAATCTGTCTTCAAGAACTTCTTTCGGTGTGTCGCGGAGAGAGAGCTGCACGTCGAGACGCCCGCACAGCTGGAACAGCTACTGAAGGCCATCGTGAAAAACAGTGTCATCAACCATTGGGAAAAGCTGCAGGCCGCGCGCCGCGGTGGAGGCCGGCCGGTGGCGAGCATCACCCCGGACTGGGAGGTTCAGGCCAACCAGCCCGGACCGGAAGAAGAGTTCGAGCGGAAGGAGCTGCTGGAGAAGATCTACCGGTGCTGGAGCGCCAAGGAGCGTTGGCTGCACGAGCAACGCGCCCTGGACCGTTCGTGGGCGGACATCGCGAGCGAAGCCGGGGACAGTCCCGACGCCCTGCGCGTCTGCTTGGCGCGGGTGATCACGCGGACGGCACGCGAGCTGAGCGGCGAAGCGTAGACACCGACCCGATCACCGGGTGTTCGTGTTCCGCGCGGAGTCTGTTTCAGTCCTCAATGAGCCACGCACGCCAGCGGGGCCTTGTCCTGACCGCGCTCCCGGCTCGCGCGTCTTGCCTGCTGGGAAGTCAGGGGAGCAGGCCGCACGTTGCTGGCTCGTCTCCAGGAAGGCCGCACAGCCATGACTGAAGCCAACGTCTCCCCAGAGCAGCTTGAGAAACTGCTGGCGGAACAAGCCTGCGCCTGGAAGGCAGGCGAGCCCATTCTGGTGGAGGCCTACCGGGAGCAGCACCCGGCACTCGGACACGACACCGAAGCCCTGCTCGAGATGATCGTGCAGGAGGTGATGCTGCGGAAAGAACGGGGTGAGGTTCCCCGGCTGGAGGAATATCAGGGGCGCTTCCCTCCTCGGGCGGATCAGATTGAACTCCTGGGCAGGCTGAGTCCAGGGCTCTTCGAGCCGCCACTGCCGGTTATCCCCGGCTATGAAACCCTGGAAAAGCTGGGCCAGGGCGGGATCGGAGTCGTCTACAAGGCGCGACACCGCGAACTGAAGCGGCTCGTGGCCCTGAAGCTGATCAAGGCCGGTGAGTTGGCCGATGAACAGGAACTGAAACGCTTCCTCCGTGGGGCCGAACTGACCGCACGTCTGCAGCATCCCAACATCGTGCAGATTTACGACGTCAACGAAGTCAAAGGCCAGCCGTACCTCGCCCTGGAGTTCGTGGACGGCGGTGACCTGGCTGCCTACCTGGCTGGTAAGCCGGTGCCGGCGCGGTTGGCGGCGGAGCTGGTGCGAACCATGGCCAGGGCCGTCCACCATGCCCATCAGCATGCGATCATCCACCGTGACCTGAAGCCGGCAAACGTCTTGCTCGGGGAAATACCCGCCGAAGCCGACCGGCCGACCGTGAAGGAGCTTGTCACGCTTACTCAGTCCGCTGCGGAGGAGCGCCGGCCGCCCGGCGTCATCAAGGTCACCGACTTTGATCTGGCGAAGCGACAGACCGAGCAGGGTCAAACGCCCAGCGGGGCCGTGGTGGGAACGGCCAGCTACATGGCGCCAGAGCAGGCAGTGGGCAACAAGGCAGCCGTCGGGCCGCCGGCAGATGTCTACTCCCTGGGCGCCATTCTGTATGAATGCCTCACAGGGCGACCGCCGTTCCTGGGTGAGACACTCCTCGAAACACTGCGACAGGTGGTGAGCCAGGAGCCGGTCCCGGTGCGGCGGTTGCAACCGAACGTTCCGCGCGATCTGGAGACCATCTGCCTGAAATGCCTGGAGAAGGAACCAACACGCCGTTACCCAAGCGCCGAGCAGCTCGCGGAGCGACTTGACTTGTTTCTCACGGGCAAACCGATTCCGGACCGGCCCATTGGCCCCGTGGAACGCCTGTGGCGCTGGAGTCGGCGCAACCGGGCCTTGGCGGCCGTCGGCGGTCTGGCGGCGGGGGCGCTGATCGCGGTCGTGACCGTATCGATCTGGTTCGGCCTTTACGAGGCACAAGCGGCGCAGGAGTCCCTCCTCCAGAAACAACAAATCGAGTTCGCGCTGGACAAGGCCAAGGACGCCGAGAAGAAGACGCGCGCCGAGGAAACAAAAGTCAGGGAAGCGTTGAAGACAACCCAGGAGCTGTCGGCGAACACGACGCTGATCCAGGCGTTGAACGTGGGCAAACAGGGAGAGACTCTCCAAGGTCTGCTGTTGCTCGACCGTGCCTTGAAGTTCGCACCGCAGGATGCCACGGAATTGCGCCGCAGCATCTTGACGCATCTGGGCACCTGGCAGCATCAGATCCGTCCGCTCCGAGGGATGTTCGTTCAACCGGAAGGGCTTTCGACACTAACGCTCAGCCCAGACGCGAAAACTCTCTTGATGTGGAAGCCAGGCCTGCGACCCCGCGGCTGGGGAGCCGTCAAGCCGCTGGTGCCGGAGGTCCAGCGGCCTCAAGAGTTCGTGAAGCCCTGGGAAAACAAACCCGAACTGTGGGACGTTGCCACGGGCAAGAGGCAAGATCTCTTTCTCGGGAAAGCCGGCAGCATCTCGGCCGCAGCGCTCAGCCCCGATGGGAAACACCTGTTTGCGGCGTGCCTGGATGGCACCGTTCGGCTATGGGATCTCGAGGCAAGGCGAGTGGTTTACGCGCATCCGTACCAGAAACGAGTCGATCTCGTTGTTTTCGGGCCGGACAGTCCTGGTCGTCCTGGCAGTGCCGCGGTGTTGACGGCCAGTGAAGACCAGACGGCCCAACTCTGGCACGCGATGACCGGACGTGAGTTCGGCCCACCGTTACGCCACGACGGGCCGATCGGGAGCATGGTATTCAGCCCAGACGGACGAAAGGCCTTGACATGCACCTTGCGCCGGACGTTTCCTCAAGACGGCAAGGCGTACATGTGGGACGTCGAAAAAAGTCAGGCAATCGGCCAGCCCATCCCTCACAAGGACAGCGTTTCCAGCGTGGCCTTCAGGGCCGATGGCAAAGTGTTTCTCACCATCTCCCTGGGCACGGTTCGCCTCTGGGATACGGAGACGCACAAACTGATCGGGCAGCCCATTCCCCCTCCAAGCAAGTTTGGGTTTCAGGCAGCAGGATTCGGTTTCCAGGAAGCAGCTTTCAGCCCTGACGGGACCGTCCTGCTCACGAGAAGCGGGGATACGGTGCGCTTGTGGGACAGTGCGACCGCCAAGTCACTTGGACCACCGCTCATGCACGGTGATCTCATTACCGCTGCCGTTTTCAGCCCAACAGGGAAACGTCTGGCAACGGCGAGTGCGGACCAGACCGCACGGCTCTGGGACGTCGCGTCGCGGCAAGCCATCGGACTTCCCTTGTCTCACCAGGGCAAAGTTGTGACGCTGGCTTTCAGCCCCGATGGGAAGACCCTCTTGACGGGCAGTTCGGACCGAACTGCCCGCCTGTGGGACGCGGACACGGCCAAACCGTTGGAAGCGGTCTTCCCGCATCCGACGCAGGTCCATCAGGTGGGCTTCAGTGCCGACGGGCAGACCATTCTGACCGCCTGCAGCAACGATTTCTTTGGCAACCCTGTGGTGCGACTTTGGAACAACTCCCCGGCCACTCCGTCCGGCAACCTCCTGCAACAGGTCGAGGACAAGCGCCGGAAGGCACTCGACACGATGTGCTATACTGCTTTCTTCCTTGACAGCCGAACGGTTGCCTCCACAGAATTGTTCGGATTCGGGAGGGGAACCGTCGGTTTCTTTGATGCGGTGAGCTGGAAACCTGTTCGCAGACCTCAATGGCTCGCGTCCAAGGCACAAGCCTTCATTTCCGGCGAGGACGGCCGGACCTTCCTGGCACGGTGTGACAACACCTGGGAGTTGTGGGACACTGAGAAGCGCCAGCGGGTCGGCAGCCCCCTGCTCCTCCGAGACAAGGATGTCGGTTCCTATCGCTTGAGCCCAGACCGGACTACCCTTCTCCTCTGGAACGAGGGTGTTTTCGATGAGCCGGCGTGTACCATCCAGTTCTGGAACCTGACAACGGGTAAGCGTGTTGCCAAGCCCCTGGAGTCTCGCCAGGACGGCTTCCTCGCTGCCGCGTTCAGTCCGAATGGACAGACTGCCGCCCTGCTCCTTGGGCGATGGCTTCGTGATACGGATCCATCTCTGAAGATCCTATTCTTCGATCTTGCCACCACGAAATCCACCCTCCCTCCCCACCCACTTGGAGAGCTGGTCAATGTTCTGGCGTTTGCCCCCGATAACAACA
>WNGB01010179.1_pt1 | contig 13083 bp, 12 predicted proteins | sample 5400681 | NCBI WGS metagenome assembly WNGB01 (sample SAMN13153367, study PRJNA577476) | soil metagenome | isolation source: 115 cm soil or saprolite under grassland replicate 2 | place: USA:California | collected 2016-06-15 | reverse complement strand
GGGCTGGAACCAGATCCGGGTAGCGCGGGTTTTCTGCCTTGAGATATGGCCGGCCGCGCTCGACGACATAACGTTTCAATGTCGTTTCGCCGTCGATCAACGCGGCAACAATGTCGCCGTCGTGCACATCTTTCGCGTCTTCCAAAATCACAATGTCGCCATCAACAATGTGTGCGCCGACCATTGAATCGCCTCGGACCCGCAAAGCAAATGTGCCGCGATTCTTTTGCACATTGGCGGAGCGCGCATCGAGCGACACGTGGCCCTCAACGGTCTGCTCGGTCAACGCCGACATGCCTGCCGGGATCTGCCCGTAGATCGGAATATCGGTAATCCTGACCTTCATGGCTGGAGTGATCAACGCCCGGGCCTTGCGCGCATGCCGATCGAGAAAACCTTTTCGCTCCAGCGCGGCGATGTATTGCATTACCGATGTCTGACTGGCAAACCCAAAATGATTTTGGATTTCACGCGTGCTCGGGGTGATCCCTTTCTCCCGTTGCTCGCGCTGGATAAAATCGAGGACGCTCCTCTGCCTCTCAGTCAGCATGTTTGTATCATCGTCCGGAGTATCGCGGATGCAAGTTCAAATGAACATGAAAGAGTGGTTTGCGCCGCCCTCTTCGAATAGCGTTGTCATGTTGAGAGCCAAGCGAAACATCTCTGGCGTGGTTCTGTAGGGCGCTCTACAACTGATCCGAGATTCTTCGCTTCGCTCAGAATGACATTATGACGGCTTGGGAGCGTGTTCGAGGCTCCGGTCGCGAGATCCCCGGCTACGCCGGCAGGACAGGCTTATAGCCGCACCAGATCAACCAGAAACTGGCACCAGAGATAAAACATTCCTCGCCAGGAATATTTTACCTCGCCCGCCGACGTCTGCTTGAGAACGCCTTTATGAATGTTGTGAGCGATCTGGTCTCGCAGATCGTTCTCCATTTCTGTTTCAATCTGCTCCTCGTCGAGCGGGTCGATTGCCGCGGGATTCACGCCGTTTCGTCGGAGAAACTCGCGATGGCTTTGATAAAGCTGCCAGAATGATCGATCCGGCCGTTGCCGATTAATCCGGAAAAGAGGAGTGAGCTTCAAGCCGTACGAGAGCGGATAATTCCATGTTGTCCAAACCCTGCCGTCTTTGGCGCGCGATGAAATGCGCAAATAATAAAATGAGAAATCACGCTGTTCATTCAGGCAGATGGCAGCCTGGGCTCGGTCCTCTTCTCGATAAAACAATCGGAAAAACTGCCGATAATCTTCCCAGTCCCAGCCCGCGTCGCCGACGTGGACAAACCCTTCGTCCTCGATCTCGCGCGTGATTTCGCTCAGCGCCGGGAACGTGTCCGAAGACGGCGGACTTTTCGGTCGAAGCCGTTTTTCCTTGGGAAGCCGGAGTGCACGGATGCGCGTGAGAATTTCCAACCACGGTAGAAAGAACCAGCACATTGCGCCAACGAAACCCCACATCCAGTTGCCGGTGATAAGATAAACGATAAGAAAAGTGGTAACCAGGATACCGAGGGCGCCCGCTTTTTGCGCATACGAATTTTGAAAACTGCGCAAGCCGGCGCTGAGCGCTGCTACGCCAAGTATAAGAAAGACGCCAAAAAGCATCAGGAATTGGCTTGCCCCGGATTAATCTGGTGCTCGTTTAGAAATTTTTCGAGCTGTGAGGTATCGAAATTGGCTAAAACCTTATCACCCGCCACGAACGTGGGCACATAAGTCTGAGAGGAAAGTTGCTTCATTTGCTCATACGCTTGTCGATCCTTACCGACGTCAATTTCCTCGAAACGATATCCCTTCTCCTTGAGATAATCCTTCGCGTCGATGCACCACGAACACCACTTACGGCTGTACAGCGTCAGTTCCATCGGCAGCGCCGAAATAAACAAACAATGATCGCCGCGTCAACTGGCATACTTTCCATAAGTCGCGTAAGCCGAAATGCCCTCCCCGGGACTTCAATACGATTTCGCCCAAACAACGCGCCGCCCACTAGATTCGCCAGTGAAAATACATTTGCCGGGCTCCGGCGAATCACCAAGTGGAACGACGCGAATGGTGACTTTGAGATCGTTCTTGATTTGCTCTTCCACTTCCCGCGACCCGTTCCAATGCGCGAGTGCAAAACCGCCGTGGATCTCCGGCTTCGCCGGGTTTTTAGGCGTAAAGAAATCGTAGAAATCTTTTTTTGATTCGATTACACGGGTGTTTGCATCGCGAAACTCCTTCGCGCGCTCATACAGCGAATCCTGAATTGAGCCGAGAATCTCGGGCACGCGCGTGACGAACTCGTTCACCGCCATCGACTCCTTTGCCTTTACCGCTTGATCGCGCCGGCTGACTTCGACGGCATTTTTTTCCAGATCGCGCGGGCCGATCTCGACACGCAACGGCACGCCCTTTTTTATCCACTCCCAATTCTTGACGCCGCCGCCGAGGTCGCGCCGGTCGACAGTCACTTCAATGGGAACATCTGCATAGCGAATGTCCCGCAGGCGCGCTGCAAGATTGTCGCAAGCCTCGATCACCTTTGCGTGAGTCTCTTCTTTGGGTGCAACCGGCAGGATGACAATCTGAGTGGGCGCAATGCGCGGTGGCAAAATGATTCCGTCATCATCTCCGTGCATCATGATCAGCGTGCCAATCAGCCGCGTCGTCATTCCCCAGCTCGTCGTCCAGCCAAATTCCTGCTTACCCTGCCGATTTTGAAACTGGATGCCACTCGCACGTGCAAAATTTTGGCCAAGAAAATGCGATGTTCCGGCCTGGATCGCTCTGCGATCCTGCACCATCGCTTCGATTGCGAGCGTCTGCACCGCCCCGGGAAAACGCTCGCTCTCGGACTTTTCGCCAGTGAAAACCGGCACGGCCAGATGATCGCGGACAAAACGTTCGTAAAGATCGAGGATCAGTTTCGTTTCTTCGCGCGCTTCACCTTCCGTTTCGTGAACAGTGTGGCCCTCCTGCCACAGAAATTCGGTTGTCCGCAGAAACAGCCGTGGCCGCATCTCCCACCGGACGACGTTTGCCCATTGATTGATCAGGATTGGCAGGTCCCGGTAGGATTGGACCCATCTCGCGTAGCTGGCGCCGATGATCGTTTCCGAAGTTGGCCTCACCACAAGCGGTTCTGTCAACGGACTGGCTGGCTTCATCTTTCCATTAGCATCGACCTCCAGTCGTGTGTGCGTGACGACGGCGCATTCTTTGGCGAAGCCTTCAACGTGTTCCGCTTCCTTCGCGAAATAACTCAGCGGAATGAAAAGCGGGAAATAAGCGTTGCGATGGCCGGTAGCGCGAAACATGGCGTCGAGCTGACGCTGCATGTTTTCCCAAATCCCGTAACCCCACGGACGAATCACCATGCACCCGCGCACATCCGAGGGCTCAGCCAACTCCGCGGCGCGGATGACCTGCTGATACCACTCTGGAAAGTCCTGGTCGCGTCGCGGCGTGATCGCAGTTTTGGGAATTGTCGTGCTCATCAATTGGCGTTTCACAGAAACGCCTTACAATTGTAGGGCGGCTGAGTCAGCCGCCAAATGGGAATTTACAAATGAGGGTGAGACCATCCTGCGCCAACAGGTTGACAGGTGCTTGCACTCCTCGTAGTTTTCGTGCCCTTTTTCTATAGTGATGAAAACGTTTTCTGCCAAAGCCAGCGAAGTCCCACGCAAGTGGTGGGTCATCGACGCCAGGAACCAGGTGCTGGGAAAAGTAGCCGTGAAGGCTGCCATTCTGTTACGCGGGAAAGAGAAGACGGTTTTCACGCCACACGTCGATACAGGCGACTTTGTGATTGTCATTAACGCGGAAAAAGTGCGGCTCACCGGAAAAAAAGAAGAACAAAAAACCTACATGAGTTTTTCCGGATACGTGGGCGGTCACAAATCTGAGAATGTCCGGGCGCGCCGCAAGCGGCACCCCGAACTGCTGGTCGAGCGCGCTGTGCGCGGAATGATTCCGCACAATCGACTCGGTCGCCACGTTTATCGGAAGTTGAAAGTTTATTGCGGTGATTCACATCCGCATGCCGCGCAACAGCCCCAGGTCGTCAAATTCACCAGAAAATAATCCTATGCCAGAAACTGAGGAATTCGTTGCCACAGGTCGCCGCAAAACATCGGTCGCGCGCATCCGCATGACGCCGGGCAGCGGCAAGATCGATATCAATGGTCGCAGCTTTGAAGATTATTTCCCAACCGTGCCTTTACAGAACGTCGTGCTGCAACCGCTTCAAACTGCCAAGGCGGTGAATGCTTACGATTTGTCGATTAACGCGACCGGTGGTGGCATCATGGGGCAGGCCGGCGCTGCGCAGCTTGCGATCGCGCGTGCTCTTCTTCGGGTGGATGGCAATTTGCGAAGCACGCTGAAAGCGGAAGGATTGCTCCGCCGAGATCCGCGCATGAAGGAGCGCAAAAAATCCGGACAACCCGGCGCGCGCAAACGTTTCCAATTCTCGAAACGTTAATGTGGTAGGGCGAGCAGTCCTCTGCCCGTCGAAAACGGCGCGCACGGAGTGACGCGCCTTACCGCTCTACGGTTTGTTTGGCGATGGTGCGCTTTGCGGGGCCGGCACTGGCGCCGGAGGCGCTAGGAACGGCGGAACTGTCGCTGCCGGTGGCGCGACCGGCACCGGAGTGCTGCTTGGCTTCAGCAAACGCAATTCCTGCATCGCCTCGCCGGCCCAAAAGCTCGTTCGATATTGGGTGAGGATGGTCTCGCAGATGCGGCGCGCTTCGTCGTTCTTATTTTTTCCCTTTAGAATGTAGACCTGCGACAGCAACGCCAGCGGCGCGTTGAAACTGTTCTGATAAGTCGTTGCGATCTGTTGGTAGGCAGTCAGTGCTTCATCACTCCTACCCATCGACTCCAGATTGGCTGCCATCGCCATTCGTGCTGTGCTCACGAACTCGTGCTGAGGAAATTTGTCGATGAAAGCCTGAAGCGCCGTGTTTGCCTCAGCAAACTTCTTTTCGCTCCGCTGCGCTTCAGCGAGTAACAGGTAAGCATCAGCGGCCGCTGGGCTGTTTGGGTAGCGATCAATCACCTGTTGATATTCCTGAGGACTCTTGGCATTCGCCAACGAAGCCGCCGCCGCCGCCGCGCGTCGATCGGAATAATAACGGTACCCGGTAAAGGCGATGACCGCGAGCAAGGCTACGATCAGCACCGCGATGATCTCTTTTTTAAAGCGCTCCAGAAAAAAGCGCGTTTCCAGCGCAACGTCGCGAGAAGTAGGTGGAGCTGTCGGCATAAATTATATGTGCTCTGCCGATTCAAACCGGGCAAGCGGTTGGTCTTATGCCACGCGATGGTTTCTCGCGCAAGCGGTACTAAGATCGGCACGCGCTCGACCAGGCTTTTTGCGGCGATACAATCTTAGCTATGAATGCACTTTGGAACTCTTTTGAAACCCTGCTCGGCTTAAGCGTGGAACCGAAAAACTTGACGTTTGTTCAAATCTCGCTGCGCGGTATCATCGTGTTTCTTGCCGCGCTAGCCATGGTCCGGCTTGGGCATAAACGTTCCCTTTCACACAAGACACCGTTCGACGCCGTTTTGCTCGTAATTCTCGCGTCCGTGCTTTCGCGCGCAATCAATGGTTCGGCGGCGTTCTGTGCCACAATCGGCGGAGGCGCGGTCTTAGTATTGCTTCACCGCCTCTTCGCGCATCTGGCATACTATTCCCACGGGTTCGGGATTTTGGTCAAAGGCAAGCCCGATATCATCGTACGCGATGGCGAATGCGATTTTCGGATGATGCGACGTAACCACATCTCCACGCACGACTTGGAGGAGGATATGCGTTTGGATGCACATCTCGACGATCTTTCCAAGGTTCGCCTTGCCCGCATCGAACGCAGCGGCGACATCAGCTTTATCAAAAAATAATTTGACCAGTATGGCCCGCATGCCTTATGAAACGCGGGAACTTCGTTCTACTATTTCCGTAGAATGAAGTGACAGAAGAAAGTACGCATGGGATTTATGAGACGAACAAAAAAGCAGTGGGTCAAACCGATGCTGAAGACCGTTCCGATCTTTTTCGAGTGCACCTGTTACGCAGGGGCGGTTTGATCGAACGTAATTATCTCCTTCCGAAAACTCCGGGTTGATTCGCATCCATATTCTAGGCAGCGCAGCCGGCGGCGGCCTGCCACAGTGGAACTGTGCCTGCGCGAATTGTACGGCTGCGCGTACCGGAAAGATTGCGCCACAGACGCAATCGAGCATCGCCATTAGCGGCGACTCTGAAGGCTTTCACCGCTGGTTTCTGATCAATGCGTCGCCTGATTTGACCCGGCAAATCGAAAGCATGCCGCGGTTGCAGCCGCGCCGTGATTCGCCACGCAACACTCCAGTTGCAGGCGTTCTTTTGACAAATGCCGACATCGACCATGCGCTCGGTTTAGTGCTGCTGCGCGAACAAGAGCTGCCACTGGTCGTTTACGCGGCCGACGAAACGCGCGCCGCGCTCGCCTGGCTCGATGGCATCCTTGGGAGGTTTTGCGGAATCGAATGGCGCAAAACGAGCCCTGAATTTCAAACGCTGAGTGGCACCGTCGCGTTTCGAGCGATTGAACTGCCCAGGAGCATCGCGTTTCAATTTAGGGACAACTCGTCGGGAACCACGGCGCTGTTCGCGCCCAGTGTCGGCGAACTAACGGATGAATTGCGGCATGTTGTTCACGAATCCGACGTTGTTCTGTTCGATGGCACATTCTGGAGTGACGGCGAACTGGCCGCTATTCGGCCGGGCGCCCGCAGCGCGCGACAGATGAATCATCTGCCCATCAGCGACGGCAGCCTCGATTTCTTGCATCAATCGCCAGCGCGCCGGAAGATTTACACCCACATAAACAATACAAACCCGATTCTTATGCCCAGCTCCCGGGAACGCGCCCTTGTCAAGCAGTCAGGAATCGAGATCGCGCGGGACGGATCGGAAATCGTCATATGACTATTGGACTGTGGGACCGCGAAACCTTTCTCGAGAATTTGCGCGCAATCGGCGCGCGGGCTTATCACGACAAACATCCGTTCCACGGAGCAATGAACGAAGGCAGCCTTTCACAGGAGGCATTGCGCGGCTGGGTGGCCAATCGGTTCTATTATCAGCAAAACATTCCAGTCAAAGACGCCGCGATCCTTTCCAACTGTCCACTGCGCGAAGTGCGCCGGATCTGGATTCATCGCATTCTCGATCACGATGGCATTGGCGAAAATGAAGGCGGCATTGAGGCGTGGCTGCGCCTGGGCGAGGCATGCGGGATGTCGCGCGGCGAGCTGCTGCAGGATCGACTTTTGCAACCCGGAGTTCGTTTCGCCGTAGATGCCTATGTGAATTTCGCTCGAACTCAGCCGTGGCCGATTGCCATTGCATCATCGCTCACGGAACTTTTCGCGCCGGACCTGATGGCGGCACGCCTCGCGGCTTTCGAAAAATATTATTCCTGGATCGATTCGCGCGGCCTTGATTACTTCCGTCGCAGAGTCACCCAGGCACGACGTGACTCCGATGAAGCGCTCGCGATTACGCTGGAGCATTGCAACACGCCGGAGCTGCAGCACCAGGCAGTGCGCGCCCTCGAGTTTAAATGCGATGTGCTCTGGTCCGTCCTCGATGCGATCCATCACGCCTACGGTTCTTCTTAAATGCAAACTCCCACGATCGCTGGCTCTGCACAGCCAAGGCTCGCCCGCGGAGTCCGGTTGCAAACCGATCCCAAGACCGGCAACAGCGTCCTGCTTTTTCCGGAAGGCGTGCTCGAATTAAACGAAACCGCGCAGGACATTGTTAGCCGCTGCGATGGACGAACGGTGGCTGAGATTATCCAGACGTTGGCTGAAGAGTATGACATCGATCCTCAAGTGCTTGGCGCCGATGTGCAGGAAACCCTTGCGGATTTGCAACGACGGAAGCTGATCGAACTTACATGATCGCGCCCCGCCCATACGCTTTGCTCGCCGAGATTACTTATCGGTGTCCGCTGCATTGTCCGTACTGTTCAAATCCGACGCAGATGCAAAACGATCAAGAACTCACGACAAACGAATGGACTCGCGTGATTCGCGAGGCAGCTGCGTTAGGTGTATTGCAAATTGGGTTTTCCGGAGGCGAACCACTCGCCAGGCGTGACTTGCCGGATCTGGTTCGCGCAGCGCGCGAGGCAAACCTTTACACAAACCTCATCACCAGCGGCATCGGTCTGGACGACGATCGAGTGCGCGCGTTGCGCGATGCCGGATTGGACTCAGTCCAGCTAAGTTTTCAATCGGACAACACGGATCTGGCTGATGAAATCGCCGGTGCTCGCGCGCATCAGCGCAAGTTGGACGCTGCTGCGAGAATCCGCGCAGCTGGAATTCCGCTCAGTCTCAATTTTGTGATTCATCGGCGTAACATCGATCGGCTGGCAGAAATGTTTGCTCTGGCCGAATCGCTCCAAGCCGAGAGAGTCGAGCTCGCCAACGTTCAGTTTTACGGCTGGGCATTTCTCAATCGCGCAGCTTTGCTCCCAACACGTGAGCAAGTTGTTCGCGCCCGCGAAATCGCGACAGCAGCCAAGGCGCGCCTTACCGGCAAGATGGACATCTTTTATGTGCTGCCGGATTATTACGAAAACAGACCCAAACCGTGCTTGAACGGCTGGGGTCAGCGTTATCTCACAGTCAATCCGACCGGCGATGTGCTTCCCTGCCCTACCGCTTCGTCGGCTATCCCGGATTTGCGTTTTGAAAACGTCAGGGCGCGCGACCTCGATTGGATTTGGCGGGAATCGGAGAGTTTCAACCGGTTTCGTGGCACAGAATGGATGCCGGAGCCATGTCAGAGTTGTCCGCAAAGAGAAATCGATTTTGGCGGTTGCCGTTGTCAGGCTGCATTGCTGACCGGTGATGCAGCGAATACAGATCCGGTCTGTGAACTATCGTCGAATCGCGCAAGCGTGGACGCCGTGTTGCGCGAGCTAGATTCGTTAGCCTACCACGTGCCTGATTGGATCTATCGCATCAATCCGAAGGTCTTACCTGTAGCTAGACCCGCTATTGAACGCGATGGACTCGGTGTGCGTTGAGGAAAGCGGTCGAGGTAGCCGACGTCGGTTACAACTATTATTCACCGATCACTAATCACGATCCCACTATTGTGGTAGGCTCGGGCGAGGCGGTGGAGTTGGCTTCACGCCATCAAAGTCCGCGCTGGGAAGGGCGAGTACGTCACGCGGCGGCCGTGTCGGACGAGGGAACGGAGTAATGCGAGGCCGCGGTGTTGGTGGCTGACAAGGAACCGGTTCGCACCAGGCAATATAAACCGTGTCAACGCGCCAACCTTCATTGGAGCCGCTGTTATCGCTGGCCATCCTCCAGCGCAACCTGCCACCCCCGGGAACGTATGGCAGGTTTACCACAGTCGTAATGAATCCGTCCGAGTTACCGCTCCAAGCCTGACGACCGGCAATTGGGCTACCCCGATCGGTGCTGATTACGCTGTTGTAGCCGCCTGAAACGAAGGTGCCACCAGCGTCCAGGATGTCTTGGAATGTATTTCCACCGTCAAAGCTGACCTCCAGCACACCGCCGTCAAAGCCCAGACTGGGTTCCACGTCCGATGCTTCAAGATTAAAGTTCTGCTGGAAGGTTAACTGCGCTCCAATCGCGGCAAGAGGGAAGGCCAGCGAGTCGAGCCGTTTGTCGCTCACGACAGCCGGATCGTCAATAAACGCAGCGTTCGGCGATGTATCGGCAGGTGGAATGGGCACCCCGGAATCGGATGTGACCCACAGCGGGGGCGGCCCTTGGACATTCGTTGCTAGCCAGCCCAGGGGCAATGCTGGCGGGGTGAGGTTGTCGAAGTTCTCGGTCAACACCACCGGCATCAGACACGGAGGCGCGCACGGAGGAGTCGACTGTGGCATCGCGACGCGCTGGGCAATGGCGCGCGAGGAGACGATTCCGCCCAACATAGCTATGCCAGCTGCAACAAAGAAGAGTGAGCAAAGAATATTCAGCAATCGCGGCCGTGTGAATATCCGCTCCGGATTCGCGATCATACAGGGCAACGTTTTAGCCAAAAGCGCAGAGATCTGTCAAACATTTTCCATGGTAAAGGATCGCGCAGGCGCGCCCGATGCAGCGGTTGTAGTCGCCTCGCTGCGTCGAGGCGCCTCCGGTGGTTGTTGCTCATGGCAGCACGGCGACACAGCACTCTGGCCACAGCAGCGGTTATTTCTGAGATGGCTTCCAATCGCAAGTCTTCTACTGTGGTGGACTCGGACGCGGATGCGGCGTCGGGCGCGGCCTCGGTGTGGCTCTGGGAGTGGCGGTTGGCGTTGGTGTTACTGTCGGAGTAACAGTTGGAGTCACCGTAGGTCTAACAGATGGTGTGGGCGTTGGCGTTAATGGCGGCGTCGGCGTGGGACACGGAATCGGTGCGCAACCAATAATATCGACCGTATCAACGCGCCAACCCTCGTTGGACCCACTCGTGTCGCTGGCCATCCTCCAGCGCAACGCGCTGACTGGGGGAAAAACACCTGACAAGTTGACCACGGTCGTGACGAAGCCCTGCGAGTTGCCGCTCCAAGCCTGACGACCAGCAATCGGACTACCTCGATCCGTGCTGATAGTTCTGTTATAGCCGCCCATGACGAAGCTTCCGCCAGCTGCGAGAATATCTTGAAACGTGTTTCCGCCGTCAGTGCTAAGTTCGAGCACACCGCCGTCAAAGCCGAGATTTGGATCCTCGTCCGACGCTTCAAGATTGAAATTGTGCCGGAAGGTCAACGATAAGTCCCCTGGCGGAACAGAGATGGTTAGCCAGTCTAGCTGCTTGTCGCTCACTACGGCCGGGTCATCGATGAATGCAGCATTGGGCGTTGTATCGGCAGGCGGCATTGGCACGCCGGAATCAGATGTGACCCACAACGGGGGCGGGCCTTGGGCATTCGTTGCCATCCAGTCCGAAGGCAATCCGGGCGGAGTGACATTGTCGAAGTGTTCTCTCACCTCCACCGGTTCCACACAGGGAGAGGGCGTACACGGTGGACTCGGTGCTGGAGCGGGCACAGCGGCCGACATATCGACCCGGCCCCATCCATATACGTTGTTTGGTGGCCCTGGATCGCCGCACTGCGTAGAAGAAATAAAATGGGCCGTGCTATCCAGGACTGTGCGGCTGCCAGCAATATCATGGCGCAAGTCTGGCCGGGCACACCAGAGCAACGCCATTGCGCCAGCAATATGCGGAGTCGCCATCGATGTGCCGCTCAAGCTGGCATAAGCGTTGTCGGACGTGTTATAGCTCGAGCGCGTGTTCGTGCCCGGTGCGGTGATATCCGGCTTTATGCGGTTGCTCTGATCGATCGTGACTGGCCCACGGCTGCTAAAGCTGGCGATGGTATCCGTGCCGGTATTAAGAGCTCCCACTGTGTAAGAGGCCTCATAAAGGGCGGGAGGATAGAAAACCGTGGAACAGTCCGGACCATCATTGCCCGCGCCCGCGACCATCATGATGCCAGCTGCTGCTTGAGCTTCCACAGCAGCTTGCAATGTGTTAACCGAACAGCCTTCCGAAGGTGGGCACACCCACGAGTTGCTGGTAATATCAGGCGCTTTAAGTGGGTCGCCTTCATTCGGATTGCCGTTTACCGGATACGGCGCAAGGAAAAATTCCATGCACTCGATGTACCTGGCCGGTGTCCCGTTGCCCTGGTCCATATTGCGGCAGCCGATCCACTTCGCGCCAGGTGCCATCCCAATCTGGTTACCGGCCCCATCGTCGCCAACCACCGTTCCAATGGTATGGGTCCCATGACTGTTATCATCGCAAGGCTCAGCCGAATCATTTCCGCAAGGGTTGCCGACGCCATCGTGAATAGAGTCATGCCAATTGTAATCATGATCGGCGTTCTGTCCGTCCCAGCCGCGGTAGTGAGGCTTGAGCGCGTTGTGCGTCCAACGCTGACCCGTGTCGGCTCCAGCCACTGTAATTCCCTGTCCTCTAAAGCCCAGGGCCCAGACGTCAGGCGCGTGCGTGTAAGCGATTCCGGGCTCAATCGCCGCCGGTGCCTTGGGCTGCGATGATGTCTCAACGCCAGAAGCCGGCTCAGGCAGCACGTTCTGGATGTGTGGATTGCCTTCTATCCGCGCGACGTCCGGACGGTCAGCTAACGTTTGGGCGATCTCACGCGTGCCTTTCACCAGGATTGCATTCACGATATAGAATGAACGATGCTCAACGCCGTGTTCGCGCAGCCATCGAAGGATAGATCTTTGCGTGGTCTGGCTCTCGTTCCATAAAACATCGTGTACAAAACGCCCCTTTTCAGCCTTAGTGCGCAAAGCTCCGGCCGCGCTCAGGTCGGCTTGGTCTGCCAGGACGACAAAGAATTCCGCCTGCTGGCCATGGGCAGTCTGCGCAACTACCCACGGCGCGATCTTGTTCGCAACATTCACCGCGTTGCCTCCTACGCGTTGGTTAATCTCTCGCAAAGGACCGATCGCTCCTAATGCAGCTATGGCTGATCCCCCCAAAAAAAGTACGCAAAAAAACGAACGCAATTGCGACTGCGTGAATCTATTGTTTCGGTTTGTCATACGAGCTTTTGTACGCTTTGGCCGGTGAGCAGTTAAACGAAACGACAAACGCTCCTACCAAAAAGCGCAGATAGTAGTCAACATTCTTCCGTTGGCATCCTGACCTAATGGTGGAACGCGTTGTCCTCAACGCGTTGGCAAAAAACTGTGGCTTCGCCGCCTGATTATTGTGCCTTTGGTGACTCCTTTGCCATCGCCTTGAGCCACCTTCGCATAACGCTACGGCGGGCCAAGGGAGAAGCCGATCCATCCAAGGGCTCACCGCGCCATCGGGCGTGGGTGCGGCGTCGGCTGGCCTCGCGGCGGCCGGAAAATATTGGTGCATTGAAAGACGGCAACTGTATCGATGCGCCAGCCCTCGCCCGACCCGCTGCTGTCGCTGCCCATCCGCCACCGCAGTATAAAGGCGGAACATGTCGGGAAATCCACCGTAGTCGTGATAAATCCGCCCGAGCTTCCGGTCCACGCCTGGCGGCC
>WNGB01026796.1_pt1 | contig 13085 bp, 13 predicted proteins | sample 5400681 | NCBI WGS metagenome assembly WNGB01 (sample SAMN13153367, study PRJNA577476) | soil metagenome | isolation source: 115 cm soil or saprolite under grassland replicate 2 | place: USA:California | collected 2016-06-15 | reverse complement strand
CAATCGGCGGCAACATCGGTGGTGTTCTGCGAAGAGGGAGTCATCAAGCAGCTCCTTTGCGGGAATAGGTCGGAATGAAGACGCGCGAATTATAAACGCAATCGCGCCTCCCGACGATGGCCACAGGCGAACATAAAAATTTTCGCGGCGATATTGGAGCGGTTTGCAATTGCGTGTACGGGGGCGGTGGCGCGAGTTGTTTACTCGCGCACGTTTCCCAGCCTGACAAAGCCACAGACAGGGCGATTACAGCGTATTTCGCTTGAATGAAGAGGATGACTAACCGCAGAGGTCGCAGAGGAACGCAGAGCTTAAGAACTATCAGCCAACCTCCGCGCCCCTTTGCGTCCTCCGCGGTCGAAATCTATTCGCCCAACTGAAAACTGCTGTAAACAAATCGCCCCACACCGTACACGCAATTGCGGAAGAAATCTCGCCGGAAGAGGCGCGCCGCGAGTTGCTGACCATTATGCCCGCGCCCGCCATAGAGATGCTGCTGAAGGCGTGGGCAGCCGCACTTGGTCATCCTGCGCTTGTCACTTCTACGGTTGCGGATATCACTGGAACTCCGGCGCGGACATACCGTGACTGGGTGACCGATCACGTGGCTGAATTTCGCGCCTGATCGCCGATATCGTTCCGGCGAAGACATGCCGGCGCCAGTCATTCCGCCAACGCTCTCAGGGCAAGCCCGCGCGCCACGGTCGTCAATTCTTCTCCGCCCCGCAGACGGTCTGCGCCGAATTTTCGTTTGAAGATTCTTCTGACGGCAGGGACTAAGGCGGAACCGCCCGTCAAGAAGACGCTATCGACGGCGCCGGGCTTGACATCGCATCTCTCAAGCAGTCTCTCGACACAGTTTTCGATTCTGCTGATCGCAGGTTGAATCCAGGTCTCGAAATCGAGCCGGCGAACTTTCTCCCTGATCTCGACAGGCGAGTCTTTAAAGAAAAAGAGGCTCATCCCATAGTTCGAGAGTTCCACTTTGGCCCGCTCTGTCGACCGGTAGAGTTTGTATCCGAGATCGTTCCAGATGATATGCAACAGGGCATCGATCTTCTCCGGCTCCAGAGACTGTGGTCTGATTTGAGTCAGCAGGCTGGTGGTCTGATGATCTTTCAGAAACGACACGTGATGCCAACTGCTCAGTTTTTGATAGAGCCACGAGGGCATGGGCAGGAGCTTCCCAATCGATCTGTAGTGCGAGCCCAATCCCAATCTGGGCGCCACAACCGCCAACACTATTTCGGCGTCCAACGCGTCACCCGCGATGCCGACTCCGTCATTACCTAAAATATTGCCGCGCTTATCCCGCTCCCGCCTGGCCGCGGGCCCCAACCTGATGAGTGAAAAGTCGCTGGTTCCACCGCCGAAATCTCCGATCAGCACCAACTCATCGTGGTCCAGACTCTGTTCGTACTGGTACGCTGCGGCTACCGGTTCGAATTCGAAGCGGACCTCTTCAAAGCCCGCCTTTTCAGCGGCTAATTTGAGACGGTTGAGAGCAAAATCGTCGTCGTCTCCATCCTTGGCGCCCACAAAATGGACCGGCCTTCCAATCACCACTTTTCTGCCGAACTCTCCCAAATTCTTCTCCGCGGCCTCTCTCAACTTTCTGAGGATAATGGTGATTAAATCGTCCAGGGTATAGTTGCGTCCAAAGATCGTGGTGTGAGTGAAGGAACGGCTGGACAGGTGCGACTTCATCGATTGCATCAGCCGCCCCTTACCATCAGCTTCGAGATATTTTCTGATGGCGTCCGGCCCGGACACGACCAGGGGGCGCCTGTCGACGCCACGTTCCTCGGCGCTGAAATACAGTATCGATCTGAAGGTCGTTAGCGCTGATTCCTCTTCGCTTTGAAATGTGGCGAGCCTGGATGAACCGTTCTGATCCGCGACAGCCAGGGCGCTATTTGTCGTGCCGAAATCTATTCCTACCGCTTCTCTCATACTCTAAACAGATTTCATGCGAATGAATAGCCACAGAGCACACAGAGAGCACAGAGGATATAATCTTTTCTCTGTGTTCTCTGTGCCCTCTGTGGCTAACATTCTTCATACATTTGAAAACCGGTGTAAGATCATTATTTAAACCGGGAGAGATCGATCGCCTCGCTCATCGCTTTTTCGCCCGAATCGTTCGGATGCAGATGATCACCGCTGTCATATTCGGGTTTCAGTCGCGCCGGATGAGCCGGGTCTTGCAACGCCTCGTCAAAATCGAAGTAGCCATCGAATTCTCTGGCGCTGCGAATCCACTGGTTGACTGCCTGCCGCGTGACTTCCTTTTCGGGCGTGTAGTAGCCAGGAAGAACGGTCCCCTCAAACGGAGCCAGCGTCGCGCCGTAAATCACGAGGCCATGCTCGCGCGCCCGTGCGATGACCTGCCGCATTCCCGCGATGACCTGGGCGGGCGTTACGGGCGGGCTAGGGGCGCCGAAGGCGCCGGGCAGTCCGATGTCGTTGATGCCTTCGTAGAGAATCAGGTACTTCACGTTCGGTTGACCGAACACATCGCGCTCCAGCCGCGCCAGCGCATTGACGCCGAAGATCGAGCTGAAATCATCTTCACCTTGTCCCAGTATTCGATTCCCTGCGATGCCCTGATTCAGCACGCCGTAGTTTTTCTTCTGCGTCAAGAGGCGCGCCGCCAACAACGCCGGCCAGCGCAGGCTGCCGCCGTCCGTGATCGAATCACCAATCGCCACGATGGTTCCGCGATTCGCCGCGCCGGACACATCGAGGCCTACAAGGAAATAAGCCCACTTCGCCGATCTGGCGCTCTCGAGTCTCGCCTGTCCCGTCGCATCACCCGGAACAGTGTAAGAGTCTTCGACCGCGTTGAAATGGACAGTTCTTTTTTCCGGCGCCGCCTCAGGAAAAAATAGGCTCACTGCGATGTCGGTGTTTGGCGGAATGCTGAGGGCAACCGGATCGCTCAGCGCGATTGCGCCCGGCGAGACGGCGATGGAGGGCTGTCCGCTGAATGTCAGTGCGCGATCTGTTCCGGACTTGATCCCGGAGCCGGCCTCTCGCAACGCGATATGCGCGGCGCCGATCTGCAGCGGCGTCTTCGCGTAAAAGTTCGAGACGCGAATCCGAACCTTGTCGCCCCCCGCTGTTCCGCGCACGATCATGCGAACCGTGGCGTTGGCGACCGGCGGCGGTATCGTGAACAGGCTGTCCCCCTCCGGCGGTTTCATCCCCGGTGGAAGCGGCGGCGCCTGAGTCAGGGGCGGCACGGGACTGCATGACCAGCTACCGACCCACAGATCGGCGTTCGGACTTTGTGTGAATACTCTTCCTTCGTCGGTGGCCGTGACTTTGGCTCCCGGGAAGATCGCGCCACGTTGATTTTTGAGGCGGCCTGCAACCTGCGCCGCCCGACCGAAACCGATCACGGCCTGTTGTGCGACGATGGAAGTAAGCAGAACTACAGATACGCCGGCGATTAGTAATGCCCTCGCAGGGAAATTCTTCTGAGCAATCATCTGAATCGTTCCTTTCATATTTTTGGGGAGTATTTTTGTAACAGCCCCGCCCCGTCGTCGATCAGGAGAATGCCGCTTCGATCAAACCGAACGCGCCGAAATCGGCGCGGATTTGATCCCCCGGCGCGATTTGCATCGGAGTTATACAGGTACCTGTTGTCACAACTTCGCCTGCCAGCAATCCGTCGCCAAACGCGCTCAACTCGTTGGCCATCCAGGTCAGGGCAATGCGGGGATCACCCAGCACATTCGCGCCGTTGCCCTCGGCCGTTAGCATTCCGTTGCGGTAGGCCATAACTTTGCGCTTCATGAGATCCTCTCCACGCCAGTTTGCGCGAGTCGCCGCCCCTAACACAAACCAGCAGGCGCAGGCGTTATCGGCGATCAACTGAGGCGCGCCAACGCTGGCAAAATCGTGATAGCGCGAGTCGGGAATCTCGATCGCAGGATGCAGCGATTCGACTGCCTCAAGGACTTCCTCAACGCCATATGGCCAGTCTCGTTTGGGTAAGGACTTGCCGAAGCGGAAAGCGAATTCCGCTTCCGCGACCCTCATAAGATTGCCGGCGAGGGAAATATTGGCGCCGCCCTCCAGAACTCGTCGGGACAGCAATCGTCCCGCAAGCGGCCCGTCCACGCCGATGTGCGCCTGCCCCGCCAGACTGGTCGCGGCGATCTTCCAACCGACGGCGGCTTGCCCGGACAGCCTGGCCAGTTCTGCCTGAATCGCATAGGCCTCGGCGCGATCGTTGGGTCGGCAATGCTCTGGCAGTTCGTCAATGCGCGTGGATTGGATCCAGTTCTGCCATAAGGCAGCGGCGGCAGTGTGGAGATCTTGTAGCTTCATTTAGATTCCGCAATTTATATTGTTTCGTCATCCTTTCGCATGCCCGGCGTCGAGTCATTCATTTCAAATGGCGTCATTACCAGGACGAAATCATGCCTCTTTGCATACGCTGGTAACAGAACAGACTATCACTCATTGCGGCGCACATTATTTTAGCGCTCCGACAGCTTTCGATTTTTCAGCGATCTTTTGTTGACTAGCGAGCCGAGGGCGCGTCGACCTCGGGCCATTGGCGTTCTTCAAAGCTAAAACGCCGGATCGCGGCAGAGACGGAGTTATGCTGAAGGTGGGCGAGACACGGCGGCTTCAATCACTTCACGCATTCTTGTTATGTCGGTCGGCTTGTCTATCGCATCGGTCGCCCCCGCCGCCCGCGCCTGTTTCAGAAGCTCCTCCCCGAACGGTTACAATCAGATCTGGACGATTTACCTGTATTTCGGCGAATGCTTCGAGACCGTTCCGAACAGCGTTCACTTTGTAGCCCGCCACCGCCAGCATGTAGCTGTAAAGCAAGCGAGCGCCCTCGTCGTCTTCTACTAACAGAACGTTCAAACGTCGCATAGATAATCCTGATGCTAGTGGGTGAACAAGATGGGGGAGCGTGTGCGGTGTTGACATTTTATTTGCGGAAAGCAAAGTTCGCAAAGGAAAAACTAAGGCCGGGTTGGTCGCCCGGCTTTTCAATTCCCCCCACAGTTTCGTAAGCCCCGCGATAATCATCCACCCGCCGGACGCCGGAATCGCGGCGGCCGGCGCCGCCTCCCGCAAATCCCATTGCTATTTTTCGAGTCTTTTCTTTTCCAACTGGCTTCTGTGTGTAGCGCCATTAAATGAGGGGGACAGCAATGAGGGGGGACAAGAACGGCTCGCTCGATAAAGTAATCGCCGTCCGACGGCGGAGAGACAATCGCCGTCCGACGGCGGAGAGACAATGAGGGTGACGGGAAGGGCCTCCTATCCCCGTCACCCTCTGGGGAGGGGGGAGGTGGGTACGGGGCAAACCGACATTGCCTTATGCGGCGCCGTTCAGGTCAGCAACCGAATTGACTTTGGGGGATGAAAATGGGAACGCCAAACATCGCAGCAAACTAGGCGCCAAGCGCTACCTAAACCGGCGCCCTCTTAAGTCTGGAGGATTGGAACGGCTCCGTATTTCCTTATACGGTGTCGGCAGAGGCGTCAACTCAAACTTGATATAGAAAGGAAGTACGCCAATCGTCCCCGCAAAACAGGCGCCGGACGCTCGCCTTCCGCGAAACTCCTGATTCCGTAAGAAGAGGGGCGCTCAATGAATTCGGACGGCGGCGCGAGACGTGACAATTTGTCACTGCGTTAATGGGAAAGGCGTGTCAGCTTAGTTGGTAATGGGCGGTTCGATTTGCGCGGAGAATGATTTGCGCTCACTATTGACTGAGCCATACATAAGGGGCGACGATATGGAAACATCGCACACGCCCGAACATCAGCCAAGTGTATAGCAAGATTGACATCGGTTCGATTCTTTGTTTAGTGTCCCCATTTGTTAATCGCTCACGCCTTCAATCGGAAGAGAGGCGAACACTCGGAGGAGAGGCAAACACAATGAAAGAAAAACTCAAATTTGGACAGCGGTTTCACAACTGGCTCGATGAGCCTGAAGGCCAGATTTTCGCGCACGGCAAATGGCGTTTTTGGTTCCCGATGCTGCTCATATTTTCTGTGTTGAATCCCGTTTTAACTGCGTCAATCTTCGGAAGCGCAGGTAAGCTACAAGGCTACATCGGCGCGATTATGTTGAGCGTGGGCGCGTTACTCGCTTGGCTATGCGTGGGCACGTTGCATTACAGCGATTCGAGGGATGCGCGACTCTCGCGCGGCGTTTCCCTTCTCGATTCGGTCACTCTCTGCTTTGTTATTGGTCACTTCTGCTTTTTGCTGTGGGCGCAAGGTCACTTGCTAACGCTTCAATCGCAAGAGGCCAAATACGAGGCGAGCGTGATCACGTATAACGAAGGCGCCGAGCGGATTTCAAGCGATAACGTCCGCATAGCGGAGGCGATCTCGAAGGCTGAGCGCTTGCGAAACGATACTGCGTATCAGCTTCGACGCGCGGCGGAGACTGGAAACCTGAAGCGGGCGCGGGGCGGTCGAGGCGTTCTCGATCAATCCTCTTCCCTCTCGACCAGTCCGATTGAGCTTGCAAAGCCTGTGAAAGCTGTAGAATCATCGGCGGCGTTTCTAACGCGATGGGACGCGTGGATTCGAGCGGCGAATTTTGGCGAATTGATTCTCGCCGCGGTCACTCTGATTTACATCCGTAACAGGTCTGCGAAGTTCAACCACACTGCGAGCGTGAAGGCCGCCGCCCACGGAGTTCAGATGACCGAGGCCGGCGAGCGTGCGTTTCGAGTCTTGCCCGACGGCGAGCGAGAGACAATCGAGTCCACTGAGGCTCCTGCCGAGGCGGATAAGATCGTCGAACAGGATGACATCTTCCCGTCGGAACTCGACGCGTCAGAACGCGAAGCGCAGCGCAATCCGGCTTTTCGGCATGAGCGACAAGCCGACACAAAAATTGCGACAACCGTAGCTACAAGCGCGGCAGACGAGAGATTGCCGGCGTTGAACGCTCTCCGTCATCACTTGCGAGTGATTGCATTTCATTATCCCAACCGATGGTTTAAATGTGATTTGATTGATGGCGGGGTGTGGATTCGGATGTGTGAGAGACACGCAGGCCGGGAGGTCACGATTGCAAAGACAAAGCAGTCCAACAAACTCTTCGCCGCGATCAATCGGCAGGACTTTCGCGCAAGGCTTGTTGACGAATTGATCCGTCAAGGGTTCCCGATTGAGAAAGAGAAGAAGACAATGTGAAGAGGCCGGCAGCCACTTGCTAAAAGTCGTCCCGCATACGTATCGCTTGAGCTAAAAACAAAGCGGACTGGGCGTCACTGTCTCTTTCAAGCGTCGCCTGAACTTCAGCCATTCTGTCCGCAAGTCTGGCGCACTCCTCGCGCTCTTCTTCGACCGCGAGCCTGATTTGCTCCAAGAGTAAGGAGAGCGATACTCAACCGATTCAGACGGCAAACGCAAGACGTGACATTTTGTCGCCACGATAACGGGAAGGGCGTGTAAGCGGGGCCGGTGAGTTTACAGGCCGTCACAGAACCGTGGGGCGTTTCGGGCCACGCCTGCACACCGAATCTGCGTGGCGTTTCGGGACATTTCCCCACGCCCAGGCCACCGCCCCCTATATTCTACACCGTCATTTCGGCGCCGGAGTTGCTTTTAATGCGATTGCCCTGTACAGGAACCGGGAGAAATAGCGAAGATCACCGATGCCCGGTTGACGCCGAGCGATGCCAGATCCACCAGTAGATCGCGAGATTGACGCCCATGACCAGAAGCCCAAGGACGACGTGTAAACTACGAGAAAACGGCGCCGGGTAAATCAAGGGAAGAAGATAACGCTCGACAAATCCGGTCTGATAGCCGGCCTCCCCTCCCTGGCGTCGGAGCCAATTTTCAAGCGGCGTGAGTGGACAAACCCATCCTACCAATTCGATGAGCGCCGCCCACAGCGCGGCCGGTATGTGGAACCATGCGACGCGCCTCCACTTGAACACCAGAACGCCCCCGAGCGCAGCGAACAGCACGAAAGCCATATGGAGCAATAACACGAAGTCGGCAAGCGTCCGATAAACCATCCTCTGTTTCTCCAACCAGCCGTTTTCCAAAATAGAGTGTCGGAAACAGCGATCCTATAGCCATCTCCCTCGCATGGTCGGTCCGCCTGCGCTCACAACCGGCGGAAACAGGCCCATCGTGCGAAGGCGTACGGACGAGCCTAATCACCCGTTCGACCCGGCTGCGCCGGCTGAGTCGGCCGACGTGCCCATGATCATCTCGACGACGCTGGAAGATGCGGCTTTGAGTTTGACCAACTTCAATCTCGATGAGGCCGGGTTGAAGCGGTCCAGCAAACCGACGATGTTCGCCACGAGCGATCCGGCCATCAGGTTTTGCCCGAAGCTGATCAGGCCGCTGATTAACAGAATGAACGAAATCCCGGCCAGCAGGATTCCGAGGCCGACATAGATGACGTCTTCAGCCGTGGTGAAGACGCGCGCGACCCAGGCGCGCGCGGGTTGCGGCGATTCGAGCAAGTCCACAAGTAAACCCTCCGGGTGATCCGCTTAGGCGTATGCCGATCCGCATACCGCCGCTACAGTGTGTCAGTGTGAGTGAGATTGACCGTGGTAATACTCGCGCGTCTCGGAGATTCCGCTGAATTCCGGCCTGCGGCAATCGCTCTCTGGATCATCGCATTCGTGTTTCAATCATGGGGATCTCATTTTTGTGAAAACGCAATGGTGGGCAAATGCGAGAATCAATTATACGACGACGAATACCCGACAAACTTCCAAACAGGCTTTAGCAGATGCGCGGCAACTGCTCGCCGACGAGCATGTCCACGATTCGCGTCCCCCCGAAGGATGTGTTCATCACGACAATGCCGGGCGGTTGGGCGCGCGCCTCGCCGATAATACGCGCCTCGCGCCCTGACGGATGTTCACGCATTCGCGCAACGAGCAGGTCGGCGGATTCGGCCGGCGCGATAGCGATCAGTTTGCCTTCATTGGCCATGTAGAGCGGATCGAGGCCGAGAATTTCACATGCGCCTTTGACCTCTTCGCGCACCGGCAAACATTCTTCGTCGAGCTGGAAACAGACATTCGAGTTGTGGGCGATTTCGTTGAGCGTCGTCGCCACGCCGCCGCGGGTCGGATCGCGCAGCGCGTGAATCTCGGTTGTCGCCCCCAACATCGCTTCGACCAGCGGCCAGAGTGGCGCGACGTCGCTCGCTATTTCGGTCTCAAGATCGAGATCGCCGCGCGCGACCAGGATCGTCGTTCCGTGATCCCCCATCGCGCCGCTCAGGATGATCTTGTCGCCCGGGCGGGCGTTCGCGGCCGAGATACGCGCGTCATGTTCGATCAAGCCGACGCCTGAGGTATTGATGAAGAGTTTGTCCGCGCCGCCGCGTTGCACGACCTTGGTGTCGCCGGTGACAATCTGCGCGCCGACTTCTTCCGCCGCGTCACGCATTGATTGCAGAACGCGTTTGAGGTCGGCGACCGCGAAGCCTTCTTCGATGATGAAACCGGCTGAGAGATAGAGCGGGCGAGCGCCGCTCATAGCCAGATCGTTGACCGTGCCGCAGACCGCCAGACGGCCAATATCTCCGCCCGGAAAGAAGAGCGGCGTGACGACGTATGAATCCGTCGTAAAAGCGAGACGCTGGGCGCGGCCACCGCCCGCGATTTCAAAGACCGCCTGGTCTTCGAGCGCTTCGAGCAAGGGGTTGCGGAAGTAATCAAGAAATAATCCTTCGACCAGCTCATGCATGGCCTTGCCGCCGCTGCCGTGCGCGAGCGTGATGAATTCGTCTTTGACTCTCGGTTTTCTTCGCCGCGCGCGTTCGACACGTTCAAAGAGCGGCGAGGCGCCGAATTCCATATCTGACGTAATCCTTTGCATGTTCAACCTCAAGCCTTCGCCGCAGCCGAACGTTCGGCGATTTTCGACAATCGTCCGAAGTTGTAATAGGCGGCGCATGCGCCTTCGGACGAAACCATGCAGGAGCCGATTGGCGTTTCCGGCGTGCAGGCCGTGCCGAAGACCTTGCACTCCCACGGCTTCTTTACGCCTTTCAATATCTCCCCGCACTGGCAAGCCTTCGGGTCAGCGATGCGCAGCCCGGGCACGGCGAAACGCAGTTCGGCGTCGAACCGGCTGTAACCCTCCTTGAATTTCAGACCGCTATGCGCAATCGAGCCGAGGCCGCGCCACTCGAAATAATCGCGGGCCTCGAAGATCTCGCAGATCGCCGCCTGGGCGTTCGCGTTTCCGTCACGTGAGACGAAGCGCGTATACTGGTTTTCGACTTCGGCCCTGCCTTCGACTATCTGTTTGATAATCATCGCCACTGACTGCAACACGTCGAGCGGCTCGAAGCCCGAAACGACCATCGGCTTGCCGTATTCGCGCGGAACGAATTCGTAAACGCGCGCGCCGATCACCGTACTGACGTGGCCTGGCCCGACGAAGCCGTCCAGCTTCAAGTCGGGCGAATCGAGCAACGCCTTCAACGCCGGCACGATCATGATGTGGTTGCAGAAGACGCTGAAATTCTCGACCCCTTCTTTCGCGGCGGCCATTACGGTCAGCGCGGTCGAGGGCGCCGTCGTTTCAAAGCCGAGCGCGAGGAAGACTACTTCGCGATCAGGATTCCGCTTGGCGAGTTTCAGGGCGTCGAGCGGCGAATAAACCATCCGCACGTCGGCGCCTTCGGCCTTCGTTTGCAGCAGGCTCGTCTTCGATCCCGGCACGCGCATCATGTCACCGAAGGTAGTGAAGATGACGCCTTCATGCCTGGCGATGGCTAGCGCATCATCCACGCGGCCGAGCGGAATGACGCATACCGGGCAGCCCGGCCCGTGAATCATCTGAATGTTCGGCGGGAGCAGGTCTTCGATGCCATACTTGAAGATCGTGTGCGTATGTCCGCCACAGACCTCCATCAATTTGAGCTGCGGATCGCCTATCCGCGCCGAGAGTCGCACGATCTCTTGGGCCAGCCGTTTGGCGATTTCGCCCTTACGGTATTCGTCAAGATATTTCATAACCTTCTCTCTTCAGGCTAATGGTATTGAGTCATTGATCCGAACATAAACAACTAAACAGACTGGCCGCGGAGCGTTTGGAGTGCGGCGAGTCCTGATACTGCTGACGAACTCCTCCAGCGCCGGAGGCGCGAGGGATATTAGCCGGTGGCGGAGCGAAGCGTAGCCACCGGAAACGCCACGACAGGACCACGCGCCCTGAAAGGGCGCCGGACCGGGATTGGTCCTGTTGCGAATTCCGGTCCGGCGTCCCTGCCGGGACGCGAACAATCTTCTTCGACCTGTCCCGGTGGTTGCGCTCGGGCTCCACCACCGGCTAATTTCCGTCGCCCCTCCGGGGCGGAAAATAACTTCGCTGAGTTTGCCAGCAGTATCAGGACTCGCCGCACTCCAAACGCTCCGCGCTTTATCAATACTCTTTACTTCAACCGGCGAGCAACGAACGATGCCCCAGGAGTTCGTGAACCAGATCCCACATGACGTGATAGAGCGTGACCTGCGTCTCCTGCACGCGATGGACGCTGGCGGTCGGAACTGTCAGGCAGTAATCCAACGCGCCGCACGCGATCATCCTGCCGCCGTCGCCGCCCGCATAACCGATTGTGATCAATCCCATCCGCTTCGCGGTCTCGAACGCGCGCAGCAAGTTTTCGGAATTGCCGCTGGTCGAAACGCCCAGCAACACGTCTCCGGGCTTGCCGAGCGCGATGATTTGCCGCGAGAAGACGTCGGCGAAGCTGACGTCATTGGCCACCGCCGTCATCGTCGCCGTGTCGTTCGTGAGCGAGAGCGCGGGCAGCGCGCGGCGCCCGACGGTGATCGGGTGCATGAACTCGGTAGCGACATGCTCGGCGTCGGTCGCGCTCCCCCCGTTGCCACAGACGAGCAGCTTGCATCCACGATGGAACGCGCGGGCCATCGCCAGCGAAGCTTGCAGAATGGCCTCCTTGTTCTCTTCAAAGAAATGAGTCTTGACCTCGGCGCTCTCGCGGGCTTTCGCCGCGAGCGCCTGACTCAACTCAGCAATGTATGAAGACTGTTAGCCACAGAGGTCACAGAGAACACAGAGAAATCATTATGCCCTCTGTGCCCTCTGTGTGCTCTGTGGCTATTCATTCACATGAAAGCCGCGTCGCCTAACGCGTAGGGCCGGTCATCGAGCCACTTGATTCTCGGGAGTCACATCAGCGAGCTTTTGAACTGATCGAATTCGTCCTGGTATGACCCGAGTTCTTCGAGCAGGCGCAACGTCGTAACGGCTTCATGTTCGTCGACCTTGCTCAACGCGAAGCCGACGTGGATCAATACGTAATCGCCCACGCGAACGGCGTCAAGCAACGCGACATTGACATTGCGGCGGACGCCGCCCACCTCCACTTTGGCGATGCCGCCGGCTTCATCCACTATCTCGACAACCCTGCCCGGAATCGCAAGACACATAGCTTAAAACCTCCCTTCATGAACCGGCCCCGCCCAATTCGCTTTGATCATAGCGTCGCTCACCACCGCCTGACCGAGCGCGATGCCGCCGTCATTGGGCGGCACGCGGCTGTGAGTGAAGACTTCAAAGCCGGCGGCTTCGAGCAGTCTCGTCGTTCGCTTCAATAACAGACGGTTTTGAAAGACGCCGCCCGAGAGGGCCACACGATGAAGCCCTCGCTCGGCTCTGATCCGGCGCGCGACCTGGAAGATCAGACTGGCGACCGCGTTGTGAAACTTCGCCGCGATCACCGTCGCGGGAACGCGGCGAACGAGGTCGGCGACGATATCGCGAATCACTGGCGCAGGCTCGATGATCTCGCCGGAATAGTCGAACTCATAGCCCCCTCCCTGACTCTCGTCCGCCATCATCTCCAGTTCAATCGCGGCCTGGCCTTCGTAATGCGCCACATCACGCATGCCGGTGAGACTCGCCACGGCGTCAAAGAGTCGTCCCATGCTCGACGTTTCGGGGCTGTTCATGCCTCGCTCAATTATCCGGCGCAGCCTCGCCCACATGCGCCGATCCCGCCGCCTCACAAAATCGAGATCCAAATCGAGGACTTCGTCCCCCAACGCCCGATGCAGATAGCTCAT